>Ga0081455_10000960_pt1 | contig 36843 bp, 30 predicted proteins | sample TabmetS3T2R1_FD_70207 | JGI IMG/M metagenome (GOLD analysis project Ga0081455, IMG submission 70207) | Tabebuia heterophylla rhizosphere microbial communities from the University of Puerto Rico - S3T2R1 | ecosystem: Host-associated > Plants > Roots > Rhizosphere ...
GTAGGTCTTGCTGACCGCTAGGTGCGTCATCTGGCGCGCTCCCTTGTGTTGTTGCGCGCGCCGCGGGGGTTCAAGGGGGTCGCCCCCCTTGCTTCGGTCATCTGGCGCGCTCCCGTGTGTTGTTGCGCGCGCCGCGGGGGTTCAAGGGGGTCGCCCCCCTTGCTGGCACAACCGCCTCATCGTCGGTATTCAGATAGGCGGCCAGGCCCGACGGCCCCCCTTCGCGGCCGAATCCCGACTCCTTGTAGCCACCAAAGCTAGCGGTCGGATCGAATCGGTTGAAGGTGTTGTCCCAGATGACGCCTGATCGAAGTGCCGCCGCCATACCCATGGCCCGCGAGCCCTTCTCGGTCCATACTCCGGCCGATAGGCCGTACGGGCTGTTGTTGGCCTTCGTGACGGCTTCATCCGGAGTCCGGAACGTCATCGTGGTGAGCACCGGGCCGAAGATCTCCTCCCGCGCAATCCGCATCGATGGTGTGGCGTTGGTGAAGATCGCGGGGGAGAGGTAGTAGCCATTCTTGGGCAACGGGCACGAGGATGACCACAGTTCAGCGCCTTCGGCGATCCCAGCGTCCATCAGTGCCGTGATGCGTCCAAGCTGTGCCTCGGAGTTGATCGCGCCCACATCGGTGTTCTTGTCCATCGGATCGCCGACCCGCAGCGTCTCGATCCGTTGCTTGAGTCGCTCGATGAACTCGTCGGCGATCGATTCCTGCACCAGCAGTCGGGAGCCTGCGCAGCACACTTGTCCCTGGTTGAAGAAGATGCCGTTGATGATGCCCTCAACGGCCTGGTCCTGCGCGGCATCCTCGAAGATGATGTTGGCACCCTTGCCGCCCAACTCCAAGGTGATCTTCCGGCCGGTGCCGGCCAACTCCCGCTGGATGCGGCGACCGACAGCGGTGGAGCCAGTGAAGGCGACCTTGTCGATTCCGGGGTGATTGACCAGCGTGGAACCCACATCGCCGGCTCCGGTGACGATGTTCAGCACTCCCGGAGGCAGATCGGCATCGGCGATGATCTCTGCCAGCACCAAGATCGACAGCGGCGTGGTTTCGGCCGGCTTGATCACCACAGTGTTGCCGGCGGCGAGTGCCGGTGCGATCTTCCAGGCGGCCATCAACAACGGGAAGTTCCAGGGAATGACCTGTCCGGCTACCCCCAGCGGTTGCGGCGTCGGCCCCAGGCCAAGGTGCTGGAGCTTATCGGCCCATCCCGCGTGATAGAAGAAGTGCTGCGCCGCTGCCGGGACATCGAAGTCTCGGGTCTCCTTGATCGGTTTGCCATTGTCCAAGGTTTCCACCACGGCCAGCTCGCGCGCCCGCTCGGCGATGGACCGCGCGATCCGGAACAGGTATTTGCCACGTTCGGCGCCGGCCATCGATGACCAGCCACCGTACGCTTGACGGGCCGCCTTGACCGCCCGGTCGACGTCGGCCGCATTGACGGTCGAGACCGTCGAGAGCTTCTCCCCAGTTCCGGGGTTGATGGTGTCACGGTCTTCGCCGCTGCCTTCCTTGAACGTCCCGTCGATGAATGGCAGGTAACGGTCTTTGACATTGGCAACAGCACTCGACTCGGGCGCCGGGGAGTATTCCCATTCCATGATCAAGCTTCTTTCAGTCCACGGTCACGTAGTCGGCGCCGGAGTAGTGGCCGTCCAGCTGCGCCCGACGTTGCATGATCAAATCGTTTAGCACCGACGAGGCTCCGAATCGGAAGTAGTACGGATCCAGCCACTCTGGCCCGGCAACCTCGTGAACCGCTACCAGATAACGGATTGCGTCCTTTGCCGTGCGGATGCCACCGGCGGGCTTCACGGCTCGCTGCTCGCCGGTCTGGGCCTTCCAGTCCTTGACGGCCTGCAGCATGACATGGACCACTGGCAGGGTGGCAGCTGGGGAGATCTTGCCGGTCGAGGTCTTGATGAAGTCGCCGCCCGCGAGCAGCGCCAGCCAGCAGGCGCGGCGTACGTTGTCGTAGGTCGCCAGCTCGCCAGTTTCCAAGATCACCTTTAGCCTGGCGGTACCGCATGCCTGTTTGACCGCAACGATCTGCTCGAAGACGGTGCCGTACCGGCCGGCCAGGAATGCGCCGCGGTCGATCACCATGTCGATCTCGTCGGCTCCGCCTTCGACTGCGATCTTGGTGTCGGCGAGCTTGACCTCGAGGGTGGAGCGCCCGGACGGGAAGGCGGTTGCGACCGATGCCACCTTGACATTCGAGCCCTGCAGCTCCGCTACAGCGGTGGGCACCATGTCGGGGTACACACAGACGGCAGCGGTACGCGGGGTTTCGGGGTAGTCCGGATCGGGCAGCATCGCCTTCCGCGCCAGATTGCGAACTTTTCCTGGGGTATCTGCACCTTCCAACGTGGTGAGATCCACCATGGAGATCGCCAAATCGATCGCCGCCAGCTTGGACGCCCGCTTGATGGAGCGAGTCGCCAGCCCGGCTGCTCGCTGTTCGATGCCGACTGGATCCACACCTGGAAGCCCGAGCAGGAAGCGCCGCAACGAGGATTCGTCCGCAGTCGCGTCGGCCAGATGCGACGGCAACGGCTCTGCGGATCGCGGCGAGATCTCCCGCGTTGTCATACTCGCGATCCTATGTGGGCTGCAGCTGGAGGGACCCAAGACGTCGGGCCCTTCGACAGGCTCAGGGCGCATTGAACGCTATGTGGGCTCCAGTCCTAACAGGCTCAGGGCGCATTGGATGCTATGTGGGCTGAGCTTGTCGAACACCATGACGTCAGCTCCTTGGACAGGCTCAGGGGCTAGCCATACAGACCTAGAACGCGATCGGTAGCAGAATGTTGCCGTGCAGGCAGGTCGTCCGCTCATCCGCCAAGAAGAAGAGCACGCTACGGTTACCCCGCTCGAGCTGTTCTTCGATCTGGTCTTCGTGTTCGCGCTGACGCAGGTGACGGCCTTCATGGCTGATGAGCTGAGCTGGCACGGCATTCTTCGCGGTGCCTTGGTGCTGCTATTGCTGTGGTGGGCTTGGACCGGGTACGCCTGGCTGGCCAACCTCGCCAGCGCTGAAGAGCGGCCTATCAAGCTAGCGATCCTCGCTGGAATGGCTGCGATGTTCGTGCTGGCATTGTGCATCCCGGAAGCCTTCGATGACCTACCCGGCGGATTGCAAGGACCCGTGGTACTGGCCGTCTGTTACCTGATCTTCCGTGCCATGCATCTGGTCATGCTCATGATTCTTTCCAGGGAAGACATCGAGCTTCGTAAACAGGTGCTGAGGTTCGCCGTCAGCGTCGCCGTTAGCACTGCTCTGCTGCTGGTGGCGTCGCAGTTCGAGGGATGGCAACAAACGGGCCTGTGGATGCTCGCGCTGCTCGCCGACTACGTAGGGACCGCGCTGGGCGGCTTCAGAGGCTGGCGGCTGCCCTCCGCGGGACATTTCTCCGAACGACATGGCTTGATCATCATCATTGCGCTCGGCGAATCGATTGTCGCCATTGGTGTGGGCGTGGCCAAGGAGCCCATTACCTGGGTCATCGTCGCCGCGTCAGTGCTGGGCCTGCTGTTGGCTTCAGCAATGTGGTGGGCATATTTCGACGTGAGTGCCTTGTTGGGCGAGCATGCCCTCGCTACTGAGCCGGTGAAGACTCGGGCGCGGCTAGCCCGCAATGCCTATTCCTACGCTCACATGCCAATGGTGCTCGGCATCGTCTTAGTCGCCTTCGGACTCAAGGAAGTCCTGCTGTACGTCAGCGACACCAGCGACCACACTCTTACCGATCCCTTGCCTCGCGTGGCACTGTCCGCCCTCGTGGGCGGGGTAGTCGTCTACCTGCTCGGTCATGTGATCTTCAAGTGGCTTACGGTGCACACCGTTTCACTGGTGCGCCTGGTGGCCGCGGCTGTACTGCTGGCCGCAATGCTGTTGATTGTGGCGCTGCCGGCGCTCATCCAACTGGCTGTCGTGGCGCTCATTGTCACGTGCGCCATGGTGGTCGAGACACTGGTTTTCGCCGAGTCCCGACGTCAGATCCGCGCCGAGCTGTCCCATCACTGACGCGAGCCAACTGTGCTCAAGCGAAGGCGTTTTGTCCGGTCAGCGCCTGTCCGATCACGAGCTGATGGACTTCGGAAGTCCCCTCATAGGTCAGCACCGATTCCAAGTTGTTGGCATGGCGCAGCACTGGATACTCCAACGTGATGCCATTGGCGCCCAGGATCGTCCGGCATTCCCGTGCAATGGCCAGCGCTTCCCGTACGTTGTTCAGCTTGCCCAGGCTGACCTGCCGCGCCTCCAAGCGATGATCATCCTTCAGACGCCCCAGGTGCATCGCCAGCAGGAACCCTTTCTGCAATTCCAAGGCCATATCCGCCAGCTTGGCCTGCGTCAGCTGGAGCGAGCCGAGCGGCCGGTCGAAGACCTCGCGCGAGATGGCGTAGTCGATCGCCGTCTCCAAACAGTCTCGCGCCGCGCCGAGGGCACCGAAGACAATGCCGAAGCGTGCCTCGTTTAGGCAGGAAAGCGGACCGCGCAAACCTGTCGCGTCAGGAAGCACGGCCTCCTCGGGCAGGTGAACATCCTCCAGCACTAGTTCTGAGGTGATCGAGGCCCGCAAAGACAACTTCTTGCCGATCTTGGGCGCTGAGAATCCTGGTGTCTCGGTGGGGACCACGAAGCCCCGGATGCCATCGTCTGTCTGCGCCCACACGATCGCCACGTCGGCAACTGATCCGTTGGTGATCCACATCTTGGTGCCGTTGATCACCCAGTCGTCGCCGTCCCGCTTGGCACGTGTCCGCATGCCTGCCGGGTTTGATCCGAAGTCCGGCTCGGTCAGGCCGAAGCATCCGACGGCCTCGCCGGTGGCCATTCGCGGCAGCCAGGTGGTCTTCTGCTGCTCACTCCCGAACTTCCAGATTGCGAACATCGCAAGGGAACCTTGCACAGACACCATGCTTCGTACGCCGGAATCTCCAGCTTCGAGTTCCAGGCAGGCCAGACCATATGAGACGGCATTGGCGCCCGCACAGCCATAACCCTGCAGGTGCATGCCGAGCAGCCCGAGATCACCGGCCTCACGCATCAAACCAAGATCAAGATCCCCACGTTCATACCAGTCGGCAATGTTCGGCTTGACGCGCTGCTGCACCCATTCCCGGACGGTGGCCTGGATGTCGCGCTCGTCGTCAGTCAGAAGATGATCAATGCCAAGCAGCTCGAGCGGTCCAATACGGGTCATTGTTCTCCCATCCCAGTTAATGTGAGCACCGCTTTTTCGATTTCGTCTTCACTCAGCAGCACGTGCTCGGCGGCGGCGCCCAGTGGCACGAAGCTGTCCTGGCTCGCCACTCGCTGAATCGGGCCGCTGAAGCCGGCTTCCACGAGAGCGGTGACCACACCTTCACCCACGCCTCCACTGTGCCGCGTCTCGTCGACAACGAGGACCTTGCCGGTCGAGAGCGCAGCAGCCAGGATGTCCTCGACCGGAAGCGGAGCGAGCCAGCGCAGGTCTAGCACCTGCGCAGCGATGCCGGCGGACGCGAGCCTCCGCGCCACCCGCAAACTCATCGGCACTCCGTTGCCGAAGCTGATCATGGTCAAGGCTTCCGATCCACTGCCATAGCTGCGGGCGCGCCCGATCGGCACCTGATCGTCATGATCAAGGGCAAGCCACGCCTGATCCCCTGCCTCATAGAGGTCTCGTCGGTGGTACAGCGCGATCGGTTCCAGAAAGACCGATAGCGTCGAGTCGGTGGTTGCGGCGGCGACGCAGGTTCGCAGCATCGCGGCAGCGTCGTCGGCGCGTGCTGGGCAGGCCACCACGAGTCCGGGAATGTCTCGCAGCACCGCCACAGCGTTGTCATTGTGGAAGTGCCCGCCGAAACCTTTCTGATAACCGAGTCCAGCTATCCGAATGACCATCGGGTTGCTGAAGCGACCGCGTGAGAAGAATGGCAGTGTGGCAGCCTCGCCGCGCAATTGATCTTCGGCATTGTGCAGATAGGCCAGGTACTGAACTTCGGGAATCGGGATCAGCCCGGCGAGTCCAGCGCCTAGCCCGAGACCGAGAATTGCCTGCTCATCAAGCAGGGTGTCGAAGACTCGAGCCGCCCCGTGCTGCCGGGCCAGGCGTGCGGTGACGCCGTAGACCCCGCCCTTGACCCCGACGTCCTCGCCGAAAACGATCACTCGACGGTCGGCGGCCAGCAGCTCATCGAGCGTGCCATTGATCGACTCGGCGAGGGTGCGGGGCGGCGCTGGGATGCTTCGTTCAGGGCGGCTCTTGAGCAGCTCGCTGACTCGGGCCGCTACTCGGATCGGATGGCGCGGGGCGAGCGGCGCCATGATTTCTGCCGCTGAGCCGAGACGAGGGTCGTCAGCGAGTCGTGCTACCTCCTCATCGATCTGCTGGCGGATGGCCTGGTAGCGCTCAAGGATGTCGGCAGCGCTGGCGCCGGCCGCACGCAGCCACGATGCGGTGGACAACAGTGGATCACGGGCATAATCCGCCTCGATTTCCCGCGGCTTGCGATAGCTGATCTCGGCGTCGCTGCCCGCGTGGCCTCCGAACCGTACGGTCCGCAAACGGAGAAATGCCGGTCGTCGCTGCTCGCGTACCACCTCGACCGCTTCCGCGATGGCCGGCCGGGCGGCCGCGGGGTCAGAACCATCCGCCGACACGTACGTCAGCCCCGGCCTGGACCCGTACGCTGCCTCGATCCAGCCGCTGGGTGTCGGCACCGAGATGCCGAAGCCGTTGTCTTCGCAGACGAAGAGAATCGGCACCGGCAGGCCGCGGAACGCGGTGGCAAGCGCGGTGTTGATCGCTCCGGTCGCGGTGGAGTGGTTCGCCGAGGCGTCGCCGAACGAGCAGACCACGACGGCGTCCTCCGGCCACTCACAGTCGATCTTGAGCCGGTGTGCCCGGTGCAGCGCAAGAGCGAGGCCAACCGATCTCGGAAGGTGCGAAGCGATCGTGGAGGTCTGCGGTATGACAGCCAGTTCAGGATGACCGTAGACCTTGTGACGACCGCCGGCGATCGGCTCATCCGCGAGGCCCATGAGCCCTTGCAGCACATCTCGTATTGGCGTGGACCCGGGCAGTTGTCGCGCTCGAGCCACATAGAACGCCCCGGAGCGGTAATGCAGCAGGGCCGGATCCGTCACGCGCGTTGCCATCGCAACTAGCGCGTTGCTCTCATGCCCAGACGAGCCGATGGTGTAGAACCCACGACCCTGCTGCTGCAGCTCCCGCGCCACGAAATCCAGGTGCCGGCTGGTCGCTTGAGCCTCGAAGAGCTCCCACCACCACGCCGAGTTGTCAGCGTCTCCGGCGGCTATAGCCAGCTGAGACGCTGACAAGTGGGCAAGGGCGACGCGGAAGTGACGGTCCAGCGGGTCCATCAAGAAGTTCTAGAGGCGGAAAGTGGTGTCTGGGGTGAGCTCGACGACATCCATCTGAGCCTTCTGCAGCCGACCGGAGTAATCCCAGTTCACCGCTTGCCAGCGGGTGAACTGGTCCAGTACCCAAACGCCGGACTGCCGGGATCCGTTGCCCGACTTGCCGTTACCCCCGAACGGCAAATGGGCTTCGGCACCGGAGGTCGAGTTGTTGATCGACACCATGCCGGCGCTGATCTTGTCACGGAAGGTGAACGCATCCTTGGGATCGGTGGTGTAGATCGAGGAGGAAAGGCCGTAGCCAGGAGCGTTCGCCATCTCGATCGCCTCGTTCAGCGACTGATAACTGGCGATCCCGACGATTGGGCCGAAAGTCTCTTCCATGAAGATCCGGTCACCAGGGCGTACACCGTCGATCACCACCGGGTGGTAGTACAGCCCCGTACGCTGGTCACCGACGAAGCCGTCCCGCGGGTTGTCCTTCGTGATCTTGCCGGACGCCGCCTGGACCGCCTGATGCGGCTGCACCCAACCCAGGAAGTCCTCAAAACGCTCCGCGAATTTCACATCCATCATGGGGCCCATGAGCACATCCTGCGTCGGGTCGCCGATCTTGGCGCCAGCTACCGCCGCATTGAACCGCGCCAAGAACTGATCATGCACTGACTCGTGCACGATGACGGTGCCTAGCGAGGTGCAGCGCTGTCCGGCGGTACCGAATCCGGAGAACAGCGCACCTTCGACCGCGAGGTCAAGATCAGCACTCGGTGTGATGAGCAGCGGGTTCTTGCCGCCCAGCTCCAAGCATGCGGTCTGCAGATGGCGCCCGGTCAACGCACCGATCTCGCGCCCGACGGCGGACGAGCCGGTGAAACCGACCTTGTCGAGCAGCCCTGCTTCCAGCGACTGCTCCAACCCTGAGAAGGTCGCGGCGCCGTCGGCGTGCACGACATTGAAGACCCCGTCCGGAAGCCCGCCACCCCGGACGAAGAGGTCGTGAAACGCTGCGCTGCTGACTGCTGAGTATTCGGCGGGTTTCCAGACGACCGTGTTACCGGCCAACAGTGCCGGCACGATGTACCAGGCCGGCACTGCTACCGGGAAGTTTCCAGCCGTGATCACCGCAACTGTGCCGACTGGCCGGCGGAAGGTGAACAGCTGCTTGTCCGGCATCTCGCTCGGCACAGTCTGCCCGTAGAGTCGCCGACCCTCGCCAAGGAAGAAGTCACAGGTGTCGATGATCTCCCGCACTTCACCCAGCGCTTCGGCGTACGGCTTGCCGATCTCGGCAGTCACCAGCTTTGCGAGCGCCTCCGCGTTGTCCTCGATGAGACGGCCGATATGGGCGATTGCGCGGCCCCGGATCGGCGCGGGTACGGCCGACCAGTCTTCCTGCGCCTTCTTGGCTGATTCGGCGGCCCTTACCACTGTGGAGGCGTCGCCGAAGGACACCTCACCGACGACCTCGTCAAGGCGCGCCGGATTCGTGCTTGGCAGCGTATGGCCACCAGACATTGGTACGCCGTCGACTATCGAGGTCACCAACCCGCGAGGTCCGTTGGCTCCGCGGGACGTAGCGTCATTCACGAGTACTGCAGCTCCTTGCTGGCGATTCGCACCACGGAGCGACGGGTAGCTCCAAGGGCTTCGTCGATCTCATCTTGACTCACTGATAGTGCAGGACGGAAGCGGATGGAGCGGTCGCCGCAGGGCAGCAGGATGACTCGCTCCGCCACTCGCAGATCGGTAACCACGGCATCTCGCTCCTCGCGGCTTGCCAGGTCGAAAGCGACAAACAGGCCACGACCGCGGACGTTGCTGATCAGCCCTGAATCATCACGAAGCTCCTCGAGTCCGGCGATCAGTTGCCGGCCTTTCGGCCCCGCCTGCTCGATGAGTCCTTCGGACTCGATGATCTCCAGAGCCCGCTGCGACCTGACCATGTCGACCAGCCCGCCACCCCACGTGGAGTTGATCCGCCCGGAGACCTTGAACACGTTGTCTGGCACCTCATCGACCCGGCCGCCGGCCATGATGCCGCCGACCTGTGCCTTCTTGGAGAACGCGACGACGTCGGGCTGAATGCCCAGCTGCTGGTAGGCCCAGGCGGTTCCGGTGGTGCCGACACCGGTCTGCACTTCGTCCAGGATGAACAGCGCATCATTGGCGTGCACGAGTCGGAGCATGGCCTGCAGGAATTCCGGCCGCATGTGGTTGTCGCCGCCTTCACCCTGGATCGGCTCGGCGATAAACGCAGCAATGTCATGGGGGTTCGCGGCGAACGCCAGCTCGGCCTGCAGCAGGGCACGTTCCTCAGCCGCGATCACCTCATCGAGATGATCACTCAGCGGATGCGTGATCGCGGGTACGTCGATCCTCGGCCAGTTGAACTTCGGGAATCGATCGGTCTTGTGCGGTTCGGTGTTGGTCAACGACAGGGTGTAGCCGCTGCGGCCGTGGAAGGCATGCGTCAGGTGCATGATCTGGGTGCCCAAGTTCCCGTCGCGCCCAGCCGCCTCGTTCTTCCGGCTCTTCCAGTCGAATGCGACCTTCAGAGCGTTTTCTACGGCAAGCGCACCGCCTTCGATGAAGAACAGGTGGGGTAGCGCAGGATCCCCGAGCACCCGGACAAACGTCTCGACGAACTCCCCGTATGCGGTGCTGTACATGTCCGGATTGGCCGGCTTGTTGACAGCGATCTCGGCTAGCTCCGCCATGAACGTCGGGTCGTCCGCAATGCCGGGCGGATTGAGCCCGAGTGGGGCCGACGCGAAGAACGTGTACATGTCGAGATAACGCTCGCCGGTGCGAGCGTCGACGAGCCGGCTACCTCGGCTGTGACGCAAGTCGAGAACGAGCTTCATGCCATCGGTGAGCACGTGTCGTGCAAGGACATCGTGCACCTCGGAAGGCTGAAGGTGAGTCTGTTCGGCCATGGGTCTCCTTCCCCCGAGCAAAAAAAATCCATGTGACCCCCACACAGGTACCACAGATTCTAACGCAGATCCGGCAGATTTCGCGAATATGGAAGAAACTGCCGCAAGACTGTGCGCAACCTTGTTGTAGTGCGCCGACACTGTACCCAGGAGAGGATCAGGCGAGGCTCTCGCCGGAGGGTGTGAGAAGTCCCAGGGCTGCTGACATCTCCGCCCGGACGTCCGCCACCACGGAGCGGGCTTCGGCGCGAGCGGCAACCAGGTCGACACTGCGAGCCGCGGGCAGATGTGCCTCGAGGTAGCACTTGAGCTTCGGTTCGGTACCCGAAGGACGGACCACGACTTTGCTCGTCTCGGCAGTGATCAAAACCGCATCGGTAGGTGGCAATTCCGCAGTGCCACCGGCAAGATCGACCACCGCCGCAGGCTGGCCGCCTAGCATCATGGGCGGATTTGCCCGCAGCCGAGCCATGGCCTTCGTGATGATCGCGAGATCCGCGACGCGTACCGACATCTGGTCGGTCTCATAGACCCCGTAGTGTCGCGCGATCTCGTCCAGCCGGTCCGCAATGCTGCGTCCTTCCGCTTTGAGGCCGGCGGCGAGCTGCAGGACGAGCACCAGCGCGGAGATCCCGTCCTTGTCCGGAACCGCTTTCGGATCGACGCAGTAACCGATGGCCTCCTCATAGCCGTACGCCAGGCCAGGTACCCGTCCGATCCACTTGAAGCCCGTCAGGGTGTGAACAAAAGGCTGACCGTACGCCGCAGCAATCACCGAGAGCAGGGAGCTGGACACGATCGAGCAGGCGTACGTCCCGCGGACGCCGCGCCGTAGCGCGTCCTCGCCGAGCAGCACACCGAGCTCATCACCGCGCAGCATCCGCCACTGCCCGTCGAGGCCGGCGGCAACGGCACAACGGTCGGCATCCGGATCGTTGGCGATCACGAGGTCTGCGTCGATCTGCTGCGCGCTCGCGAGGGCTAAGTCGATGGCACCAGGTTCCTCGGGATTTGGAAATGGAACCGTCGGAAAGCTCGGATCCGGGTCGGCCTGCTCGACGACCACATGGGGGGCGGGAAACCGGCAAGCTTCGGCTGCCCGTGCGACCAGGGACCCGCCTACCCCGTGTAGTGGTGTGTAGACCCAGCGCAGTTCACGGGCTGCACCTGGCGCCACCAAAGACGCGACGCGCTCAAGATAGGCGTCAACCAGCTCCGTACCCAGCACCGTGTAGGACGGCGCGCGAGGCACGTCGTCCAGGCTGTGCCGCGCAACCTGATCAATCCTCGCAGCGATGTCCGCATCAGCAGGCGGCACGATCTGCGAGCCGTCGCCGAGATAGACCTTGTAGCCGTTGTCCTGAGGCGGATTGTGCGACGCGGTGACCACCACGCCTGCTACACAGCCCAAGTGCAGGATCCCGAATGCCACCACGGGTGTAGGCGTCGGGCCCGACGTGATCATGGTCTGGAAACCGGCGGCCGACATGATCTCCGCCGTGTCGCGGGCAAAGACGTCAGAGTTGCGTCGCGCATCGAAGCCGATGACCATCTTGCCGCCAGCCAAGCCATGATCAAGAAGGTAGCTGGCGAGTCCGGCGGCGGTCTGACCGACGACGACACGATTCATCCGATTCGGTCCCGGACCGAGCGCGCCGCGAAGCCCAGCCGTGCCGAACTCGAGCCGGGACGAGAACGCGTCGACAAGTTCGGACATTGCGCGGACGTCGCCGGACTCCGCCGCCCCGAGAAGATCGTCCACCTGCTGGCGAGTCTCCGGATCGGGGTCTTGCGCGGTCCAGCTGGTGATTGCGCGAGCGAGGTCATCCGACAGGGTCGGTGTTCTGGATGTCACAATGCTGCCGCTATTCCCCCGAGCAAGCGTCGCAGCCGGGGCGCAGCTACATGGCCGGCGGCAAGCACTTCTTCGTGGTTGAGCGGCTCAGTTGAGATACCGGCAGCGAGATTGGTGACCAGAGAGATGCCGAGTATCTCTGCGCCCAGCTCGCGCGCCGCGATGGTTTCGAGCGCGGTTGACATGCCGACCAGGTCTCCGCCGAGTACACCGGCCATCCGCACCTCGGCTGGAGTTTCGAACTGCGGCCCGCGGAACTGGACGTAAACCCCCTCAGGCAGCTCCGAATCCACCGAGCGAGCAAGATCACGTAACCGCGCCGAGTAGGGCATCGACATGTCGATGAAGCGGGCACCGGCCAATGGAGAGAGACCTGTCAGGTTGATGTAGTCCCGAATGAGCACCGTAGTGCCGGGCTCCCACTCCGGGTTGAGACCACCAGCGCCGTTCGTCAGGACCATGACCCTGGCGCCGGCACAGACTGCCGTGCGCACGCCGTGCACTACCTGGTTTACTCCCTGGCCCTCGTACAGATGGGTGCGGCCGGTGAAGATCGCCGCTGTCCTGCCGGTGATCGTCGACACGATTCGGAGCGCTCCACCGTGACCGATGACGGTCGGCTTCGCGAAGCCCGGCAGCTCGGCCAACTCGCAGCTGCCTAACGGCCGACCAAGATCATCCGTGGCGGCCGACCATCCCGATCCCAGTACGAAAGCGACATCGAGCTGGGTGATCTTGAAGCGTTCGAGAATGGCTGAGGCAGCGACCTCGGCAAGGGCGTACGGGTCGTACGACAGGTCATCGTTGGGCATGATCCGCACTCTAGCCGCGTCACGGATCCTCACTTCTCAGCGCTTGGGCTTGGCCGTACGCAGGCCTACCAGCCGCTGACGCAGGGACGCGCGCGCAGCTCCGCGACGTAGTCTCGAGGAGCGCCGGCCACCTCCGCGGCGTCAGCGAGAATGCCGATTGTTCGGGCACTCGGGATGCCGCCTTCGAAATCGTTCAGCACATAGACCCAGGCGGTCACTTCGCCGTCCAGCGTTGCCACTCGTACTCGAACCTTCCGATACAGGCCGGTGTCGGCGCTTTCCCATTGATCAAGAGTGTTTTCGTCGCCGGACGTCACGTCGTACAGCGCGACGAAGACCTGGCTTTCGGTCTCTTCCACCAGCGTCGGTAATGCACCGTCCCAACCTTCGCCACCGAAGGTGACGCGCCAGCCCACGACCCATCCGGTGCCGCGCTGGGGTGAGTGCGGGCAGCGGTCGGCCATTTGAGTTGGATCGAGGTTGCTTCCGTACGCCGCGTACAGCACAGCAGCGAGGTTATCTGGTCTGGACCGCGTCAGCGAGATGGAAGAATGCCGAAATGACCCGCGTAGTGGTTGTCGGCGGCGGTCCTGGCGGCTACGAGGCTGCGTTGGTGGGCAGGCGGCTGGGTGGCGAGGTCACCTTGATTGATCGTGATGGGCTTGGCGGCTCAGCTGTTCTGACCGACTGCGTTCCTTCGAAAACCTTGATCGCCACAGCTGAGGTGATGACCGAGGTTCGCGGATCGGCTGACCTCGGCCTCCGCTTTGGACCTCAAGATCAGGCGAACATTTATGCCGGCGTACACGTGGATCTGCCTGCGGTGAACAAGCGAGTACTTGATCTTGCCAGGAGACAATCCGAAGACATCGAAGAGCGATTGCGACGAGAGAACGTCAATGTGGTAGCCGGTCGTGGCAAGCTCGACGGGCCCGAGTGCGTGATCGCCGAGACCGCAGATGGTGAGCGGTCGTTTCCGGCTGACATGATCTTGATCTCTACCGGCGCACACCCTCGTGAGCTTCCCGATGCGAAGCCAGATGGCGAGCGGATTCTTACCTGGACCCAGCTCTACGGACTGAACGAGTTGCCTCAGCGGCTGATCGTGATCGGTTCAGGTGTGACGGGTGCGGAGTTTGCCTGCGCCTATGACGCACTCGGTTGCGACGTGGTGCTCGTCTCTTCACGCGACAGGGTGCTTCCTGCGGAGGACGCCGATGCCGCTCAAGTGCTCGAGGACGTCCTGACGCGGCGCGGCATGACCGTGCTATCGAGATCGCGAGCCCAGGCGGTTACTCGGAGTGGCGACCAGGTCACCGTGATACTGACTGATGGGCGTACTATCACCGGGTCGCACTGCCTGCTTGCCGTTGGATCGTCACCCAACACGGCAGGCATCGGTCTCGAGGAAGCTGGGGTGAAGCTCGACGGACGCGGCTTCATCGAGGTCGATCGGGTATCCCGCACCTCAGCGCGCGGCGTCTATGCGGCAGGAGATTGCACCGGCGTGCTCTTACTCGCCTCGGTGGCCGCGATGCAGGGCCGCATCGCTATGTGGCACATCCTCGGTGACGCCGTATCGCCCCTCGATCTGAAGACCGTGTCAGCGAACGTGTTCACTGCGCCGGAGATCGCCACGGTTGGCGTAACTCAACAGCAGGTGGATTCGGGTGAAGTGCCGGGGCGCGCGCTGACTATGCCGCTGGGGTCCAATGCGCGCGCCAAGATGCAGGGCAGCCGTGATGGGTTCGTCAAGCTCATCTGCAGAAAGGCCACCGGCATCGTGATCGGCGGGGTGGTGGTCGCGCCACGAGCCAGTGAACTGATCTTCCCTGTGGCTATCGCGGTAGCGCAGCGGCTCACCGTCAATCAGGTGGCGGACTCGTTCAGCGTCTATCCCTCGATGACCGGCACCATCGCCGAGGCCGCACGTCGACTCGAGGGCACCGGAACAATCAGTTGAGCTAGTGCCGTGGAACCTGTGGGTACCGTTTGCGTGTGAGCGTGACGTCGACGATCACATCTACAGCGGTCGCTGACCTGCTGCGCGGTCGTAGCTGGGTCGCGCTCACTGGCGCGGGCATGTCGACCGACTCTGGCATTCCGGACTACCGGGGCCCAACGTCGGTCCGGGCCACTCCGATGCAGTACAGCGAGTTCCTGGGCTCTGCTGAGGCGCAGCAGAGGTACTGGGCCCGTTCTTACCTTGGTTGGCGCCGAATCGGTCGCGCCGAACCCAACCCAGGACATCGGGCACTTGCTGATTTAGAAGTTGCCGGACTCGCTGGAGTGATCACTCAGAACGTCGACGGGCTGCACTCATCTGCAGGCAGTACGCACGTGATCAACTTGCATGGGGACATCGCGATGGTCTTGTGTCTGGACTGCGGTGATCACTCCGCTCGCACCGAGTTGCAGCGCCGGTTGGCGAGCGCCAACCCCGAACTCGAGCAGCCCCTTGTCCCGCAGCACGCTGAGCTGCGTCCGGACGGTGACGCGGTAGCCAGGGATTGGCAGCAGTTCAGGCTGGTTGGCTGTGTGCAGTGCGGCGGACGTCTCAAGCCCGATGTTGTGTTCTTCGGGGAGTCGGTGCCCAGGTCCCGCGTCGAGGCAGCGTACGCACTGATGGAGCGTGCCGAAATCCTCGTGGTCCTCGGTTCGTCACTGACCGTGATGTCCGGCTTTCGCTTCGTGCGGCACAATGCGAAGCGGCAGCGACCCGTTGTGATCATCAACCGAGGCGCGACCCGCGGTGACGAGTTCGCCAGCGTGAAGATCGATGGCGGTTGTTCGGAAACGCTCACTGAGCTTCGCAAAACGCTCGTCGGATAGGCCCTACTTGGCGTCAGGGCCGTCAGCTCGTCGAAGGGCGTCTGCCCTACTCGAACATGCCTCCAAACATGTCGCCGATTCCGCCGCCGACATCGCTGGCGCCCTCGCCGATACCGCTGCCGATTTCGCCGGCGCCCTCGCCGAGCCCACCCATGAGATCACCAGCGCCCTCGCCGACCCCGGAGAACATGTTGCCCATGCCACCGAACAGCAGGCCGCCGATCAACATGCCGGAGAGCATGTCGCTGCCGCTCCAGCGGTTGTAGTAGCCCTGGGCCCAGGGCGCATACGCCGGGCCGCCCTCCCAGTAGGGAACGCGCTGGGCACCGACTTGCACAGTGCGGATATAAGGATCAGCTCCAGCCAGCACCCGTTCGGCGTCGGCCGGGCAGGCGGGGACAGATCGTGCCACTCCGCCAGGGGGTGCCCACGTGACGTCTTGGGATGAAGGGCCATGCGCAGGGTTGAAGAAGCAGGGTGGGCGCTTCGCTGGTAGCGGCTCACCGGCGATCCGGGCCTTGACGCATGCTACGGCGTAGCGTCCGTCCTCCAAGATCTCGGTGACGTGTCGGATTTCCTCGGGCCTGGTCACAGCGTCGAGTGACATCTTCGCGTTGTCGTAGGCGTCCAGAGCACGCTGGTAGTCCTGCTGCATTGGCTCATCGAGTGCGTGCCCGGCAACGTCGGAGTCCAAGCGCTGCAGTTCCTCGCCAAACTTCGTGACATCCTCATCAGCTGCGCGCTTGGATGTGGAGAGTTGCGTCTCAAGCGCTGCCTGCTCCGCGGCGTGTCGTTGCTGGACGGCATGCCGCCGGTAGAGGGCAACCCCGCCCACGATCAGTGCTGCCACGATGAGCAGCGTGAGGAGTTCCATGGGTCACAGTGTGCCCGCGGCAACTGTGGTTTCCCCTTGTGAAAGCGTCTTCTTACCGACCTTTTAGACCCAAAGGGAACTGCTTGGGCCCGGGAGGCAACCGGTTGTCCAATAACCGCAGAATCTGGTGGCTAATCGACTATCTCGCAGAGGGCGGAGCCGCTGGTCACTGTCGCGCCGACCTTGGCGCTGAGATTCTTGACGATGCCGCTTCGATGGGCTGTCAACGGTTGCTCCATCTTCATTGCCTCGAGTACCACGACCAAGTCGCCGGTCTCCACAGCGTCCCCATCGGCAACAGCAACTTTGACGATGGTGCCTTGCATGGGGGAGGTCAAGGCATTGCCAGAGGGAGTCTTGGTGGCGCTGCCACCTTGGCGCTTGGCCCGCTTCTTGGACCGGGTGGCGCCGGTAGCTCCGTTGGCCGTGCCGAGTCCCGCTGGCACCATGACCTCCAGCCGCTTGCCATTGACCTCGACGACCACTCTGGAGCGTGCGGCCGGCTCTACAGGGCCGCTGAGCGCACCCGCGTACGGTGCGATCTGACCGCTGAACTCTGTCTCGATCCAGCGGGTGTGCACGCCGAAGTGTCCATCCTCAGCGGTGAAGGCGGGGTCGTGCAGAACGGCCTGATGGAACGGGACAACGGTCGGCATCCCCTCGATCACGAGTTCCTGCAATGCCCGACGTGATCGCTCTAGCGCCTGCTGCCGACTTGCGCCGGTGATGATGATCTTGGCGATCAAGGAGTCAAAGCTGCCAGGGACGGTCATGGAGTTGAGATAACCCTCGTCGACGCGGACTCCAGGGCCTGACGGTGGACGCCAGGCGGTCAGGGTCCCTGGTGCAGGCATAAAGTTCCGGCCCGCGTCCTCTGCGTTGATCCGGAACTCGATGGAGTGCCCGGTGATGGCCGGATCTTCGTAACCGAGCGCTTCGCCCTCGGCGATGCGGAACATTTCACGGACGAGGTCGAGTCCAGTGACCTGCTCGGACACGGGGTGCTCGACCTGGAGTCGGGTATTGACCTCGAGGAATGAGATGGCTCCGTCTTGCCCGACCAGGAACTCACAAGTTCCGGCGCCCACATAACCGGCTTCGGCAAGGATCGCTTTCGATGAGGAGTAGAGGCGTTCCGTCTGTTCGGTCGAGAGGAAGGGTGCAGGCGCTTCCTCCACGAGCTTCTGGTGACGGCGCTGGAGGGAACAGTCTCGGGTCGAGACCACGACGACGTTGCCGTGACTGTCGGCCAGGCATTGGGTTTCCACATGCCGTGGCTTGTCGAGATAGCGTTCGACGAAGCATTCGCCGCGTCCGAAGGCGGTGACTGCCTCGCGCGTCGCAGACTCGAAGAGTTCGGGTATCTCATTCATCTCGCGGGCCACCTTCAGGCCCCGGCCACCGCCGCCGAACGCAGCCTTGATCGCGATGGGCAGCCCGTGCTCGGTCGCGAAGGCAACGACTTCGTCGGCATCAGCTACCGGATCCGACGTGCCGGGCACCAAAGGGGCGCCGACCTTCTGCGCGATGTGTCTGGCCTGGACCTTGTCGCCGAGGGCCTGGATGGCAGCAGGCGGCGGACCGATCCAGATCAGTCCCGCCGCGAGCACCGCTTCGGCAAACGCCGCATTCTCGGCAAGGAAGCCGTATCCCGGGTGAATAGCGTTGGTGCCGCTGCGTCTGGCGATCTCGAGAATCTTGGCAATGTCGAGGTACGTCCCCGATGGGGCAGCGCCGCCGAGCGCGTACGCCTCGTCCGCCAGCGAGACGAACAAGGAGTCGAAGTCCGGATCTGCATAGATGGCGACACTGGGAAGCCCTGCGTCGGCAGCCGCACGGATCACGCGAACGGCGATCTCGCCCCGATTGGCGACAAGCACCTTGCTTATCCGCACGCATCCTCCCCATCGAACCCCGACTCTCGCCACTCTAATGCTGCATCCACCAGTGCGTGGGGAGTAGCCAGACGGCTCCGAGCGCTGCCACGTCCGCCACGACCGTTGGCAATCGCACCTTGGCTGCGAGCGTGCAAATTCGCGCACTGCCGGGTACGAGGACGATCAGCCACGTGAGCTGCGAGCGTCGGCAAAATCGCGCGCCGCCGCACGGAGGAAGAGAGAGCGGAGGTGTTCTTCCTCTGCGAGCGACGACGGCGGCGGATCCCAAGCGCGATTGCGCGAGCAGCAAGGTCAAAGAAATTAGCGTGGGCCCCTCCAAGTATGAGTTGCAGGGGCCCACTAGGTAGCCGGAGTTAAGCGACGTCTCCAGCTGACCAGGCGATCCGACGGATCCCAGCAGCCCGTCACCGGCCGCTGCGGCGAGTTGCCTCACCGTACAGATCCTCGGTTCTGTCCCAGTCCCGCCCTCCCTTTCGGAAGTGCGTAAGAGATTTCTACAGCCTCCTGAAGGCCTCCGCAACCGAATCCAGAAAAGAAGTGTGACCAATTTTCTTGTCCACTGATCTGTCCACAAATCGGCCGGGTTCATGCACCGAAGTGATCAACTTCTCCACAGTTGGGAGGCGCTGTCTGTGGACATTGAGAGGGCGTCTGGAAATAGCAAGGCCCGGCCTGAAGGCGCACTAGGCTTCTTGTCGTGGAACCCTCTCCCGACACAAAGGATTGGACCTGGACGCTCACCCGACGCTGCGATCAATGCGGGCTTTCGGCAGGCGAAATCGACGCTGCCGCTTTCGCTGAGCGCTCCTTCGTCGCCGCTGAGGAATGGGTTCAGATTCTGCGCTCGAGTCCGGCGGTTTCGGCCCGCCCGCAACCAGACGTCTGGTCGCCATTGGAATACGGCGCGCATGTTCGCGATGTTTACCGCCTGTTCGACGCCCGTCTTGCTCAGATGCTCAGCGAGGACACGCCAACCTTCACCAACTGGAACCAGGACGAGACAGCCATCAAGGAACGCTACGGCGAACAGGACCCCGAGGTGGTCGCCGACGAGCTGGAGGCCGCGGCGCAGCGTTTCGTTGCGCGTATCCAGTCACTCACGCCGGACCAGTACGGACGACGTGGGATCCGTTCGGATGGCGCAGAGTTCACCGTGACGACATTTCTCCAATACTTCCTGCACGACGTGATCCACCATCTCTGGGATGTCACAGGCCAGCAGGACGCTGCCGCTTCCCTGGCCTTGGAGTAGGACTGGAGAGCCGAGCCAGCAGCTCACCGAGAGTCGGTAAGGCGCTCCAGATCGGCTCGGCACCGTTTCTCAAGATCATCTAGCTCTGCCAGTGCCTCGTTCAGGTCTCGACGCTTCGCCAGGAGGGCCTCCCGGCGCTTGCCGATATCAGCGACGAGAAAGGCCAGCTGACCGAGCTCGCCGGGAGTCTCGTCGTACATGTTGATCACATGGGCAATCTCGTCGAGGGTGAAGCCGAGTCGCTTGCCGCGCAAGATGAGCTGCAGCCGGACCCGATCACGATCATGAAAGATCCGTGTAGTGCCCTGCCGCTCAGGGGCCAGTAGCCCGCGATCCTCGTAGAACCGGATGGTCCGCAGCGTGGTGCCGAACTCGTCGGCGAGTTCGCCGATGCTCCAAGTGCGGTCACTCATCGCTGGCTCCTTTCCTGCGTAAAGTCTAGGCCTTACGTTTACGTAAACGTCAAGCTATGCTGACAACCGTCAGTGACGACCGAAGGAAGCCTCATGACTGGTCCGTTCTCCCTCGGCGAAGAGCACAACGATTTCCGAGCCGCGGTCGCCGACTTCGCGGCCCGCGATCTGGCACCCCATGTCGACCGCTGGAATGCGGCTCACGAGGCGCCACTGGAAGCGATCAAGCTGATGGCTGGTCTCGGACTCTTCGGACTCGGTGGACCCGAGGAGTATGGCGGGGCTGGGGACTTCACCAGCCTGTGCATCGCGATCGAGGAAATCGGCAAGGTGGATCAGTCCCTCGGGATCACCCTCGAAGCTGCCGTGGGGCTCGGCATCAATCCGATCGCGCACTTCGGTACCGCGGAGCAGAAGGCGCGTTGGCTGCCGGATCTGCTAGCCGGGCGGGCGCTGGCCGCGTTCGGGCTGACCGAACCAGAAGCCGGATCGGATGCCGGTGCCACCCAGACGCGGGCCGACCTACATGATCATGAATGGGTGATCAACGGCAGCAAGCAGTTCATCACCAACTCCGGTACTGACATCACCTCGAGCTGCACGATCACGGCCCGCACCGGCACTCGTGACAATGGCACTCCGGAGATATCGTCCATCGTCGTGCCCGCTGGGACGCGCGGTTTCCAGGTCGGACCGAGTTACGCCAAGCTCGGCTGGCATGCGTCCGACACGCATCCGCTGACCTTCACCGATGTCCGAGTGCCCGAAGATCATCTTCTGGGCGAGCGCGGGCATGGGTATCAGCAATTCCTCTCGATCCTGGACGGCGGCCGAGTTGCAATCGCCGCCCTAGCGTTGGGATGCATCCGAGCCTGTCTGGAGATGTCGACCCAGTACGCGATGGAGCGCACTACGTTCGGCGTTCGGATTGGACGGAAGCAGGGCGTGGCATTCCAGATCGCTGATCTTGATGTGATGGCCTCGGCCGCCCATCAGCTGGTCTACGCCGCCGCTGCTATGCGTGATCATGGCGCTACCGCACGAGAGTTCAATCGAGCGGCTGCCATCGCCAAGCTCTACGCGACAGAGTCCGCCGTCACCGCCGCGCGCGTGGCCACCCAGGTGTTCGGTGGTTACGGGTTCATGGAGGAGTATCCGGTAGCCCGTTTCTATCGCGACGCAAAGGTGCTGGAGATCGGTGAGGGCACCTCGGAGGTACAGCGACTCGTGATCGCCCGCCGGCTTGGGCTCCCGGTGGAGTAGTCGATCATGGACCCGATCAATGCCGCGCGTGATCGTACGCTGGCGCCGACGGAGCGAGCGGCTGCGAAGCTAGCCAGCGCGAACAAGCTCTTCGTCCGGGAGCGGATCGACTTGCTGTTCGATGACTGCACCTTCGTCGAGGATGGCCAGCTCGCCAATGCCATGGCTGCCGATCTCCCGGCCGACGGCGTCGTCACCGGCCGCGGCCTGGTCGAGGGCCGACCGGCCCTCGTGGTGGCCAATGATCCGAGCGTCAAGGCCGGCTCCTGGGGCGCCCGGACGGTCGAGAAGATCATCCGGATGACCGAGGTAGCGCTGCGTGACGAGCTGCCGATCTTCTGGTTCATCGATTCCGCCGGCGCTCGGATCACTGATCAGGTCGACCTGTTTCCCGGTCGCCGGGGGGCCGGTCGGATCTTCCACAATCAGGTGGCGCTGTCCGGAAAGGTGCCCCAGATCTGTTGCCTCTTCGGTCCCAGCGCGGCCGGCGGGGCATACATCCCGTCGTTCTGCGACATCGTGATCATGGTCGAAGCGAATGCCTCGATGTATCTGGGATCGCCCCGGATGGCGGAGATGGTCGTAGGGGAAAAGGTCACGCTGGAGGAGATGGGCGGCGCACGAATGCATGCGACCGTCTCGGGATGCGGAGACCAGTTGGCCGCGGACGACGCCGATGCGATCGAGCAGGCCAAGCAGTATTTTTGCTACCTGCCGCTGAACTGGCGAAGTCCGCTGCCGACGTACGAGGGAACGGATCCGGCACGCAGCTTCACCGACGATCTGGTACCGGCCCAAGAATCGGCGGGCTATGACATCCGGACGGTCGTCGAGGCGATCATGGACGAGGGCTCCTTCTTCGAGGTCAAGCCGCTGTTTGCGCCCGAGTTGGTGACTGGCTTCGCGCTGCTGGACGGCGAAGTGATCGGCATCGTGGCAAACCAGCCGGCGGTCAAGGGCGGAGTGCTCTTCGTCGACTCCGCGGACAAGGGCGCTCGCTTCATCTGGCAGTGCGACGCGTTCAGCATTCCGCTGCTCTACCTGGCCGACGTGCCAGGATTCATGATCGGCAGTGCTGTGGAGCGGCAGGGCATCATCAGGCACGGCGCAAAGATGATCACTGCGGTCGCCGAGGCGACCGTCCCCACCATCTCGTTGATCGTCCGCAAGGCGTACGGGGCTGGGCTCTATGCGATGGGGGGCCCGGGGTTCGGGCCCGACGCCTGTCTAGCGCTGCCGACGGCGAAAATCGCAGTCATGGGTCCCGAGGCCGCGGTCAATGCGGTCTATGCGAACAAGATCGCCGAGGTTGCTGATGAGGCCGAGCGGACGGCATACATCGAGCGGCTTCGTTCCGAGTACGAGGTGGATATCGACATTCTGCGGCTCGCCAGCGAGCTGGTCGTCGACGGGATCGTCGAGCCGCCCAACGTACGCAGCGAGTTGATCGCCCGCTTCGCAGCTGCAGCCACCAAAGAGCGGTACTTCTCCAGCCGGCGACACGGCGTACCGCCGGTGTAATGCTGAGCCGGGGCGCGAGCGGCCCAAATCAGATGGGTAACTTGCGGAACAGTGGTCGCGGCACGTGCCGAAGGCCTGACATCACTACCCGCAGTGGTCCCGGCACCCAGACCAGTTCCCGCTTGGACTTAATGGCATCGATGACAGTCTCGGCGACCTGATCTGGCGTCACCGCCAGCGGTGCTTCGTCTAGGCCAGACGTCATCTTGGACTTGACGAAGCCTGGCCGAACGACGAGCACGTGTACGCCGTAGTCACGCAGCGCCTCGCCGAGGCCCAGGAAGAAGCCGTCGAAGCCAGCCTTGGTTGAGCCGTAGACGAAGTTGGAGCGACGTACCCGCTCACCCGCGACGCTGGACAGCGCCACGATCCAGCCGTGGGCCTGGGCCTGCATGCGCTGGCCCAGCAGCACGCCAAAGTGGATCGGTGCGGTGTAGTTGACCTCGGCGAGCTCGAGCGCAAGTTCGGGATCGCGCCATGCCTGTTCCGCATCGCCGAGCAGACCGAAGGCGATCACGGCAATGTCGATGTCACCGCCGCTGAAGGCCCGGTCGATGGTCGCCGCGTGCGATTCGTGATCGCGCGCATCAAGATCAACCTCAGTGACTTCGCAGCCGAGGCTGGTCAATTCGAGCGCCGCTGCGGTACGCCGATCACTCGGTCGGGCGGCGAGCACCACCCGCAGGCCGGAACGCGAATACTTGCGGGCGACCGCGAGCCCTATGTCGGAGGTGCCGCCGAGGAGCAGCAGCGACTGTGGCGCACCAACTGCGTTGATCATGCCGCACCGCCAATCGGCGGATTGCTGAGTTCGAGCCGGCGAGCAAGATCGGAGTTGAACATTCCGGTCGGGTCGACCTCGCGGCGTATTGCGAGAAACTGGTCGAGCCGCGGGTACATCTTGCGAAAGGTCGGCGCGCTGAGCCGGGAATCCTTGGCGAGGTAAACCCGACCACCTGCTCCGATGACTTCGGTATCAAGGGTGTCGCACAACTTGTCCAGCCCTTCCTCGATGGGTAGATCAACAGTCAGGGTCCAACCCGGCATCGGGAATGACAGTGGCGCCGGGTTCCCAGGACCGAAGCGCTTGAGCACATTCAGGCAGGACAGGTGGCCGGAGTTGACGATCATCTCCAAACAGCGCCGGAAGGCATCGGCCTCCTCGAACGGCACGACGAATTGATATTGCAAGAAGCCATGAGGGCCGTAGACCCGATTCCACTCGGCCACCATGTCCAGCGGGTGAAAGAACTGGGTGATGTTCTGCACTTCCCTGGTGCGATGCTTGGGTGCCTTGAAATACCAGGCGGAACTAAAGGCCTTTGCGGTCGCCTTGTTGATCATTCGGTTGGGAAAAATTTCCGGAAGCGTGCCCAGCGATGGTGCCACGAACTTCAGCGGGTCACGCTTCAGTTTCGAGGGCAAGTCTGCGACGGCAGCCTTGTTCCCTCGAGTAAGCACGGCGCGACCCATATGACGTCCCCTGGTTACGGCATCGAACCAGGCGACCGAGTATGTGTAGTTCTCATCGCCCTGTGACATCCGCTCCATCAGTTCGTCGATGTCAGCGGTCCGGTCGGTGTTCACCAGGAAGTACGCGGTCTCGGTCCGTTGCAATGCGACTGTCGCGCCCAAGATCGCGCCGGTGAGGCCCATCCCGCCGATAGTTGCCCAGAAGAGGGCGTCGGTGTCGCCGTCCGGACTCAAGGTGCGCACTTCCCCGTCTGCCATCAGCAGGTCGAGTGAGCGCACATGGTTTCCGAAGCTGCCTTGGGTGTGATGGTTCTTGCCGTGTACGTCCGCAGCGATGGCGCCGCCCACGGTCACCTGCCGGGTGCCTGGCAGGACCGGGACCCAAAGCCCGAAGGGCAGCAACGCACGCATCAGCAGATCGAGACTGACCCCCGCCTGGACTGTCACCGTTGCCGGTTCGCTTGCTGCGTCCAGGGACAGGATGCGGTTCATCTTGGTGAGATCCAGCGTGGTGCCGCCGGCGTTCTGGGCTGCGTCGCCGTAGCTGCGGCCGAGACCACGTGGCACTACGCCCCGGTGATCAGATCTCCGCAGGGCATTTACGGCGTCGGCTACAGAGTCGACGTGGGCCAGATGCGACATGGTCCCGGAGGCTCGGCCCCAGCCGTGCAGCTCTACCAGCGGCTGCGGAATCACCGGCTGCTCCTCCGGCAGAGAAGGCCTGATCGCCGGCACGGCTGCCTCACTCATTCCCAACCTGCTCTCTTGCTAGAAGAAGACCGCTACGGTGATCACCGCGAGCCACACCACGCCGAGTCCCTGCAGCACACGATCATTCAGCACGACTTCCTCTGGCTCACCCGCGGTGCCGGCGTCCACCTCCAGCGCGTACTGCAGCAGTCCCAAGGTAAAGGGTGCGATCGAGATCGCAGTCCAGGGGACGCCGAGCGCGCCGTCGCCCCTATTCTCAAATGCCCAGAGACTGTAGGAAATGAGCACCATGACCGCAGCCATCATCCAGGCGAAGCGGAGGTAGGACTCGGAGTATCGCGTCAGAGATCGGCGGGTGCCAGCTTCGCTGCCGAGTGCCTTCATCTCCGAGTACCGCTTGCCCGAAACCATGAAGAACGAACCAAAAGCAGCGACCAGCAAGAACCATTGACTCAGCGGAATATCCGTCGCTACGCCGCCGGCGATCGCGCGCAGCAGGAAGGCGCTGGCTACCACGGCCAGATCGACCACCGGAAGATGCTTGAGGTAGGCGGAGTAGAGCAACTGGAGTGCGAGGTAGACCAGCGCGGTGATTCCAAGCGGCATTGACACGACGAAACTCAGAGTCAGCCCGCAAAGGCCGACCACGGCCGCCAGAATCAAAGCGGTAGACGGCTTAAGCTCGCCTGCGGCGATTGGCCGGAAGCGCTTGGTGGGATGCTGCCGGTCCTCCTCCACGTCGCGTACATCGTTGACGAGGTAGACGGCCGCGCTTACCAGGCAGAACGCGACGAAGGCCAACGATGCGCCCTTGATCACGGCTGGCTCGAAGAGCCGGCCAGCGGCCAGCGGGGCAGTGAAGACGAGGAGGTTCTTCACCCACTGCCGGGGTCGCATAGCGCGTACCGTGGCGGGGACCCTGCTGTGGCGAACAGCAACCTCGGTTGACTCAGACATCAAGACGCTAGATTAGCCATCCCGTTTGCAACAAGCTGTTCGCTCCGGGCCTTCATGCCAGTCGGAGGACACTACCTTGGAGCCCGTGCAGCTCAAGACTTGGGGTCACGCGCTCGTGTCAGCCGTAGCCCTTCTTGGTTGCCTGCTGATGGGATGCAGTGCCGGTTATCCGAATGACGGCAATTCCGCTGCGCCGACCGCCTCCTCAGGCGCATCGCCGTCAATTCCGCCGGACGGCGTCACGCTAGCCGCGCTTGGATATCTCAACGGACCGACTCACCAGTTCTCCTTGCCGGGCAATGCAATGATCACGGCAAAGGTCGACCAGCCGAACAACGTCGTAGCCGTGGTTTCATCTCCGTCGCCGGGCCGACTGAGGTCGTACCTGCTCCGGGCGTTGCCGGCAGCTGGTTTCGAGATCACGGCGGATCGGCCGACGGCGAACACCATGACCTTCGCTGGGCATGGCTGGACCGGGACCTTCACCGGCGATGCTCGCGCATCGGCAGTGCTGCTTCGTCCGGCCTGAGGCGGGTTTGGTTTTCAGAGACCGAATGCTCGGCGGTAGCCTCCCTCAGGGCGAGTTCGACTACCAGGTCAGGACACGATGAGTTGATGTTGCTGCAGAGAGACGCGCTGCTGCAGCGCACCCGATTGCTCGGTCCGGCCTTCGTTGCCGCTGTTGCCTACGTCGACCCCGGCAACGTTGCGACCAACACGCAGGCGGGTGCCACGTTCGGTTATCTGCTGCTTTGGGTGCTCGTCGGGGCAACCCTGATGGCCGGTCTGGTGCAGTACCTGTCGGCGAAGGCTGGCTGGCTGACTGGAGAGACACTGCCGGGGCTGGTGGCTCGTCGCAATTCGCGCCTGCCGCGGATCTGCTACTGGATCCAGGCCGAGCTGGTGGCCATGGCAACTGATCTGGCCGAGATCGTCGGGGGGGCGGTTGCCCTCAATTTGCTCTTCAGCTTGCCGCTGGTGACTGGGGCGCTGATCACGACGGCGGTGTCGACCGGATTGCTGTTCCTGCAGAACACCCGCAGTCAGCGGACCTTCGAGCGTGTGATCACCGGAATGCTCGCCATCGTCACCATCGGTTTCCTGGCCGGCCTGATCGCCTCGCCGCCGGACCTCGGTCAGGCTGTTGCTGGGCTGGTACCGAGATTGAGCGGTGCCGAGAGCGCAGTCCTTGCCGTTGGCATGCTCGGAGCCACGGTGATGCCTCATGCCATTTATCTGCATTCGGCTTTGATCCGCGACCGTCACGGGCGAGCTGACCCGGACTGCGCCGCTCCGATGTTGCGGACCATCCGCCTCGATGTCGGGCTGGCCATGCTGGTAGCGGGCACCGTCAACGTCGGCATGTTGCTGCTGGCTGCCAGCACCCTGAGCGGCTTGAACGTGGATGGTTTGCAAGCCGCTCATGCCGCCATCGGAGCTGAACTCGGCCCGCTGCTCGCCGGACTTTTCGCCCTGGCCTTGCTGGCGTCGGGCTTGGCCTCAACATCGGTCGGCGGATACGCCGGCTCGGTGATCATGGACGGTCTGCTGCGGCGCCGGATCCCGATCATCTGGCGCCGGGTACTGACCGCTGTCCCTGCATTGATCTTGCTCGCGCTGGGGTTGGAGCCAACACGATTGCTGATCTTGTCTCAGGTGATCTTGTCGTTCGGGATTCCGTTCGCCCTGGTCCCGCTGGTACGCATTGCATCGGATCGTCAGCTGATGCACCTGGTGCCGACCAGACGAGCCACGATCTGGATCGCCTGGACGGTGATCGGCATTGTCACAACGCTGAACGTGATCTTGATCGTGTTGATTGCGGCAGGAGTGTGAATCCGCCACATGCAATATGCGCGCATGGCGCCGCTTCGACAAGCCCAGCGCGCATAGCGCTCAGTTGTCGCGTACGATCACGCGGCGAGCGTTGAGAGTCGAGTTGTCCTTAGTGGCGACCACCAGTACCCGGTCCGCGGTATCGATGTCTGACAGCTTCGCCTTGCTTCCGTTCTCGCGCACGTTCGTGCCGTCGCTCAGCGCGTACGTCTCGGCGAAGCCGTCGTTACTTTTCACCGTGAGCGAAGTTCCGCTGACTTTCTGAACACCGCCGCGTTGGAAGACGATCACCCGATGCTTCTCGCCGGCAAGGGTCACCTCACCATGCAGCGACCGGGCAATGAACCGCAGTTGGCGGCGAACGAGTGGCTTCCGAAATCCATTCTGAGCGCGTTTCCCGCTAGGCTCGGCGGTGGGTGTTGCGGCGGGGCCGCTTGGCGCGCTGGTAGTCGGATTCGGGGTCAGCTCATCCGACGGCGTGTCTGCGTACGCGAGCCCGGCACCGATGCCCCCGGCCAGAGCAGCGGTGCTGACGCCGGCAAAAATGATCTTCGTTAGGTCCCTCATTGACGCTCACTTCCTTGGGTGCAGGGCTCCTCACCCGCGGGTCGGGCTGCTCCCAGTCTTGGACACGAGAGCCGTCAAAACGCGCTGACGACGACGGTCCTTCAGCAACCCTTCAGGTCTGCTGTGAGCCGCTCGCGCGCGATGTTGATTGCTCGCGGGGGTCAGCTCAATGCCCACAGACTTGGCCACCAGATGCCGAGCTCGTCCAGCATGGTGCGGAGCAGCGGCAGGCTCAGGCCGACAACATTGTGGTGATCACCTTCGATTCCGGTGATGAACGGGCCACCGAGGCCATCAATGGTGAACCCGCCGGCCACCTGGAGAGGTTCAGCGCTGGCCACGTAGGCGTCGATCTCCTCATCGGTCAGCTCGGCGAAGTGCACCAGGGTCGACGCGACCGCGGTTCGAGATGTGATCGCTTTGGCTTGATGAAGCATCACGTGGTGACCGGTGTGCAGTAGCCCAAACCGCCCGCTCATCTGTCGCCAGCGTCGCGCCGCTTCGGCCGGTGTTCCCGGCTTGCCATAGCCCATGCCGTCCAGCTCGAGCATCGAGTCGCACCCGACCACGACCGTGGTGGCGGCTCCATGATCAATCCGAGTGCTGACGGCCTGCGCCTTCAGTTGGGCGAGCCTTGCGGTCAGCTCTCGCACACCGTCGACCGGCTCTGAGTCTTCGTCGACCCCAGATACAATGACCTCAGGATCAAGCCCTGCCCTCCGCAGGGTCCGAAGCCGGGCATCAGATGCGGAGGCGAGCACAATTCTGATCTGGGATGCCACCAGCGCTCAGATCCGAGCGAGCGCGGTGCGGAGCGGGTCGAGTCCCAGCGGCCCCAGATTCAACGCGTCGGAATGGAACTTGCTCAGGTCGAAGCCGGCGCCTTGTCGCCTTCGCGACTCTTCCCGCGCTTCCAGCCAGATCCGTTCACCGATCTTGTACGCCGGCGCCTGTCCCGGCCAGCCGAGATAACGATTGAGTTCGAAGCGCAGAGTCGGTTCGTCGGTCGAGCAGTTGTCCATCATGAACTCGAATCCGGCCGCTGGAGTCCAGCGCTCGCCCGGTCGGAAGTGCCACGCATTGATCTTGGGGATCTGCAACTGCAGGTGCATGCCGATATCGATGATCACCCGGATGGTTCGGAACGCTTGGGCATCGAGCATGCCCATCCGATCGCCCGGCTCCAGATAACCGAGGTCATCCATCAGCCGTTCGGCGTAGAGCGCCCACCCCTCTCCGTGGCCGGAGCAGAAGAAGAGCTTCCGCTGCCAGCGATTGAGCAGCTCGGACCGGTAAGCATTCTGTGCGATCTGCAGATGATGACCCGGTACGCCCTCGTGGTAGACGGTGGTGACTTCTTTCCAGGTCGAGAAGGTGTCGATTCCCTCCGGCACGGCCCACCACATCTGCCCTGGACGAGAAAAGTCCTCGGCGGGGTCGGTGTAGTAGATCGAGCCATCGTGGGTCGGAGCGATACAGCACTCGATCGTCTTGATCGGGTCGGGGATGTCGAAGTGCTTGCCCGCGAGATTGACGACCGCCTCGTCAGCTAGATCTTGCATCCACCGGCGGAACGCATCGGCACCCTCGATGCGCCGTGCCGGGTCGGCGTCGAGTGCTGCGTACGCCGCCTTGATGTCTGGCTCGCCAACAAGGTCTTGTGCAATGGCGCGCTGTACCTCCTGAATCCGATGCAACTCCTCGAATCCCCACTGATAAGCCTCTTCGAGGTCGATCACCGCACCGAGGAAATACCGTGAGTCGAGGGCGTACCGCTCCTCGCCGACGGCGTCGAGGCTTGGGGCAAGGGGGGCCAGAGAAGTACCCAGCCAATCGGCGAAGTCGGAGAATGCCTGCCGTGCTTCGTCCGCTGCCACGCTGAGGCTGGATTGCAGCGCCTCATGCTCCGGCGCTCGGGCAATCAAGGTCGCAAAGAAGTCGTCCTCTCCGGTCTCGCCAGTCCAAGACCGGATCTGCTCGACAGTCGCATTCATCTGGCGGACTGCGGAGATGTTCCCCTCTCGAGCCTCGGCGCTCAAGGTCTCCCGTACCTGGCCGAGTGGACGATGGACTGTCCGAAGCCGGGCGGCGATGTTGCGCCAGGCCTCCTCGGAGTCGGTCGGCATCAAGTCGAAGATGGCACGGATCTCTTGTGCCTGGCCGCCAATGACACTCACGCGTGAGGCCGTGATGTGGGCGTCGTACAACTCGACCTCCATGCCAAGCCGCTCCAGCATCGCCTCCTTTGCGGTGTTCTCCCGCTCGTCACAGGGTGCGGCTGCATGCAGCGCGGCAATCGTGCGGCGGAGATGGGCGGTGCGGTCGGCTAGGCCGCTGGGGGAGTAGTCGCTCCAGGAGTCGTCGTGATCGCGAATTCCCAAATAGGTTGCGGTCTCGGGATAGAACGCGACGCACTCATCGACATACCGATCCGCGATGGCGTCGACTTCGCGAATGCTCGGCTTGTATTTCTCGTCCTGGTCTGGCTGCGTCCCTGAGCGCGACGACATGGGGGACAGCGTAGAGGGATGTTTGTCCGCTGGTCTCGCGGCCCTGAAATGTGGCGGTATTTGGTCAACCGAGGGCTTGGCTAGGTTGTCTACGCAGTTCGCGTCGATCGTCGTATGTAGAGCTGAGTGTCGACGAGGTGGATCCGCTGAGGCAATCGGGGGTTGTCGAGGCGTTCCAGCAGAAACTTGGCGGCCTGGACTCCAACAGCGAAGTTGCCGTTGTCGACCGAAGTAAGGGAGAGGTGACGGATCCGGGAGAGGTAGGTGTTGTCATACCCGACGACTGAGAGGTCGCTTGGCACATCGAGGTGGAGGTCGTCTGCTGCAGACAGAGTGGCGATGGCGGTGATGTCGTTGAATGCAAAGACCGCGGTAGGCCGGTCAGGACGAGTAAGGAGGCGCCGCGCGGCAGAGAAGCCGCTGTCTTCGCTCATCCCCCCGTACTCCTGGTATCGGGTGTGGTCCAGCTTGGCGGCGACCATCGCGTCGTCGTAACCAGCTTTGCGGAGGTCACCGATCAGCCCCGGCCCGCGCAGATGTGCGATGTGCCGATGGCCGAGAGCAACAAGGTGCTCGGTGGCCAGGGAAGCGCCGGCGTAGTCGTCGTTGACCGCGATGTCAACGTTGCCAAGGTCAGGTTCGCGTGTGCCTGCAAGGACGATTGGGACGGTCGCAGACGCAGCAGCGATGGCCGCTGATTCGCTGGTGGTGCCGACGACGATGAGCCCGTCGACCCCGTGCGCTACCAGGGTCTCGACCGAGCGCCGGCCGACGCGGAGGTCGGTGTGGCTATCGGCGATGATCGAGCCGAGACTAGCGGCGTGCAGTGACGCGGTGAGCCCGGCGAGAAGGTCGACGAACCAGGGGTTGCTGAGGTCGTTGAGCAATATTCCGACCGTGTCGCTGCGGGCTGTGGTGAGTCCGCGTGCCATCCGGTTGGGCTTGTAGCCGAGCTCGGCGATCGCGCTGAGCACCTGCTGTCGCCGGGTCTCGCTGACATGGGGCGCATCCCGAAGCACCAGTGAGACCAGGGATTTCGACACGCCGGCACGGTGCGCAACGTCACGGATGGTGGGATCCCGCCGCGGCTTGTGTGAGCCAGTCGCTGTCTCCATCCCGCAATCCGATTCCTCTTCGAGTCAAGCCTCAAGTTGCACGACTTCGCATCGCTAGCTTAGCCTGGACCGGTCCAAATTTGTCCAGTCGGATGGTGAGGAGATGGACATGGCCGCCGCAGGAACACGACAATTGATGGCCGGAATGGTCGGCGGCGGGGTCGGGGCCGGCATCGGCAAGACCCATCGCTTCGCTATGCGATTGGACGACCGCTACGTGCTGACAGCTGGAATCTTCGGCCAGAACACGAAGTCGTCCGCTCAGCTCGGGGCATCGCTGGGGGTAGCAGAGGACCGTATCTACACCAGCTATGCCGAGATGGCCGAGCAGGAGGCCGCGCGTCCCGACCGCATTGATGTGGCCGTAGTCGCCACACCGAACGACAGTCACTTCGCCATTGCCAGCGCGTTCCTCAAAGCGGGGATTTCGGTGGTGTGTGAGAAGCCACTGACTGGTGATTCCGCCAGCGCCGCCGAGCTGGTTCGGCTCGCGCAACAAAATGATGTTGTGCTGGCCGTGCCGCATTGCTATTCCGCGTACGCGATGGTGCGGCATGCTGCCCAACTCGTGCGGGCCGGCGAACTCGGCACGCTCCGGTTCGCGGCCGTCGAGCATGCTTCAGGCTGGAACGCGACGCCGCTTGAGCTGACTGGGCATAAGCAGGCCATATGGCGCACTGATCCCACCATCGCGGGCCGTGCCAGCCTGGTCGGAGACCTCGGCACCCACGCGTACCACCTCTTGCGCTACATCACCGGACTAGATGCCGAGCAGGTGTCCGCTCGGCTGGATGTGCTCGTCCCGAGTCGCCCAGTCTTTGACAACGTCACAATCACCGCGCGCCTCAGTGATGATGTGCCCGCCACCATATGGGCAAGCATGGCGGCAACGGGCAACAACCACGGCCTGCGAATTCGCGTCTTCGGTGACCAGGCAAGCCTCGAGTGGCAGCACGAAGACCCTCAGCATCTGACGTTGCGAAATCTTGTCGGCGAAACTCGCATCCTGACGGAGGGCATGAGCACCCTCTCTGAAGACGCCGCCCGCCTCACTCGTGTCGGCCTTGGTCATCCTGAGGGGTTCCTGGAGGCGTTCGGCAACTTCTACCGCGATCTCGCCGACGAGCTCCAGGCACGCCGCGATGGCACACCGAGCGCAATCCGGGATCTGTCTTTTCCGACCGGTGAGGACGGTCTACTCGGTGTGCAGTTTGTGGAAGCCGTGACGACCTCCCACGACCGTGATGGCGCCTGGATTGCTGTCTCGGGGATATCTCGCGACGAGGCCGACGTCGCCGGACCTTTGCAAGACGCATGACCAGGCACCGCTTCGCACTGGTCGGCGCCGGGTTCATCGGCTCGGTGCACGCCGCTAACCTTGCTGATCACCCAAACGTCGATTTCGCCCTGGTTTATGACATCGACCCGGCTCGAGCCGAAAGGTTGGCCCGACAGCACGGCGCTCAGCCTGCAGAAGACCTCGAGGCGGCGTTCGACCCTGACCGCGTCGACGCGGTGTTCATCGCTTCGTCCACCGACACCCACGCCGGGCATCTGCGCCGCGCCGCTGACAAAGGGCTCGCCGTGATCTGCGAGAAGCCGATCGACCTCGACCTCGAACATGCCACAGACGCCGCGCGGCATGCACAGAGTCGCGGCATTCCCGCCATGGTCGATTTCAACCGGCGTTTCGACCGTGACTATGCCGAGCTCAAACGCGCTGTCGACGCCGGCGAGATCGGCGATGTTGAACTGATTCAGCTCACTAGCCGCGGCCCCACGATGCCGCCGCTGGAATACATCGCCGTCTCCGGAGGCCAAATGCGGGACCAGGCCGTTCACTTCTTCGACCTCGCGCGGTGGATTTCCGGCCTCGATCCCGTCGAGACCTTTGCAATGGGTACAGCTCTCGCCGAACCTCGGCTCGTCGACTATGGAGACGTCGACACATCGGTGGTCACACTGCGCCTAGCGACCGGAGCGCTCGTTCAGATCGACTGTGCGCGGCGCATCGGCTACGGCTACGACGAACGAATTGAGGTGCTCGGTTCTACCGGGATGATCGAGGCCCGCCGGAATCGCACTGGTTGCGTCTCGCGTTATCGGGCGGGCCAAGTGATCGACGATGGTTTGCACGCTGGGTGGTTCGAACGCGCCCGGCCCACATATGCAGGCGCTCTCGACCACTTCGTCCGGAGCCTTGACCAGGACGGCCCTATTACGCCATCGCTCGAGGATGGTCTCAAAGCGCAAGCCATCGCCGAAGCGGCCACTCGATCTCTCATCACCCGCCGCATCGAGCCCGTGGCCTACAGCTCACTCGGCGGATAGAGAAATAGGCTGAGGCCGGGTTAGGGCGAGGCCCCGGTTCGCCCAGTCAGCTAATGACGTCCGGCTCCGAGGAGGCCGCCCAGCATGTCGAGTATGGAACCGCCCGCCGATTGGCCGCGCCCACTGCTACCTGATGCGCCGCCTCCCGGCATCGAGCTCAGCAGATCATTCAGTGGATTGCTCGACCCGCTTGCACCGCCTCCTAGGATGGAACCGAGCGGGTCGTCTTGGCCGGAACCCTGCCGCTGACCAGAAAATGCGCTTGGAGAGGTAGGCCAGCACGATGGGAGCCAAAATCGGCAACAAACGCTGGATCAGGCCGCCAGCCTGGCCGCCAAGATTGCCGCCCAGTGTCTGCACAACTTGATCTTGACGACACTATTGCGGTCGTCCCGACATCCGCCAGGCACTTGGACCAGGCTGGATCGGACTGCGCACTGATCGCCAGTACGCTGACCAGCCTGACTGAGCCGGCGTCGGCTCGCCGCTCTGAGGCGGTCGGCTGAAGTACTCCGTGAGCACGGTGACCACTGCCGCTAGCTCGTCCTCCGTCGGTGTCCCCTTGACTACCGAGATATCGAGCTTGGAATCATCAGTGCTGCTCATAGTGGAATGTTGCCGTGTTTCTTCGGAGGCAGGGTCTGGCGTTTGGTGCGCAACAGCCGAAGTACTCGGGTGATTTCTCCTCGAGTCTCATGCGGGGAGATCACAGCATCGACGTAGCCACGCTCGGCAGCAAGATATGGATTGGCTAGCTGGTCCTCATAGTCGGTGACCAGCCGGACACGCATCGTTTCAGGATCGTCGCTGGCCGCAAGTTCCTTGCGATACAAGATGTTCACCGCTCCCTGTGCTCCCATCACTGCGATCTGTGCGGTCGGCCATGCCAGGTTGAAATCTGCGCCGAGATGCTTGGATCCCATCACGTCGTACGCGCCACCGTAGGCCTTGCGAGTGATCACCGTGACCAGCGGCACCGTCGCCTCCGCGTAAGCGTAGATCAACTTCGCGCCGCGCCGGATGATGCCGTTCCATTCCTGATCTGTACCAGGGAGGAAACCCGGTACATCAACGAAAGTGATCACTGGAATGTTGAAGGCATCGCAGGTCCGGACGAAACGCGCAGCCTTCTCCGAAGCGTCGATGTCCAGACATCCCGCGTAGTGGAGAGGCTGATTAGCCACCACCCCTACGCTGTGCCCGTCAATCCGGCCAAACCCAACCACCACATTGGGAGCGAATAGTGCGTGGATCTCGAGGAAATCGTCGTCGTCAAGGACTCGCGAGATCACCTCGTGCATGTCGTACGGATGGTTAGGGGAATCGGGGATCAACGTGTCAAGATCACGATCCCCATCATTTGGCGCGAGTTCATTCTCCACATCGAAGATCGGCGGGTCCTCGAGGTTGTTCTGCGGCAAAAAGCCCATCAGCATTCGTACGAATGAGATCGCATCTTCCTCATCTGCGGCGAGATAGTGGGCGTTTCCGGACTTCGTGTTGTGGGCACGCCCGCCGCCCAACTCTTCCATCGACACATCCTCGCCGGTCACAGTCTTGATCACATCTGGGCCGGTGATGAACATCTGCGAGGTCTGATCGACCATGATCACAAAGTCAGTCAGTGCTGGAGAATAGACATGTCCCCCAGCAGCGGCACCCATGATCAACGAGATTTGCGGGATTACGCCAGAGGCGTGTGTGTTGCGGCGGAAGATCTCTCCATAGAGGCCGAGCGAGACAACACCCTCTTGGATCCGCGCGCCGCCGCCTTCGTTGAGGCCGATGATCGGACAACCCGTCTTGAGTGCAAAGTCAATGATCTTGACGATCTTCTCGCCATATACCTGGCCCAGGCTGCCTCCGAAGACAGTCACATCCTGGCTGAAGACGCAAACCGGTCGTCCGTCGATGGTGCCGAAGCCGGTGACGACACCGTCGCCGTACGGCCGACGCTTCTCCATGCCGAAGGAGGTTGAGCGATGCCGGGCGAACTCGTCCAACTCGGTGAACGAGTCCGGATCGAGCAACATCATGACCCGCTCTCGGGCGGTCTTCTTGCCCCTGGCGTGCTGCTTCTCGACAGCTGACGCCGATCCCGCATGAACCGCCTGCTCCATCCGGCGGTCCAGGTCGGCCAGCTTCCCGGCTGTGGTGCGAATGTCCGGAGCTGGAATCCTACGATCCATGACTGGTGACTCTAACGAGTTACGAACCTGCACGCGGCATTGCGCTTCGAGCATCGGAGTCGCGCCGCTGACGATCGGAGGAGCGATGAGCGAAGCGCGGTACGAGACTGGCGGCAGG
>Ga0081455_10000961_pt1 | contig 36819 bp, 36 predicted proteins | sample TabmetS3T2R1_FD_70207 | JGI IMG/M metagenome (GOLD analysis project Ga0081455, IMG submission 70207) | Tabebuia heterophylla rhizosphere microbial communities from the University of Puerto Rico - S3T2R1 | ecosystem: Host-associated > Plants > Roots > Rhizosphere ...
ATGAGCACGATTTGATCGCCAAAATAAACTGCCTCAGCCAAATCGTGGGTGACGAAGAGCGCCGTTTGCTGTAACTGCGCAAAAATCTTCTTAAGGTCCTTTTGCAACGCGGCCCGCACCAGCGGATCCAGTGCACCAAGCGGCTCATCGAGTAGCAACAGCTCCGGTGAAAGCATTAACGCGCGCATCAAACCGACTCGTTGTCTCTGACCTCCAGAAAGTTCGACGGGATATCGTGGGAGCAAATTGACAGAGAATCGCGTCAGCTCGCACAGCTCGGCGAGTTTGTTCCGCATTTCATCCTCGGACTTCCCGATGTGGCGCGCCATCAACAGAACGTTGGCGCGCGCAGTCAGGTGTGGAAACAAGCCGCCCTCCTGGATCACGTATCCAATTCGCCGCCGAAGAGCGTCGATCGTATCGGCTGTGATCGGTTCGCTGTTGAACTCGATCGCCCCCGAGTCGGGCTTAATCAAGCCAATGATCAATCGGAGCAAGGTTGATTTTCCGCAGCCACTCGGTCCGATGAGAACGGTGGTCTTGCCGCGTTCGATGGAGAGATCAGTCGCATGCAACGCGATTGCATCCGGGTAACGCTTGCTCACACCGGCGAGTTTAACAAGAGCGCTCATTGGGGGCATGCTGCAGGCAATCCTGCCTGCGAGTTCTTTGTCCGCAAATACGCAATCGGGCAGACAGGATGGTCTGCCTCACCTCGCGGTTACAAAGTAAAACAAGCCGAACAAACGCGCGTCGTCAGTCCACAATTTGACGAAATCGAATCCTGCCTCCCGGGCCAGAGCAGTGAATCCCTCTGGCGTATGCTTGTAGGAATGCTCGGTCAGAATTTTTTCACCGGCGCGGAAATGAAATTGCCGATCCTGTATGCGAACGGTCTGATCGGTCGTGCTAATCAAATACATTTCGATGCGACCTGCTTCTGCGTTGTAAATAGCGCGGTGTTGCCACCGGCTCAGATCGAAATTTGCACCGGTCTCGCGATTGATATGACTCAGTAAGTTCAAATTGAATTCTGCCGTGACGCCAGCCTGGTCGTTGTACGCGGCTTCGATCACTTTGTGGTCCTTCTGCAAATCAGCGCCGATTAACAAGCCGCCTCCCCGGCCAGAGACATTGGCGACGCGCCGCAAAAATTCCAGCGCTTCGTGGGGTTCGAAATTGCCGATGGTCGACCCGGGAAAGTAAACGACGTTGCGCGCAGCCTTATGACGTGGTGACGGCAACACGACGGGCTGCAGGTAATCGGCACAAACAGGCAGGATTTCCAGGTTGGGAAAAATTTTCCGAAAAAGCATGCTCGATTTGCGCAATTGCTTCTCAGAGATATCGATTGGTACATAAACCGCCGGCTTTTCGAGCGCTTCGATGAGAATCCGTGTTTTAGTGCCCGCGCCGGTGCCGAGTCCGATCAGTTCAACGTTGGGTCCAATTTGCGCGGCGATTTCGCTGCGATATCGATCCAGAATATCGATTTCCGTGCGAGTGATATAATACTCCGGCAGATCGCAGATTTTCTGGAACAACGCCGCGCCGCGCTCGTCATAGAAATATTTGCAAGGTAAAGCCCGTGGTTCGGAAGAAAGGCCGGTGATCACGTCCGATAGCAAATCCGAGTTTGCCGCAGGAACCGCAGAGGCAGGTTGTGTCTCCGTTAGGGAATGGGCACTCATTATGGCATTATCGTTCCGCGCGCGCCTGACGGTCGCGCCTTACCGAATCATTGTGGATCGCGTGCGAGTCTGACCCCTGTAAACTGCCAGCGTTTTTCAGGTTGGAAGAAATTGCGATAGGTCCGGCGAATATGACTGCGGGAGGTCGCGCAGGAACCGCCGCGTAAAACGTACTGGTTGCACATGAACTTGCCGTTGTATTCCCCGAGTGCGCCCGGCGCAGCCCGGTAACCCGGATAAGGCGAATACGCGCTGCGCGTCCATTCCCAAACGTCGCCAAACATTTGGTGAAGCTGCTTATTGTTTTCCGAGTTGGATAAGGCATGTGGATGAAAATTTTCGTCCTCGACAAAGTTTCCTTCGATCGGGCAATCCAACGCTGCCCGTTCCCACTCGAACTCTGTTGGCAGGCGCGCGCCTGCCCAGTTCGCATAGGCATCCGCTTCGAAGTAACTAATATGCGTCACAGGCTCGGATTCATCGACCGCGCGAAAACCCGATAAAGTAAAGTTCCACCAGGCGCCTTCGTGTTTTGTCCAGTAAAGCGGAGCCTGCCAGCGCTGTTCGTTCACCGTCATCCATCCCAGCGATAACCAGAATTCGGGGCGGGCATAGCCATTGTCTGCGATGAACGCCATATACTCGCCATTTGTTACCGGCCTTGAAGCCAGGGAGAATGCGGAGACCAGCGCTCGATGCCGCGGTTCTTCATTGTCGTAGGCGAATCCGTGACCGTCATGGCCAATTTCAACCGTTGCTTCTTCGAAATCGATATACTGTGGGAGGCGGATCGCCGCGCCTTGCGGCCGGATCTCACTTTCGCGAAAAACAGGATAAAGCGGATTCTGCGCAAATACGTGTTTGATATCCGTGATCAGCAATTCCTGATGTTGTTGCTCGTGATGAAAACCAAGAATGAGGATCGGTTCGATTTCATCGAGTAGCTTTTCGTCCGCTTTGGAAAGCAGTTCGTCCACGTGCGAATCGATCGAGGAGCGATAGCGCTTCGCCTCCGTCACGGTCGGGCGTGAGATCAGTCCACGCAGGTCCCGCCGGTGCATGTTACCCGCGGCATTGTAGTACGAATTGAAAAGATAAGCGTATTGCGGGATTTCTGAGCGATATCCAGGACTGAACTTTTTGAGTATAAATGTTTCAAAAAACCAGGTTGTGTGCGCGAGGTGCCATTTTGTCGGGCTGACATCGGGCATCGATTGCACGACGCAGTCTTCTGGCTCCAGGTCTGCGCACAGGGCGTTGGTGAAATCTCTGATTTGATGGAACCGGGCAAGCAAACGCTCAACCCGCCCCAAGCCTGGACGAAGATGGTCTCTTTTGGCCGCGACCTGATCGGTAGCGGCCTGCGCTGAAGCCGGGCTCAAAGACTTTCTCCTTCTTGTTCGAGTTCTTCTCGGCGCGCTTCGAGCATCTGATCGTGAGTCGCTTCTTCGACCCCGTCGATCACGCAATGCTCGCCTACCGTTTCCTCTTCCTCGGTACCAGGACGCGGGAGGCGGTGGCCCTTGGAGCTGGCTACGACACTCCACTCCTCCGTAAGATCGGCATTGTCAGGGGTCTCTTCGGGCGGAGTGTGATTTTCGGCTCCCATTAGTTCGTGCCGAGCCTGTTTCCAGTCTGCTTCGGTAAATTCGTCAGGGTTGCGCTCATCAATCATGGCGATTTCCCTGGCGCGTCTTTCGACCTCTTCGGGCGACGGCGCGCCCAGCCCATTGCCGTGCACCGAGATTTTTCCTGCGGGAGGTTGTGAGTAATCATTCATAACCGCTGATGCGAAAGGCCACGGTGCCTTGTTCGCACTACACTGTGCCTTACAGATTTGAGGCTTGCAATACAAGCGGTAAAAAAACTGGGGGTTTGTTAATGCTGTGTCGGCGTCAGTTGGCCTGCTCGAGCAGGCGCGGATGGACCCCGTGGCGAGCGTAGCCTTGCCTTCAGCCACGGGTATGATCGTGTCGTGTTATCTTTGTTTCTCAGATCTGATAAGCGACGAGTGGTACCTTTGAGATGACCGGGGAAAATTTTGTTCCATTAGAGGGCTGCGCCGTCGTTGCGGTCCAGGAATACGGGGACCCAAATGGGGTGCCGGTGGTATTTTGTCACGGCTGGCCGAGTTCGTGCACGATGGCGCGACTAACGGACGAGCCGGCACGAGAACTTGGGATCCGTATCATTTCACCTGATCGACCGGGCATCAGCGGGTCAAGTTTGCAGCACGATCGAAAACTGTCCGATTGGCCTCACCTGATGCAACAGGTGGTCGACCACCTGGGCATTGGAGAATTCCGGATGCTCGCAATTTCTGGCGGCGCCCCCTATGCCTACGCAACGGCTGTAACAATGCCGAACCGGGTGCGAGCAATTGCAATCGTAGCCGGCGCGGTTCCCATGGCTGAACTAGAAGATTCCAGCGGGTTGTTGCCGCTTTACCGCTGGATGCTGGCATTTTATCGATTGCGACCGCGACTCTTGCGAAAATTGTTTTGTATGGCGCGGCCGATTCTTGCAACGCGGCCGCCCGTTCGCCTTCGACCGTTATTTCTGAAGATGCTGATGTTGCGGCCGTGCGATGCAGAAAGTCTGCGTGATGCAGCAGCCTTCGAAGCGATTTTTGAAAGCCAGCGCAGGGCCTGGCGCGGATCAGCTGAAGGCGTAATGGCTGACGCGCAGATTTACTCGCAGCCATGGGGATTTTCGCTTGAAGATGTCCATGTTCCGGTCCGCTTTTGGCATGGTACCCAGGATCGGGCTTTCTCAATTCGCCTGGCGGAAGAAGTCGCGAAGCGGTTACCAGACTGCAAAGCGTGGTTCGTTGAGAACGCGGGGCATTATTCACTGCCCATCCGTCACATGCGTGAGATTTTGAACGACCTGATTTCCTGCTAATCGGCAGGAGGCCAGGAGCCACAAACATGCAGCCATCGTGACTGCGAGTACATTTTGATTATGGAAGAAGATTTTACAGGAGGAGCAATTCACGACCAGCCAACACGGCGGCAATGGAGCGTTGATCCCCCGTTCGATGCCCGCGTGAAACAGTTGGTTCGCGATTGGGATGCCAGCGAATCACCGGAACTGATCGAGGAAATGATCGTTACCGCTCTGAAGATTGCCCGCGATCACATGAGCGTGGCTGATCTGAAGTTGATCAATCGTTCCATAAAGGAGATGCGCAATGCGGCCAGGGTCTTCGCGCCATTTCAGCGTTTCCGCAAAGTCGCCGTTTTTGGCTCGGCTCGCACACCAGTCGATTCGCCGGTATACGACGTGGCGAAACAATTCGCGCACGAAATGGTGACGCACGATTTCATGGTGGTCACCGGTGGTGGCGATGGAATCATGGGGGCAGCGCAGGACGGGGCAGGCCGCGCGCACAGTTTCGGTCTTAATATTCGTCTGCCGTCCGAGCAGCGGGCCAATGAATTCATCAAAGGCGATCCCAAATTGATTACACTCAATTATTTCTTCACCCGTAAACTGAATTTCGTGAAGGAGGCACACGCGTTCGCAATGTTTCCGGGAGGGTTCGGCACACTCGACGAAACATTTGAAGTACTCACACTGATGCAAACCGGCAAAGCCCGCATCATTCCTGTGGTGATGCTAAATCGACCGCGTGGAAAGTATTGGGAAGAATGGGTGAAGTTTATTACCGACCGGCTCCTTAAGCGCGGTTTGATTTCAAAGGAAGATTTTTCCTTTTTCAAGGTTACACGCACCGTTCCGGAGGCCGTGGCTGAAATCCTGCATTTCTACAAGATTTATCATTCAGCGCGCTGGGTAGGGGACCGATACGTAATTCGGATAAACCATCGCTTGTCGAAAAAGGCGATTGTGGATCTAAACAAGCAATTTGCCGACATCCTGCGCAAAGGCGAAATCGTTCAGGCCCCGGCATTACCTGAGGAAAGAAACGAGCCTGAGATTTGGGATTTGCCTCGGCTGATCCTTACGCCATTCCGAGATCACTTCGGCCGATTCCGTCAGTTGATCGACGCGATCAATTCCTCTTCAACGGCGTGAGGCTTTCCGATCGAGAACGGACCTCCTGCGGTGACGATGGCAGCGTGTCGGCAGGCCCTTCGTGATTCCTGCGGTTTCCTGCAAGAGCGATATCCGCTCGAAGCTTTGCTTTCATCATTTCGTCGAATGAAAAATGCTCCCTGGCATAGCGGAGGCCGTTCGCTGCGCAGTGCGCCGCCAGGTCTGGGTTGTGAATGAATTCCAGAATCGCTGCCGCGAGCGCCTTGCTGTCTCCTGGCTCAATCAGCAGACCGTTTTGGCGATCCTCAACAATTTCCGGTATATCGCCTACCTTCGTCGCGATGACGGGAGACCCGCTGGCAAAGGCTTCCCGCAACACGATCGGAGAAGCTTCCGTCCGCAGTGAAGCGATCACAATCATGTCGCAGGCCGCGTAAACATTGGGCGTGTCCCATCGATAACCAGCCATCATGATCTGGTCGGCCAGCCCGGTGCGGTCGATTGCGTTTCTTACATTGATCCCCCGTTTTAAAATGCCGGTGCCCTGACCAACCACGACGAAGCGCGCATCGGGCCGCTCTGCTAAAACAAAAGGGGCTGCTTCAACGAGGATGAGCTGGCCTTTGTCCGGCCGAATCATTCCGACATTTCCAATGAGCGGAGTGTCCGCGCCGACGCCGATTTCACTGCGGAATTTCATCCGATCACGGGGCGGCTTGAATTTTTCCAAATCGACGGCTGAACCGATCACTTCAATTTTCGCGGGATTAACGCCGTGTTCCTGGACGAGTTCGCGTTTAATCACCGACGCGTCAGCAACAATGTTCGAACAGCCGTGCTTGAAGACAAATGCGCGTCCCTTGCTCCCGATTGGATCGGTAATGCAGCGCGCCCGGCTTAGTGGAATTCCGGAAAAATAAAGCGGCAGACAAAGCCAGTGATCCTTCGAGCTGTAGGTCTTGAGCAGATCGATCCGGTTCCGCCGGCAAAATCGCCAGAGCCGCCATGAGCAGGAAAAATCAATCCGGCTTCCGAGCGGCATGGTCACAAGGCGAGTGCCGAGTTCAGAGGCTTTTGAGTGAACCTGACTATCCGGATTACAAACGAGCCATGCCTGATGCCCATGGGCGTTCAGCCAATTGATCTCGAGACAGGTTCGATATTCCTGGCCGCCCCAGCTGCGGCTGCTCTCGACGTAGAGAATGTTCACATGGAATCGGCAATGACTGCCGTCACTTCAATCTACGCGGCGGCCTTACGTTTTTCGAGAATGTAATCGTGGATTGTGTTTACGGTTTGAAGCGCTTTGCCAGCGACTTCCGAGCTGGGCACACCGACCCCAAATGTCTTCTCCATGCTGACTACCAGCTCCAGCGCATCGATGGAATCCAAACCCAGACCATTGGCTCCGAAAAGGGGAAGATCATCTCCGATCTGGTCCGGGGTAACTTGCAGCATTAAATTTTTTACAAGCATCTCTTTGATTCGAGCGCGCAGATCTGGTTCAGCCATAAACGAGGCGCGATCTTGCCGTAAATCGCGCGTTTGGTCAAACGCATAGACCTGCAACCAGGTTTAATTCTTCAAGTGTTGTCAAAAGCGATGCGGGAAGGCATCGCTTTTTCAAAATCCTTTCGTGCGAAATGCGCGAAGAAACCCGGTCTATTTCGCGAGGGACAGCGAGCCCTTACGCTTGACCCGCTTTGCCGTCGTTGCTCGCGGGCTGGTTGTCGCCGCGCGCCACGGTTGATTGAGGCGGCTTCACTTCGGGCTTTGCAGCTTCAAGCTCAGACTTTCCAGCCTTGTGCAGTTCGTCGCTGAATTCGTCCTTTGCTTTTTGAAACTCTTTCACTGCCTGACCCATTCCACGGGCAAGTTCCGGTAACTTCTTTGCTCCAAACAGGACCAGAATAATCAGCAGGATGACGATCAGGTCCGGCCCTGCCAAATTCATAAAACTGGCGATAAGGCTCATGCGCTGACGTTCAACATCAGGCTGTTTCCCGAAGTTTCAAGACAAATTCCGTCAGGCCGGCGGCTGGGCCTCGAAGGTTGACATACTCAAACGACTGTGGAAAAAGGGTTTCCTACCAATGCGTCCTACGTGGAAAGGCAGTATCAGTTTTGGGCTGGTCTATATTCCTGTGGCCGTTTATCCCGCCACGCGCGAGGAGAAGATCAGTTTTCGCCAGCTGCGTTCCGGCGATCTTAGCCCTATCAGATACAAAAAGGTGGCCGAGGCAGATTCAAAGGAAGTGCCAGCCGACCAAATCGTGAAGGGCTTCGAGTATGAGCGAGGTCGTTACGTCGTATTAAAGGACGAGGACTTCGAGAAAGTGCGGATCGAATCCACACATTCCATCGACATTACCGATTTCGTCGATTTGGACCAAGTCGATCCGAAATTTTTCTACAAGCCTTATTTCCTCGAACCGCAAAAAGGTGGGGAGAAGGCCTATGCCGTTTTGCACAAGGCACTGACCGGGACGGGCAAGATTGGCATTGCCAAGGTCGTGATCAGTAATCGTGAACACCTGGCGGCTGTGAAACCAGATGGATTGTTTCTGATTTTGGAGCTGATGCATTTCGCCAGCGAAATATTGAGCACTGAGGTTTTGAAGAATGGTTCGGCTACGGCCGTGAGCGACAAGGAACTAAAAATGGCACAGGCGCTCATAGAGAGCATGGCGGTTGACTGGGAGCCCGAAAAGTATCGGGACGAGTACCGGACGGCATTGATGGAAATCATCGAGCAGAAAGCGCAGAATCGGGAAATCGCGGCCAAGGCGCCGACGCCGCCCGCGCCAACGAACGTTGTAGATCTCGTTAAGGTGTTGCAGGACAGCCTGAACCGGACTCAATCAACCAAGCAAAAGCGAAGTTCTGCTTCAGCTGGGGGCCGCCGGTCGACCAATGCACTGGTTAAGCAGAGACGGCGAACCAGCGCCGTGGGATAATTGACGCTGAACCGGGCCTGTTGCAAATCATCGCGCTGGCATTATAGTCAGCACTCTTTATGGCCAAGACTGCCTGGATCAATCGCAATGAACGCAAACGCGCAACGGTGAAGAAATACGCCGCATTGCGTGCTGAGTTGAAGGCGAAAAAGGACTATGCCGGCCTTTCCCAATTGCCGCGTGACGCCAGTCCGACCCGGGTAGTGAACCGGTGCGAAGTAACCGGACGCCGCCGTGCGTTTATACGCCGGTTCAAGATATCGCGCTTGACGTTCCGTGAGCTGGCTTCGCAGGGCCTAATCCCTGGCGTGACCAAGTCGAGTTGGTAAATTTTCTAGCGTAGGCGCGTCGTTGATCGACGCGTGAACAAGCCGGTTACCAAACCGGCTGCTGCGCGAATCTACTGGATGAATTTCCCCTCATTATTTCTTCTGGCACCCATTGCCGAGGTCGTAGCGGAGCATTGGGAGCCGGTGATCGTCCTGATCGCCAAGCTGCTGACCGTTTTCGTTTTGGTCTTGATCAACGGGTTCTTTGTCGTCGCCGAATTTGCACTCGTCAAAATCCGGGACAGCCAAATCAAGACACTGACTGACGAAGGCGTGAGGCGGGCCTCCTTCGTAAAACAGATTAAGGACAATCTGAACGCCTATCTTTCTGCCTGCCAGGTCGGAATTACTGCGGCCAGTCTCGGGCTCGGTTGGCTGGGGGAACCTTTCCTCGCGCGAATGCTGCAGCCATTTTTCGCCTTGGCAGGGATCGAGTCCGTGCCAGTAATCAAATCGATTTCCTTTGCGCTGGCATTTTCAGCCATCACGTTTTTGCACATCGTGCTGGGGGAACAAGCCCCCAAGATTCTCGCTATTCGCAAATCCATGGCCGCCGCACTGTTTGTGAGTGCGCCGTTGCGGTGGTTTTACGCAATCTTTAAACCAGCCATCTGGTTCCTGAACGCTGCGAGCAACTGGGTGCTGCGTCGCGTGATTCGTGTAGAACCCATCGCCGAGAGAGAACTGGCTCATAGCGAAGAAGAATTGCGATTGATCGTTCAGGAGAGCGAAAAATCCGCGGAGGTCACGCCTCTGGGTCGCGAGCTGGTCTTTAATGTCCTGGATCTGCGCGATCGCGTTGTGCGCGACATCATGACACCGCGCGGAGAAATCGTTTACTTCAATCTGGAAGATGGTTTCGAAGCCAACGTGAAAAAGGCAAATGAGTCGCGGCACACGCGCTTTCCACTGTGTCGCGAGAACCTCGATAACACAATCGGCCTGATCCACATCAAGGAGTTACTCCCTCTGATGCGCGTCGAGCATCCGGATCTGTTGAAGATCAAACGCGATTTGATTCCCGTGCCCGAGATGATGCCGCTGGAAAAATTACTCAAGCTATTCCTGGGCAAGCACGCGCATCTGGCCCTGGTGGTCGATGAGTTTGGCGGAACGGTTGGCATAGTCACCCTGGAGAACGTGCTCGAAGAGTTGGTCGGTGATATCCAGGACGAGTTCGATTTTGAAAAAGAAGAGTTTCGCAAAATCAGCGCGAACGAATTCTCCGTAGACGGCGCGCTCGGTCTTTATGAATTGAACGAGCTCGCCAAACTGGAATTGGAAAGCGCGGACGTGAGTACCATCGGCGGTTATGTCACGCATCTACTGGGCCATCTGCCAAAGCAGGGCGAGGAGGTCAGAATCGATAACTATCTCGTCACGGTTTCTCAAAGCGATGGTCGCCGTGTGAACCAGCTGCACTTTAAGAAATTGGGCGGCAGCGCTCCGGCTACAATCCCTACCTCTGGCACAGCGTAGGATTATCCCGCGGAGCCGTCTTTTCGAGAATGAAGGCAAATCCGGTTGCCATCCGGATCGGCAATCCACGCCATCCAGCACACGCTTGTTTCGACGGGCTCGATGAGAACTTTGACGCGGTGTCTGCGGCAGATGCCAATCGCGGCGCGCACATCGTCTACCGCCAGGGCGACACACACGGGCCCGCTCCAATCCCATTCCGGATGGCGTTTATGTCCGGTGCCATTGAGACAGAGTGTCAACGGTTCGGTGGCGAACTCACTCCAGAAATTATTCCATTCGTGCCCACGTTTGAGGCCAAAAAGCTTCTGATAGAATGCACGGGCCCGGCGAATGTTTTTAGTACTATACATCACGAAATCAAGGGCCCGGACAGGAATTGCAGCGCGATGCGACGAGATTTGTTTCTTTTTCATGGGTTTCCTAGGCAATGGCCGCCTGCAATTCAGCCAGCAACGCCGGGCGCCGCCGAAGCTGAGCAGTCAGAACTTCGATTGCGCGCAGAGTAGGAGCGCTGACATGGTGCTCCATTCCCTCGACGTCGTGATAGATGACGCGGTCGTCGAGGCCGAGCAGTCCAAAAAAATCGGTCAGAAGCTTGTGTCGCTGTGCGATCTTATGCGCCAGGCTCTTACCAGTCGCTGTCAAAATAAGGCCGCGATATTTTTCGTATTTTAACAGGCCCTCAGTATCCAGTCTCTGGACCATGTTGGTCACGCTGGCCTGGGAGATTTTTAAGGCCGCTGCGATATCAACGACGCGCGCATATCCCTTTGAATTAATTAATTCGAGGATGCGCTCCAGGTAATCCTCGACTGCCGTGGAGGCGCCGAGCGCGGAGTAAGACATTTTTCGTCGCGGCATCCTGCGAAAGTAGAATTCAGCGCGAAATAGTCAATTAAATAAATAATTGTGGACGAATAGAATTATAATGCGATAAAAATAAGTTTGGCTAACCTAATTCTCTCAACTAGGATGAACTCGTGAGTAGATCGGACCATACCGCGACCGAGCAGGCGGATGCAGCATGGCGCAGAAGCGCTGGGCAAGTCTCGCTCCCGGAAGTCCACCGCAGCATCGTCGTGCCAGGGACGCCTTCATTCTGGAGGAAACTGGCGGCGTTCACTGGTCCCGGATTTCTGGTCGCGGTCGGTTACATGGATCCGGGCAATTGGGCCACTGATCTGGCCGGTGGGGCCCGGTTCGGCTACGCGCTTCTGGCCGTCATCATGATCTCCAATCTGATGGCGATCCTGCTTCAGCACTTGTGCATCAAGCTCGGCGTTGCCACCGGACGCGACCTCGCGCAGGCGTGCCGTGATCATTACACCAGACCAACGGTTTGGTTTCTTTGGGTTCTTTGTGAGATTGCAATTGCGGCATGCGATCTGGCTGAGGTGGTTGGCTCAGCGATCGGGCTGCAGCTTCTTTTTGGAATCCCGCTGGTCTGGGGATGCCTCATCACGGCATCCGACGTGCTTCTGGTTTTGTATCTGCAAACCAAAGGATTCCGCTACATCGAAGCGATTGTCATTACTCTGATCATTATCATCGGTGGTTGCTTCACGGCCGAGCTGATTTTTTCCAGACCGAGCCTTAGCGGCATTCTCCTCGGATTTGTGCCGGGTCCACACATCGTTGCAAATCCGGAGATGCTTTACGTCAGTATTGGGATCCTGGGTGCCACCGTAATGCCGCACAATCTGTATTTGCACTCGTCTATTGTACAGACACGGAAGTTCGAGCAAACGCCGGAAGGCCGGCGGGAAGCGATTAAATTTGCCACAATTGACTCAAGCGCTGCGCTCATGCTGGCGTTATTCATCAATGCGTCGATCCTGATTTTAGCCGCTGCCGTCTTTCACTGGTCTGGACACCACGAGGTGGCGGAGATTCAGGACGCGTACCGGCTGCTTAGCCCGCTCCTGGGTGTCGGAGCGGCAAGTGTCCTTTTTGCGGTGGCGCTGCTGGCATCCGGGCAAAACTCAACGCTCACTGGCACATTGGCCGGTCAGATTGTGATGGAAGGATTTCTCAACTTCCGAATCAAACCCTGGTTGCGCCGGCTGATCACGCGACTGATTGCCATTGTGCCGGCTATCATCGTGATTGGAATGTTCGGCGAAGGCAAAACGACGGAATTGCTGATAGCCAGCCAGGTTTGCTTGAGCATGCAACTCGGTTTCGCCGTCTGGCCTCTGATGCGGTTTACAGGCGAGAAGGGGAAAATGGGCGAATTCGCCAATGCTATCTGGATAAAAATTCTCGGCTGGACGACAGCCGGCATTATCATCGTGCTGAATGTGAAGCTGCTGCTGGATACATTTTTGCCAGAATCGGTTCTCGACGCGTTCTACAGTTTTCTTGGATTACCAGCTTCAAAATGAATAAATTGATGAAAGTCGAGATAAACGACGCGGTTTCCGGCACCGTTCAATCATTAAAACGGGTTTACGGTCTAACGATTTAACGTGGCGAAGCCATGTATCACCACATTCTCATCCCACTCGAACACAGTTCCGCCGATGAGACCATCCTGACCCACATCAGGCCGCTGGCGCGCATTGCCGGAGCGAAATTGCTTCTGGTGCATGTGGCAGACGGATGGGTGGCGCGTAATTTCAATCAATTAGACCTGGCCGAGAGCCAGGAGATGAAGGACGACCGCGCGTATTTGGAAAAGCGGGTTCGCGAACTGACAGAGGAGGGTTTTTCCTGTGACGCGGTTCTGGCGTTAGGCGAACCGTCGGACGAAATCATCAAACTCGCGCAGGAAAAAAATGTCGATCTCATAGCGATGACCACGCATGGCCACCGCTTCATCAGCGACATACTTTACGGGGCAACCGTCGACAAGGTACGGCACAAAGTGGAGGTGCCGGTGTTGCTGTTGAAAGTCCAAAGCTAACTGAATCGTTGAATCGTAGGCCCGATGTAACGATATAACGAATCACGTTTGCTATTCATGAAAGCACTTTTTCTGACCAACGAATATCCGCCGCACATTTACGGCGGCGCCGGTGTTCACGTCGGTTTTCTTACGCGCGAACTGGCGAAGACAATGCCGGTGGAAGTTCGTTGCTTTGGTGACCAGCGCCTTGATGAAGGCAATCTCAAAGTCACCGGCTACGAAATTGACACCAGCAATTTCACTTGCCCGAAACCGCTGCGTTCCGTGTTCGGTGCGGTGCGGCGATGTACCGATTTCAACACAACCAACATCGATGCCGATCTTGTGCATTGTCACACTTGGTACAGTCATTTTGGAGGGATCCTGGCGAAAAAGAATTATGGAATCCCGCTTGTGATCACGGTGCACTCGCTTGAACCGCTTCGACCTTGGAAACGTGAACAACTCGCCGGTGGTTACGATTTCTCGCTCTGGGTTGAGAAGACCGCGCTGGAGATGGCGGACGCAATCATTGCCGTCTCGCGCGAGACGAAAGGAGACATCGAGCGATTGTTTGATGTGGACCCCGCGCGAGTGCACGTGATCCATAACGGAATCGATTTGGATCGATACCGAAAGGTAGATTCTATTGCAGCGCTAGAGCGATACGGCATCGATCCGGCTAAACCGTATTTGTTGTTTGTCGGCCGGATCACACGTCAGAAAGGATTTCAACACCTGTTGCGCGCAATCGATTTCATGGATGGCGATTTCCAAATCGTTCTTTGCGCGGCTGCGCCCGATACGCCGCAAATGGGGGAAGAAATGAAGGTCGCAGTCGATCGCGCCAAAGCACATCGGCCCGGAGTCATTTGGATCAATGAAATGGTGGATCAGGCGGCGACTCGGGAGCTTTATTCCCACGCGGCCGTGTTCGTTTGCCCTTCGATCTACGAGCCGTTTGGCATCATTAATCTGGAGGCAATGGCTTGTGAAACCGCGGTGGTCGCGAGCGCCGTCGGCGGAATCAAAGAGGTCGTTATCGATGGCGAGACCGGTTACCTGGTTCCACTCGAACAAACAAAGCAAGGATCATTCGAGCCGACAGACCCGGAAAAATTTGCGCGGGATCTTGCCGCGCGCATTAATCAGTTGATGAAAGATCGACGACTCCGGGAAAGATTCGGCAAAGCAGGGCGCAAACGTGTGGAAGAGCGCTTTAGTTGGGCGTCCATCGCGCAGCAGACCAAAGCGCTTTACCAAACGTTGGTCGAAGGCGGCGGGTGACACACGCGAAGACACAGACATTCACCTTACCCTCTTGCTGGGAGGAAGAGGCGGACAGCGGAACTGCCGGTGAGGGTTGAATCGCGAAAGCTGCGCGTCCTTGCTACCAAGACCCGTTCGTCGTCGTTACAATTGTTCGATCTTGTAGCCGCGCTTCTCCAGCAGCTTTATGACGCTGTTTGGACCGGAGAAGTGCAATGCGCCCGCGACGATGGCAGTGGGCTTACCAGTCTTCAATTCCCTTTCGATCCGCGGAACCCATTTGACGTTACGATTGTCGACAAAACGCGCCGCGATCCAGGGCGCTTGTTTGCGCAACCGGCTGTCGCCTTCCCAAAGGGCATCGGTATTGCCTTTACGCCAGGCTTTGTACATCCGGGTGAATTCCTTATCTGCATTCCCGGGCTGGCCGAGAGTGTCGCGCAGAATGAACTCGCTATCTCGGTCGGACAAACCGCCCATGACTGCCACGTGTTCGTCCACCGATTCTAGGCCGGCAATTTCCTTCTTCTCTCGTGTCGCGCGGTCCACAAAGTAATTGTCCAGGCCATGCGACAGCGATGTTTTGGTGTACGTCGCAGGCCCGACCAGATGTTGTGCGATCCACCAGGGCTTATACCCGAACTCGCTGTCGAAACTTCGAGTGCGTTCCCGTTTTGCCCGGTGCTGGTCGGGTTTGACAGTAGTGATGTTCTGTTGAAGCCAGGCCAAAAGATCTGGATCAATTTTTGAACGAATGTCCTGTCCCGGAGGATACTTGCCGGCTGCCTCGAATTTCTTTTCAAATTCGACATGACGGTTCGGATCGAACTCGAAGAGGAAACGTTTGCTGTCTCTTAGCGCGATTTCGTACGGAGCCGGGAGCGGATAATCTTTCCTGCTGAGCGCATGAATCGAACCCACAAGGTAAAATGGCGCCTTCGCGTTGGTCACTCGCCAGACACAACACTTGGGAAACTTTTGAGCGGCAGGAGCGGAGATCGCAAATAGCAGCGGTAAACCAAGCGCGAGTGATGTGACGCAGGAGCGGTTGATACGCCGGGGAGACAAAAACATTTCCCGTCTCTAGCGAGAAAAACTTCCGCGTCAATTTAAATTCCACATCGAAATTCTGCGCGCGGCGGCTGAGATTTTCCAGGATTTGAGATTCGTGCGGTTTGCAATACAATTGCGCAGGCATGCTCCTCCCAGTGAAACGTTGGTTCGCGATCGCGTTCCTGGCCACTGCCGCCGCAATTTCACAAAACGCAGCATCTGCCGCGGATGCCTGGAAGATTATCAAGGTGCGTGGCAGCGACTACCTGAGTGTCGAAAACATCTCCCAGTTTTACGGATTGCCGGCAGGCATCGCCGCTTCCGCCGAGACAGTGGAATCCGATTCGGCGAAGAATCCACTGGAATTTGTCAGTGGCAGCCGCGAGGTGATGATCAACGGCGCGCGCAGCTGGTTGTGTTTTCCTGTTGTCGAGCAGGATGGAAAATATCTGGTTTCCCGGACAGACGTGGCCAAAACCATCGAACCATTGGTGCGACCGCATCGCGTTCAAAATGTTGGCAAGATTCAAACTGTCGTTCTGGATCCGGGACACGGCGGTTACGACCGGGGCCAGGTGAGCCGTTATGGCTACGAGAAAGATTTTGCGCTCGATGTAGCGCGAAAGCTGCGCCCGTTATTACAGGCCAAAGGGTTGCGGGTGATCATGACCCGCGAGGGAGATTATTTTGTGCCGCTTGAAGTTCGCGCACAGATCGCAAATGCCGCGCGCGATTCAATTTTCGTCAGCATCCATTTCAATGCGACGAATGACGATCCAAACGCGACTGGATTTGAAATCTTTTCGTTTACGCCGCGCGGAGCGCCCTCCACATCGGACAGCGCGGTCGCGCCAAGCGCGCTGAGCACACAACCCGGCGGAACGGTTGATGCGCAAAGCATGGCGCTCTCGGCGTGCATCTATCATTCCCTGCTCGGTCACCTTCCTGAGTACGACCGGGGCATCAAACGCGCGCGATTCGCCGTGCTTCGTCTAACAAAAGTTCCGGCTGTGCTGATCGAAGGCGGTTTTTTAACGGAAAAAGGCGAGTGCAAGTTGATCGCGCAAAAAGACTGGCGCGCAAAGCTCGCGCACGCCATCGGAGTTGGGATCGAAAGTTATCGGGCTCTGGGCACCAGGAAGCAGCCGCCATTGCTGGTCGCGGATTATCGCAAACAAATAAAATCATCGCCGGCGGACTTTTTTGTTCCAGACGCCGAAGTGAAGGAAGCGGACAACAGTCTGATGGAGCTCGTCGGTAAATCGAAGTTTCTTCCAGCGCAGCAGCCATCGACTCCGCGGGGCTCTCTCGAGTCTGCGCCTATTGTTCCGTGAAGCTTCTGTTGCGGCAGGCGTGCCGCTGACAGGGGTAGGCGTTCCGCTGCCACTTACGCTCGAGTGGATCTCTACGATTGATTCACCTTGACTCTGCTCTCGCGCGGCAAGCTAATCTTAGCGTTCAACCCTAACGAAAGGACTAACCCCATGACAAAACTAATCATCTGTACCGTGACCGTGCTCCTCGCGACGATGGCGATTTCATTCGGCGCGGCCAACGACAAGGAGGCGATAATCTCCAAGGAAAAAGCGGCCTGGCAGGCCTTTAAAGAGAAGAAGGCGGATGACTTCAAGAAGCTTCTTTCTCCGGAGCTGGTGAGCGTATACGCGGACGGAATGCACAACCTCCAACAGGAAGTGGATTCGATGTCCAAAACCGACATGAAATCGTTCGACTTGAGCGATTTCAATGTTGTGTTTCCGAATCCTAATACGGCCATCATTACTTACAAAGCCAGAATCGAAGCGACATCCGGCGGTACGGACGTCTCCGGCACCTATAACGTTGGTTCAATCTGGCACACTGCTAACGGCCAATGGTTGGGCATTTTTCACACTGACATGAAAGCAGCACCGCCACCGCCGACATCGCCAGCGGGATAAATTCTGGGCAGTCACCCGTTTACAATTTTCTGTTGGGACAGGCGTGTCGCCTGCAATTTCTGTCGCCCGCAGCCGGCACGGCTGCCACTACAGTTAAATTGACTTCGCTGGCGCGAGTCCTATTCTGACCGAGAGCAATACTGCGGGGGAGCCGCAACGGCTGAGAGTCCGGTTTGAAACTGGAGACCCCTTGAACCTGATGCGGGTAATGCCGCCGAAGGGAGCGAGGGTCCGGTGCCGGACTGGAATGTTGGCCGTACGTGCGACTGCGCATGGCTTTTTGTTAATCACGAACGGACACAAATGCACACGAACAAGGATGCTGATGGCTCTCCTGTAGCCGGGGTCGGTGACCCCGGAAACGGGAACGGGTCCACCGAAACCGCGATCAACGACCGCGGCTACAACTTCCCGAATTCGCGCAAGATTTACGTCACCGGCAAATTGGATGCAGATATTCGTGTGCCGTTCCGGGAAATCTCGCTGGCGCCGACGAAATCGATGAATGGCGAGACCGAAGTGAATGAGCCGGTGCGCGTTTACGATACCAGTGGACCATGGGGCGATCCCAGCTTGGCGCTTGACCCTGTAGAAGGGCTTCCGCCGTTGCGACGCGATTGGATCCTGAAGCGCGGAGATGTGGAGGAGATCCAAGGTCGAGTCGTTATGCCACAGGACGACGGATATCTCTCTGCCGTGCACGCGCAGCATTTGGAGCAACACAACGGAGAAAATCCAAAATTTGCGCGGAAACCGCTGCGCGCCAGATCGCATCCGGTAACGCAACTGTATTACGCGCGCCAGGGAATCATCACCCCCGAGATGGAATTCATTGCCATCCGTGAGAATGGCCGAGAAATCGAGAGTCGAGAATCGCGAATCGGACAAAACGATTCACGGTTCACAAATCACGAATCACGCAACGCACTTGCGTTCCAACATCCGGGCGAATCCTTCGGAGCAAACACCCCGCACGAGATCACGCCCGAATTCGTTAGGCAGGAGGTCGCCCGCGGCCGGGCCATTATCCCCGCAAACATCAATCACCCCGAATCCGAACCGATGATCATCGGCCGCAATTTTCTGGTAAAAATCAATGCCAACATTGGCAACAGCGCCGTGGCGTCGTCGATCGAGGAGGAAGTCGAGAAGATGCGTTGGGCAACCAAATGGGGAGCGGACACGGTGATGGATCTGAGCACGGGAAAGAACATTCATGCCACGCGCGAGTGGATCATTCGCAACTCCCCCGTGCCGATCGGCACTGTGCCGATTTATCAAGCGCTCGAAAAAGTTGGCGGGCGCGCCGAGGAACTAACCTGGGAAATTTATCGAGACACGCTCATCGAACAGGCGGAGCAGGGGGTCGATTATTTCACCGTTCATGCGGGGGTTCTCTTACGCTTCATCCCTTTAACGGCTAACCGTTCAACCGGGATTGTCAGCAGGGGGGGCAGCATCATGGCCAAGTGGTGCCTTGCGCATCATCAGGAAAGTTTTCTTTACACGAACTGGGACGAAATCTGCGAGATCATGGCCGCGTACGACGTCAGCTTTTCCATTGGCGATGGTCTCAGGCCGGGATCAATCGCGGATGCGAACGACGAAGCGCAGTTCGCGGAACTTTACACGCAGGGCGAACTAACGAAACGCGCGTGGGCGCGTCATGTGCAGGTGATGAACGAAGGCCCGGGCCACATCCCCATGCACATGATCAAGGAGAACATGGAGAAACAACTGGAGTGGTGCGACGAAGCGCCGTTTTACACCCTCGGCCCGCTTACCACTGACATCGCCCCCGGCTACGATCACATCACCAGCGCGATTGGCGCGGCGATGATCGGCTGGTATGGCTGTGCCATGCTTTGTTACGTCACGCCGAAAGAACATCTTGGTTTGCCTAACAAGAAAGATGTCAAAGACGGCGTCATCGCCTACAAGATCGCCGCGCACGCTGCCGATTTGGCAAAAGGCCATCCCGGCGCGCAATATCGTGACAACGCGATCAGCAAGGCACGCTTTGAATTCAGGTGGGAGGATCAATTCAACCTGTCCCTCGATCCCGAAACCGCCCGCGAGTTCCATGACGAAACTTTGCCGGCAGAAGGCGCAAAGACTGCGCATTTCTGCAGCATGTGCGGCCCGCATTTTTGCAGCATGCGCATAACGGAGGATGTTCGGAAATTTGCCGCTGAACACGGCGTCTCCGAACAGGAAGCTCTGCAAAAGGGAATGGATGAAAAATCCAGCGAGTTCACGGCGAAGGGCAGCCAGCTTTATGCAAAAGCGTGACGCTGGCAGGCAGGAAAATAGTTAAAAATTGACGTCCTGGCGATCATGTCCGATTCGTCGACGATATAACGGAAAGCAATAACCACACAAACAAGCCAATGATTAAGAAAATTTTTATCGGTCTCGCCGCCATCATCGTTATCTTCATCATCGTCGTCGCCGTGCGGCCGGCAGATTTTCGCGTGGAGCGCAGCGCGACGATCGCTGCGCCGGCAATCGTGCTCTTCGAGCAGGTCAACGACCATCATAAGTTCGTAGCGTGGAATCCGTTTATGAAACTCGACCTCAATGTGAAGACTGCCTTCAGCGGGCCGGATTCCGGCGTGGGTGCGATGTGCAGTTGGGACGGTAACAAGGATGTGGGCGCAGGGTCGGCGACTATCATCGAGAGCAAACCCGGCGAACTTGTCCGCGAACGCATGGACTGGAAGCGCCCGATGGAGGGAGTCGCCACGGTTGACTTCACCTTCAAACCCGCTGGCGACAAGACCATCGTAACGTGGGCGATGTACGGCAAAAACGGTTTAATGGGCAAGCTCATCAGCCTGTTCATGGACTGCGATAAAATGATTGGCCCGCGATTCGAGCAAGGACTCGCGGACTTGGGCAAACTCACCACCAGCACTCAGGTTGCAAAATAGATTTGCCGCAGGGCACGAATTACAGCGGAAGCCGCAACAATCGATCGCGGCCTGAAAGAGAAGTCTCGAGTTTGTTGAACAAGGTGCCGACGTTTACGCAAAGACGTGACCGTAGCCGCGGGCGTTGACCTCGGCATCTCTCTGAATTAGAGACCTGCCGAGGTCAGCACCCTCGGCTACAACAACATGAACATCGAAACGCTTCGAATTGGAATGAAGGTACGCCACCCGCAGTATGGAGTTGGTGTCGTGAAATCGCTGACCGAGCAGACAGCCGAGATCGCTTTCGAGGACGCGTCGCGAAAAATTGCGCCGGCTTCCAGCGACCTCCAGCCTGCGGAGGCGACCGCTACTGTGGCTGAGTTGGATGTGCCGCTCGCGAACCTGATTCGCGATACTGCTCACGCTGTTGTTGAGGCTCTCGGCCTGGAACAAACGGATGCGGTCGTAGAAGGTTTGGCCACACGATGGCAGCGTGGAAGCCTGGTCTTGCAACCGGCCGACAGCTCGCTTCAGCCGAAAGAAGTTCCGCTTGAAACATTCTTTCACAAAATCGTGATGATCCGGAACAATCTACGGGTTCTCGAACAAAAGGTGAACGCGAGCGACAAATTAAGCGAGGCCGAGAAGGTCGAACTGCAACAGTACATCACCCGCTGTTACGGTTCGCTCACGACGTTCAACATCCTATTCAAGAACAAGGACGATCAGTTCGGCACCGGCCGCTGAAATAAATTTCCCGGTACCGACGAGCAGCCGCCGATTCAGGACAAAAATGAGCTCATACTCGCTGCAACCGGTTGGTTTCATTCGTTCGACGATAAAGGGTCGGGAAGAAGCGCCGCGGCAGGGACCGGAAGGTGCACCGGATGCGTGGCTCGAGATCGAGCCGAAATTTGCCGAAGCCTTATTGGGAATGGAGGTCGGTCACGAACTGATCGTCATCACCTGGTTGCACCAGGCCAACCGCGACGTCCTCAAGGGGCATCCGCGCAGCGATGAGAGCCGTCCGCTCACCGGTGTGTTTTACACGCGTTCGCCAGCTCGACCGAACCCGCTCGGGTTGCATCCGGTGACGGTGCGTGAGATTGACGGCACCCGTGTGAAGATCGGCCCGATCGAGGTGTTCGATGGCACACCCGTGGTCGACATCAAGTCCGCCTCAACGCGGGCCGACGTGTGACTTCGGTTCTCGCAGAAATTGATTGCTAGCGACGGGAACAGGATTGGCGTAGTAAGACGCCATGGGCGCGAATGAACCGATCGATAACGAAGTCGATGAGCCGTTCAACGGCGCCGAGCTAAGCGAATCGGTTCTCGGACGAGATTGGAATTCGCCAGAAGAGGAGGCCGCATGGTCAAACCTGTAGCCGGAGAAATCGTTGCTATTTCTTTTCCTCGACCTGATAGCGGAAAGCACCGGCCCGCTCTGGTGATTGCCGATCTACCAGGCGCCGATTTGATTCTTTGCCAGATCACCGGCCGTGCCTACTTCGATGGTTTTGCGATCGCGCTGGATAAAGGCGATTGTGAGCGCGGCCAAATCGATGGACCTTGCTACATTCGGCCGCAGCGGCTTTTCACGCTCGAACATCACAAAATTCTTCAGTCACTCGGAAAGGTCACTCAAGCGAAGCTTGACGAAGTCTTGAAAAGAGCCCGCGAGTTCTTTGTGGAGTAACGAGAACCATTGACTGGTCTTTCGTTCGAACTGTCGGCACCGATTCCTTATCCGCCCGGATATCAAGCGAATTTTCGCCTATCCGGAAAAGGAACTCCGCGAGATTTTTGCGAATTAACCCAGTTCGCCCTTGATCTCGCGGAGTTGCAGGCAGAAATCCTGGCCAGCTTAAGGTATGCGAAAGTTATCGTTATTGCGGAACGGTTTCTTCCGTTAAACTGCGCCCGCGTAACATGTGCACTCGAAAAAGATCGGGACGGTTTTCAACACAGGTTTGATCCACTGCTTTTTTGTCATAGCTCATCTCGTTCTACGGAACCGGTGGCAGGAAGTTCCCCGAAAACTGGCAGACGGAACCCATACGCCAGATTATTTTGGACTTTCGCCCTCCAATTTCCGTAGAAACCAGCGTGAACCCAAAATCACGACTGACACCGCTCCCTCTTCCACGACTCGCACGGCTCGTTCTCCTCTATACGCGCGACGACGACTTCCAAAAAGTTGTAAGGGAAGCGCTTCGGGACACCGGCACGATTGTCCTCATCGCACGAACTGTCGAAGAGGCATTACAAATCGTTTGCCGACGAAGGCGCGAGTTGGATGTCGCTATCATGTCTTTCAATGAAGATTATCGTGGGATTACATTATTGAGGGCCATTCGTGATTGCAGCGAGCAGTTGCCAACGCTTGTTGTCGTTGACAAAGATTCGGAGCAGGCCAGGGCCCTCGCCTACGCGAATGGTGCACGCTGTTGCCTGGGCAAAGCCGTTTCGCCAGTAGAACTGGCCAATGCTATCGCGGATTTGGAGCAGACCGCTCCGCAGCTTGCCGTCGCCTAACGAGGCAGCTGTAGCCGCGGGCGTTGACCGCGGCGGCTTCAAAGCAGGTTGTAGCCGCCTCGCTGTGTCGAGGCGTTCTGTAGCGCTGGCAATTGTTACTGGAACGCCGTCTTTGGTTCTGGAGACGCCAGGATCTTTTGGAAACGCGGATCCTTCCGTAGCGGATCCCATTCCCAGCGCTGGCGCAAATCTGAAAGTGTGATGCTGACGTCACAGTAATCGACAGCGAATGGCGTGGTGAGAAGGCGTTCGATCAGTTGGATCGCGTGATCGGTGTCGCCGTTGCGCGCATAAATCAACGCGAGAAATCCCTGGACGGTGCCGCCGTTGACTATGTCCTTGGAAACAGACGTCAATTCTTCTCCACGCCGGCCTTCGCGCAACGCGTCATCTTTGCGTCCCATCAATGCGTAAAGAAAACCGAGCTGTGCGTGGCGAATGCCGTCTTGCGGGCTGGCCATCACAACTTGTTCCAGTATCGGCCGGGCCGTTTCGAATTCTTGTTGTGCCCGGGCGTCATCGCCACGCACGAGCGCCACACAACCCGCCAGGTAGCTTTTTGGCATTGGAATGCCAGTGGGCGCAACGAAGTTCTCCAGTCGGGCTGATGTCAGAGCGCGTTCAGCCGCATTCGGATCACGATCCATCAGAGCTACGTCCCAGCGACTGAAGGTGACAACTCCGTCGGGATCGAGATTCGGTGCGATACTCTCCAGAACTGACTTAATCGGAGCAGTGCTGCCTTTCCAGAAAAACTCCATGTAGGCGCGTTGTATTTTGACGTTGAGTGAATCGGGCGCGAGCGCGAGTACGCGATCCATTCCTTTGACTGCATTTGGCCAGTCGCGTATTCCGAAGTAGGTCTGCGCTGCATCGTAGAGCGTAACCGAATTGCGCGGATCGATTGCTTCAGCTTTTTGGTACGCGGCAATAGCCTCCGTGAAATGCCCCTGCCGTCGTTGCACCGCAGCAATGTAAAGACCTACGTCACCATCATTGGGAAGAGTCTTCGCTGCTGAATTCAATTCGAGCAGAGCTTCCTCGTAATCACTTTCCTCGTAATAGAGATAGAGTCCAAGCGCGAGGTGCCCTTCGCCGAGATCAGGTTGGAGTCGAAGCGATTCGTGCGCTTCACGATGGGCCGTATGCTTTACCTCTTCCGTCGGTTCGAACCAATGATAGATCTGGCTCATCACGGCTGAGAGCCGCGCGTGAGCGAGCGCGAAGTTGGGGTCAAGTGCAATGGCTTGTTTGTAAAGTTGCGCAGCGGATTTGAAATCCTGCAGGAAATTATCGGGACGCGTCTGATAATCGCGGGCACGCAAATAGAGTACGTAAGCGTCCGGGTTGGTGGTGGGTTTCGTTTCGACGCGCGCTTTCTCCTGCGGTGAAAGGGTGGCCTGCAACGAATCAGCAATGCGCTTCGCGACCTCGCCTTCCACGCCGAAGATGTCGGTCAACTGCCGGTCATAACTTTGCGCCCACAGATGCGCGTCGTTATCCGCCTGGATCAATTGCACATTGATATGCACCCGGTCGCCAGCCTTCTGGACGCTGCCTTCGAGCACATTGCTCACGCGCAGTTGGCGCGCGATCTCCGCCAGATTTTCCGGAGTGCTGCTGTAGCGCGCGGTGGAAGTGCGTGAGATCACGCGGAGACCGCTGATTTTCGACAGGGTGGTGATGATTTCATCCTGGATGCCTTGTGCGAAAAACGCGTTTTCCTTGTCCGAGCTGAGGTTCTCGAACGGCAGAACAGCGACCGATTTATCCATGCTTGTCGCCGTTGACACGGTTTGTTTCGGCAGCTCAGCCCTTGCCGTCTTGTTTGTTCGCGTGAATTGAAACGCAAGCAACGCAGCCGCGAGTATGGCGGCGACGACAATGATCGCGGTCCATTTGCGGCCCGCCTTCGGGGATTTCGCTTCACGCGGCGCAACGTCTTCCGCGCGTTTGATTCCTTCGGGCGTGAGCTCAAACGCCCACGCCAGAATTAGCCCGACGGGAAAGCCGAGAATCAATGCGGTGACAAATACCTTCATCACCCACAGCGGCGCTTCGAAGGTGGGGAAAAGAATGGAAGCAGCCTGGATCAACAGCCAGGCCACGATCGCGTATGCGACCGCGACCCTGTAAACTTTGCGTCGTTTCAGCTCGGCAAAAAACGTAGCCGGATCCATGGCAACGGCGGGAAGGTTACAGAACCTCTTTCTTATGCACAAACAGGAATACGCATCAGAATTCCGCGCGCGTTTAACCAATCGACGCGCCGCTGTTGTAGCCGCCTCGCTGTGTCGAGGCGTTCTGTAGCCGCGGGCGTCGACCGCGGCATCCTCGGAATAAAGACCCGCCTGCGGTCGGCGCGCGGCTACAGGAAAAGCGGATTATCCGCAGATTACTTCTTCAAAATCGGAATGATTTCCGTTTGGATCGGTTGCCCGGTGACTTCAATGTCCTTGTCCGAAACGTACACGTTAATCTCGGAGCGAACGCCGAATTTTCCTTCCATATAAATCCCAGGCTCGATTGAAAAACAAACTCCCGGAATGATGCGGCGCGAATCGCGTGTTTCGAAATCGTCGATGTTCACCCCGTTGCCGTGGGTTTCCTCGCCGATGGAATGGCCGGTCCGATGCGTGAATTGCTCGCCAAACCCCGCGCGCGTGATTACGCCGCGCGATACGTCGTCCACCTCGGCTCCGCGGATCGGTTTGCCAGCGCGGACGTTTTTGCGAATGAAATCGACATCAGAATCGCGCGCTTCGCGTACAATATTAAAAATACGTACATACTCTTCGGGAACAGTTTCACCGACGTAACCGGTCCAGGTCTGGTCGGTCGCGACCGCGTCCGGCTTGTTCAGTTTCGTAGCCGCATCGATCAGCACAAAATCGCCGCGCCTGATTGGAGAGTTCTTTTCCTTTGTCGGCATGTAATGAGGATTCGCCGTGTTCGCGTTCACAGCCACGATCATCGGCTCCGCCTGCATTCCTTCCTCGCTGTAGCGACGCTGCATGAACTGCGCGATGTCCCACTCAGTGGTTGGCTCGTTTGCGCGAATGCGGCGCGCGATCTCTGCAAACGCATCCTGAATGATCCGATGCATTTTATCGGACGCTTCCACGTGCATCTGGTACTGAGCCGGTGAGAACACGGCTTCGAATTTTTGCACCAGTTCCGCGCTGGTCACCGGTTCGATTCCGAGCGAGCGGACCAGCTCGATCGTTCCGGCGTCCACACGCGAGATGTAGGGGATGTCGTTCATCGGCGAATACTGCATCGCAATGCGCTTCTTCGATCCCTTTGCCGACGGGCCAAGCGCTTCTTTCAATCGCTCCTGCAATTCCTTCCAACCGCGAAAAATAAGTTTTCTGCCGGGAAGCGAGTCGAGTTTGAACTGCTCGATCGACTGGACAATTTTCACCGGCTCGCCCGAGGCCGGGACGTAGTAGAACCAGCGACGAGAGGCGAGCATCTTTTCGTCCAGTTTCAAAATCCGGTATGCGAGCGGATCGCTATGCCGGAAATCGTAAAAAAGCCAGCCATCCAATTTGGCCTCGCCTAAAGCGCTTTGAATCTCAGCCACCCGTTCAGCCGGAGATTGTTGTTGCGCATGCATCAGTCCAATAAAGGTGAAGCAAAGAATGAATGCTAAGAAAAGAGTGATGCCAGTGCGGTTCGAATGTGTGTGCGGCTTCATCGAGTATCGAAGTTACTCAATGAGACGCGACACGCTCTAGTGTCAATTTCTGAAAGCGTTGATCGTTTCGGAGCGGATCGAACATCGGATCGAGCCGAAGTAGGGCGGGAGTGAGCGGCACACGCGACGCCAGTGCACCTTCAGAGGGTATCGATAATAACTTTTGTAATGCGACGATGGCGCGATCCGGCTCTCCAAGTTGTGCCGCCACCCGCGCGACTACCTCGATTGGAGCAGGGCCATCGACCGCGTCTTTCTCGAGAGGCAAAACTTTCATGGCTTGTTCCGCTAAAGCGAACGCCGCCGGTTTGTCTCCGAGCGCCATCATGACCAGCGCGAGATCTCCAATCAGGACGTAGTTGTCCGACTGTTCCTTGAGAAGCCGTTCCAATTCAATGCGCGCCAGTTTCCAACTCTCCTGGGCAGCGGCATGGTCGCCGGCTACGTCTTGTGCCCAGCCTAGCCAAAAACGGAGTTCACCGTTGTTATAACCCAACGCCGGATCAGGATTGGCAAGTATTGCCTTTAGTCGAGAGATCATCTCCGCAGGCCGACGTTCCAGGATTGCCTGGTAAACTTGTATTTCCAACGCGCCCGTGTCATCCGCGGGCGGGTTCAGTGAGGCGAGGAGCGCGCCAGCCCGCATCAGGTCGCCTTGCGCTTGCGCGATGCCTGCCTGCTGCGCAAGCGTGTCCACGTCGTCCGGTATAACATCGAGAACCTGATCAAATTTCCGGAGCGCTTCCGGGAAACGACGGACTATCATGTAGGATTGAGCGTGCTGTGTGAGCAGGGAAGCGTTTCGCGGGTCGAGTCGCTCAGCTTCATTGAAGTAGGTTTCGCTCTGCTCCCACTGACCTCGCCGGCGCGCAACATAAGCCAGTGATTCAGGAATCTGGCTGCTGTTGGGCAGGAATTGACGCGCCTGTTCAAAGTAGCGCACCGCCGCGTCGTTCTCTTTCAAACACGCGTAGTAGTAATAACCCTTGGCCAGTATGGCTTCGCCTAGATTCGGCTGGAGAGCCAGTGCTGTTGCAGCGGCCTGTCCGGTCTCATCGCGGAGGGCTTCCGTTGGTTGAAGGGTAAGTGTCAGATAACCGAGAGCATCAACGTACGAAAGCAGCGCCCAGGCCAGGGCAAATTTGGGATCCAATCGCACTGCTTCTTTGAGATATTTTTGTGCTCCCAGCATGTTGGCAGGTGAGTTTCCCGTTTTCAGCGTATAAGCGAGGCCACGCAGATACGCATCGTAAGCCTGCGGATTGTTTGTCGGTCTGGCTGCGATGACTTCCTCTTCCTGGCCGGTAAGCTTTGCCCGTAATTGATCGGCGATGGCTTTGGCCACCTCACTTTCGACGGAAAAGATGTCGGTCAGTCTTCGATCAAAGGTCTCTGCCCACAGGTGGGAATCATTCGCGGCCCTGATCAATTGCACATTCACGCGCACCTGATCATTGGTTTTCTGGACGCTACCCTCCAGAAGGTTGGCGACACCCAATTGCTTCCCAATCTCGGAAGGTTTTTCAGATGCGTTCCTATAACGCTGCGTGGACGTGCGCGAGATCACTTTGAGATCTGCGATCTTTGCGAGCCGGGTCAGAATCTCGTCCTGGATCCCGTCTGTGAAATAGGCGTTGGATTTATCCTCGCTCAGGTTTTCAAATGGGAGAACGGCGATGGATTTTTCATTTGCCACTGGCGGTTGGCCGACAAAGAAAACGGCGTAGACAAGCGCTACCAAAATCAGGAGCGCGACCGCCAGAGCAAGGAACACTCCTTTGTTTTGGCGCTTGATTTTCTCGATAACGGTTTCGGCCTGCGCCTTTGTTTGCGAAGAGAGACTTCGCGCTTCCATTTTCCCTTTGAGAGTGCGGAGGTCGACGAGCATCTCCTTGACGGTTTGGTAACGTTCATCACTGTTTTTGCACAAAGCCTTTCGCAGTATGGCCTCAAGCTCCAGCGGAACATTGGGCAGCACGCTGGATAAAGGTGGCGGCTCTGTTGTTAGGATGGCGGCAATGCAGTCACTCGGTGTTTCGCCGCGAAACGGCGGACTACCTGCCAGCATTTCGTAGAGCACTACGCCCAGGCTCCAAATATCCGAGCGAGCATCCACCTTTTGTCCGCGCGCCTGTTCCGGAGACATATAATGAGTGGTACCCAACACTAATCCCGGTCGTGTTTGCAGCAGCGCGGCTGTTTCGACCGTCTGTTGGAATGAGACCGGCGTTTGCTCGGTAAGTTTGGCAATACCGAAATCGAGGACTTTCGCGTATCCGTCGGGTCGCAGCATGATGTTCTCAGGCTTGATGTCGCGGTGGACGACTCCCGCATCGTGCGCAGCAGCGAGGGCCGAGGCCACTTGCACAGCAATTTCCACCGCCTCACGCAGACCGATCTTCCCGCGCGCAAGCGACGCACGCAGGGTGAGACCTTCGATGAACTCCGTCGCGATGAATTGCCGGCTTCCTTCCGCGCCGATCTCGTAAACAGTTAGAATGTTTGGATGATTTAAAGCCGAGGCGCTTCGCGCTTCATTTTTGAACCGGCTTAACTGCGACCCATCTGTCGTTAGGTTAGCCGGGAGAAGCTTCAGCGCGGCTTTGCGTCCCAGTCGCTCGTCCTGCGCAAGGTAAACCTCGCCCATGCCCCCCACGCCGATGAGTGACTCGATCCGGTAATGACCGATTAGTTTTCCAACCAACGCGCCAGCCGTGTCGTTAGTCACAAGTTCGGGAGCGACTTTGAAAGCCGGTAGTTCAATAAAATGTTCCGCCCGCTCATGAGAAGTGAGCAAAGATTCTACCTCGCGGCGCAGGCCTTCGTCGCCGTGGCAAGCTTCGCGAAGAAATGCATCGCGTTCTGCCGGTCTACGTTCGAGGGCTGACTGGAAAAGATTGTCGATCTTTTTCCAGCGCTCGACTTTCATCAGGTTTCTTCTCCGCTTAGCTCTCGATAAAGCCAGGCCTTGGCCATGGTCCACTCGCGTTCGACTGTTCGATGAGAAAGTTTCAGAAATTCACCCGTCTCTTCGACGGTCAAACCGCCGAAGTAACGGAGTTCAACGATCTGACTTTTACGCGCATCCTGTGCGGCCAATCTTTCCAACGCTTCATCGAGATCCAGTAATTCCTGCGATCGCGTTTCTGTTACGAGTGCAGCTTCATCCAACGTTACCTTTAGGGCGCCACCGCCACGCTTGAGTGATTGGCGTTCACGAGCGTGGTCAACCATGATGCGCCTCATCAGCTGCGCAGTTGCCGCAATAAAATGCGTTCGGCCTTGCCAGACGGGCTTCGTGTTATCGACCAGCCGCAAGTACGCTTCGTTTAGAACGGCGGTCGTTTGCAGAGTGTGACCGGGACGCTCGCGGCTCATGTAATGGTGAGCGAGGCGGTGCAGTTCAGGTTGGACCAGTGGCACCAATTTCTCCAAAGCTCCATCATCTCCACCGCTCCAATCGCCGAGTAGTCGGGTGACCTCTTGCCGCGTGGATTGGAGCGTCGTCATGGGAGGCTCGACCAGCGCCAAGTGTAACACGATCAACGGATTTTTACAGCGGCGCTCAAGAACGAATTAAAAAATTTGTGCAGTCGTGGCGGGTTTCAGATGGCGCTTCCGCTTTAGCAAATGAACCGGCACAAAAACAAACGCGCCGGAAAACCAAAAGAGAAACCAAACCTTCAACAAGAAAAACCTATGCAAACCAAACAATTAGTAACCAACTCAGCCATTAAGCTGACAATTCGGTCGATCGCCATAGCCGCCTTGGGCTTGCTATCGACGATGCTTGTAGTTAGCCAGACTGCGCAGGCACAGGACGTCTCGTCCAGGCAGTTTGTTGCACCGGCTGTTTTCCAGGCAGCGGGGGCAAACGCCGCATCGATTCAAAGCACAGTCGATGCGTTCCGCGCTCGTCTTGGGGATCCTAACAACCTCAATAACCCAGGGCCGCTCAAAAATGGTCGCCGCGAGATCAATTGGGACGGTGGCAACCCCAACGTCCTCGATACGACAGCTCCGGTAACGCCGTTCAACGTGTTCCTGAACACGCGCGGTAGTCAATTCACGACCCCGGGCCTCGGCTTGTCGCAGGCTCCTCCATCGGGCGGGCCGCAGGGCGGACTGGCTGTGCTCTTTGCTAATCCCACCTACGGCAAAATCTTCAGGACCTTCAGCCCATCGCGATTGTTCACTCCTGTAGGAAGCAACATCACCGAAGGGTCCTTCTTCATACCGGGTACCAACGGTACTGTTCCGGCAACAGTCAAAGGCTTCGGCGCGGTGTTCACAGATGTTGACCAGCCCGATGGCAGCGGACCTGTCGGCAGACGGGGGAATCGTGGAGCCAGCACGCTCATCGATTACTTCGATGTAAATGGCAGAGTGATATTCAGCAGTTTCGTTCCGGCCTCGCCCGGCGACGGAAGCCTGTCCTTCTTCGGCATTGCGTTTGACGACGCGCGCATCGCGTCGGTTCGGATCAAGACCGGAGACGTTGCTCCAGGGCCGAACGACGATGAACGCCATGACATTGTCATGATGGACGATTTTATCTACGGCGAGCCACAGCTTCTCGTTAGGTGACGCAAGATTCCATAGACACGAGGGTGAACTGCAGCCCAACCTAAACGCAGGCAACAATCACACCCCATAGAGTCTAACGAGAATAAATGAGCTGCCGGGCGCAATGAGTCCCCGGCAGCTCATCGCTATTCTGCCACTCCTCGGAGCGGCCGCGGGCGCCGACCGCGGCCCACACGGGCGAGCGACGTTCCAGAATGCCGAGGTCAACGCCCTCGGCTACAACCTTTGTCTGATGCACAAACAGCAATGGGCATTGCGATGCAGCGTGTGCTGTAGCCGCCTCGCTGTGTCGAGGCATTCTGCTGTAGAGGCAGCCGTGTCGGCTGCCCAGCAAACGAGCCGCAGGCGGCACGCCTGCCGCTACAGATGACCAGCGTCTGACAAGCGCGGCTTGACATTATCAGGTGTGTCGAGCAACAAGGGCGCATGATGAATCGAGATCGGCGGGCGCCGGACGAGATGGACGGGCAGACCGAACGGCCGAGAGAATGGGAATGAACGAGTCAATGGAGGCGACCGGGATGAGCCGACATAGACGGTCAAGCTCGCGAGGTAGCGAGCGAAGATGATGGGCACCAGCTTCGTCAACTTTCTTACACGCCGTTTTTCCAAGGCTCCGGAGGGAACGGCCGCGTTGTTCTTTATTCAGATTTTTGCGACGCTCGGCTTCGCTGTTCTTTACTCCACGCTGGTGCTCTATGCGACGAAGCATCTGCATCTCGGGACAAAAGAGGCCACCGCGTTGATGGGTGTGTTCGGCGCCTTCAACTATGGGCTGCACCTCTTCGGCGGCTACCTGGGGGGCCGTTTTCTTTCCAACCGTAACTTGTTTGTCGGGAGTATGGCGTTGCAAGTGATTGGCTGCGCCTGCATCGCGGCCGGCACGCTTCCTCTGTTCTATGTCGGTCTTGCCCTGTTCCTCACCGGCAGCGGCTTCAACGTCACCTGCATCAACATGATGCTTACGCAGCGCTTCACCCCGGAGGACCCGCGCCGCGAGGGTGCGTTCCTTTGGAATTACGCCGGCATGAACGTCGGTTTCTTCGTCGGATTCAGCGCTGCAGGTTATTTCCAGGCCACCGAGAGCTACGCGAACCTCTTCATTTTTGCGACCCTTGGCAATTTCGTCTCGATCATTCTCGTGCTGTTAACGTGGAAGACGCTCGCCGACCGGAACACTATGCTGCTCGACGCAACGGCCAATCAGTTTCGCGTCCGCCAGTTCGCCGGGCTCGGCATCGTCATTAGCATCGTCCCTGTCGTCTGGTTTATGCTGCAGCGGCCGGGTGGAACCGAGACGATCCTCAAGGGAATCTCAGCCGCGGTGGCGCTCACGTTGATCTATCTCACGGTCCGCCATCAGGATCGCCGCGAGCGGCGGAACATGACGGCCTACCTGATACTAACCATCGGGTCGCTGATGTTTTGGTCGCTCTATCAAATGGCGCCGAACGGTCTGATGCTGTTCGCTGTCCACAATGTCGATCTGATGGTCGGTCCCGTGAAGATTCAGCCGCAGTGGATTCAGAACATCAACACTGTTTGCATCGTGCTCGGGGGACCGGTGTTCGCAGCGCTTTTTACTCGGATGCGCTCGCGCGGGTGGCGAGTCGACATCCCACAGCAATTCGCGGCGTCGCTTCTCCTGATGGCGTCCGCATTTTTCATTCTCACACTTGGGATTAAGCTGGCCGACGCAGACGGGAAGAGTGCATTCGTGTGGCTGTTCCTGAACTACGTGCTGCAAAGCATCGGTGAACTGCTCCTCATGCCGGTCGGATATGCGATGATCGGCAAGCTCGCGCCGAGACAGTATCAAGGTATCATGATGGGCAGTTGGATGCTGGTGACCGGGCTCGCGTCGCTTTTCGCGGGCGACTTTTCGGGAATGATCCCGAACCCGACCGGCTCCACAGCGGTGGCCACCAACCCAGGCTACGCGAAGCTCTTCACCGAACTTGGTCTTGGCAGTCTCGCGGTCGGTGTTGCGCTGGTCGTGTTGATTCCGTTCCTGCGCAAACTGATCACTGACAAGGCCGAGGCGCGTCCCATCGAAGCGGCTACGGTCGTGCCGGTCACTTAACTGCTGTAGCCACGTCGCTACCTGACGTTCTCGCGATCAGGCGTCTTCACTCCACAATTGCAGCGCGAGCGGGATTGTCGTTATCGCGCCGACGGCGACCAGCGTCCAGCCGATTGCTCGCCTCTGCTCGGCGCTCAGCTTTTCAGATAGCAACAGCGCGATGCCGGCGCCAAGCATTGCGCGAGTGCCGGCGATGAGGCCGATTTGAGGAACGGTGACTTCGTGTTGTTTCATCTATTAATATAGAATCGCATTTCAAGCGTCGCTGACGCGTAACGTAGTTACATCCAAAGAAAAGGTGGACGTTGCTCGTTTCCGTGCGGCCGATCGGTTCGCACTGCGTGTTCGCTGTAGCCACGTCGCTGTGCGACGTTTTCGGGCACCAGAACGCATTACCGCGCAAATCCAAACGACTCTCAACTAAAGGCTCGCTTGTCCGCCGAAGGACGGACTTGCCGTGGCGAGCTGGCCGTTCCATCTACTCTCAACTAATGAACCCGAGCCCAAACGAAGTCGAACACGCGCGCAAATTGTTGTCGCGATATTTGCGCCCCACGCGCCTCGTGTCGGCGGAATCACTCGCCCAACGTTCGGGCGCACGTGTCCATCTAAAAATTGAAAGCGATCTGCCGACCGGCTCTTTCAAACCACGCGGAGCGTTGAACGCTTTGCTCACCACTGTGGCGCAGCACTTGGTACCGGGAGTTGTTGCCGCGAGCACCGGTAATCACGGCGCCGCTGTTGCTTACGCCGCGCGCATCGCAAAGGTTGGCGCCACGATTTTTCTTCCGGAAAATCCGAACCTGGTGAAACGCGCGCGCATCGTCGGCGTTGGCGCAAAAGTGATCGAGCGCGGCAGCATCGGTGGATCCGCAGCGAGTGAAGGCGCCGCAGAGTTTGCGCGCGAACATGGCCACTACTTTCTCGACGACGCGAGCGATCCGCTCGTTCCGGCGGGTACAGCCACGATCGCCAGTGAAATCCTGGACGAGATACCAGCGCCTGACGCAATTTTTGTCCCGATGGGTGATACCGCGCTGATCCGCGGTGTGGCTGCGGAAGCGAAGCGCCGTCACCCCGCTGTTCGCATCATCGGTGTTCAGGCGGAACAAGCGCCCGCCTACGTGCGATCATGGCAGCAAGGGCGAGTTGTCGTTCCCGATGCGTGCGACACGATTGCTGATGGATTGGCAACGCTGCATCCGCTCGAAGCAAATGTGATCGCCATCCGCGAATTGGTGGATGAAGTGCATTTGGTCTCGGAATCGGAACTGCTCGACGCGATCCGCATTCTTCTGCTCGACGAGCACGTAGTTGCGGAAGGTGCCGGTGCAGCCACGACGGCGGCGTTCCTTCAGGCTCCATCCGTTTACGCCGATGCCGAGATCGTGCTCTTGGTCACGGGCGCGAATCTCTCCCCCGAAGTTCTTCGTCGCGCTGTCGCCTAGGAATGGAGCGCATGGGGCGCGCGACATTGAAGGGTCCGAGCCGGACTGGCATTAGTGACGAGATTCGGAGCGAGAATGGAGCCGCGGGGACGCGAGCAACATGGATGGGCAAACCGAGAGGTCGAAATGGGCGGGAGCACATGAGTCAAAGCCGGGAGGCGAGCGAGTTTCAACTTCGATGCGCTCTATGGAAACGACGTCCACAGAATTTTCATGACTCGGGAATAATCTGCGAGTTCTTGAGTTCTGTCTGGGTTTGGCATTTCGCAACGAATTCCAAGGTGCCTCCGTTAATGAGGTCATCCACGGTCCAGCCGGTTCGGTCCGCCAGTTTTCTCAGCTTTCTCATCATACTTTGATCGAGTTGGGAGAAATGCTTTGACGTTTATTGCCTGGCTGTTCTTCATGGCGGGATGCAATCGCTCCCGGTTTCCCGTGGCCGCGGCCTCTCTTTTCAGGAATGCCTTTTAAGGATGGCTCTTTCTTTCTCGGGAATTTTGGCGGTGGTACTACTTGCCGGTTGTGGAAAAGAAAAAAAGGCGGTTGAGCTGCCGCCCCCGGTGGTCACCGTGACCACAGCCGAACAGCGTGAAGTGAAAGATTGGGATGAATACACGGGGCGCCTCGCGCCGTTGGGCACGGTTGAGGTTCGCCCGAAAGTCAGCGGCTATCTCACGGAAGTGAAGTTCGAGGACGGCGATATGGTCAAAAAGGGGCAGGTGTTGTTTGTGATCGATCCGCGCCCCTACCAGGCGGACCAGGATCACGCCCAGGGAGAATACGATCAGGCGGACGCTTCCCTGAAACTCGCGACCGCGGACTACGATCGAGCCAAACAGCTTCGCGAAAAGGGAGCGACATCCGCCGGAGACTTTGATAAAAGCAGCGCCTCCTTTCTGAAGGCCCAAGGCGCCCTCTTGACGGCTCGCGCCGCGCTGGAACGTGCCAGACTTGACTTGGAATTTTGCAGGATCACTTCGCCAATCGATGGCCACGCGAGTCTCGCCAATATCACCGTGGGCAACCTGGTTTCTCCTCAGACTGAAAAACCGCTGACGACGATCGTCTCGATGAACCCGGTCTATGCCTATGCGGACGTAGATGAGCGTTCTCTCCTGCGCTACGTCCGTTATTACTACGCTTTCAAAAAAGTTCTTCCCGGTGACGAGGACAAAGTGAAGGTGCCGATTCAGCTTTCGTTGCAGGACGAAAAGGATTTTTCCCACACCGGTTACATCGACTTTTTGGATAATAGAGTGGATCCCGAGACGGGCACGATTCGTATTCGCGGCGTATTTGATTTCGAGAACGGCCTGCTCGGGCCGGGACTATTCGTGCGCTTGCGCATCCCGGCTGGCGCTCCCTATCAGGCTGTGCTGGTGCCGCCGCGCTCGGTAATCAGCATGCAGGGGGAGAAATTGGTTGTGGTTATCGGCCAGGACAACGTTGCAGCCTTCCGTCCGGTGGAACTCGGCACACTTAACGCCGGCATGCAGGTGATTCGCAAGGGCGTGGCCGCCGGCGAACGAGTGGTCGTGGACGGTCTGCTGAAAGTGCGTCCGGGCGAGAAGGTCGATCCCAAACCAGTTCCGATTGAGAACCAGGCCGCGGAACGAAAAAGCGCGCAGTGAATATCAGTCACTTTTTCATTGATCGGCCGATCTTCGCGACGGTGCTCTCGATCGTCATCATGCTTGTTGGTGGCATCGCGTTGATGACGCTGCCGGTGTCGCAATATCCTGACATCGTGCCGCCCACCGTGAATGTATCGGCAAGTTACCCCGGAGCCAACGCGCAAACCGTGGCGGAGGCAATCGGCGCGCCGATCGAGCAACAAGTCAATGGCGTCGAAAAGATGCTCTACATGTCGTCGCAATCCTCGAGCGACGGTTCTTATTCGCTCACGATCACTTTCGCGCTCGGTACGAACCTCGATAC
>Ga0081455_10000962_pt1 | contig 36818 bp, 38 predicted proteins | sample TabmetS3T2R1_FD_70207 | JGI IMG/M metagenome (GOLD analysis project Ga0081455, IMG submission 70207) | Tabebuia heterophylla rhizosphere microbial communities from the University of Puerto Rico - S3T2R1 | ecosystem: Host-associated > Plants > Roots > Rhizosphere ...
CCTCAGCCAACACACCCAACGAAATACGATCCGTCAACCGCACAACCGACGAACCACCACCAACCTGCCCCACCCTCGCCACCACAAAATCCTACAACAAACACAGCTAACTTAGCGGTATTGAGCGCTCGGGGAGGTTCTGTGGCACAACGCCAACAGGCCGACCGAGGAGAGATGGGACCCCTCCCTCTCCGAGGGAAGGGCCCCGGCAGTTGACATTCTCAGGCGACCGTGAGACTCACCCGCCGTTGAGCGGCATCCACGGCCAGAACACGGACAGAAATCCGGTCACCAACAGAGAGGTCGACAGCCCGATCCGGAAGCAACCCGACAACCCCCGGCACCACCTCAACGAAGGCGCCGAACGGAACAACCGCCGTCACCACACCATCGTACCGGCAGAAATCCTGCCAAGCGTCAGCCAATGCGATTCACCTCCTCTCCCAGCGCAGTGGCTGCAAGGACGGAGGCGCGAAGGCGGGGCCCGAGCCCGGACCCGCCACCTCAACTATCCGGCTGAATCTCCGGCTCCGGGCGCATACCGCGCTCTGGACGGTCCAGTTCTCCCATACCCGTCACAGTACCAGCAATCAGCTCCCAAGCAGCACCCACATGCGCCCCCCCGGTATGCGTCCCCCCGATCGCAAACCGCAAGGTGTAGAGATCATTCACCCGAGTATGCGTGAGATAGATCCGCCCAGAACCATTGAGCGCGGAATGCAACTCCTCAGTACGTCCACCCCGCAGCCGGAAGGTAACCAACCCCAAAGAAGCGGAGACCAACTCAAAGCGCTTATCAGCACGAACCCACGCAGCGAACTCCGCAGCCAAAGTCACATGCCCACGAATATGCGCCCGCAACCCCTCAACACCGTACCAACGTATCACCGCCCACAACTTCAAAGCCCGAAACCGCCGGCCCAGCTGAACATGCCAATCCCGATAGTCAACCACCGCCCCAGACTCCGAAGCAGCGTTCCGCAAAAACTCAGGCAGAACCGACAGCGCCCCCAACAACGGCGCCCGATCAGCCACATAAAAAGCGTCGCAATCAAAATTGGTCAGCAACCACTTGTGCGGATTCGTGCAGTAGCTATCGGCATACTCCAACCCAGCATTAACAAACCGCAACTCCGGACAAACCGCAGCCACCCCAGCGTAAGCGGCATCCACATGCAACCAAGCCCCCACCTCCCGACACACCCGCCCGATCTCCAACACAGGATCAAAGGCGGCGGTGGAAGTGGTCCCGGCGGCCGCGACCACGAGCACAGGCCGCACGCCAGCGGCAACGTCGGCGGCCAGCATGCGGCGCAGCTCACCAACGTCCATAGCCTGCGTCACCGGATCCACAGGCACGGTACGCAAAGACGCCTCACCCAACCCAGCCATCACCACCGCCTTCGGCACCGCGGAGTGAACCTGACTGGACGCGTAGACCGCGTAGGCACCGGCCCGTACCCCCGACCGCCGAACCTCCCCACCACTGACCCGATGCAACGCGGCCAGCAAGGCGGTCAGGATCGCCGTAGAGGCAGTGTCCTGGATAACCCCACCCCCAGCCCCATCGGACCGGAACGCCGCAGGCAGATCCAGCAGCTCCACCAACCAGTCGAGCATGTGCTGCTCCAGCTCCGTACAAGCCGGACTGGTGGCCCACATCATCCCCTGCACCCCGAGCCCCGCCGACAGCAACTCGGCGAGCATCGCCGGCCCAGAAGCATTCGCAGGGTAGAACCCGAAGAACGAAGGATGCTGCCAATGCGTGATCCCCGGCAGGATCACCGACTCCAGATCCCGCAACACCCCGTCGAACCCCTCCGCAGCCAACGGAGGATGCGCCGGCAACAACCCTCGCACACCCCCAGGCTCCACAGTGGACTGGACCGGCAGCGACTCGATCCTCGAGTGGTAGTCGGCGATCCAGTCGACCACCTCCCGGCCGTACCGCCGGAACTCCTCAGCGCTCATGTGCATCAAGGGCACCTACTCCGGATCGACAAGTCTGATGTGGACAGACCGATACAGCGACGGCACGTTCTGCAACACAGCGAGCTTCGGATCCGGCGTGGTCACGAACCGTTCCACAGCCAAGGAGAACACCGGCGCCAACCGAGCATCGGACCGCAGCGCGTCGACAGCCCGCCGCTCCCCACCCAACACGACAGCGTCCAATGTAGACAGTCGCGGCCCCAGCACCCGGGCGATGTCATCAGCCGCCGCCCCGGCGGCCTTCACCGCCTGCCCGGCCCGCCGCCGCGCGAACCGCTGCTGCGACCACCCTCCCGCAGCCGTACGCCCCTGCACCAACCGCGACCCCACCTTGGACACCACCAACCGCTCCCCATCGAACACCCCCGCGGCGTGCCCACCCAACCGGGCCAGCACCACCCCGACCACCCGGGACGCCAGCGAATGCGCCACCAACGCATCCACAGCCAGCCCAGGATTGTCGCCCCCGGCAGGCAACGCGAACGCGGACCGGCACTCGGCCACCGTGCCATCTGATCCGAACACGGTCACCACTTCGGGCGAGTAGCGGGTCCGGCTCACCCGGTGCCGCTCGTCGAACCCGGCCAGCCAGCGGCCCAGCCGCTCCGGCCGCACCTCCACCCACCGGCCGCCGCCCGCTGCTGGTCGACTCATGCGCGCCAGCGTACGGAATGCCACCACCGCCGCCCGGCAGGATAGGCACCCGTGACGACTACCCGCATCCAGGCGCTCGCCGCCGACCCGCAACGCCTGCTCGCCGTGGACCGCGCGCACCTGTGGCACCCGTACGCCAGCATGGTCGACCCGGCCCCGGTGCTGCCGGTGGCCAGCGCGCAGGGCGTACGCATCCAGCTTGCCGACGGCCGCGAGCTGATCGACGGCACCGCCTCCTGGTGGACCGCCATCCACGGCTACCGCCACCCGGCCCTGGACGCGGCCCTGGCCGAGCAGGCGGGCACGCTGCCGCACGTCATGTTCGGCGGCCTCACCCACGCCCCCGCCGCCGCGCTGGCCGAGGCGCTGGTGGAGCTGACACCCGACCCGCTCAGGCACGTCTTCCTGGCCGACTCCGGCTCGGTCTCGGTCGAGGTCGCCCTGAAGATGGCCGTCCAGTACTGGCAGTCCAAAGGCCGCCCGGCAAAGAGCAGGATGCTGACCGTCAGAGGCGGCTACCACGGCGACACCTTCGGCGCGATGAGCGTGTGCGACCCGGTCAACGGCATGCACCACCTGTTCGCCCCGGTGCTGGCGCGCCAGCTGTTCGCCGAGCGCCCGCCCCCGGGCTTCGCCGCCGAGCTGGACCACACCTACCTGCAGGAGCTGGAGGCGCGGATCGCCCAGCACCACAACGACATCGCCGCGGTCATCCTGGAGCCGGTGGTGCAGAACGCCGGCGGCATCCACGTGTACGCCCCGGGCTACCTGACCGAGCTGCGCCGGATGTGCGACCAGTACGACCTGCTGCTGATCGCCGATGAGATCGCGGTCGGCTTCGGGCGTACCGGCACGTTGTTCGGCTGCGACCAGGCCGGCATCGCCCCGGACATCATGTGCGTCGGCAAGGCGTTGACCGGCGGCTACCTCAGCCTCGCCGCGGTGCTGTGCACCGCCCGGGTCGCCGAGGGCATCTGCCGCGGTGAGGTGCCGGTGCTGATGCACGGTCCCACCTACATGGCCAACCCGCTGGCCTGCGCGGTCGGCGTGGCCAGCCTGGAGATCCTGCGCACCGGCGCGTGGCGCCGCCAGGTGGCCGACATCGAGAACTGGCTGCGCGCCGGCCTGGAACCGGCGCGCGGCCTGCCGGAGGTCGCCGACGTGCGCGTCCTCGGCGCGGTCGGCGTGGTGCAGACCAGGCAGCGGGTCGACACCGCCAGCGTGCAGCGCATCGCCGCCGAGCACGGCGTCTGGCTGCGCCCGTTCAACGACCTGATCTACACCATGCCGCCGTACGTCCTGACCGAGCCGGACGCGGCGGCCATCACGGCCGCGATGGTGGCTGCTGCCCAGCATCCCCGCTGACCGGGTGGGCCTCGCTGACCGGGTAGACCGCGCGCACCAGGTCGGCCAGCCGCCGGGTGAGGTCCGGGCCGCGTTCCAGCGGGAGCATGTGCCCGGCCTCGTCGTAGCTGACCAGCTCGGCGCCCGGGATCTCGCGGGCCAGCAACTGGCTGTGCGCCAGCGGTGTGAGCCGGTCCCGGCTGCCGGCGGCCACCAGCACCGGCCGCCCGGCCAGCCGCGGCAGCAGCACGGCCCGGTCGTGTTCGTCCAGCGAGGCCCGGAAGGCCGCAACCGTGTACGGCGAGCAGCCGGCCACCATCTGCGCGGCGACCCGCAGGCCGGCCCGGTCGACCGGCTTGCCGAAGGTCAGCCAGCGCACCCCGGGCCGGACCACGACCGCGGGCAGCCGGCCGGGCTTGTCGCCGCGGGCCAGCATCCGCCGGTTCATGGCGGCCTCGATGCGGGTACGCCGGGCGGCCGCGCGCGGGGACAGCCCGAGCGTCACCTCGGCCAGCCCGCCCGCGGAGGTGGCCACCAGCGCGATGCCGGCGACCCGGTCCAGCAGCTCGGGGTGGCTCTCGGCCAGCGCCATGATCGCCATCCCGCCGAGGGAGTGGCCGGCCAGCACGACCCGCTTGGCGCCGCGCTGCCCGATCACCTCGGCCAGGTCGCCGGCGACCTGCGCGATGGTCGCGTCGGCCACCCGTACCGGCCTGGACCGGCCGTGTCCGCGGTTGTCGAAGGCCAGCACGTGTACGGGCCGGCCGACCTCCTCGGGCAGGTGCGTGAGCTGGTAGCCCCAGGTGCGCGAGTCCAGCGTCCAGCCGTGCACCAGGATGACGCTGACCGGTGCCGTCGGGTCGCCGCGCTCCTCGGTGTGCAGCGTGGTGCCGTCGGCCGTGTTGAGGCTGCCCATCAGATCAGGAAACCGCGGCGCAGGAACTGCTCGCCCGGGCCGCCGTCGATGAGCCCGATCTCCCGCAGGTACGGCATGAGCCGCGCGGCCGACCAGCGCATCGTCTCCTGGTGGTGCGGGTTGGCGCGGGCCACCGCCCGGCCGCGGCGCGGGTCGATGCCGACCGCGGCGTACACCTTCGGGTTGACCAGCGCGCTGACGATCTGGAGCGCGGAGAAGCCGAACATGGCGCGGTGGTACTCCAGCATGGCCGGGCTCATGCCGCGCATCAGCCGGGCGACCTCCTCGCGGGCGTACCGGACGTGCCTGGCCTCCTCGACCACGTGGATCCGGTTCACCATGCGGACCAGCGGCTGGACCCGCTCGTCCTGCATGGTCTCGCGCTGGATGGTGTCCAGCGTCTCCTCGGCCACCAGGATCGCGGCCCAGAAGCTGGCCCCGCTGCACCCGGTCTTGAACAGCCTGCCGCGGAAGTGCCGCAGCTTCCCCGGCCCGTACGCCGGGCAGCCGAACTTCTCGATCATGCGCGCGAACATGATGGAGTGCCGGGTCTCGTCGCCGATCTCGGTGAGGCCGTACTGGACGTGCTTGGTGAGCGGGTCCTGGTCGTAGATCTCGCGGACCAGGAACTGCATGAGGATCAGCTCGAACCACAGCCCGACGCTGGCGATGCTGGCCACCTCGTGCTTGGACAGCTCGACGCGCTGCTCCTCGCTCATCGCGTCCCACAGGTCGGTGCCGTACAGCGACAGCCGCTCCGGCGGCGCGTAGTAGAGGCCGTCGACCAGGGGCGCGTCCCAGTCGATGTCGACGGCGGGGTCGTAGGAGTGCTGCACCGACGCCTTGAGTAACCGGCTCGCGGTGCGCTCGGGGTCCGCGATCTGGGCGCTGCGTGCCATCGGCTCTGTCCCTTCCCCGGGTGCCACACTTGTGTGTTACCGACGGTAACAGTTACCAATGGTAACATCGCCGATCCAGGGCCGGGTGTCAAGCCGGAGGGGGAGTTGCGGGTGAGTCCGGACGCACGCCGGGAGCGCTGGCGCGGCCACCGCGAGGGGCGCCGCGAGGAGATGGTGGACGCGGCCATCCGCGCCATCCGGGCCCGCGGGCCGGGCGTACCCATCGGTGAGGTCGCGGCCGAGGCCGGGGTCACCAAGCCGGTGCTGTACCGGTTGTTCGCCGACCGGGCGGACCTGTACGTGGCGGTCGGCCAGCGGATCGCCGCGGACATGATGGCCAAACTGACCCCGGCGCTGTCGGACCTGGCGCTGGGCGAGAGCGAGGAACGGGTCGCCGCGCTGCTGGAGGTCTACCTGGCCGCGATCGAGGAGGAGCCGGAGCTGTACCGGTTCGTGGTACAGCAGCAGGGCCACATCGGCCCGGGTACGCCGGACGTGGTGGGCGACTCGCGCGCGGTGGTCGGCAACGCGCTGGCCCGCATCATCGGCGACCGGGCCCGCGCGAACGGGATCGACGCCGGCCCGGCGGAGCCGTGGGGGCACGGCCTGGTCGGGCTGGTGCAGGCGACCGCGGACTGGTGGATACGGCAGGGCCGGCCGATCAGCCGGGCCGCGCTCACCGGCTACCTCACCCGGCTCATCTGGCACGGTATCGGCGGCGAGTTGGCCGGCGGCCGGACCGCCGGGGCCGCGCCCGCCGGCACCCCGCCGGTCCCGCCCGCGCCGCTGCGGCTGCTCCCCGGTGAAGGCCCCGTTTAGTCCACTGTGGACACTCACCGGGGTGGTTCCGGGCGGCCGGTGGGACCGCTCACAGATTAGGTGGCTACTCTCGCGGCGTGAGCACCGGACCGGTTGGGCATTCCCGGGTTCCCGATTCCAGCGGCCAGGGCCGCGGCCGGCGCAGGTTGTCGGTCCAGCGCCGCCGGGACGAGCTCATCGAGGTGGCCTTAGAGCTGTACAGCCGCAGTCCCGGGCACCAGGTCTCCATCGAGGACGTGGCCGACGCCGCCGGTGCCTCCCGCGCGCTGGTCTACCACTACTTCGGCGGCAAGCGTGGGCTGCAACTGGCCGCCTTCGCCGCCGCGGCCGACCAGTTCGCCGCCGCGTTAGCGCCACCCGCCGGCCGCCCGGGGGAGCCGCGCCACCAGCTGGCCGGGCTGGTCGGGCGGTACCTGGACTACGTGCGGGACCACGCGGCCGGGTTCGCTGCCTTGCAGCGTTCGGCCGCCACGCACCGCAACGACGAGCTGGGCGGGCACGTGCACCGGGTCCGGCAGGCGCTGTTCGAGTCGCTGCTGGCCGCCATCGGGCCGGGCGTACCGGTGCCGGCCGGCGGCCCGCTGCGGCTGACCCTGTGGGCCTGGATCGGCGCCGCGGAGACCGCCACGCTGGACTGGCTGGAGGCCGGCCCCCATTGCGGGGGCGCCGACCGGGACCAGCTGGAGCGGCTGCTGGCCGGCTACCTGATGGCGATGCTGCGGACGGCCGGGCACGAGGACGCGGTGCTCGCCGGCCGGCTGGGCGCCGGGTTCTGAGCACGCTCCACAGTAGACAGTCACCGCGGGATCGGGTGGTAGCTGTCGGTAACCGGACTCAACGGTCGCCAGGAAATTTATCCCGCACCCGGGGCCGAAAGGTACTTGCCGGACTAACTATCGAAGATCTTGCGAGTATCTGTCCACAGTAGACAGGGCCGGCGCCGTTACCTACCAGTGACCTTCACGCGGCGGTACGCGTGCCGGTCAGATTTCCTACCAGGAAAGGCTGCCCGGCCGGTCTGCCCCTCGGGGAGGCGCCCACGGCCGGACGGTCCCACGCCGGGAGCGCCAGATGGCTGTGCGCGGGTGCGGCCGCGTTCCACCGTCCGGCCGCGTCCTGACCGGTTCCGGCCACGCTGCGAATACTCACCGTCAGTAACCCGACTTGACCGTTGCGTACTGGCGGTCTAACCATTCCAGGGCACGCGGATCCTGTGCCTGTCCGTGCGACAAGCGACCCCGGCGTGAACGCGCCAACGCCGGGCCAATGCATTCGATTGCAGTGGTCTGGAGGCCAGGTTGAGCGTGCCGCGCGTTCTGTTTGCCGTGCCCTTGCTCGCCCTGGGCGCGTTCCTGCCTGCTGCCACGCACAAGCCGGCGACCGCGCCGGCCGGCGCGATCGGCATGCAGCACGAGACGTTCTCCGTCGACAAGGTGACCATCCCGGTCGGCGGCACGCTGACGTTCGTCAACGACTCCCGCTGGCTGCACGTGCTGGGCCCGGGCGAGCACGGCAGGCTGACCACCAACGCCGCCGTGCCGGCCATGGGACCGCGCGGCGCGCGCATGTCGCAGACCGGCGACACGTACACCACCGCTGCCTGGAACACCCCAGGCACGTACCAGGTGACCTGCTCCCTGCACCCCGAGATGACCGTGACGGTGGTCGTGGCCGGCTGAGCCGGCCCGATCACCCCACGGCAGTTCGCCCGACCGGACCGCGAAGGGAGGTTGCCATGTCCGCTCTCATCAGCAGCGTGAAGCACGCTCGCTATGCGATGGGGTCGCTGACGGCCGTGCTGTTCCTGGCCTGCGCCGGCGGTTCCTGACGTACCGTGCCGGACCCGGGTGGAGACCACTGCGATGTGGAAGCAACCCAGGGGACCCGCCCGGGTCCGGATACCTGACATTTTACGTGCTCTGCGCGGGGAGGCGTGATGTTCGAGACCGGCATCCGGCAGTTCCGGATGGCGATGTCGATGGTGTGGGGGCGCCCGGTCGACCCCGCCAACATCGGCCGGCTCATCCAGGACGCGCTGGCCACCCTCGCCGAGTTCGGTACGCCCGGGGTGGACGTGCAGGCGCTCACCGACGGGCCGTTCGCCGACGCCAACGCCAGAGCCGAGTTCCAGAACCGCGCGCTGCGCCGCACCGCGCGCCGGCTGGCCGAGCTGTCCCCCTACTACCAAGGGCATTTCGCGGCCAACGAGGTACAGCCGGCGAAGCTGGACCTCGAGTCGGTCAGCCGCGTGCCGGTCACGGTCAAGGCCGATCTGATCGGCCGGCCACAAGACTTCCGCTGCGCTGGCGTGGAACCAGTCCTCACCACCCGCACCACCGGTACGACCGGCCGCCCGGCCGAGGTGTGGCTGTCCCGGTACGAGACCGAGCTGTGGCCGTCGCTGGCCGGCCTGTCCGGGCTGCTGCGCGACGAGATCCGGCCCAGCGACTGCCTCCAGGTGAACATCAGCTCCCGCGCCACCGCCGCGGTGCAGCAGGATGTGACGCTGTGCCGGCTGGTCGGCGCCGGCTGCCGGGTGCTCGGCGTGGTCCCGCCCGAGGAGGCGCTGGACAGCCTGCTGGACGGCGTACCGACGCTGCTGTCCACCTACCCCAGCTACCTCGCGCAGCTGGTGGTCGCCGCGCGCGAGCGGGGCCTGGAACCCAAGGACTTCCGGCTGCGGCGCATCGACGTCGGCGGCGAGGTGCTGTCCAGCGCGCTGGCCACCGCGGCGCGCGCCACCTTCGGCGTGCCGCTGGTCAACGACTCCTTCGGCATGACCGAGGTGCTGCCGGTCAGCGGCCGCAGCTGCGACCAGGGGCACCTGCACCACGACGTGAACATGGGCCTGGCCGAGGTCGTCGACATCGTGACCGGGGAGCCGGCCCAGCCCGGCGCGCTCGGCACCGTGGTCATCACCCCGTACTACCCGTACCGCGAATGTATGCCGGTCTTCCGGTACGACACCCGCGACATGGTGCGGGTGCTGCCGGACCAGCCGCTGGACTGCGACCTGGCCGGGGTGCCGGCCACCACCGCGATCCTCGGCAAGGCCGACCACCTGCTGCACGCGGGCGGCACCGAGGTCACCACCCGCGACCTGGTCGAGGCGTACGAGGCGCTGCCGACCCGCCCGTGGCCGGCCCGCTTCGCGGTGGCCGTACGGGACGGGCGGCTGGCGCTCACCGTGCCCGCCGCGGCGCTGGACGGGTACGGCGAGGCCGCCGCGGTCGGGCACTTCGCCGACCGCGGGCTGGACGTCGCGCTCAGCGTCGTACCGGACGAACTGGCGATCGGGTTGCGGCCGCTGCGCTGCGACCTGCGCGAGACCACCTTCGCCGTGCCGGCACCGGCCGGCGCCTGAATCGAGGGGCGTGCACGATGCCGAACCTGCTGGTGCCGCAGACGATGTTCACGCTGGTGTGCGTGCTCGTCGGCGCGATCGGCACCTCCGCCTTCGCGCTGTTCTACTTCCGCCGGGTGCGCATGGAGCGGCCGGCCATCGGCACCTTCAACGGCCGCGACATCATCGTGCTGTTCTGCTTCATCGTGACCCTGCCGATCCTGTACCTGTTCCTGCCGCACTGGGCGCTGACCTCCTTCCTGGTGCTGACCTTCCTGGCCTCGCTGTCCATCGGCTACCGCCCGGTGCTGCCCGGCGGCCAGCTGTGGCTGCTGATCGGCCTGGCCATCGGCGGCAACATCTGGATCGCCCGCACCATGCTCGGCACCGTGGCCGGCTGGCAGGCGTACTGGGCGCTCACCAGCGTCATCGTGCTGCTCGGCGCCTCGGCGGTGGCCAACCTGTACGTGCAGGGCGGCATGTACCTGCGGCACGTGGCGATCTTCGCCTTCGCGCTGGCCTTCTACGACGCGATGTTCAGCCTGGTCATCCCGATCACGCCGCTGCTGGCCGACGCGTTCATCGGCTACCCGCTGGACCCCTCGATCGGCATGCGGATCGGCATCTACAACGCCAACATCGGCATCGGCGACCTGCTCGTGTACGGCCTGTTCATGATCGCCGCGTTCAAGGCGTACGGGCGGAAGGCGGCGCGGATCGCGATGGGGCTGATCGTGGTGTTCGGCTCGGCGATGCCGGCGCTGGCGCCGCTGCTCATCTCCTCGGTCACCCGCGGCGACGCCAACATCGCGGTGCCGGCGCAGGCGTGCTTCGGGCCGGTCGCGCTGGCGGCGTACCTGTGGATGCGGCGGCACTGGGGTCCGGAGCGGAGCATGCGGGAGTTCCTGGCCAGCGACGACGTGGTCCGCTCGGCCGTCCCGGTGGTGGCGGCTACGCCGTCGGCGCCGGCGCAGGGTCGGCAGCGGGGCCGGCAGCCGGAGCCGGTGCGCGGCTGATCGCCGAGGGTCGCAGCCGCGGGTAGCCGCGGACGCTGACCGGGCGCAGCTGGCGGATGCGGTAGCGCTGGTCGCCGCCGAGCGCGGCGGCCAGCTCGCGGTCGGCCAGGACCGTGCCGGGGCGGGCCACGCCGGTCAGCCGGGCGGCCAGGTTCACCACCGGGCCGTATACGTCGCCGTAGCGGGCCAGCACCCGGCCGAAGGCGATCCCGGCGCGCAGCGGCAGGTCACCGCCGAGCAGGTCCAGCGCGATGTCGGTGCCGGCGACCGGGCTGTCCGCGACGTACATGACCTCATCGCCCAGCAGCTTCACGATCCGGCCGCCGTGCCGGGCCACCACCTCGGCCGCGGCGGCCTCGAAGCCATCCAGCAGGTCGGCCAGCTCTGGTTCGCTGAGCCGCCGGGACAGCGCGGTGAAGCCGACGATGTCGGCGAACCCGACGACCAGCTCCTCGTTCCCCGGTACGCCCAGCGCGCGGGCGGCGTGCCCGACCAGGTGCCGCCGCCACACGTACCCCTGGATCTGTTCGACCGCGGGCAGCAGCCGCGCGGCCAGATCGGGCGCGGCGGTGGCGTTGCTGCCCAGCAGGTCGACCAGCAACTGGACCTGCCACTCGGCTAGCCGGGACATGCTCTGGCCCATCATCCGGGCGATGGCCACCCTGGCCCGCTCGTCCACCAGGCCGTCCCGTACCAGGGAGTCGGCGAGTGTCACCGTGGCCAGGTCAGCATCAGTGAAGACCACCTCGTCGTCGGCGGTGTCGGCGAACCCGAGGGCGCGCCACAGCTCGCTGGCGCCCTCCAGCGGTACGCCGGCCAGCCGCGCCACCTCGACGCGGGTGTAGCGCCGCGGGCCGCCGAGCAGCAGCCGCTCGATCTCGGCGGTCGGGTCGGTCACTTCCGGCTGGTGTGCACGATCAGCACGTCGGTGCCGGCGCGCCGGGCCACCTCGCTGGGCACCGAGCCGAGGATACGGCCGGCCAGCGTGTTCAGCCCCCGGTTGCCGACCACGAGCAGGTCGGCGGCGTGGTCGGCGCTGACCGCCGCCAGCACCTCGACCGGATCACCCTCGCGGGCCACGGTCTCGATCTTGGCGGCGCCGGCCGCGGTGGCCCGGTCCCGCGCCACCTCCAGCGTGCCGTGCGCCGGGGCGGAGCCGACCACCTGGTACGCCTCGTCCCGCAGCTGGTCCTGCGCCTTCGCGATGTCCTTGCCGGCACCCGGGTGGTAGGCGCAGGCGATCACCAGCGTGGCGCCGGTGTCCCTGGCCAGGGTGGCGGCCCGGTCCACCGCCAGCAGGGACGTGTCCGAGCCGTCGGTGCCCACGACGACGGTCTGGTACGCGGTCATGGCTCCCTACGGTAGCCAACTCACGTGATTGTGCAGCAGGGCGTACCCGAGGAAGGAGACCGTGTCCAGGATCGTGTGCGCCACGATGAGCGGCCACAGCCGGTTGCTGCGCTGCCAGTAGCGGCCGAACAGCAGGCCCATGGCGAGGTTTCCCACACCCCCGCCGAAGCCCTGGTACAGGTGGTACGAGCCGCGCAGCACCGCCGCGCTGACCAGCCCCCGGTTCTCCGACCAGCCGAGCTGCCGGGCCCGGGTGAGCAGGAAGCCGATGACCAGCGTCTCCTCGGCCCAGGCGTTGCCGACCGCCTCCAGGAACAGCACCGGCAGCCGCCACCAGACATCGTTCAGCGTGGTCGGCAGCACGGTGAGGTTGAGGTCGAGCGCGCGGGCGGCGAGGTAGAGGAGCAGCCCGGGTACGCCGACGATGGCGGCCAGCACGCAGCCGGCCAGCGCGTCGCGGGCCTTGCGGTCGCCGTTCAGGCCGATGGCGGCCAGCCGGATGCCGGCGTTCCAGAGCAGGTAGAGGCCGAGCGCACCCCAGGCCAGCAGTTGCAGCACGAAGGCGAGCTGGAAGGCCAGGTCGATGAGGTCGGCGCGGGCCTGCGGGGTGTTCAGCGCCACCGACTGCTTGGACAGCGGCGCCGGCTGGAGCAGCGAGTCGAGCAGCGACAGCAGGCTGCGCAGGCCGGACAGGCCCAGGGTGACCGCGAAGACGACCACCAGCTCGATCCGGATGCCGCGGCGGGCCCGCGGGTCGGTCACCGGCTCCGGGTACGCCGGGCGCGGCGGGTTCACCCAGCTGCGCCAGCCCGCCAACACGGCCCAGACGCTACCCGTACGCGCGACCTGGACTCGGCCGGGGTGGGGTTATCCCGAGTACGGAAGTCGGCGGGTTGCCCCATGGGGCCACCGGCTGGCAGGTGGCACGCTATGCCGGTGAGCATGAGCAGCGAGGTCGGCCTCCGGCGGCGTACCGGCTGGGCCCGGCGCGGCGCCGAGTTCGGGTACGCGATGTCCGACCTGCCCGTGGCGGTGGCCGGCTTCGTCTTCGTGGTGACGATGGTCTCGGTCGGCGCCGGGCTCGCTGTCACCTTCTTCGGCCTGGCGATCCTGGGTGCCGGGGTGGTGGCCGCGCGCGGGTTCGGCGCGCTCGAGCGGGGCCGGGCGCGGGCGCTGCTGGAGGTGGACGTGGCCGACCCGCTGCCGTTCCAGCGCGGCACGGGCTACCTCGGCTGGCTGCGCTCGGCGCTGACCGACGTGGCCGGCTGGCGGGCGATGCTGTACCTGCTGGCCAAGTACCCGCTGGGCCTGGCCACCTTCATCGTCGCGTCGGTCTTCTGGCTCGGCGGCCTCGGCCAGCTGGCGTACCCGGCGATCTTCTGGATCGGCCCGACCCACCCGGACAGCAAGGGCGTGCTGCACCACGCGGCCACCCACCAGTACGGCCCGGTCTACTCCGACACCTGGTACATGCTGATCGCCGAGTTCCTGGCCGGCGTGGTGCTGATCGGCGTGGCGCCGTACGCGGTGCGGCTGATGGTGACCATCGAGGGCAGGCTGGTGTACGCGCTGCTCGGGCCGACCCGGGCCTCCGAGCGCATCCAGCGGCTGGAGCAGACCCGCGGCCGGGCCGTGGACGACTCCGCCGCGGCGCTGCGCCGCATCGAGCGCGACCTGCACGACGGGGCCCAGGCGCGGCTGGTGACCGTGGCCATGGACCTCGGCATGGCGAAGGAGTCGCTGGACTCCGGCGAGCTGGACCTGGAGCAGGCGCGGGCGCTGGTCCAGGCCGCGCACAGCAACGCCAAGGAGGCGCTGACCGAGCTGCGCGACCTGGCCCGCGGCATCCACCCGCCGGTGCTCGACTCGGGGCTGGAGGAGGCGCTGGCGAGCCTGGCCGGGCGCAGCGCCGTACCCGTCGTGGTCCATGCGCACCTGGCCCGCCGCCCGTCGCCGGCCATCGAGACCATCGCGTACTTCTGCGCCGCCGAGCTGCTGACCAACGTGGCCAAGCACGGGCGGGCCACCCGGGCGCTGGTGCACGTGGGGGAGAGCGGCAACGTGCTGCGGCTGACCGTGGCCGACGACGGCGTGGGCGGGGCCAGCGCGGACGCGGGCTCCGGCCTGCTGGGCCTGGTGGACCGGGTCAGCGCGGTCGACGGCACGTTGCGCCTGTCCAGCCCGCCCGGAGGCCCTACGGTGGTCACGATCGAACTGCCCACCAAGACCTAGGAGTTACGCAGTGCGCGTGGTGGTCGCCGAGGACTCTGTGCTGTTGCGGGACGGGCTGGTACGGCTGCTGGCGGCGCGCGGGCACCAGGTGGTGGCCGAGGTGGACAATGCCGACGACCTGCTGCCGGCCGTCGCCGACCACCTGCCGGACATCGCCGTGGTGGACGTGCGGATGCCACCGACGCTGACCGACGACGGGCTGCGGGCGGCCATCGCGGTGCGCGCGGAGCATCCCGAGGTCGGCGTGCTGGTCTTCTCCCAGTACGTGGAGACGCGGTACGCCGGCAAGCTGCTGGCCGACCGCTCCGAGGGCGTCGGCTACCTGCTGAAGGACCGGGTGGCGGACGTGACCGAGTTCCTGGACGCGCTGTCCCGGGTGGCCGCCGGCGGGACCGTGCTGGACCCGGACGTGGTCTCCCAGCTGATGCGCGCCAGCCAGCGCGGCAGCGTGGCGGACCTGACGCCCCGCGAGAAGGAGGTGCTGGGGCTGATGGCCGAGGGCCGCTCCAACGCCGCGATCGCCAAGGCGCTGGTGGTCTCCGGCGGCGCGGTGGAAAAGTACGTCACGAGCATCTTCACCAAGTTTGACCTGCCGCCGTCGGGGGATGATCACCGGCGGGTACTCGCCGTGCTGCGGTACCTCGACGGGTAACGTACAGTTTGACACGGACGTGTTATTGTCCGTTGCGGTGTACATCTGAATACTCACGGTCAACGCGAATTTTGTGAGTAGAACTCGATTCTAGATCCGCCGTATTCCCCGGATATTTTCCTTAAAGGCCATCGAAATCTGCCTGAAGCATCGAATCCGGGCGGTTCACCCCCTAACGAACTACTCCTGTTGGTCCCACGATTGGCCCCGGCACGCACACGGGGCCGCGCGATGGGCGCGGCCGCGTGCCACGGGAGGGTCGGATGGCCTTCAGGTTACGTACGACAGTAGGGATCGCCGCGGCGGTCGCAGTGTCGGCGGCGGTGGTCATCACGGTCACCTCCACCGGCGCGGACTCCTCGCCGCGCAGGGGTGGCGTGCTGGTCGCGCTGGCCGCCTCGGAGTGGAGAACGATCGACGGGCGGAACAACAACCCGTTCAACCGGACCTGGGGCGAGGCGCAGACGCCGTACTCGCGGGTCGGTGCCGCCAACTACGCCGACGGCCGCGGCTCGATGGTGCAGGGCCCCTCGGAGCGCTACATCAGTAACCGGGTATTCAATGACCTCGGGCAGAACATCTTCTCCGAAAATGACGGCGCGCAATGGATCTGGGTGTGGGGCCAGTTCATCGACCACGACCTGGATCTGCGCGATGGCGGCCAGGGTGAAAACGCCCCGATGGCATTCAGTACGACCGACCCGCTGGAGCGGTTCAAGAACGACCTCGGCGCGATGGGCTTCTCCCGTACGCCGGCCGCTCCCGGGACCGGGCGCAGCGGCCGCAACCCGCGGCAGCAACTGAACACCATCACCAGCTACATCGACGCCTCGAACGTGTACGGGTCCGATGCCGCCCGCCAGGACTGGCTGCGCGCCGGCCGCCTGGACGGCGACCCGACCAACAACTCGGCCCTGCTGCTCATGCCGGACGGCGCGCTGCCCCGCGCCGACGCCCGCGGCAACGCGGCGGCCGCCCCGGCGATGGAGCTGACCGGCCGGTTGATGGGCAACCCGGCGGAGGCCCGCATCGCCGGTGACATGCGCGCCAACGAGAACATGGCCCTGACCTCGACCCAGACGCTGCTGGCCCGCGAGCACAACCGGATCGTCGGCCTGCTGCCCTCGTTCCTGCCCGAGCAGGAGAAGTTCCAGATCGCCCGCCGGATCGTCGGCGCCGAGGTGCAGTACATCACCTACACCGAGTTCCTCCCGTCGGTCGGCGTACAGCTGCCGCGCTACCGCGGCTGGAACCCGCGGGTGAACTCCTCGGTGGCGAACGAGTTCGCGACCGTCGGCTACCGGGCGCACAGCCAGGTGCACGGCGAGTTCGAGGTCGACTTCGAGGACGGCGACTTCACCGCCGCGCAGCTGGCGGCCTTCAACAAGCAGGGCATCAAGATCATCGACGAGGAGGAGGACCACGCCCTGGTCGTCCCGCTGAACGTGGCCTTCGGCAACCCGAACCTGGTCCAGTCCATCGGCCTGGACAAGGTGCTGGCCTCGCTGTCCGCCGAGCGGCAGTACCACAACGACGAGCAGATCGACGAGACGATGCGCTCGGTGCTGTTCCAGATCCCCAAGCCGACGACCAAGGACCCGTCGGTGTGCAACACCCCGGTCATCTCGCCGGACTGCTTCAGCGGCGTCCAGGACCTCGGCGCGCTGGACATCGCCCGCGGTCGCGACCACGGCATGCCGCTGTACAACCAGATGCGGCGGGCGTACGGGCTGCGGCCGCTGACCAGCTTCACGCAGGTCACCGGGGAGGCGACCGAGGACTTCCCGGCCGGCGACGCGAAGATCGCCGCGGCCGACCCGATCGACGACCCGAACATCCTGGACTTCGTCGGGCTGAAGGACCGGGACGGCAACGAGCTGGAGCCCGGCAGCGACGAGGCCGTCGAGAACGCGGTGAGCGCCGTACGGCGGACCACGCTGGCGGCCCGGCTGAAGGCGATGTACGGCACCGTCGACAAGATGGACGCCTTCGTCGGGATGAGCGCCGAGCCGCACCAGCAGGGCAGCGAGCTGGGCGAGTTGCAGCGGGCGATCTGGGCCCGGCAGTTCGCCGCGACCCGGGACGGCGACCGGTTCTTCTACCAGCGCGACCCGGTGCTGCGGCTGATCAACGCGGCGTTCAACATCGACTTCCGCCACAGCCTGGCCGATCTGATCAACCTGAACACCGATCAGACGGTCCAGCCCGACGTGTTCAAGGTGGTGTTCCCCGCCTCGGTGGTCGCCCCGGCACGCCCGTCCGCCCCGCACCGGACCGGAATCCGGATCGCGCCGGACGCGGTGGAGTCGCACCGGGTGCTGGTCGGACAGCGCTGACGTCGGGGGCCAGCCGCCACGACCGTGGATCTGGTGGCTGGCCAACCCAGGACGGCGGCACCAGCTATGCCGAAGCTGGTGCCGCCCTGTCCGTACCCTGGCGTGCATGACGGAGCGCAAGCCGGCCTGGATGGGCTTCGAATCCTGGATCGACCGGCAGATCCGGGAGGCGCAGGAGCGCGGCGAGTTCGACGACCTGCCCGGCGCCGGCAAGCCGATCCCGGGCATCGACCAGCCCGCCGACGAGCTGTGGTGGGTGAAGGCGTACCTCAAGCGGGAGCAGTTGAGCTACCTGCCGCCCTCGCTGCGGCTGCGCAAGGACATCGAGGACACCCTGGCCGCGATCCCGACCGCGCCCTCGGAGCGGGCCGTACGCGAGGCCGTCACCGGGCTGAACGAGAAGATCGAGGCCGCCACCCGGCTCGCGCCCGCGGGCCCGCCGGTGGTCTTCACGCCGCTCGACGTCGCCGAGCAGGTGGAGCGCTGGCGGCGGCACCGCGCCGCCTCCTGACAGCAGCCTCCTGACGGCTACTCCGAGGGGGACAGCTACTCCGAGGGGGACAGCGGCAGGAACTGGCCGAGGCCGGTGATCCGGATGACGTTCCGTACCCGCGGCGCCGGGTCGCGGATCGTCAGCGCCACCCCGTCGGCCGTGCTCTGGTTGGTGAGCGCGACCAGCACCGCCAGGCCCGTCGAATCCAGGAACGTGACCGCCGCCAGGTCGATGACCAGGGCATTCGCACCTGCCGCGAGTGCCGCGGCGGCCGCCTGACTCAGCTCGTCAGCGGTGGCAAGGTCCACCTCGCCGGCGACGCGCAGCGTGGTGGTCTGTCCCTCCGTGACGGCCTGGATGCTGAACTCCACGGGCGGCAGCCTAGAGGTAATCGCCGTGCCAGCGGGTTGCACCCGCCCGGTTCGGGGCAAGCACATTGCGAGAAGCCGCGCGGGGGAGCGGCACGGGAGGAATGACTGTGTGTGTGAGCCGGCGTTTCGACCTCAGCGTGACCGCTGATGCGCCGGCACAGGCCCGCCACCTCGCCCACACCGAGCTGGCCGAGGTCCTGGCGCCCGGGCCCGCGGCCGCCGAAGCGGTCGCGGACGTGGAACTGCTGGTCAGCGAACTGGTCTCGAACGCGGTCAAGACCGGCGCGGCGCCGGTCACGCTCGGCCTGGACATCCACCACGACTGGCTCGGCCTCAGCGTCCACGACCGCGACCCGGGGTGGCCGGTCATGCTCGACCCCGACCCGGCCGACACCCACGGCCGGGGCCTGCGCATCGTCCAGGCGCTCACCGAGGCCTGGGGCGTCGAGCCCGCCTCGGACGGCGGCAAGACGGTGTGGGTACGCGTGCCGCTGCCCGGCCCCGCCGTCCGCCTGGACTGCACGCACCGGGCAGCGCGCTGATCAGGCGGGTGCCGGAGCCCGGACCACCTGGGTGATGCCGGCCGCCACCGCGCACAGCGCCGCCGCGGACAGGAACGCGATCAGGTAGGTGCCGGTGGCCGTACGGATGCTCGCCGCGGCCCACGCGGTGATGGCCGCGCCGATCTGGTGCGCGGCGAACACCCAGCCGAACACGACCGGGCCCAACTCGCGGCCGAAGACCTCGTTGGTGAGCGCCACGGTCGGCGGCACGGTGGCGACCCAGTCGAGCCCGTAGATGAGGATGAAACCGAACAGGCCGAGCCCGCCGGAGGTGAGGGTCGGGGCGAGGACGACCAGGGCCAGGCCGCGCAGCCCGTAGTACCACAGCAGCAGGCGGCGCGGGTCCACCCGGTCGGTCAGCCAGCCCGAGGCGATGGTGCCCATGACGTCGAAGATGCCGATCAGCGCCAGCAGCCCGGCGGCGGTGGTCTCCGGGATGCCGTGGTCGTGCGCCGCCGGGATCAGGTGCGTGCCGATCAGGCCGTTGGTGGAGGCCCCGCAGATCGCGAACGACCCGGCCAGCAGCCAGAAGGCCGGCCGGCGGGCGGCGGTGCCGAGCGCGCGCAGGGCGGTGCCGATCGGGTTGGCCGGCGGGGCCGGGGGTGCGATCGGGGTGTCCTCCGGCGCGCCGTACGGGCGCAGGTTCATGGCGGCCGGCGAGTCGCGCAGGAACAGCAGCACCAGCGGCGTCACGGCCACCGCGCCGGTGGCCACCGCGATCGAGGCCCACTGCCAGCCGTGGTCGACGGTCAGGTGCGCCAGCAGCGGCAGGAACGCCAGCTGCCCGGTCGCGCTGGCCGCGGTGAGCGCCCCGGTGACCAGCCCGCGGGAGCGGGTGAACCAGCGGGTGGCCACGGTCGCGGCCAGTACGGAGGCCATCGCGCCGGTGCCGAGACCGACCACGACGCCCCACAGCAGCACCAGCTGCCACGGCGCGGTCATCCACACCGTCAGCGCCGACCCGGCGGAGACCAGCAGCAGCGCGGACAGCACCACGCGGCGTACGCCGAAGCGGACCATCGCCGCCGCCGCGAACGGGCCGGACAGCCCGAACAGCAGCAGGTTGACCGAGACCGCCAGCGAGATCGCCGACCGGCTCCAGCCGAAGGCCTGCTCCAGCGGCACGATCAGCACGCCGGGCGTGGAGCGGAAGCCGGAGGCGCCGAGCAGGATCACGAAGGTGACCGCGGCCACCACCCACGAGTAGTGCAGTCTGCCGGCCGCTGTCCGCCGCTGGCGGGGGCGTGTCATGGTCACCTCCCGGTCAAGCCGCTGGCCGCGGTCGCCATTCCGGCGGCGCTGGACAGGGCGGAGTTCGGTACGGTCGGGTGCGTGGACGAGGCGGAGCTGACCGGCGAGGTGACGGGACGGCTCGCGGGTACCCCGGACCCGCGGTTGCGCGAGGTGATGACCGCGCTGGTGCGGCACCTGCACGGCTTCGCCACCGAGGTACGGCTGACCGAGGCCGAGTGGCTGGCCGGGATCGAGTTCCTGACCGCGGTCGGGCACCTCACCGACGAGCGGCGGCAGGAGTTCATCCTGCTGTCGGACACCCTCGGGCTGTCCAGCCTGGTCGACATGATCACCCACGGTGCCGGCGGGTCGGAGGTGACCGAGTCGACCGTGCTAGGGCCGTTCTACCGGCCGGGCGCGCCGTGGCGGGTGGACGGGGAGTCCATCGTGCTCGGCGGGCCGGCGGGCGAGCCGCTGCTGGTCCGCGGGCAGGTCCGCTCCAGTTCGGGCGTACCGCTGGCCGGGGCGGTCGTGGACGTGTGGCAGACCGCGCCGAACGGGATGTACGACACCCAGGACCCGGAGCAGCCGGCCGGCAACCTGCGCGGGCGGTTCCGGGCGGGCCCGGACGGCGGGTACCGGTTGCGGACCGTACGGCCGGTCGACTACCCGGTCCCGGACGACGGGCCGGTCGGGGCGCTGCTGGCCGCGACCGGGCGGCACCCGTGGCGGGCGGCGCACATCCACGCGATCGTGTCCGCGCCCGGGCACGCCAGCCTCACCACGCACATCTTCGACTCGGCCAGCCAGTACCTGGATTCCGACACCGTCTTCGGCGTCAAGCCCAGCCTCGTACGCGACTTCGCCGCTGGACCGGACGGGCTCGAGGTCGTCCAGGACTTCGTACTGCGCGCGCTGCCCTAAGGCCTGCCGCGAAGGTCGCTGGCGGCGCGGATCGGCGCCCAGACGACGACCGGCGGCGTTCTCCTCCTCGCCCATACAACAGCGGTATGGACTCGTCGTCGGTCTTGCTGGATCGCCGCCCGCATCCACCGCGACCTTCGCGACAGGCCTAAGGTTCTCCTCCATGGGTGCTGAGGATCTTGTCGCGACGGCGGGCGAGCGGGAGGTGCTGGCCGCCTTCCTGGACCGGTACCGGGGGATCGTGGTGGGCAAGGCGAGCGGACTGTCCGATGTGGACGCCCGCCGGTCGGTGGTGGCGTCGGGGACCAGCGTGGGCGGGCTGATCAAGCACCTGCGCTGGGTGGAGACCGGCTGGTTCCACCAGGTGCTCGGGGCGGGGACCGGGGACAACCGACGGCCGCACGACCGGGCCGGTGAGTTCCGGATGGAGCCGGGGGAGACGCTGGCCGGGCTAATCGCCGACTACCAGGCCGCGTGCGCGCGGTCCCGGGAGATCGCGGCGGCGGTGCCGCTGGACCACCTCGTGCCGCACCGGGAGACCGGGCAGCTGAGTTCGCGCTGGATCCACGTACACCTGATCGAGGAGACGGCCCGGCACGCGGGGCACATCGACATCCTGCGCGAGCAGCTCGACGGTGCGGTGGGGTTCGACTAGGGCCGTTGCATTTGGTTGACAAACTGCATACAGTTCGGGGCACGCCCCCGCTGACGGGAGGATCTCCAGATGAGCCGCGACGTCGCCCAGATATTCGCCGACATCGACTCCTTCGACCCGGACCGGTTCGTGGCGCACTTAACGCCCGATGTCACCTTCCGCTTCGGGAACGCCGACCCGGAGCACGGCAAGGAGGCCGTACGCGCCGCGGTCGCCGGGTTCTTCACGACGATCGACGGGCTCACCCACCACATCCGCGAGGTGTGGGAGGCCGGCGACACCACGCTCGTCCAGATCGACGTGGAGTACCGGCGCAAGGACGGCAAGGTCGTAGTCGTACCGAACGCCGACATCCTGCGCTACGAGGGCGACCTGGTCCGCGACTGGCAGATCTACATCGACCTGGCGCCCGTCTTCGCCTGAGGCCCGGCTCCCATGATCGAACTCAGCTCTACATCGACCTGGCACCCGTCTTCGCCTGAGGCCCGCCTCCCATGATCGAACTCACCGACATCGCCTACGTACGGTCCGGGGTCGCCGACCTGGCCGCGGCGACCGAGTTCGCCACCGGGATCGTCGGGCTGGAGCTGGCCAGGCAGACCGAACCGGGCGTGGCACACCTGCGCGCCGACCACCGGCACCACTGCCTTGCCCTGGTCGAGGGGCCTTCGGGCGTACTCGCCTCGGGGTTCCAGGTGGCCGACGAGGACGCGCTGGCCGCCGCCGAGAACGAGTTGGAGCGCGCCGGATTCCGGGTGCTGCGCGGGGAGAAGGAGGCCGCGCGGTCCCGGCGGGTCGGGGCGTACATCGCCTTCGACGACCCGTTCGGCAACCGGCTGGAGCTGGTCAGCCAGCAGGAGACGGTCGCGCGGCCGGTGGCCTTCGCACGCGCCGCCGGGATCACCGAATTCGGCCACCTGTGCCTGGACGCGCCGGACGTGCACGAGGCGTACCGGTTCTGGAACGGGCACTTCAACGCGACCGTGTCGGACTGGATCGGCGACAAGGCGTGCCTGATGCGGATCGACCCGGTGCACCACAAGCTCGCGGTCTTCAAGGGCGAGCGGCCGGGGTTGTGCCACCTGAACTTCCAGGTGTCCAGCATCGACGACGTCTTCCGCAGCTGGCACTTCCTGGTCTCCCGAGGGGTGGAGATCGAGCAGGGGCCGGGACGTCACCCGCAGTCGACCGCGATTTTCCTTTATTTCCTGGGCCCTGAGGGGGTCACCTTCGAATACTCGTTCGGTGTCCGGCGGATCGAGGACGCGAACTGGCGGCCGCGTACGTTCGACCCGGACGAGCCGGGGTCGATCGACATGTGGTTGGGGCCGACCCGCCGGGTTTCCACCCAGTACCAGGTCTCGCCGTGACCGCGGCCGTTCCCGCCGACCAGCTCGGGGTGGCCGGAGCGCGGACCGCGGTCACCGGGGCCGAACCGCTCGCACAGCCGTTCCTGGCCGGCTGATCCAGGCCCCGGAACCGGCCCGGAAGGGGGGCGTGGGCTGGCCGCAGCGGCGGGCGGCCGGACAGCGGTCAGCTCACGCCTTCGGCTGCTCATACAGCGGTCAGCTCACGCCTTCGGCTGCTTCTACGGCGTCAGCTCACGCCTTCGGCTGCTGCCCGCGGCGGGGGCTGGAAGTCGATGAGGGCCACGGCGTGCGGGACGGCGACCGGGGTGTATTCGGGCGCGCAGTCGGCCAGCACGCGCAGCGCCGTGCGGGCCAGGTGGTGGGCCATGCCGGTCAGCGCCGCGCGGGCGTCGTCGCCGATCAGCGCCTCCAGGATGCGGGCGTGCTCGGCGTACCCGGCGGTCTGCCAGTCGTGCGGGTCGGAGTGCTGGTAGATGCGGATGTAGCGGGTGGTGCGGTCGGCGAAGGTGTTGAGCTGCCGCTGGAGCGCCTCGCCCGCGCCCGCGGTGAGCACCCGGTGGAAGTCGCGGTGCGCGGCGAACCAGGCCGGGAAGTCGTCGGCCTTGCCGGCCCGGCGCAGCACCGCGAGCAGCCGCTTGGCCTCCTTGCGGTCGGCCGGCCCGAACGTGCCCAGCGTCGTCGACAGCGCCAGCGTCTCCAGCAGGATCCGGCTGCCGTACAGGTCGTCCAGCTCGCCCGGGTCCAGGCCCGCGACGCGGGTGCGCTGGTTCGGCTCGATCTCGACCAGGCCCTCCTCCTGCAGCATGCGCAGCACCTCGCGCAGCGGCGTGCGGCTGATGCCCAGCTGTTCGGAGAGGGTGACCTGGGACAGCTTGGTCCCCGGCGTCAGCGTGCCGTCCAGGATGCACTCGCGCAGGTACGCATGCACGTGCGGGATCGCCTCGCGCGCCTTCGGCACGTGCACGGGGCGGATCTCCGGGATGCGCGTGATGCGGGCCATGGGGTCACTCTCCCTGATCTGGGCGTGCCGTCCAACCCGCGCCGCCTTGACGAAACCCGAAAAGTACATACAGTTTACCCCGTGAGCGCGGCTGGCGTACCCGACCTGGCGCGGCTGCTCGGCCGCGACTACTGGCTGGTCCTGTCCACCCCGCGGGAGGGCACCTCGCAGGCCGACATCGAGTCCCTGGTCGGGTCGCACGTCGCCTGGTTACTGGGGTTGGAGCGGTCCGGGGTGCTGCTGGTGTCCGGGCCGCTGCGGTCCGGGCCCGGGGTCGGTCCGGGCTCCGGGGTCACCGTACTGCGCGCGCCGGACGAGGCGACGGCGCGGGCGCTGGCGGCGGAGGATCCGTTCGTGGTAGGCGGACTGCGGACCTTCGAGGTGTTCGGCTGGCGGCTGAACGAGGGCAGCATCTCGGTACGGCTGTCGCTGGGCACCGGCGCGTACGACTGGGAGTAGGGGGTACGCCATGCGGGTGGTGGGCGTGATCGGGCTGGGGCGGATGGGGTTGCCGCTGGCGCGTAACCTGCTCGACAGCGGCTTCTCGGTCTGCGGGTACCGGCGCAGCGGGTCGCCCGAACTGGCCGCGGCCGGCGGAGTGGACGCACGCTCGGCCGCCGAGGTGGCTGAGGCCTCGGACGTACTGGTCTCCATCCTGCCCGACGAGCACGCGCTCGCCTCGGTCGTCCTCGGCGCGTCCGGCACGCTCACCGCGCTGCGGCCCGGGACCGTCCACATCGAGATGAGCACCATCGACGTGGCGGCCAAATCCCGGGTGCGGACCGCGGTGGTCGAGGCCGGCGGCGACATGCTGGACGCGCCGATCAGCGGCAGTCCCGGCATGGTCGCGCCGCGGCTGGCCACCACCTTCGCCTCCGGACCGGCCGACAGCGTGCAGCGCGTACGACCCGTACTGGAGGCGCTGTCCGGCCCGGTGGTGTACGCGGGGGACTTCGGTGCCGGGGCGCACCTGAAGTACATCTCCTGCCTGCTCATGGCGATCCACACCGCCGCCGCGGCCGAGGCGATCGTGCTGGCCCGGCGCAGCGGCCTCGACCTCGACCTGGTCCAGCAGACGCTGGACAACTCCATTGCCGGCTCGGCGCTGCTGAAACAGCGCGGGCCGGTGATGCGGTCCCGCACCTGGACGCCCGCGCCCGGGCCGGTCAGCATGCTGCACCCGATCCTGGAGCAGGTTTCCGCCTACGCGGACTCGCTCGGACTGTCCACCTCGGTCTTCGCCGCCGCCAAAGCGATCTTCGACCATGCCGTCGCCGACGGCTGCGGGGAGCTGGACATCGCCGCCGTCCACGACACCGTCGACGCGCGTTCCGCCGACCAGGCAGCCCGGGCATGAACTGGTCGCTGGCCACCTGGCGGCGGGGCGGCACCGTCGGCATGGGGGCGTTGGTCGGCGCTGCCCTGGTCGAGCCGCCAGAGCTGAAGCGGTGGGCCAATTCGCTGGAACTGCTGGAGGACTGGCCGGTTGCTGTGGGCATCCTGCGCGGGATCGAGGTGGCCGGCCTGCCCGCGGTGGACTACGACGCGCTGCTGGCGCCGATCCGCTGGCCCCGCAAGGTGATCTGCGCCGGGGTGAACTACCGCCGGCACATCCGCGAGATGGGCGGCTCGGTGCCCGACGGCACGTGGCGGCCGTTCTTCTTCCTCAAAACCCCTACCACCACGGTGATCGGGCCCACCGACCCGATCGTCCTGCACGGCGCCGAAGCCGCCCGGTACGACTGGGAAGCCGAACTCGCCGTCGTCATCGGCGTCGGCGGCCGGGACATCCCGGTCTCCACTGCCCTGGACCACGTGGCCGGGTACTGCGTCGCCAACGACGTCACCGCCCGCGGCCTGCACAAGCGCACCTCCGTGCCGGCCGAGCCGTTCGTCTACGACTGGTACGCCGCCAAATCGCTGGATTCCTCGCTACCGCTGGGCCCCGGCATCACACCGGCGTTCTTCGTGCCCGACCCGCAGGACCTGCGGCTGCGGCTGTGGGTGAACGGCGAACCGCAGCAGGACGAGACCACCGGCGACATGATCTGCGGCGTCGCGGAGCTGATCGCCGCCGCCAGCGAGATCACCCGCCTCGAACCCGGCGACGTCATCACCACCGGCACCCCCTCCGGCGTCGGCGTCGGCCGAGGCCTGTCGCTACGGGCCGGCGACCGCGTCCGAACCACCATCGACGGGCTCGGCACCCTGGACAACCCCGTCGTGGACTCCCCTGGAGGTACGCCATGATCTTCGTGTCGCACCAACTGCCGGTGAACATCCCCGGCGCCCCCGTCCTCGACCGCGCCGCCGTCTGGGACGGCCTGGTCCTCAAGGCGAACAACGCCCTACCGTTCGTCCCCGCCATGACCTACTGCGAGGTGACCGCCCGCCACAGCCCCACCGTCTTCGACCGGGACATCGACTTCCGCGGCCAACGCTTCACCGAACGCATCACCCTCGAAGCCCCCCACCGCGTCACCTTCACCCGCACCGCCGGCCCCGTCCTCGGCACCATTAATCACCGACTCCCCCGACGGCCTGGCGCTCCGCTTCTCCTTCGCCCTGGTGGTGTCCGGCGTCGAAGGAGACTCCGCGGCGGAGCAGGAGTACGCCTCGTCAATGACCGCCGACTACCTCAAGGCCGTAGAAGCAACCCTCACCGCCATGCGCAAACTAGCCACCGGCACCCCGGTCTGATCCCTCCGACACCTGTTCCTCCGACACCTGCCACAGGCGGGCTGCCGCCGTGGGGTCGAGGGCGTGCGCGGCGACGCCGCTGAGTTCGCCCTCGACGTGCGGGAGCGCCTGGTTGCAGTCCTCGAAGTAGCGGCCGGTCACGCCGTCCAGCAACGGGGACGCGGCGACCAGCACCCAGGTGGCGGCGCCCTGCTCCGGGCTCTTGAGGCTGTAGCCCTGGGCGAGCGAGGCCTGCAGTGCCTCCTCGTCCAGGTGGCGGATCAGGTTGGTGAGGATCGCGCCGGGGCGTATGGCGTTGGCGGTGATGCCGTCGCCCACCCAGCGCCGCGCCGCCTCCACCGCGAACAGCGCGTTGGCCGTCTTCGACTGGGCGTACGCGATGATCGGGTCGTACTCGCGGCGGGCAAAGTGGATGTCGTCGAAGTCGACGCCGGCGTACTGGTGACCGTGCGAGCTGAGCGAGACCACCCGCGCCCCGCCGGCCGCGGCGAGTGCCGCATGCAGGCCGGTGGCCAGCGCGAAGTGGCCGAGGTGGTTGGTGGCGAACTGCAACTCCCATCCCTCGGGCGTACGCGTCAGCGGGGTCATCATCACCCCGGCGTTGTTGACCAGGATGTGCAGCGGGCCGTCCCAGGCGCCGACAAAGGCCGCCACCGAGGTCTGGTCGGCCAGGTCCAGCGGCGCGACCCGTACCCGGCCGGCCAGTTCCTTCGCCGTACGCTCGCCCGCCGCGGTGTCGCGTACCGCGAGCGTGACCTCGGCGCCCGCGCCGGCCAGCGCCCGCGCGGTCTCGACGCCGATGCCGGAGGACCCGCCGGTCACGACCGCGCGGCGGCCGGTCAGGTCGACCCCGGCGATGACCTCGGCCGCGGTGGAGGTGGCGGAGAACGGTGTGGTGATGCGCGTCGTCATGGCGCTCACCCGACCACCTGCCCGCCGGTGGCCGGAAGTGCCCGCCGGACCCGGGGTCTGGCAGGCCCCCGGTCCGCCGTGCGGCAGACCCTAGGCTGGGTGGTTGTGAGGGAGGACTTGCGTGACTACCTGCGTTCCCGGCGGGCGCGGATCAGCCCGGAGCAGGCCGGCCTGCCGCCGCACCTGGGCAGCCGGCGGGTGCCCGGGTTGCGCCGCGAGGAGGTCGCCCAGCTGGCCGGGGTGAGCGTCGACTACTACGTACGCCTGGAACGCGGGCGCGACATCAACGTCTCCGAGGCGGTGCTGGACGCGGTGGCCCGCGCGCTCCAGCTGGACGAGACCGAACGCACCCACCTGTTCACCCTGGCCCGGCCGACCAGCTCGCGGCGCCGCCCGGCACCGCACCAGCCGTGTACGACCCGGCCTGCTGCGCGTCGTACACGGCTGGACCGGTCGCCCGCGCTGCCGTTCGGCCACCGCGCGGACGTACTGGCCGCCAACCACCTGGCCTGCGCGCTCTACACCGACTTCGAGGCGCTGCCGCGGCGGGAGCGCAACATGGTGCGCTACCTGTTCCTGGACTTGGCGGCCCGTGACCTCCACGCCGACTGGCCGGCCGCGGCCAGGGGCATCGTCGCGTCCCTGCACCTCTACGCCGACGACCACCCCGACGACCCCCCAACTCGCCGAACTGGTAGGCGAACTGTCGGTCCGCGACCCCGACTTCCGCCGCTGGTGGGCAGATCACGACGTCCTGCGCCGCACCCACGGCACCAAGACCTACCACCATCCGATCGCCGGCACCCTCACCCTCGACTACGAAGCCCTCAACCCCACCGGCGACCCCGACCTCACCCTCGGCATCTACACCGCCGAACCGAACTCCCGCTCAGCCCACGCCCTCCAACTCCTCGCCCCCTAACCCCTCGTCGCCCGGCCTCCGCCGCGCTGGTGTCATCAGCAGGTACCCGTTCCCCAGGCACCTCGGGCACATCAACCGTTCAAACGCCCCACCCGACCGGTCGCGCTTGATGGCGTGCTCGAGCGCACCCGCCTCGGGGACCTCGGTGTGGCGCTGAGCCCGCGCCCGCTCGGCTGCTCCCCATCGCGGAGCAGTCTCATCCTCGTCATGGGCCACGATGTACTCCGCTCCTTGTTGTGCGTGGAGACGCGAGACGTGAAGCCACCGCGGTCCGTCAGGGGACCTGGGCTCTGGGGATGGACTGGCAGCACCAGCCACTATGCACAGCATGCATCTGCATGGTAGCAATATGCAAGGAGTGCATCTGCTGTCCATGCATCTCCCTCGAAGGGGGGACAAGGATGCCGACAGTCCGACTGCGGCGCCTTGCCGCAGACATGCGCCGCCTGCGCGAACAGGCCAGTCTGTCGCGCGAGGATGTCGAGGCACGGACCGGCATCAACGCGGCCACGCTCTACCGGCTGGAGACCGCCCGGGTCCAGCGACCCCAGCGCCGAACCCTCGTCGCCCTCCTCGACGTGTACGGCGTGGAGGACCAGCACCGGAAGGAACTGCTGGATCTCGCCCGGGACAGCACCCGACTCGGGGCGCAGATATTCGAAGGCGCCGTTTCGGATGAGTTCAATTCATACCTCAATTTCGAGGCTGAAGCGCGTGCCATTGCCAACTATGAGGCGCTGCTTGTGCCTGGCCTGCTGCAAACCGAGCGGTACGCCTATTTCATCGTCCGCAATATCGACCGCGAGTTGCCCGAACAGGTTGTCGAGCGACGGGTCGCCGTACGCATGCGTCGCCAGGCTCTATTACACAAGGATGAGCCGCTGCGGCTGTGGGCAATAATGGACGAGGCCGCCATCCGCAGAATGGTAGGCGGCCCCATTGTCATGGGTGAGCAGTTGCGTCATCTCGTGAAGATGGCGCAGGAGCCACGAATAACCATCCAGATCGTTCCGTTCGAGGTCGGGGTGCACACCGGCATGGACGGCCCCTTTGTCATCCTGGAGTTCGCAGACCCTGCCGACCGACCGCTGGTATTTCTCGACAGCGCCGTCGGGGAAATGTATTTGGAAAGCGATGACGATGTCATCCACTATCGCCTCCTGTTTGATCATCTTCGGGCGGCCGCGCTCAACACCGAGCAGTCGAGCAGGTTGCTGGAGTCTGCCGCGAACGATCAGGATGGCGCGTGAAGGTGCCGCTGAGGCGCACTGTAGTGTCTGCCGCACGATCTTGAGCGGAGGTGATATGCGTGTTTTCAGGTGACTTGTCGGCGGTGGTCTGGCGCAAAGCGGCTGCATCGAACGCCTCAGGTAACTGTGTCGAGGTAGCGATCCTTGACCGTACTGTGGCGGTTCGGGACACCAAGGACGCCGGCGGCGGGCCTGTCCTGTTCTTCACGAGCGCGGAGTGGCGGGCGTTCTTGGATGGGGCGAAGGGCGGGGAGTTCGACCTTTGAAAGGGTGGCGGTTCAGCCCGAATGGTCGAACACGCCACCGAATGCAGTGCACTGAATGCCTGGCCATATCTGGCCCGGCATTTTGATTTATCCCGGCATTCCTCTATGGGTGCCGTTGGCAACACAAACGTACCGCCACGAGTGGGCGTCGCGCCCTGGCGTCGGGACTGAACGAGCCCGACGCCAGGGTGTGGTTCAGGTTTTGGGTTCGTGGTTGGTGAGGAAGGTTTGGGGTGGGGGGGTGCCCCAGAGGTGTGGGGGGACGTTCCAGTCTCGGGGTATCCAGGTGTGGTCGATTTGGTCGATGTCGGAGAACCATTCGATCCAGGAGCCCCAGGGGTCGGGGTTGTAGTGGAAGAAGTTTGAGCCGATGGTGTGGCGGCCCAGGCCCCAGCCTGGGGTGTGGCCCTTGGAGCGCATTCGGTCGGCGCCGATGGCGATGGCGTCGATGGAGGGGACCTCGAAGCTGGAGTGGTGGAAGCCGGCGTGGGTGCTGGCGATGAAGCCGAAGATGTGGTGGTCGCCGGGGCCGGCGTTGAGGAATGTGACCAGGTTGTGGATGGTGTCGCTGACGTGTAGGCCCAGGACTGTTGTGTAGAAGGCTGTCATCGCCTCGGGTTGCGGGGTGAAGAGGAGGGCGTGGCCGAGGCGGCGGGGGAGGGTGTCCTCGGTGGCGGTGGTCCATTGGGCGACGCCGATGCGTTGGCGTGAGGCGCCTTGGTTGACGAGCACTTCGGGGACGTCGCGGGGTGGGGCGGGGGGTTGGTCCAGGAGTTGGACCGGGGTGCCGTCGGGGTCGCGTATCCATAGGCCGGACTCGTCGGCGCCTGCGGGCGGGTCGATCAGGGGGGTGCCGGCGCGGTCCAGTGCCTCGCGTACGCCGTCCAGGGTGCCGGGCGCGAGGGTGAATGAGACGTGGTGCAGGCGCTTGACCTCGGCCTCGACCAGGCGGACCTGCTCCTGGTCCCGGCCCGGGCACTGGGCGACCAGGGAGCCTGCCTTCTCGCCGGTTTCCAGGCCGAAGTCCCGCAGGAAGGCATCGGCCACCGCGAGGTCGGGGACTTGCAGCGCGTAGTGATGCAGTCCTGAGATCACAGGCCTACCCCATTCTCGAGAAAGTACATACAGTTTAGCGCGACGGGAGGCGGTAGGTGGAGATCGGTGCGCAGGTTGTCGAGGCAGCGTGGGCGCTGTCCCGCCTGGGTTTGGTCACGGCGTACGGGCATGTTTCGGCCCGATCGGGGGCGTACGCGCTGATCACCCCGCCCGCCGACCTGGGCACTGTCACCCCGGACGCCCTCCTTCACCTTCCGCTGGAGGGTGGCCTGCCGGCGGGGGTGCCCGCTGAGGGTTGGGTGCATACCGCTGTGTACCAGGCGCGGCCGGATGTGGGCGCGGTGGTGCGGGCCATGCCACCCAGTGTTTTCGCGGTGGGGGCGAGGGTCACCAGCCTCCCGCTGGTGCACGGGCAGGCGGCGTGGTTGGGGGAGCGGGTGCCGGTGCATGACTCGGCGCATCTGTTGCGCACACCGGAGTTGGCGGCGGCCGCGGCGGCAGAGCTCGGCACCGGGGAGGCGTTGCTGCTCCGGGGGAACGGGGCGATCACCACCGGCGCGACGCCGGGCATCGCGGTGGCGCGGATGTGGTTGCTGGCCGCCGCCTGCGACACGTACCTGGCCGCGGGGGAGGGCGCCGTACCGCTGCGGCCGGCGGAGGTCCAGTCCTGGCGGGCCGTACGGGACGAACTGCTGCCGCGCCTGTGGGGCCACCTGCGGCGCCGCACCGGGATTGAGGGCGCGAACGTGGGCGATATCGACCACCCTTGACCCGTACGCCAAACTGCATACACTTTGCGAGGTACGTCACGACCGTCACACCCGGAGGCGTGGGCCATGCCAACGAATCCCACCACCATTGACGAAGGCCTGCGGCTGCGGATCGCCGAGGCGCTGAGCGGGCGGTTCAAGGGCGACATCATCGGCCCCGACCACCCCGAGTACGCCGCCCGCAGCACGGTCTGGAACGCGATGGTCGACCGTAAGCCCGGCCTGATCCTGCGCGTCACCAGCACCGAGGACGTGGTGGCCGCGGTCAACGTGGCCCGCGAGTTCGGCCTGCTGCCCTCGATCCGGGCCGGCGGCCACTCGGTCTCCGGCCGCGCGCTGTCCGACGGCGGGCTGACCATCGACATGGGCGGCATGCGCACCGTCACCGTCGACGCGGCCAACCGGCTCGTGCACGCCGGCGGCGGCTGCCTGCTCGGCGATGTGGACGCCGCCGCCTCCCAGCACCGGCTGCTGATCCCGGCCGGCATCATGTCCGAGACCGGCGTCCCCGGCCTCTCGCTCGGCGGCGGCATCGGCTGGTTCTCCCGCAAGTACGGCCTCACCTGCGACAACTTCGTCAGCCTCGAGGTCGTCCTGGCCAGCGGCGAGGTGGTCGAGGTGTCCGAGACCCAGCACCCGGACCTGTTCTGGGCGCTGCGCGGCGGCGGCGGCAACTTCGGGGTGGTCACCCGGTGCACCTTCAGGGCCTACGAATTCGGCCCGCTGATGCGCATCGGGGTCGCGCTCTACCACGCCGGGGAGGCCCGCGAGGCGCTGCGCGAGTACGCCCGGATCGTGCCGACCCTGCCGCGCAGCGTCGGCTGGCACGCGGCGTTGAAGCACGACATCCCCGCATTGCCTTTCGTACCAGCCGAACTGGTCGGCGCCCGGATGGTCATGCTGATCGCGATGTGGCTGGAGGACGCCGAGGATCCCGAGGGCATCGCGATGATCGACCGGCTGCGCTCGGTGGGCAACCCGGCGGTGAGCGCGGCCACGGCGCTGCCCTTCGCGGCCGACGTGCAGAAGCTGATCGACCAGGAGTTCGAGGACGGGCACCGGTACTACACCAAGGAGGCGCACGTCGCCGACCTCGCTGACGAGGCGATCGACAGGCTGCTGGCGTTCTGGCAGCACATGCCGATGGAGGGCGAGGTCGAGATCATCGGCCTGGGCGGCGCGATCGAGGACGTACCGGAGAGCGCGGCGGCCTTCTCCAACCGGCAGTACCTGCTGTGGCTGAACTTCGCGATGCGCTGGGACGACCCGGCCGACGACGCCGACTACATGGCTCGGACGCGGGCCGTCGTGACCGATGTGAAGCCGTGGACCGGCACCGGCATCTACGTGAACATGCTCAACTTCGACGAACTGGACCGCGTCGCCGAGGCCTACGGCGCCGAGAAGTTCGCCCGGCTCGGCCAGGTCAAGGCGCGGTACGACCCGGAGAACCTGTTCCGGGTGAACTACAACATCGCGCCGGTGGCCGCCGGCTGACCGCGGGGGGAGAGCTCTTCCCCGGCGCGCCGGGCTGAGGTGTGAGCGGGTCCGGCAACGGGTATGGGGCTGCTCAGCGCCCGCCACGGCGAGGTGCGAAGTGAGCCGGCGCAGCCGGTGGAGGGTCGCCTGCTTGCCCCTCACCGGCTGCGCCGCTGCGTTGTCCCGACAGACCCTAGCGGGCCGTACAGGTGGTCGCCGGTACGGCGTTGGCCACGCCGTTCCAGCTCGCGGTGAAACCGAACATCGTGGTGGTGCCGGGAGCGAGCGCCGCGTTGTAGCCGGCGTCCTTCACGGTGATCGCCGCTCCGGTGGCGGTCAGCGTGCCGTTCCACAGCTGGGTGATGACCTGACCGTTGCCGAAGGTCCAGGTCACCGTCCACCCGGCCGTCGGCACGGTCCCGGTGTTCTTGACGACGACCGCGGCCTGGAAGCCACCGGACCACTGGTTGTCGACGGTGTACGTCGCGGTGCAGGACAGGCCGGGTACCGGCGGTGTCGTGGTGGGCGGCGTCGTGGTCGTCGGCGGGGTGGTGGGTGGCGTCGTGGTAGGCGGACGGGTAGTCGTCGGTGGCGTCGTGGGTGGGGTTGTGGTCGGGGGTTGGGTGGGGCCGCCCGTGCGGTCGGCGACGAGGATGCCCCGGCCGTTGGTGCCGAGGTAGACGCGGCCGTACACGCGGGGGTCACCGGTGATCGCCTGGCCGATGTTGCCGTACTGGTGCTGGTTGTCGTTGATGCGGGTCCAGTTCGCCCCGCCGTTGTCGGACCGGAAGATGCCCTGTACGCCGTCCACGGTGCCGATCACGAACACCGCGGGGTACGACGAACCGGGCGCCGCCTTGCCGAAGCCGACATTGTCCGAAGTGGACACCGCGGCCAGCTTCGCGAAGCTCGTACCGCCGTTGGTGGAATGCCACAGCCCGCCCTCGCCGGCCAGCCATACATCCCCCTCCACCCCGGGTACGGCGTGGAACCGACCGGTGGCCGGCAGGCCGGTCGCCGCGGTCGCGGTGAACGCGGCGCCCGCGTTGGTGCTGGCGTAGAACCTGCCGTTGGCGAAGGCGTAGAACTTGCTGGCGTTGACCCGGTCCGAGCGCACCTGGGCGCCGTTGGGGACGCCGCCGGTCACTGCGGTCCAGCCGTTGCCGTTGTCGCTGACGCTCACCGCGGCGCCGTCCGGTGCCCACACGATCCGGGTGCCGGATGCCGCGACGGCAACGGTCCCGCCGCCGGTCATCCCGCCGATCTCGTTGCCCTGGAACCAGTTCGCCCCGTTGTCGAAGGAGATGCCGATCCGGTTGGTGTTCGGGTTCTGGGTCTTGTCGGTGTTGCCGACCCGGACCATGAAGTTCGGGTTGGTCTCGGCGAAGTCGATGCTGGTGTTGTTCAGCATCGGCGTACGCATCATCATCGCCGGCACCGCGTCGAGGGTGGTGTGCCGGAAGCCGGAGATGTCACCCAGCGCGGAGATCAGCGGCGCGCCGGTCGCGGGGGAGATCAGGTCGCTGACCGCGGTCTCCTCCAAACCCTTGGCCTGTACGGAGATCCGCACCGTGCCGCCGGTGTCCAGCGCGGTGAGGTTGGTGCTGCCGTACAGCGTCGCGCCGGTGCCGAAGAAGAACCGGTCGGAGTTGAACGGGTCGATGGCCAGCGCCTCGGTCATCCAGCCCAGCTTCGGTGCCTCCTCCGGCAGCGACTTGGTGTCGCCGAAGCTCAGCCACGGCGAGGCGCTGATGTCGAGGGCGTAGTGGTCGCTGCGGTTCGGCCAGGCGTACTCGTAGAACTTCTTCCACGTCGTGCCGCCGTCGGTGGACCGGAAGATGAAGGTGTCGGGGTACCAGGAGCTGTACCCGGTCACCATGATCGTGCCGGGGTGCAGGCGGTCCAGCGACAGCCCGCTGTAGCCGAAGTAGTTGTTGTTGGTGTCGGAGGACGGGATCGGGCTGATCTGCGTCCACGCCCCGGTCGCGGTGTTGTACTTCCACACATCGCCGTGACCGCCGTCGTACGGGCCGCCCTTGTCGCTGGTGCTGATGTACAGCATGTGGTTCACCGGGTCGAGTTGGCCCTGGTGCGCCATGAAACCGGTGGGCTGGTTGGCGATCCGCGACCAGGTCGCGCCGCCGTCGGTGCTGCGGTAGACGGTGTTCTGCAGGTCGGCGACGCCCACGTAGATCGCCTGCGTGGTGCTGCCCGCGGTGCCGGTGGTCGGGTCGAAGGTCACCCACACCACGCCCTGGTTGTCGCTCAGGTAGCCGTTGGGGTCGGTGGCGTCCTGCACGTAGGTGCCGGCGTTCGGGAACGCGGTCACCTTGGACCAGGTGACGCCCGAGTCGGTGCTGCGGTAGAGGCCCTTGCCGCTGGGCGCGCCGAAGTACAGCACCTTGTTGTTGTTCGGGTCGACGGCGAGGCGTTCGCCCATGCCGCGGCCGGGCATGTTGCCACCGAGCTTGAAGGGGAGCGGGGTCACGGCCCAGGTGGCCCCCTTGTCGGCGCTGCGCAGGATTGCGCCGTTGTTGGGGTCCCAGCTGTTGGTGTACATGCCGGCGGCGACGTACACGTTGTTCGGGTTGACCGCGTCGGTGGCCACGCTGACCACGCCGTTCAACCCCCAGTTGTCGTGGCCGACCCAGTCCAGCAGCGGGATCCAGCTCCCGGTGGCCTGGTTCCAGCGGTACGCGCCGCCGATGTCGGTACGCGCGTACAGCGTGTTGGCCTGCTTCTGGTTGAACACGATGCCGGTGATGAAGCCGCCACCGACGATCGGCACGTTCTTCCAGGTGTAGGTGTCGGTGGTCGCCGCGGCGGAAGGCGTGCCGCGCGCGATCTGTACTGCGACGGCCGGCGCGGTCGCGAGCGCAATGCCCGCGATCGCGCCGATCAGCCTCCGCCGCATGGGAATGCGGGTCATGACTGTCCTTTGTGGTGGGTCAGGAACAGTGGGGTCGATCAGGAACAGTTGGTGGAGCCGATGTGGAACCCGGTGGCTCCGGGGGTGGACGGGCCGTTGGCGGTGAAGCCGATCGACCAGGACGCGCCGCCGGCCAGCGTGCTGGCGTACGACGGCGCCGTGGCGCTGACGCTCGAGCCGGTCTGGGTGACGGTGGCGTTCCAGCCGTTGACCAGGCTGACCCCGGACGGGGCGGTCCAGCCGAGCACCCAGTTGGTGATCGCGTTCGTGCCGGTGTTGGTCAGCGTGACGGTGGCCTGGAAGCCACCCTGCCAGGTGTTGTCCACCTTGACGGTGGCCTTACAGGCAGGGGGGGGGGGGGGGGGGGGGGGG
>Ga0081455_10000963_pt1 | contig 36806 bp, 31 predicted proteins | sample TabmetS3T2R1_FD_70207 | JGI IMG/M metagenome (GOLD analysis project Ga0081455, IMG submission 70207) | Tabebuia heterophylla rhizosphere microbial communities from the University of Puerto Rico - S3T2R1 | ecosystem: Host-associated > Plants > Roots > Rhizosphere ...
GACTCGCGGCATGTTTGCGCCAGTATGCCCCGACCTGGCTGGGGCAGCTGTCTGCCGTGGTTGGGGAGGAGGAGCGAGAGGCCTTCGGGCACCAGGGGCAAGGGGTGACGCCGCCGCAGATGCTGCGGGAGCTGGCCGAGGCCCTGGAAGCCTTCACGGCGGAGCACCCCCTGATCATCGTGCTCGAGGATTTGCACTGGAGTGATGCCTCGACCGTCGAGGCGCTGGCGCTGCTGGCACGGCGGCGGGAAGCCGCGCGGTTACTGGTGCTGGGAACGTACCGGCCGGTCGAGTTGATCCTGCGACAGCATCCCCTCAAGGCGGGCAAGCAGGAGTTACAGCTGCATGGGTACTGTGCCGACGTCGCGTTAGGGTATCTGCCGGTGGCGGCGGTGCAGGCCTATCTGGCGCAGTACGGGCCGGCGGCGGCGGCGACGGCCGCGCAGGCGGCGTGGGTGCACCAGCGCACCGATGGACATCCGCTCTTCATGGTCCATGTGGTGGAGGAGCTGGTCCGCAGCGGCTGGCTGACCGCCGCGACAGCGCCCACGGCTGCCGGGCAAGGTGCGGAGGGGGTGGTGCCGGCGGGCCTCAAGCAGTTGATCGAGCTGCAGCTCGGGCAGTTGGGCACTGAGGAGCAGCAGGTGCTGGAAGTGGCGAGTGTGGTGGGGGCGGAGTTTGCGGAGGCGAGCGTGGCGGCCGGGCTGCCCCTGCCGCTCGACGCCATCGCGGCATGCTGTGAAGGGCTGGCGGGGCGGGGCCAGTTCATCGAGGATCGGGGGCTGGCGGCGTGGCCGGATGGCACGGTGAGTGGGCGGTATGGCTTTCGCCATACATTATATCAGGAGGTCCTCTACGGCCGGATCGGCAGCGGGCGCCGGATGCGGTGCCATCGGGCCATCGGCATGCGGCTGGAGGGGGCCTATGGGGCACAGGTGTCCCAGATCGCGGCGACACTGGCCATGCACTTTGAGCGCGGGTGCGATCCCGTGCGGGCCGTGCGGTATCGGCAGCAGGCTGCCGAGCAAGCGCTGCAACGCTATGCCTATCGCGAGGTTGTGGAGCATTTGCGCACGGCTCTAGAGTTGCTGCAGTCCCTGCCGGAGACCCCGGAGCACGCCCAGCACGAACTGGCACTCCAGATGGCGCTCGGCTCTGCCGCCATGGCCGCGCACGGCGAGACAGCCCCCACGGTAGAACAAGCGTATGCCCGAGCCTGTGCGCTCTGCCAGCAGGTAGGCGCCATATCCCAGTTCTGCGCCGCCCTCGTGGGACTGGGGACCTGGTATGCCACGGCTGGACAGCTCCAGAAGGCACGAGGGGTGCTGGAGCAAGCCCTGCACTATGGGCAGGAGGCGTGCGATTCGGCGGATCACGCGCGAGCCGCTGTCATGCTCGGCAGCGTCACGTTTCTCAGCGGCGACTTTCTGACGGCACGGGCGCATCTGGAGGAGGGCCAGCACCTCTATACGCCCCAGCGCCAGCGCTTTCATGCGCTCGCCTCGCCGGCGTTTGGGCTCGCCCGGCTGGCTGGAGTCTTGTGGCACCTCGGCTATCCCGACCAAGCCCGGCAACGCAGCGATGAAGCGCTACGCCTCGCCCGCTCAGTCGCACACCCCTGGGAGGAGTTGGTGACCTTCATTTTTGCCGCCAGCGTGCATCAGCTTCGCCGGGAAGTGTCCCAGACTCGCGCCCTGGCTGAAGAGGCACTTACCCTGGCCCACGAGCAGGGGTTCGTTCTCCGCTTCGCGCAGGCCCAGATCCAGCACGGCTGGGCCCTGGTGATGCAAGGACACGGGGCCGAAGGGATGGCGCAGCTGCAGCAAGGAAGCGCGGCCTATCGAGCCAGGGCAACGGTGGAAGCTGTAACACGCTATGCCGCCCTGGAGGCTGAAGCGTATGGACACCTTGGGGAGCCGGGCACAGGGTTGCAACGGCTCACGGCCGTCATGGCAGACCTTACACCGGGCGCCAACTGGTATAATCAGGCAGAGCTGTTGCGGCTGCGCGGCGACTTATTATTGAAGGACGCTGCCTGGGGGCCGGAAGTCAGACACTCTCCGCAGATGGAAACGGCAGAAACGTTTTTCCGCCAGGCACTCGCCCTGGCGCACCGCCAGCACGCCAAAACACTCAAGCTACGGGCGGCGCTGAGCCTGAGCCGGCTGTGGCAGCAGCAGGGCAAGCGCCAAGAAGCCTATGACTTGCTGGCCCCAATCTACCGCTGGTTCACTGAGGGCTTCGACACCGCCGACCTGCAGGAAGCCAAGACACTGCTGGAGGCACTGGCGTGATCCGATCTGCCACGTACCACGTCTTGGAGTGGCTCGCCACCAGTGATGCCCCAGACGTGCTCCGCTCAATTTATAAGAGTTTATAGCCGTGTAAAAACAGGGGAAAGAGCTGAGAATCTCCTCTCCATTTCAGAGCTGATTTCGTGCCCATCGGAGATGCTCGTACATAGGAAATTCACACGCTCTTTTACGCCAGCACGGCTGAGAGTGCCTCTCAGAACGGTAGGGGTAGGGCGAGGCTACGGCAAGGCTAGGGCGGAGGCACGTCCGCCGTATGTGAGAGAGAATATCCATACCCGTGCGCCAGGCTAAGAGACGCCGCTAGCGCTGCCAGAGCTGTCATGTTTGGGCGGGCAACGACGACGAATTGCCTCACGATCCTGGAACCGTCTGGGTGGAAACGGAGCGCTGAAACAGACTCGCCAGTGGTAAGTGAAAATCAGGTAAAATCGTACTGCCAGTCAAGGTATCGCATATTGTCAGGATGCGTACTTGCGTGGGTGAGTCGTATACGTATACTTGCTGTGCTTCAGGTACTACCGTCCAGACCAGCTGCACACCGTATTGGAAATACTCCTGGAGCTTCGTGAGAACGTCCTTAAAGATGTCATTGGGACTGATCACCTCGACAGCAAGATCAGGCACAATGTCCCAGTCACCAGTTGTTGGTATCTCCCTGTCCAACGGCCAGCGGTCAGCCGACACAAACGCCACGTCAGGCCGACGGCGCAGGTTGCGTTCCGCCTCCAAAATAAACAGCATTTCCATGACGCATGTGCCAAGTCCATGCTCTTCTACGTAGGACCCAAGTCGACTCTGGAGACGCGAAGCAAGCCACGTTGTATAGACACTCATCGGCGGTACATCCACACGCTGCCCATCAACAATTTCATAGAGAGGTTCGTCCTGCCCAAGCAGGGCGACATCGTTTTCAGAGGTAAGCAGAGTCGGAGACAGCATAGAGATCGCCCTCCACGTACTCAACCATCCACCATACGGCCTGGCCACTCGTCAGCCATTATAGCAAAGACATGAGTCGGTGGTGCCACAACAAACCACACGATAGAGCAGCCACGCCGGCCGCATCTCACATCGCCATGTTCCCAATGTCTGTAAAGGCCTCGCCTTTACAGACGTGTCATGACACGCTCCGCAAAATCCTCAATGACCCGATACTGCCGGTTTAAGGGCGGGTAGAGCATGATGTGATGGAGCCCCTGCTGCTCCAAGATATGCAACTGCTCGACCAATTCCTCTGGGGTACCAGTCAAGCAGGTAGCCTTAATCAAGTCTGGCGTAATAAAACGCGCTTCTTCTGGATCAACAAAGCTGTAATGGCTGTTATGTAAACGCTGGTGCCGCACCTCCGGGGGGGCCGCATTGAGCCAGGCCATGTAGCCTTTCCAGATGGGCCTGGCATATGGTGGTGGCTCCTCACCGGTTTCCAGATGTCGAGCTACCAGGTAATGCAGCCCGGTGACGACGGCCGCGCCACTTTCGGCGATGATGCGTTCAGAGGTGAGCGCTTCCCCCGGGTGCAGCAACACCAGGGTGACCATCGCCGAAACCTGGAAATCTGCTCCAAGGGTACGGCCTACACGGGCTGCTCCAGCGCGGGCGTTGGCCAACATGCCGGGTACTGTACCCCCGCGTGGCAGACCAGACACCAGGCCGTCCCCCAACTCGCCGGCCAGGGCCTGGGCTTTGGGCCCAAACGCCGCTACGTACAGCTTGATGGGATGGTCCAGATCAATAAAGTGGTGTTCGCGCATCTGGAAGCGGATACGATGCGTGGCACCGTTGAGAGTGTAATCAACCTCTTCCCCATTGAGCAGCGCCCGCACCACGCGGATATATTCACGAAACGGTTTTAACGGCATCGGTCGCTGGCCTAGCATGCGCATGGCTGTGTGGCCTGTGCCCAGACTCATGAAACAGCGCCCCGGCGCTAGTCGATTGATGGTGGCAATGCCATTAGCCGTCACTGGGGCCAGGCGTAAACCTGGGACATTTACTCCAGTGCCCAGGCGCATGGTACGGGTCTGTTGCGCTGCCAGCGCCAGCACGGCCCAGCAATTGGAGCGGATCATCTGACTATCCGTGACCCAGCAATGCGTGTATCCGAGGTTCTCGGCGTGGGTGATGTAACCAATTTCATCCACTTTGGCCGTGACGATACCGAAGTCCATCGCCCCCCTCCTTACCGCACGAGGCCATAGACCCGCTGTGGACGCACCAGGACAATGACGGCGTCCTGCGCGCGCATGGCCCGGTCGTACTCCTCCCAATCCGGGTGATCCTTGTCACCACAGGCGCGATAGACCTCACGCAGCATGCGCCGGAGTTGCTCGGCTTCGGTGTTGCGCGCATCGAACAACTGCGCCTCACCCTCGACACTCACCCAACAGCGCCAATCTTCGGTGACCGCCAGCACCGTACAGCGGGAGTCGCGACGCAAGTGCCGCGCTTTCACGGACGTACCGCGCACAATGACGAACGCTGCATGGCCCTGGTACGCACCGCAGACAACGATACTGGCGTGCATGGCACCGTTGGGCCGATATGTAGTAATGACGCCGCGATGATGGCGCTGCAGAAACGGACGTGCCTCCTCGAATTCCATAGCTTTTCCTCCTGCTTGTATCCATCTATGTCCAGACAAAGGCATATGCCCGGAACGTCGGCATTGCGTCCCAGGGTATGCTGACAATAGCATTGTCTGCTCCCGAAAACCATGTCACCGTTAGAGTCCTTCTTGCATTCTTACCACACAGATGCCAATATGGCAGCAGGCGTTTCGACCTCAACGGTAGGTTTTTGACGATGAGGAGGCGAGAACTATGGGGCGCGACTACAAAGTAATCGATGCAGATGGGCACATTCTTGAGCCAGTCGATCTGTGGGACAATTACATGGACCCTCAATATCGCGCGCGGGCGCCGCGCATGTTTACAGATACCGACGGCAAAGAGCGCTTGAACATTGACGGGAAAATCATCGGAGGCCCCAGAGGCTTAGGATTTCTAGGGGGTATTGGCCTGCGTGACGGTCGGGCGTCGGAGAACATGAAATACACCGAAGGCCGCAAAGGCGGGTTTGATCCCCACGAGCGCATCAAAGATCTCGACCTGGATGGTATTGACGCCGCCTTTTTGTATCCCAGCATCGGACTCTTTTCCGGGTCGGTCACCGACCCCGAGCTCGCCTGGGCCATGTGCCGGGCCTATAATCGCTGGCTGGCTGACTACTGTGCACCCTACCCGGACCGACTTTTTCCTGTCGCCATGCTGCCGATGCAATCGATTGATTATGCCATTGAAGAGATGCGCTTTGCTCGCAAGGAACTGGGCATGCGGGGCGGTTTTCTGCGGCCGAACCCGTACAATGATCGTATGGCGGGTCACCCCGACTACGACCCCTTCTGGGCTCAGGCGCAGGAACTCGATTTCTGCATCGGCTTCCACGAAGGCGGCGCGAGCGGCATGCCGACGGTGGGCGTTGATCGCTTTACCAGTCGTGGCGCCAGGCACATTATCTCGCACACCATGGAAATGATGCTCGTGGCCTTGAGCGTCATCTGGGGTGGGGTGTGTGAGCGTTTTCCTCAAGTCCGCATCGGTTTCTTGGAGTCGGGTGGCGGCTGGATTGCCCCATGGCTGGATCGCATGGATCGCCATTTTGACGACCAGGGTTTTAACGATTCCGGCTTGCGCACGCGGCCCAGTGAACTCTTCCAGCGCAACTGCTGGATTTCCTTTGAGCCCGTCGAAGGCAGCCTGAACGTGCTGGCAGATTACATTGGCCCCAACAAGATTTTGTGGGCCACGGACTATCCGCATCCTGATGGGTTTTTCCCTGGAGCCCCGGCCATGATCGCCAATCGACCGGAGCTCTCAGAAGAGACGAAACGCGGTGTGCTGGCTGGTGGTGCGAAGGCGTTCTACGGCTTGCAGTAATTTCCCACCACACAGATAGCTATGCGCAGGGTTTGGCAACGCGATGGTACGGCTAGCGATACTGGGCGCATACGCCTGCATCCAGAAGTTGTGTGTTGGGTGCTGGCCCCCAGCAATGCAACGGTAACATAGGGGCCCCACTGTGGCGGGCAGCCAGCGGCGTTAGGAGTAAGGACAAGTAGGGCAGGTGTTCTCAAAGCTCGTCGTGGTGTCGAGAGCGGGAGCGTGGTCGTGCTGTTCACTCGTCGCTCGGGCGTCATACTGCCGCGCATCAATGGCTCACTTGTCACTATCGACAGCCGCTTCGACACCCCGACAGTGGAGGCGGAGGGGATGCCTCCATGAGGAGAAAAGTATCTGGCATGAGCCTTATGAAGTAAAACGCATATATTTTATGGTAATAATGCCCAATCGTCATACGAATGGTTGACGATCCGAGGACGCGGAACAGTTATGAGCACTCCAGCCTACGAGACGAGAGGTGAATTCCCTCGTCCTTGCCCTGCATGAGGTCACGCACTGCTTCGAGCAGTTCCTGCAGATGGAAGGGCTTTTGGAGCGTGCGTTGAACACCGAATGACTCAGCAACACGCAGAACATCCAATGGTCCGGTATGACCGTACCCGGAGATGGCGATGATCGGCACCGCCGGCTCCACCCCCCGCAGTTCTCGGATGACTTCTAGGCCGTTCTGTTCGGGCAACAGCATGTCCAGGATAATCACGTCCATGGATGCTGCCTGGGAGCATTGCAGTCCCTCGCGGCCATCGCAGGCCTCGACAGTCTCGTATCCCTCACGGCTAAGCAGCTGGCGGAGCACGTCGCGTATCGGGGCATCGTCGTCAATAATCAGCACACGTGCCATGGTTCATCTCTCCTACACTGCACGCTGCACCATCCTCTGCCGAATCACTAACCCCAAGCAGAGCAAAAACGATGCCAAATGCGCCAGAACGGAGAACATGAAGCATATCAAGGGGTACATCACGGTGCATCCCAGTTTCTGCCACGTTCTCTGTACACGATCTCCTGAAAAATGTGCACATGACAGTCCTCACAAGGATCATGTCCTCAGATACCCTGGTCAGATGCCTTCTTCCTCTTGACCTGAGTCTATACGACAGTATCCAATCCATATTTCGCACCTGATTGTAGACGCCCGCGCCTCGACTTGGCCCCGATGGGAAGCAGCTCTGCTAATTTTGTGAGGCGCATCACGCCAGAAGAACGCACATCAGGCTTGTATATCTGATATTCTCATATTATATTTTGAAAAGGGAACAAAATTGAACGCTCTCGAATCACGTGGGTTTCTGCTAGGACATCATATACAGAAGGCGCAAGAATATGTTCGCAAGTACTCCTTCCTCTGCCACCCCATTCTGTTCAATCCATGGAAAACTTTTTCTGGAATCCCTTCAGGCTTGGTGCTCCTTGCAGTCTACCTACATACCCTCTCTGTGTGGCCATCTCGAGCTGACCGAAGCCCCCTGCGATGAGTGCATGATGCTCGCCCGCCGTACCTTCGAGGCACAATTCCCGAAACTCTACACCCCTAGGACGTTGAAGGGCCTTGGGAAAGACGCGGGCTATGCTCCGCCTCGATTAACCCCCTCAACCCCCTCGTATACAGTCGGGAGAGTGAACTGAAACTCGGCGCCCGGATTGCGATTGTGCAGATGCACCGTGGCGTGCATTTTGGTGGCAAGCACTTTGACGAGAGCGAGACCGATACCAGTGCCCTTGGTCTGGCGCGTGAGTTCGTCCTCGGCCCGGTAAAAGAGCTGGAAGATGCGCTGCATCTGATCATGGGCGACCCCTGGTCCATAGTCTCGTACAAAAATGACCGCTTGCCGCGGTTGTGAGGCGTGCCGGCGGAGTCCGATGTCAACGCGCTTGACCTCGGCGTTGGCGGAAAATTTGAGGGCATTGTCGACAAGATTAATAAAAATTTGCACGAAGGCATCCTCATCGACGAGTACGGAGGCGGTCGCGAGGTCCTGTACCGTTCCTGCGGCGAGAAACTGTAAGGTAAAACCAGCCGCCTCGGCTTGCGTTGAGACCTTGCTGCGTACGACCTCAAGGAGGTAGGACAAAGTGTATTCTTTCAGATCGAGAGGGGCATCATGGTTGGTCAGACGAGCCAATTGCAGCACATTGGCAATAAGCCTCGACAACCGCTCGCTCTCAAAAAAAATAAAATCGTAATACGCCTGCCGTCGTGCCTCATCCTGCACCCAGCCGGCCCGCAGCATCTCCCCATACATGCGAATGGCAGTCAGGGGCGTTTTGAGTTCATGACTGACTGCCGCGACAAAATCGCTACGCTGGACCGCCAGGTCGATTTGCTGCAACCCCAGGCGGTAGAGGCCATAATGCCCGACCAGGAGCACCAGCACCAGCGTAAGGGCGAGGGCGTCTACCACCACCGCACCCCCGCTGCGCGGTATAGGTCCAACACGGAAAACGAGTTCCACAGTATCAAGCGGCGCCTCGAGGGCAGTGCTGTACAGTGGACGCAGAGCGAGTGGTGAGAACGCGTTCGTCCCGGCCGGAGGCCGGGAGAAGATCTCCTGGCCCTGGTAGGACACACTGACCATTACTAACTGCCCTAATGAGGTACTACTCATAGGGGCAATGAGCTGCTGCAATAACTCGTCCTTGTCAACCACAAAGCCCTGGATATACCGCAGATTATTGCGCCAGGCTTTGCGGAAAAATCCCAAAGGCCCGGTGCTCAACACGGTAAATTGGAACGGGTCGACCTCACTTTCAAAGCTGAGAATTTTCACGGCGGTGCGTTGCTTCTTGTCCGCAGCATCTTTGGCGCCGCTCTGTGCTTCTGACGGCGCAGACTTCTCAGAGCCGCGGCCAGTCTCTTGCGGCAGTGCATTGAGCTTGTCGAGCGCATCCTGCACCTGGGCGACCGTGGACTGTTCGGGGAGCGCCACCTGCTCCTTACGACGCTCTCGATACAAGGCCGACCTGGTCCCGGAGAGTTTCGGCTGTGGCATCGCCTCTTGGGCCGGTGTCTGTGGCGCTTCTGCACTAGGCGTGGCCGGCTTGTCCTGGCGCAGAGCAAAATCACTTGCGCCAGCGCCGTGGGACACGGATGCAGAAGCCATTGGGGCTGGCGCTACCGCTGGCTGCGCCGCGTGTTGCTGCCGTTTGCGGCGTTCTGTCGCAGGGGCGCCAGCGCGCAGGAGTTCCTCGATGCGACTGCGTAAGGCCAGGCGCCTGGCCAGCTCACTGCTGCCAAAGCCAAAGCGCTCCGCATTGGCCGACAACTCGGCCTCATCGAGATCTGGGAGTACAGGCGAATTCAAACTCCCGTCGGGATTGATCTGAAAGTAGCCAATCACCCCCGGTACGGCGCTTTGCGGCGGCAGCTCGGAGAGGGGGGAGGCAATGATGGCAGAGTTTTTGAACAGTGGATTGGCCGTGACCTTGAGAAAACTATACTCATCAAACGGTCGCAGCTCTTCCCCCTGCAGGATGTCGCCGAGCCGTTGATTGACCTGTTTCACTACCTCTTCTGCGGTACTGCGGTACTGATAGAATACCTCCTGCGCCAGATACTGATAGACACGACTCAGGAGCAGCGTAAGCGGGAGGGCCACACAGAGGAGTGAGACACAGAGGAGCAGGCGCAGGCGTCGCATCGCCTGCCCGCGTGTCCCAGGACGAAACTGTGCTCTGACGGGAGGGGGACGCAACCAGCGGTGCAGGTGCTGAAGCATTGCAGCATTCCTAGGAGCCTGTCAGGAGGCGATACCCTGCGCCACGGACCGTGATCAGCAAGGCGGGGGCTTTGGGGTTGAGTTCGATCTTCCGGCGTATCTTCGCCATGTGGATATCCACGGTGCGGGTTTCAAAGCGCGAGCCGTTGGCATAGCCCCAGACCTCCACCAGGAGTTCCTCACGTGACACTGGCCGATCGTGATGCTGGGTGAGATACTGCAAGATCTCTACCTCACGCCGGGTAAAGAGGATGGGCTCGGTATGGTCCGGCTGTGTGCCCACGAGCGTTCTGGTGTCAATCTGCAGGTGCGTGCCGAGGCACAGTTGGGCTGCCTCATACCGGCGCTTTGCCGAGCGCCGCAGCACGGCTTCGACGCGCAAGACCAGCTCACGCACACTAAAGGGCTTGGCAACATAATCGTCGGCCCCGAGCGTGAGCCCTGTGATGATATCCTCATCGGTCGTTTTAGCAGTGAGGATGATGAGCGGCTGCTCACGGCTGTGGTGGCGGATAGCATCACAGATGGCAAACCCGTCGAGCCTGGGGAGCATGATGTCCAGGATGATCAAATCATAGTTGCCTTGCAGGGCTTTCTCCAGCCCGAGCTGGCCGTCTTGGGCCACATCGACGTCGTACCCGTGGTACACGAAGAGGTCCTGGAGCCCGGTAAGGATAGCTTGCTCGTCTTCAATAATGAGCAATCGTGATTTGCGCTGCATCATTCTGCCCCAGTGTCTACCTTAGCCCATATACATAATAGTACCTCAGTGTGCCCCTGCCCATTGTAAAAGTCATGTAAAAAACGTCACGTTCTTTTTACATACGCATGTCTATACCTGCATGGAGGTCCGTAGCTACACTGTGAGGCGTGTACGTACTCAATCGTCAATGCTCAGGACCAACCAACATGGAGGAACGACCATGCCATATCTCATCACACGCATCATGCGCATATTGCGCTCGCCCGGGTGGGCTCTGGGGCTCTTTGTTGCGCTGATACTGGGGACCGCGGCGGTGGCGCTGGCACCCAGGGCCACAGGACGAGGCGGAGCATCAGCAGGGATCGCAGCCGGTCCAACTGTGCACCAGGGTACGGACGGCGTCACCTTCTCGGGAACGTTATCCCAGACGAACCTCGTGCAAGGTGGCAACGGGGTCATGTACCTTGACCTGAGCATTACCACACCCGCAGCAACGCTCTCGCCCTCGAGCGTTAAAGCCAGTGACATTGTAGTGGTGCTCGACCGCAGTGGCTCGATGGCGGCGGAGAATCGGTTGCCCTATGCGAAAGAGGCAGTACGTCGTCTGCTGCGTCAACTGCAAGCCGAGGACCGGTTCGCCCTGATCACGTTTGATTCAGTCGCTGTGGTTGATACCGAACTCACCCCTGTCACGGACGCTGCGCGTGAGCGCATCGTGCGGCGGGTGAATGCCATCCAGCCTGGGGCCTCGACGAACATCGGCGACGGCTTACTCAAGGCCCGCACCTTGCTACAAGAAAGCGCTGGGGAAGGGCGCCCGTTAAGCTGGGCGCCCTCTGCCCACGCAGTGGCAGGGAACGGGCCGCCCTTAATGAGGCGGCCCTCCGCCGACGCAGTCGCGGGGAACGGGCCTGACGGCCCTGCGCCGACACAGTCGCGCCAGCGCAGCCGCAAGATCATTTTGCTCTCTGATGGCGAGGCCAATATGGGTATCGTCGACCCCAAGGAACTGGTGAAAATCGCCATGAGCTTTACGGAACACAGGGCGGTGCTATCAACGATCGGCATGGGACTTGGGTTTAATGAAGCGCTCATGGCAGCGCTAGCGGATTACGGCATGGGCCATTACGCGTACTTAGAACATCTGGAAAGGCTTGGAGAGATCCTGGAGCAGGATATGTCTGACACGCGCCAGGTCTTTGCCAGTGCCAGCAGTCTTGAGATCGTATGCGGCGACGGTGTCACCGTCACCGATGTGGGTGGGTATCCCGTCGACCTGACCGCGCAGCCCGGTACGGCACGCGTCGCCACCGGCCAACTCTTAGGCGGCGCCAAAAAGCATTTCGTGGTGACCATGACCGTCCCAACAGACCACCTTGGCGAGGTCGCCTTAGGCAACGTCACGCTGCACTACACTACCAGTCAGGGGACGCGCAACATAGCGTTAGCGCCTGAACACCTACGTATCGCCGTGCTGGAGCCGGCTCGCCGTGATGAAGCAGTGGCTTCGGTGCGCCAGGATCTGGTGCAACAGCTCTGGGAAGGCAACAATCTCGGACGGCTGCAGAAGGACTATAGCCAATGGCTGCGGGCTGGTAATAAGCAGAAGGCGCAGCAAGCCATCACCGACTATCGTCAGGCCCTACAGAAGGCAGCAACCGACACAGGTGTCAGAGTAGAGAATCAGGCAATCACCGACAAGCTGTCTATCATGGAGCAGGAACTCAACGAAGCTTTTTCGGGGCCGGCGGCACAGCAGGAAGAGAAACGCAATCGTGCTGCCAAAACACGCCACGGCGAGTCCCTCAAGAGCCAGCGGTCGCAGTAAGGGGCGGTGGTGCCAGTAGCGCATAGAGGAGCGTCCATCATGACCTTGATTACACGCATAACCCGCTTATTTAAAGCTGATCTGCACGGCATCCTCGACGGTCTCGAAGAGCCGCAGGAGGTGATCAAACAGGCAATACGCGATATGGAAGAGGATATTGCCACGCAAGAGCGCCGTCTCGAAGAACTCCGCGCCATCATGCAGCGACTTGCGAGGGAAGCGCAGGAGACGACGGCAACTATGCAGGAGATCGAGTCACAAATCGACATCTGTTTTGCGGCCGAGAATGAGGCATTAGCCAGAAATCTGATCCGCAAGCGACTCGAAATGGCCAGGCGCGCCAAAGGCATAGCGCGGGCCCAGGAAGAGACGCAGGCGCAAAGCGACGAGCTTGCCACAAGGATTGCGACGCACAAAGCGCAGCTTGCTAGCGTGGTGCAGAAGCTCAGGGCGTATGAGGCAACCCAACCGCGTCACCCCTGGGCGTCGTCACCCTGTGTGCCACTCCAGGGTGGCAGTGTCATTACGGACGATGAGGTGGAGGTAGCCTTCTTAGAGGAGAAACGGCGTCGGAGTGGGGCAGCGCCTGGCACGCCATGAGGGTCATGACATGGCAGAGGGCACGGAGAGAATGATAATTACCTTGTCATGGGAGAGCAGCGATGCACCGCCCAACGTTGTTAGAAGGCGTTCTGGTCGCGTTGGTACTGAGTCTGAGCGTGAGCCCGATCGTCGTGTTCGTGCAGCTCGCGGTCGGCAGCCTCTTGGCCTGGAAGATCGGGGTAATGGTCCTGGCCTACACCTACATGTGTTACCTCCTGATGCGGAGTGGGAGGCGGAGTGGTCGGGTGACGCTGGGACTGCTGGCCCTTACTATTTTGCTGGCGAGTATCGTGTGCAACCTACGGTTTCCCACGATACTGCTGCTGTGCGTGACGCTGATGTGGGCTGTGCGGTCTTTCGCCTATAGCCGCAGCCTGGTGTCCGCAGTGCTCCAGGGTGTTGTGTGTGTACTCGGCTGCGGTGCTGCCCTCATTGTGTATGGGCACAGCCGCAGCCTGGCGTTAGCGATCTGGAGTTTTTTCCTGGTCCAGGCCGCTTTCGTCCTCATCCCGGCGCAATGTATACGCCGGTCAGCCACGCCTAGTGGTACGACACTGGGGGGCGCTCCGGATGGCTTTGGGCTGGCATATCACGCGGCAGAGCAGGCTCTGGAGCGCCTGACAACCACAGTGGCTGGGTAATCTCTGCCCAGCCAGAAGGGCAAAGTAAAATACAAGAACGTACAGTGCTCCGTCCCTTCCCTGAGCGTGGGGCTTGTCGCACCATTGTATTTTAGGCACGGCTCAGCAAACGCTGGCGCAAAGTGGCATCAGTGGCGATATCGATAGCCGTCCACGCCATGGCCAGTGCGCCATCGACTATGGCTTGGTCAGCAGCCGCGGTGACACAGTGCGCTGTGAACTCCGGCTGATGATTTACCGCTGGCAATGAGTTGATGCCGATTGCAGGATGAATGGAGGGCAGCGCCAACGACACGTTCCCCATGTCGGTCGAGCCACCACTGCGCTGCTGTGCTTCGCCCAAGTCTGGAAAAATACGGCCAAGCGCCTCGGCATTGCGGCGGTAGAGGGCGGCCATAGCAGGATCGTGGCACACCTGCGCATAGGGCGGACGGCTGCCAAAGATCTCCAGCTGCGCGCCGGTAGCAAGTGCCCCAGCTTCAAAGCAGCGCAGGACTTTGGTGCGGATCGCCTCGAGGTCGTCGAGCGTCTTGGCACGTACGATATACCGTGCCGTTGTCTCAGCGGGGATGATACTCGGCGCCTCACCGCCCTTGGTGATAATGCCGTGCACACGATCGGTGGGATGGATGTGCTGACGCAGCAGTCCAATGGCCACCTGCGCAACGGTCAACGCATCGGCGGCATTGATCCCCAGTTCAGGGTAGGCGGCGGCGTGCGCTTCCTTGCCCGTGTAGCGCACGCCAAAGTGGGCATTGGCCAGCATCAAGGGTGCTACACTGTCTGCCGGATAGGGATGCACCATCATGGCGGCGTGCGCCCCAGCAAAGGCGCCGCGTTCCAAGAGGAGGATTTTCCCGCCGCCGCCCATTTCCTCTGCCGGTGTCCCAATGACGCGGATGGTCACGCCGAGGTCATCGGCGACCTGGGCCGCCGCAATACCGGCGCCCACGGCCATGGCGGCAATCAGGTTGTGCCCACAGGCATGACCAATGCCCGGCAGACAGTCGTACTCCGCACAAATGGCCAGGTGCAGCGGACCACTGCCAGCCCGCGCGACAAACGCAGTGGGCAAGTCACAGATACCTTTGTCAACCGTGAACCCGGCGTCCGTGAGCATCTCGGCGAGCCACGTCGAGGCCTGCTCTTCTTCAAAGCCCAGTTCCGGGTGAGCGTGGATACGGTGACTCAAAGCGATGACCGCGGGGCGGATTGCCTCAAAGCGGGTACGAGCAGCGGTTTTGAGGTCCATAGACATTCTTCTCCTCTGAAGACAGCACCAGGGGCAAAGGCGAACTGGACGAGTATAATCGCTTCGGACAGCGATGACACGCTGTGTATGACACTGGCAACCCTGCCGGCATGCAGGTCGATATCGCAGGCAACGCGGGGCGTGTGTCAGATTTGCACTGTACGGTTTCGCACCGGCACCCCACGTGCACATTGGGCGCCCTGCCCTATCCCATCCTGCGGCGTATGTCTAGTCTCCTACACGGGAGCTAGGCCTGTTACTCAGGCAGCGTGCCGGCACGAGGCGCAGCCTGCCCATCCTCTGGCAGAGGTGTCTCATGGAGATTGCCCAGGATACGCAACTGCGGGGCCTCACGGAGGCTGCGTTTGATTTCGGCAAAACCAGGGAATTGTGCCAGTGTGAGCACGGCGTTCCACAACGTGACGGCTTCCTCGTCACTGGGAATGCGTGAAATCACCGGGCCAAAAAAGGACACCCCGTCTGGTGGCGCAAACGTAATGATCGGGGTGCCCACGTCACGGCCGGTGCGGCTGAGCGCGAGTGCGGTCTCGGCGTCGAGTTCCGCATCCCAACTGGTGTCATCCGCGGCCGTCGCAAAGGCCGTAGGCAGCCCAATGGCGTGCAGCACCTCCCCAATGTGGGCAACCGTGCCCAGCTTCTGGCTCATCCCCGAACCTTTTGGCTGATCCCAGTAGGCTCTGCCATAGCCTTCGTAGAGGGCTCCCATGTACTCACGCCCCAGTTCAGCCCGTATTTTGGCGGCCACCCGCAACATGCGCAGGCCAGCCGTATGGCCGCGTTCGTAATTCGGCGGAAACTCAGTGGCATAGTCCTTCTGCTTGTTGAGGAGACGCAGCGAGATAAACCGCCAATCGACCTGGTAACCCGTCTGGGCCGATACTTTGGCAATCCAGCGGGACGTGATCCAGGCAAAGGGACAGACAGGGTCCCAGAAGAATTCGATATCATAGTGACGCATACGTTGCCTTTCGTGAGTGCCTGCCGACCACGGCTCTTCTGCGCCCTGGTGGTATTGTACCGTCTGCCGCTACGTCAACGTGACCATGCCACTCCAGAACTGCATGAGCTTCCCGGTGTCGACATCATACTTGCGCACAAAGTCGAGCGTGCCGTCGCTGCCGATGCGATACACGCTCAGGCCGGCCGCGAGCGTGATGACGGTGTTGCCGTCGCGCACAGCCATCGGCAGGATGCTCGCTGCCACCAACAGGCGCCCGCTCGCATCAATGCTGAAGGTGCGCAGATGGATCGCGCGCGCGTCGCTATGTTGGATCAACGTCGGCTTCCCAGTGGCCTGGTCGATCGCGAAAACCGCTATATTGTTCTCGCCGCCGCTGGAAACCTTCTTGCCCTCGAAGTCGACAGTCCCGGAATTGCGGTTGGTCACATAGACGAACTGCCCCGTGGGATGGACGTGGATCGCACCCGCGGCCTGCCCCGGACGGACATTGTTAGGATCGGCCAGGGTCGTCGTGATGAACAGGGGGTCGGGCACGAGGAAGTTATCAGGTTGCAGTTTGTAAACATACAGTTGATTCTGACGCTCGATCGCGACGAACACCCACGGCTGCCGCGGATGAAAATCGAGGTGCCGGGGCCCAAAGCCGAGGCCGGTGCCAGGTGCGATCGACGCCTGGTTCGTGAGTACGCCGTTGTTGAAGCCGAAGACCTTGAGCGCGCCGGGATCCTCCGGCTTGCCCTCCCCGGCATTGTTGCCGCGTGTGACGAGGATCGTGCTCTGGTTGGACGGGGTCGTGCGGATCTGGTGCGCGAAGATGCCGCTGTCGGGCTGTGTGGGCTGCCTGATCAGGGCGCCGAGCGTGCCGTCCGGGTTGATGCGGTGCACGGTGACCGCGCTCGGAAAGTTGAAGGCGGTCAGCAGATACCCGCCGGTGGCATCGACGCAGCAGTGGATGGGGCGCGACGGTAGTGCTTGTGGCTCGCCGTGCGGTGTCAAGGTGCCGGAGCCGGGATCGACGCGGAACGCGTTGGCCAGATGTGTGTCGCCAGGAATCACGCCCGGACCGCCGTTGCTCGAGACGACGTAGAAGTACCGTGTCGACGGATGCGGCCAAGCGTACTGGATGTTGGCCGGCAGCGTGACCGCGTCACGTTTGGTCAGTGCGGCGTTGGCCATATCGATGTCAAAGAGCGTGAGTTCCGGCCCGACGCTTGTGTACAAGACGGTTTTGGACATAGCGGTTTGACTCCACGGTATTCTGGGCGTAGCGGCGACACCGGCCATACCGGCAAGCAGTGTCGTGAACATGCGGCGCGTGATCATGATGGCCTCCTCTGCATAGTGGCAGCCTGCCATTATACACCATCCCGCATCTGTCCAGGTGCACCAAGCACCCCTCTGGCGTGTGCACGGAAAGACACACAGCGCTGTGTGGCCTGGGCTGGTGCTGGACATACGCCTCAGGATAGGATAGGGTAGCGCCTCAGGGGTGCCCTGACGACAGCCTCGGGAAGGGTGATATGGGAAGGTTGGGGACAAGTCAGTCGATCGCGAGTTCGCGGGACGCAAGAGCGTTACTGATGCACTGGACCGCTCGATGTGAGCCTGCGTATATCATCATATCATCGTGAGCCGACATAGGGGGGCGACGGTATGACAGCGGAGCTTGGCATACAAGCGCAGCCGTTTCGTCTGGAAGAGGCGACGATCGAAAAGTTGCACACGGCGATTAAGTCGGGGCAGATAACCTGCGTTGAGATCGTGCAGCATTATATCAACCGCGTGCGCGCGTATAACGGAGTCGCCAGCGTGCTCGTCACAGCAGACGGTGCCCTGGTTTCCGAAGCACCTGGCGCCGTGCGCGCGCAGGCGCCGCTGCGTTTCCCGACCGCCACCGTCAAGGCCTCCACGGTCCTGCCCGATCTCGACAAGTACACGGGGCTGCCACTCGAATACGGCCGTATGGAGGCGACGGCTTCCGATCCTGCCGTGCAGCAGCAGTTCGGGATGATCGTCGGCATGCCGCATGCCGGGCAGGTAAATGCGCTCGCCACCCTCAACATCCGGGGCGAGCGTTCTGTCACCTGCCGAGGAGATTTTGATAGGCATGTGTCCGAGGGACCGCTGCCCCCCGGCGCACCCCCTGTATGCGAGGAGTTTCGCAGATTTCCCGATGCGCTGGAACGCGCCGCCGAGCTCGATGCGACGTATGGACGCCATCCCGATCTTGAGCAGATGCCGATGTATGGCGTCGTCTTTTCGTTCAAGGATCCGTTCGACACGAAGGACATGCGTTCCACCGGTGGGGGTGACGCCCGCTACGACATCGATTTCCCGGCGCGTGATCACGTGCTGGTCGAACAGCTCCGGAACAAGGGCGCTATCATCTTCGCCAAGGCCGTCAACACGGAATACAACGGCCGGGCGGGCGATCCGGGTGGGCGCCACACGCCCGACAAGGTGCTGCCGTCGACGCTCGGCTATCAGCGCAGCACCTGGGGCGGCAATCCATCTAATCCCTACGACACGACACGCGCGGCCTCGCTCGGCTCGAGTTCGGGCTCAGGGGTGTCGGTCAGCACCAATCTGGTAATGGCCAGTCTCGGGGAGGAAACGCGGGCCTCCTGCCGTGGACCGGCCAATCACAATGCTGTGGCGCTCATCCTGCCGCACAAGTCGCTGCTCGGCTTCACCGGCGGTGCGATCGGGGCAGACATCTACTGCGATCGCAGCGGCATTCTCTGCCGCACGATCGCCGACTGCGCCAAAGTCCTCGACGCCCTGAAGGACCCGGTTGCCGGCTATTACGATCCGCGTGATCCCTTCACGGCTGTGCCGCGCTCGTCGGTATTAAGCACGCCATACGCGAGCCACGCGCAGATGCCCGGCACCCCCGGCGCGCTCGCGGGCATGCGCCTCGGGATTATCCGGGAGTCCATGGTGTGCGCTCCGGGGTCGAAGGCGGAGCTGCCGATCATCACCGCGGCCGCTAAGGAGATCAAGACGATCCTCGGCGACAGGTTGGGGGCGACACTCGTGGAATCGTCCGATCCTCGGTGGAAACCGGATCCCGATATCGAGACCATGCAGACCGATTTCCGGCGCGCGCTGGCCAGGCTAGTGCCCATATTCATGCCCGAGCTGCTGTTCAGGCTGGGGCCAGACGGACAGCCTCTCTTCCAGGAGTTCGCGGCCGCGATTGTGCCGACCGAGTTCATGCCTGGCAAGATCTTTGGCACGGGTACCATGCAGCCGATCGACTATTGCGTCGAGCTGGCAGAGGAACGGATCGCGCCCCCTGCGAACCTCGATATCGCTACCATCCAGGAACAGGAGCTGGCGATGGCGTTCAGGTTCCATATCCCGCAATACCTGACGCGCCGTGCCGCGGACTGGCAGGCGCGGGGATACACCGAAACGCTCGTCGATTTTCCCACCCTCAACGCGCGGTCCAAATTCTGGGGCGACGATCAGCGTGCCGCCTTCAAGAATTGGGAAGAGGTGACCGACATGCGCAATCCGCATGGCCAGCGGCAGGGCGTCAATGAGCGCATCATGCTGCGCGCCTTGCTGCGCCGGGTGGACATGATGGTGCTCCTGGAAAATCGTCTGGATGCCCTGGTCCGCCTGCATACGCCGTTTCCGCCGGGCAAGATCGGTGGCGCCGGGCAGCCGGGCATTGCACAGAATCTGCGCCGCGAGTCGTTCAACGGTCCGAACGCGGGCTTGACGGAGATCCTGATCCCGGCGGGCTATGTCACGACTGTCTACGATCCGATCTTCGCGCTCAGTCCGAACGGTACACGCTATGTGTCGGTCGCCTCCGACACGCCTACCACTATTCCGGAGCCCGGGTTGCCCTTTTCCCTGGTGTTCCGGGCCGAGCCAGGCAAGGAAGATGTGCTCCTGAAGATCGCCTCGGCCTATGAAGCCGCGTCAAAGCGCCGCGTGCCGCCGCCGGCGTTCGGCCCATTGCCGATGCAGTCGCGTGGGGGCGCGTCATAGAGCACAGTGGAAACTGCGCGCGTCAGCACGCACGGAGGCGCATTTTCTCTCAGCAAGAGGACACCATGAACACTCTGAAAGAGCAGCTCACACGGTGGATCGACGAAGATCGCGAGCAGATCATTGGTTTTCTGTGCGACTTCGTCCGCGCCAAGAGTCCGAACCCCCCCGGCGACACGACGCTCGCCGCCGCGCACGTCGCCAGCTTCCTGGAAGCGCACCAGCTTCCCTTCCGTGTGATCGCACCCCAGCCCACCATGCCAAACATCGTGGGCTCCTTCACGGGGCCGACGCACGGTCCCCATCTTGTGCTCAACGGCCACATGGACGTGTTCCCTGTCGACGAGCAGAACGAGCACTGGACGCACGGCCCGTGGAGTGGGGCGATCGCGGATGGCAAGATCTACGGCCGCGGAGTGGCTGACATGAAAGCTGGGACATCGGCCTCCATCTTCACCTACTACTACCTGTATCGCATCCGCGACCATCTGAAGGGACGACTGACGCTCACCGCGGTCTCGGACGAGGAGACGTTCGGCCCGTGGGGCGCCCGGTATCTGATGGAGCATCACCCCGAGGTCTACGGTGATTGCCTGCTGAACGGCGAGCCGAGCAGTCCGCTCACCATTCGCTTCGGTGAGAAAGGGCCACTGTGGCTCAAGTTCACGGTACGGACCAGGGGCGCTCACGGGGCCTACACGCATCTGTCGCCGAGCGCCACGAAGCTCGCAGCGCGCCTCATTCTCGATCTCGAAGAGGTGACGACCCTCGACCCGTCGCTGCCCCTCGACGTCGCTCAGGCCCTCGCTGGCGCCGCGGCAGCTATCGATGAGGCGCAGGGGGCCGGCGCCAAGGACATCGTGCCGCGCGTCACCGTGAACATCGGCGTGATTCAGGGTGGTCTGAAAGTGAACATCGTGCCTGGGACGTGCTGGTTTGAGGCCGACATTCGCGTGCCACCCGGGTTGGGCAAGGACGAGGTGATGGCCAAGATCCGCCAGATCCTCACGCGGTATCCTGAGGCGACGGTAGAAGAGCTCAACTACAGCGCTCCGAGCATCTGCGACCCCAACCACGAGATGGTGGGCATCTTGCGCGCCAATGCCAGGGCACTTGGTCGACCAGAGCCGACACCCATTGTGAGTCTGGGCGGCACCGACGCGCGCTTGTGGCGCCAGCGCGGCATTCCCGGTCTCGTGCATGGGCCCTTTCCACGCGGCATGGCCCAGGCTGACGAGCACGTCGAGATCGAAGAGTACCTGCACATCGTACGCATGCATGTGCTGTCGGCGTTCGATTACCTGTCACGCTGAGAGGATGGTTTTTATAGTGACGGCGGTGCCTGTGTCATCATGAAACTGATCTTTGGATTGTTGCTGTTGTTCATGTTCTCTCCAACTGCTCGTGCACAGGATTCGTTCAGTTTGCGTATGCCTGTTGTCTGTGAACTGGGGAAAACATGCTGGCTGGTGAATTATCCGGACACCGATAGAACCGAGAACAGCGCAAAAGATTTTACCTGTGGGCCCTTGTCATACGATACCCACGACGGGACAGATTTCGGTATCCGTGATCTGGTCGCCATGGCAGCCGGCGTTCCCGTGCGGGCGGCAGCAGCGGGCACAGTGCTAAGATACCGTGATGGTGTCGAAGATCGTATGCCCTCAAAAGACGACGTCAAAACCATGCTCGCGACCAAGAAGGGTTGCGGTAATGGCGTGGTGCTGGATCATGGGAACGGATGGCAAACGATATATTGCCATATGAAGAAAAACAGCCTGTCTGTCAAAACAGGTCAGACTGTCCAACAGGGTGATCAACTGGGGTTGGTTGGCCACTCCGGGATTGCCGAATTTCCTCACCTGCATTTCGCCGTTTTCAAGGATGGAAACGTGATGGACCCCTTCAGCGGCCAGAGTCTCGACAAGCCTTGCGGGACAGGTGGGACAAATTTATGGTCGCCCCCTCTTGCCTATGAGCCTGTTTCGATCTACGCGGCTGGCTTTCAATCGAGTACGCCCAGCATGGAAAATCTCAGCATTGATGCATCTTCACCTGATACCATCCACCGCAGCGACAGCGCAGCTCTGGCCTTCTGGATCATAATATACGGGGTCGCTGCTGGAGACCGTATTCACATGGAAATCATCGGCCCTGGAGATGCAGTTGTCGTCAAGCGTGATATCATTCAGGAAAAGACCCGCGCCCGTCAATATTACTATATGGGGCGACAGTTCGGGGAAACTCTTGCACCTCCGGGTCACTATACGGGTGTTGTCACACTAAGCCGGATAGATACCAACGGAAAGACGCTCATCCGTACCCGCCAAGCAAACGTAACGGTGCGTTAAGACCGCGGACAGCCGTTATGGTGTATAGTGGAAGGAGGCTCTACCGAATACGCCGGGCGCTCGGCAGCGCCACACCGATTGTGACCATGGTCATGGCGCCCGTCGCGCCCATCGCCGCCACCGCCCACCGCGCCCCCACGAGCGCCGCCAGCATCCCCGCCAGCATGCTGCCCAGGGTCATGACGACCGAGCTCATGTGAAAGATAGCCATCGTCCGCCCACGGAAGGCGGACGGAGAGTATGCCTGGATAACGGTTTGCACGAGGGCGTGAGAGCTCACATGGGCGAGGCCGACCAGCGTCATCAGCCCCAGTGACAGCCGAAACGAGGGGGAGGCCGCGAAGGCGACGACGCTGAGCCCGTACACTGTCACGCCCCCCAGCATGAGGAGCCCTCGCGGCAGCTGGTCACCGAGGGATGCGAGGAGGACAGCACTGCACAGCGCGCCTACACCCATGGCCGTCAGGAGCCCCCCCTGGCCGGTGGCCCCGACGCCCAGGAGATCGCGCGCAAACACTGGCAAGAGGGTCGTGAAGGGGACGATGAATAACGAGGCGCACATCATGATGAGGAGCCCCGCGCGTACCGTTTCGTTACGCCAGCTGAACCTCCACCCTTCGACGATGCTCTGACCGAAGGAGGCCCCGGGCGTGGTATGACCGCGCCCGCTGGTGGCAGCACTGGAATCTGGGCGCAACCGCAGGGTCCAGACGATTGCTACCAGATAGAGTCCTACCTGGACAGCATAGCAACTGGCCGTACCGAGCGTGGCGATGAGGAAGCCGGCCAGGGCCGGGCCGGTACTGCGGGCCATGTTAAACATGATGGAGGAGAGGCCAATAGCGTTGGTCAGATGCTGGGGTGGCACCGCATCGGCAATCATGGCGGCCCGAGCTGGTTGATGAAACGTCTGGACGATGGCCATCCCGAAGGCCATCGCGTACACGTGCCAGGGCTGGATGTGGCCGGTCATGATGAGCAGGGCGAGCACGGCGTACATTACCCCGGCCAGCACCTGGGCAACCACCAGCTGCTGCTTGCGGGGGTAGCGGTCGGCAACGCTGCCCGCTACCGGGGACAGCACGAGAATCGGAATGGCCTGCACGCCGTGCACCAGGCCGAGTTGGATGGGAGAATTGGTTAGCTCGTACAGGAGCCACCCACGGGCCACCTGGTCCATCCACATCGCCATGGCCGTGGCCGCCTGCCCGGACCAGAGGAGACAGAACTCACGGTGGCGCAGCGCTGCAAAGGTCCGCAGGCGCAGCATACCCCTGAGAGGCCTCCAGGACCGCCGGGCCCCCTCCTGCTGAGCGGTCTCGTGCCCTGGCGCTCCGGGTGCTACTGTGTCAGGCTGCGATGCACGCCATGGCGGCTCCACTTCTGGCCGACAGTTGGTGACTTTTGTCTCGCTCCTGCTATCGTTCCGCCGGCCATCTCGCTGACACACGGCCATGCCCCTTGTGCCCTCACTCCGTGGAGGGTAGCAAAACCTTCGTTGACCAGGCTCCGCGGCCGAGGCAGGGCCGCGGCGTAGGGAGGAACACCGGCGTGTAGCGTCTCGCCCCTCAGGGGCGGACGCTGTAGTCGTCGACATCCGAGCGCGTGCGTCGGCAAGACACCACAGGGCATCACGCTATGCGTCGAAGCCCCGGACGTTCTCAAGACGCATCTGTTGCCGGTGGCGTTGCGCGGGGAGCGCTATGGTGGAGAAGAGGGCTCGGAGTCATGCGTGTATCATACGGCGCTCCGGCACTAGAAGCAACCGCTGCGTAACGTACACGCCCAGCAAGCGGTCCTCACAGCGAGTACAGCAGCGTGTATATAAAACCATCCAGTTGCGTGGATCATCTAATTCAGGCTGACGGTAACATCTTTATAGGTATACAGGCATGGGGGTAGGGGAAGGGGCACGTCACAAGGGGCAGATGAGACGCGCCTGGCCCGCCATAGTAATCTGCCCACTGTACCCAAGGCCAGCAACAGTCCCCCCCATACCACAATCTTTTTCATCGCTTGTTCCTCGCATCGCTCTCGGTTTTTTCCTCGTTCCTACCCGCGACACTGGCGGAGACCGCGCACCTCGCAGGTTGTCAAGCACACCAGCCTCTCAGCATACGCACTGTGAGACTGCCGCGCAGCCATGGAGGTTACTCGATGACCTCGCTACGCACAATCGGGGCGATGCCTGATTAATGTATCAGGGATAAGCTGAGACCACGGTCGCACCTATGCTGCACCGCATAGCAGGAGCCAAAGACGACAGTGCGGGTGGTGGCTGTAGCCAGGAGGCCTTGCACAGCACAGGTGGCAATAGATGGTTCGATTACTGCGTTGACAACTAAGCATTGGCTGGCAACGGATCGAGGTATTTGCCCCGTTGCGATGGGAATCCCTGCACAGACGACCGCAATATGGGGCATGTTGCGCTAGCGCCCTGTGAAATGGGGTGGCCGCTTCTCCAGGAAGGCTCGTACGCCTTCCTTATGGTCCTCAGTCTGCCGGGCCAGCTGCTGCGCGCGGGCGGCTTGCGCCAGGTGTTCGGCAAGGTCTTGCTGTTGGGCTTTATGCACGAGTAGCTTAATCATGGACATCGCAAAGGTCGGCCCTTTGGCGAGCCGCGTCGCCAGCGCCATGGCGGTGTCCATCAGTTCCGCGTGCGGCACAACTTTACTACACAGCCCCATGCGGAACGCCTCCTGGCCGTCGACCGCGTCGCCGGTATATTGCAGGAGCAGGGTATTGGACAGGCCAATGAGGCGGGGCAGCTGCCAGGCACTGCCATCGGCCGGGATCAAGCCGTTGCGGACGAATGCCTCAGAGAACCGAGCGGCTTCCGAGGCGATACGAATATCGCAGGAGAGCGCCAGACCACAGCCCAGCCCATACGCCGCGCCATTGACTGCAGCAATGGTCGGCTTTTGGAGGTTCCACAGCTTACGCACAATGGCCGGTCCCATGGCCTCATGGAGACTATCCGCCATATAGGCGGGATCCAGGGACTCCCAGGGGCTAGGCGGGGGCGGAGGGCCTTGCGCCTCACGCTGTTGGACCGCTCGATTGAACCCCCGGACATTGGCACCAGAGCAGAAGGCCGGATCGGCCCCCGTAATCACCAGCACCCGTAGCGCTGGGTCTTGCCCACAGCGGTCGACTTCCCCTTCGAGCTCGGCACTCAATTGAGGGCCGAGCGCGTTGCGTGTGGCGGGATCATTTAAGGTCAGGACCAATACGCCATCCTCGGTCGTCTCCGAGCGGATGCACTCGAACGCCATAAAGTTTTCCTCGCATAAGTCTATGACACAGTCACCTGTCCCCAGGCCGCCGCCGCAGGGAATCCCCTGCGGCGCTCCCCTGCCCCTCCCCGCCTCAGGGGGAGGGGAGCCTGAGTGCTCATCTCATGTGGTCTTATTGAGAACTTGCATAGGCCCCTGTGACCGCAGTCGACAGGGCTCCCGTGCTCACCCGAGGTGCTGGTGTATGAACGCGACCATCTGCTCGAGCGCCTGCTGGGCCGTAGGCGAGGAGATGTCGCGCAGCACACCTTCGCCCTCCCCCTCGAAGACGGTCATGTCGATCTTGCCACCAGCCTTGCGGTACTGCCGGACGAACTCCTCGAGGTCCGGGCGCGGATGCCCCGCCTCGTAGGTGCGTACCAGGCACAACGTGGGCGGCAGTGCCGTCCGCTCCCCACCGGCCAGGATACGTGCCGGGGCGCCCTCAGCCATGGCTTCTTCCGTCTGCCAGTACTGGTCATGCATGGGCACCACACGGTCGGCGAACCCGGCGGGTGGGGTGACATCCTGGCGCAGGCCTTTGGCATACAAGTAGCGGCCCAGCGGATCGATCACGGGCGAGACCATGATCACGCAGCCCAGGGTGCCATCCACCGACGCAGCGTCCGCCGGAGAGGGCAGTGCGGCGTAGCGTGCATCGTGCGGGCGCATGCCGAGCAGCATGGCCTGGTGCGCGCCACTGGAGGTGCCCATGGCACCGATCCAGTCCGGGCGACCGTGCCACGCCGCCGCCTGGGTCTTACACCAGCGGATCCCATAGTGAATGTCGGCCAGCGAGGCCGGATATGGTGCCACCGGCGGCACGCGAAAATCCAGTGCCGCCACGATCACACCCTGCTGCGCCAGCGCTTCGTTGCCCACGTTGCCGTTCAGACGATCCCCCCGGACCCACGCCCCGCCGTGCAATTCGACCATGATCGGGAACGGCCCGCTGCCGCGCGGCTTGAAGAGACGCGCCAGCAGGGGTTTGTCGCCGTGCCGGAGATATTCCACGTCTTCGATGTCAACGGCATAGGTTGTGCGAGTGCTGATAGCCATGTGAGGCTCCTTTTCCTGATAGACCATAGACTAGGCGTCAGCGTAGACTACACGCGCTGGGCTTCCGCGTCAAGGCCTCATCGGTCACGTTGAGGAGGGCGAGGCGCCTCGGCTAGCCCTGGACGGCTTCGCGTTGGCGCCGCGCCCCTGTGGCGGCTCGCAGCCCTGCAGAGAGGGCAGTGCCAACAGGCTCCAGAGGGTCGGCCTGCCGCTCCACCCTGGCCTAGCTGGGCCGTTTCCAGCCGAGCCAGTCGCAGATGGCATCTCCCATCACCAGCTCCTTGTCGCGTCCCTGGAGCCAGGACAGCTCTTCCGTGAACATGGTCACGCATTGCCGATACGAGCACGGCATGCGGGTGATATCGGTGCCCCAGAAGCAGCGCTGCGGTCCGAACGCGTCAAAGATCCGCTGGATATATTGGTGTATGTTGCGGTAGGGATAGGGCTGACTCGAATAGCTCGGCGCACCAGAGAGCTTCACGGCGACATTGGGGTATTGAGCCAGGGCCAGCATCTCGCCCAGATTGGCAAAGGCGGCATCGTCGGTCCCAGAACCGCCGCCACCGCCGCGACCATGGTGGTCGATATGCAGCTTCAGTCCAGGATGGCGCGCGGCAATCTTGCCGAGGTCGGCCATATGGCCGCCAGCCATCAGACCAATTGGCAGCCCTTCCTGCTCGCACGCCGCCCAGAACCAGTCGAGCGAACCATCGCTCCACCAGCTCTGCTGGTGCGGCTGGTTGAAGGTGAAGCGGAAGCCGAGCATGCCCGGCCGTTGCCGCCAGTTTTTAACAATGTTGAGCCGATCCGGGCTCTGCAGGTCGAAATTGCCCAGAATACAGAATTTGTCCGGGCGTTGGCGCACCGCCTCGACCGCCAGCGCGTTCATCGCCTCACCCAGCGTGCTGGGCGGATGGATCACCGCCGCGTCGACCCCGGCCTGCGCCATCTCCTGCAAGGCGTCGTCCATTGAGTAGGTGGGGATCTGTCGGTGTTGTGGCGACATTCTGGCATTTTCCCAGAGGTGTATTTGTGAATCGACGATCTGCATCGCGTTCCTCCTTCAAAGCCTAGAGGGAATTCCCCAGCCAGCCGTACTCGGAAATATCGATGATGACACCGTCGGGACCGCTCAACTTGACCTCAGCATTGCTGGGGCGCTGGCCTCTGCCAGACTGGCCACGCCCTCCTGCAGCTGCGAGGGGCGTCAGCCTGGTGGCCCCTGCCTTCTCCATCCTTGCAGCGCATTCAGGCACATTGTCGACGACGAAGCCGATGTGGTGAATACCGCTGAAATTTTCCCCTTGCTCTCCCACGTCTGGATCATCGCTCTTCTTACAGGCCCGGATGGTCAAGTTCAGGTCACCGTCGCTGAGGTAGATGTGGGTGCTGCCACCCCTCCCCACCTCTGCCATCCCGAACACGTCTTTGTAAAAGGACGCGACCTTCTCCAGGTCGTGGGTGGTCAGGGCTATATGCTTAATTTTCGCCATGCACTGTCTCCTCAAGATGCGCCCGTTCTGAGCTGTGTCGTAGCCAGACTACGCACACAGTCTAGGATAGGTTGCAAGGTCACGGCCCAGCAACACATGGCGTCTTGCCAGCGCTGCCAGTAGCCGCAGTATAGCATGCGACGCTGAGGACATCCAAGCACGCCGCAGGGCACGCCTAACCGATCTGCTGTGGCCAAGAGTCAGGGACCTGATGATCGAGCGGACTTCCCCTGCGTTTCTGGCTTGTGTCGCGGCGCTGTCTGTATGAAAATGAGGGCTGCGACTTGGGTTGATCTATAGTCTTCAGAATCTTACATTCCCCGTATTGAGGAGAGTCCCATGGCGGAGTATATCCCCAGCCCCAGAGAGTGGGTGCGTGATCAGGTCGAGATCTACGAGCGCAGTGGTGGGACTGAAGGCACCACGCTCCGTGATACCGGGCTGCCGGTGATCATCGTGACCCACACCGGCAACAAGACTGGCGCCATCCGCAAGACCCCGCTGATGCGCGTCAAGGACGGCTCTAACTACATCCTCGTTGGGTCCATGGGCGGAGCCCCAACGAATCCGGTCTGGGTATACAACCTGCGCCTTAACCCGGCCGTCGAGATCCGCGACCACACCACAGTGCAGCCAATGCGTGTCCGAGAGGTCAAAGACGAGGCCGAGCGGGCGCGGCTCTGGGATCTCGCCGTCGCGGCGTATCCGCCGTACGCGGAGTACCAGACGCGGACCACCCGGCGGATCCCGCTCTTTGTCGCGGAGCCGTGAAGCTAGTGCTGCGCACGGCTGGTTACCCCGCCATACTGGCGGAGCTAATTGCGGTACGCAGTACCCAGTTTGGCGCGGGGGAAAGCGTTGTTGTGATATGAGGAGGACGTGTCATGCCTACCGTGAATACCGTGTTGGGGCCCGTGGATACGGCGGACCTGGGCTTTACCCTGAGTCACGAGCACGTGGGCACCAACGCCGCCGGCCTGCGCCACACGTACCCGGAATTTATCGACCGTGAGGGCCTGCTGGAGCAGTCGGTGGCGGCCATGCGCGAAGCGTACCAGGCTGGCGTGCGGACGATGGTCGAGATGTCCACGTTTGACCTCGGCCGGGATATCGGCCTGATCCAGGAAGTCTCCAGGCAGAGCGGAATCCAGCTCATTGCCGTCACCGGCAGCCATCTGGCCGTGCCGCGTCCCTTCGGGGAGGTCTCGCCGGATGTCATCGCGCGCCTGTACATCAGGGAAATCGAGGAAGGGATCGAGGGAACTGGGATCAAAGCCGGCCTCGTCAAAGCCGCCAGCGACCGGGGAGGGATCACACCGCCGCAGGAGGTGATCCTGCGCGCAGTGGCGCGGACGCACCAGCGCACGGGTGTCCCGATTACCACCCATACCTGGTCGCCCGACCGAGTGGGAGAGCAGCAAGTCCGGATTCTTGAGGAAGAGGGCGTGAACTTGAATCGCGTTTACATCGGCCACAGCAACGACGACACCGATCTGGGCTACCTGCTGGGGCTGCTGAAGAAGGGGGTGTGGTTGGGGATGGACCGCTACCCCGGCGGACGTGTCCCCGGCACCCCTGACTGGGAACAACGGACTGCCATCGTCAAGCAACTCATGGACGCGGGTTACACCCATCGCCTCATGCTGTCCCACGATTACTCGGTTCCCAAAGCCCGCTATGGAGCAGAAGTCCAGGAGGCGCGTCGTCGGGCGAACCCCGATGGCTATACGTTCATCCCTCGGCGGGTGCTGCCCCGCCTTAAGGAACTGGGCGCCTCAGACCAGGACATCCACCAGATTATGGTGGAGAACCCGCGGCGGTTCTTTGAAGGAAACTGATAGCCCCTCAGGTGGCCTCCCACGCCGTGGTGTCAGAAAGGGGGCACGTTAAACTGTGCCCCCTCCGCCCACGCAGTGGCGGGGAACGGGCGCCCGTTAAGCTGGGTGCCCTCTGCCGACGCAGTCGCAGAAAGGACGACTACGTATGATCCTGGCTCAAGCGCTCGCAGAAGTACGTGCCCAGCGTACGCAACGTGTCCTGCCGGATGGCCAGGCCATCTGGGTGTCCCGGGTATTCCCGACATCTGGTGCCACGCCAGAGATGCCTATGGCGTCGTTCGTGGAACAACTGGCGCATACAACTATCCCGACGCATTTCCACGCTGTGAACCAGTTTCAGGTGGTGGTCGAGGGCGAGGGCACCCTGGGCAAACGTGCCGTGCCCCCCTGGACCGTGCATTATACGAATGGCTTTACCGGCTATGGGCCCCTGTGCGCTGGCGCGACAGGCATGGCCTTTTTCACACTACGGAATCGCTGGGATGCGGCAGGGGCACGCTACTTCCCCGCCGGACAGGCCTTTATGCAACCAGCGCCCAAGCGCCACCATCTTGTGGGTCCGCTGGTCCTCAGCAATGTGGCGGCCATGCACAGCCGGCAGCACACGACGTGCGATTCGGTCTTGGCCCAGGAGGAGGATGGACTCGCCGCCTGGTTCCTGCGTCTGGGACCCAGCATGCGCATGCCTGCCCCAGACCCAGCGCAGGGCGGTGGGCAATATCTCCTTGTGGCAGGCGGCAGCCTCCTCCACGACGGAACGATGTGGCCACGACTGTCCTGTCTCTATGTCTCCACCGACATGGGCCCTTTCACGCTCCAGAGCGGTGCGGAGGGGCTGGAAATCCTGCTGCTCCAATTTCCGGTTGCCGAAGCCTCTCAGACTCAGTCTGGGGCGATGTCCCGGGCGCGCAGACCTGCTCACGGTGGCACCGGGACAGACAACCTGGGAGCTCCCAGGCCGTCAGGAAGCCGTGGGAAGCCTGCCATGGCGCACCCGGAACATGTAGCGCTTGTCCAGCAAGGGGCAATCGCGATTGCCGCCTGGTGTGACGCGCATCCAGGTGAGCGCTTGCACCTGGCCGAGGCTGATCTGGCCGGGGCCAACTTGCGTGGTGCCAATCTGCACGGGGCCAGGCTCTCTGGAGCCATCTTAGACGGGGCAGATCTCGTAGGGGCCAACCTGCAACATGCGGATCTGCGTGCTGCCTCACTGGTGGAGGCGGACCTGACTGGCGCACGCCTGCAACACGCGTCTTTAGTGCGGGCTCATCTCGCCCGAGCCCACTTATCCTGGGCACATTTGCCACGTGCCCACCTGCATGGGGCGTACCTGCACAAGGCGCATCTCCAGGAGGCCAATCTCCAACGGGCGTACCTGGTGGGCACGGATCTCAGTGGCGCGGATCTGCGTGGAGCATATCTGGAACAGGCGGACCTGCAATGGGCCAACCTGCAAGAGACCAGCCTGCGAGGCGCACGTCTGCAGGAGGCGAATCTGCACGAGAGCGTCATGGGGTCAACCATCTTTGACCACACGCATCTGCACGGCGCGAGGGGGCTTGACACCTGCCGACACCAGGCCCCCAGCTTCCTCGATGTGGAGACTTGCGCCTGCTCGGGAGACCTTCCAGTGGATTTCCTGCGCGGTTGCGGCTGGGCGGACACGCTGATTGCCAGCCTGGTAGGAGGGCTTTAGGAGCCACCCGTGCCATCGTGACGGTACGCCCCAGCTACAGCCGTGCTGCGCGGCCTGGCCGTGTTGTGAGCAAAGCGCCACGGGGCTGGCAGCGCGACCGCCACGCCTCCAGAGGGCGGATGAGTGAGTACACTACCCACATTTCGCTTGACTTCCAGTGGTATCGAGAAACAATATGAAGTCCAAACTTACATCCAAATCGGAGGAGGTGGACTATGCCCAGACTGCCGATGCCATTGTTAGTGGGTGCAATGTTGTATGCTCTCATCCCTTGCGCCGTGCTGGCGCAGAATCAGGCGTCCGGCTTACCCGACGGTGCAGGCAAAACGCTGGTCGAGAGCATGTGTACGGCGTGCCATCCGACCAATCAGATTACCCGGAGCTCCGGCTATACCCTCGCAGGCTGGAAGGAGCTGACCGGCACGATGATTGACCTGTCCAGCAGCCCCGAGAACCAGGACAAGATCACGCAATATCTGGCAACGCATTTTCCTCCGAACACCTCACGCGCGCCCACGCTGATTCCCGGTGACATACAGATCGCGTTCAAAGAATGGCAGGTTCCCACGCTCGGGCAGCGCTCACGCGACCCGATACAGGCGGCCGACGGGTCCATCTGGTGGGCCGGACAATGGGGTAATCTGATCGGGCGCATCGACCCCAAGACCGATGCCATGAAAGAATACCCGTTGCCGGAGAATGCCATGCCGCACAACGTCACCCTCGATAAGGCCGGCAATGTCTGGTATACCGGCAACAAGAATGGCACCATCGGCAAGTTCGACCCGAACACGGGGGCCATTACCGTCTACAAAATGCCCGATCCCGCCGCGCAAGATCCGCACACGGCAATCTTCGACCACCAGGGCATCCTGTGGTTTACTCTGCAGCAAAGCAATAGGATAGGCCGACTGAACCCGACAAGCGGTGCCATTGATCTGGTGACCATGAAAACGCCGGACGCAAAGCCCTACGGCATCAAAATCGACGCGCAGGGGGTCCCATGGGTTGCCTGCAACGGCAGCAACTGCCTGGTGAAAGTCGACCCGGTGACGATGGCGCTCACGGAAATCAAACTGCCGATAGCAGAGACCACAGTGCGGCGTCTCGACATTGCCCCTGATGGCATGATCTGGTACGTCAATTCATCGCAGGGCCGGCTCGGACGCTATAACCCGACAAGCGGTGAGATCAAGGAGTGGCCGTCTCCCAGCGGGCCGCAGTCCCATCCCTATGCCATCGTGGTGGTCAATGGCATCGTCTGGTACAACGAGTCAGGCCAGAGACCGGACACACTGGTCCGCTTTGATCCACAGAACGAGAAATTCCAGAGCTGGCCGATTCCGTCGGGTGGAGTCTATGCCGGCATCATCAGGCATATGGAGTCAACTCGGGAAGGGAATCTGCTGATTCACCAGAGTAGTACTAACCGCATCATCCTGGTGACGCTGAAGCCTCAGATCTCGGTGCAATAGCCAGCGGTATGCGCCGGGTCTATGCTGTCCGGCGCCAGCGTGGCTGTGCCATGTGCGTCAACTCGTGGGCAATGCCCTGCGTGATCTCTAGGAGGGCTCGTCTCTCTCTTGTGCTCCTGGGCAGTTGCATATGCCCGGTCGTTCTCCTATGATGATTGCCGAGGCAACCTCATCGTAAGCTATGAGTGAAAGGAGTGGATTGATGGCAACCAAGATCCCGGGCGAGACCTATCGAGGCCATACCTTACACGTCCCGCTCTCTGCAGACGGACAAATCGCCCTCTACGTGTGGCCCTTACGCATGTTAAAGATCCAGGGGAAAGGCTGTGGCGGCCCCACCATCGGTGTCGAGGTCGGCAATGAAGAGGTCCTGCGGTTCGACTGTCATGACACCCCCGCTGGCCATTGGCACGGGGGTGGCTATGATCGTTTGCAAACGCCACGCGCCTCCCATCGCGATTTTCCCGAGCATGTCCAACACGTGGCGGATCAGGTCGAGTGGGCCTTAGCGCACATCCAGCACAACGGCAAAGCCTTACTGGAAGAAGCGCAGCACGGTGACGCAGCCGCACGGCTCGACCCCGCCATGGTGCAGAGTGCCCTCAACGCTATTCGTACCCACCTCGTTCAGCAAGGCGATCTGCGGGCGCAAGCGATCGAGGAAAAACTCATCACGATGTGACATCCTCTGCTAACGGCTGGCACAACGAAGCCGCTCTTGTGGGAGTGGCTTCACCTTCACGGCATTGACGTCATTATCCCATTTTATTAGTCTTTACCTAAGATATGACGAATTTCCACTACATCCCCAGCAAGAGAAGCAAAATGACGACTTATATTTTCAAAGTTGTTGTCGAGCCGGACGAGGACAAGTGGTCAGCCTACTGCCCCGTGCTCTACAAGGAGGGTGCTATAACGTGGGGTAATACAGCAGAAGAAGCCCTCCAGCACATCCATGAGGTTGTCCAGATGATCGTGCAGGAACTCCTGGAAGATGGCATCCCCATCCCCGAGGATGTCATGGTGTCGAAAGAGCCTTTGGTCTCTGTCACTCTATGACCGACATTGACTGGTCAGCCCTACGATCGCTGACTGCACGTGAGATCATCAGCGCTCTTATCCGGGATGGATTTACACTGCGCTCCCAGAGCGGGAGCCATCAACGCTACCGGCACGCGGACAATCGTCGGGTGACCGTTTCTTTTCATCACCCTGGGGACACCTTCCCACCGAAGACCTTGCGACGCATGATTGAAGACCAGGCCCACTGGACGGTCGATGACCTACGACGCCTTGGCTTGCTCCACTAGGTCAACCGTTCATAGGAACAACATATCCAAACACCGTCCGTGCAATAGCCACGGTGCGCCCAATAGCCTCACTGTCAACGTCCAGATGGGTGACGAAACGCAGGCGATAGGGGCCAGGCTGGGAACAGCCGACCCCTGCCTGACGCAGTCGAGTGGCGACGTCCGCAGCCGTCATCCCGGTACCCTGGACGTTGACGAAGACCATGTTCGTCTCAATGGGCATTTCGACCTCAAACCCTGGGAGATCCGCGAGTCCTTCCGCTAGCCGATGGGCGTTGTCATGATCTTCCGCCAGGCGCTGGACATTGTGCTCCAGGGCGTAGAGTCCGGCTGCCGCTAAGATACCAGACTGCCGCATCGAACCGCCAAACTGCTGTTTCAGCGTCCGCGCCCGGGCGATGTCGTCGGCACTACCAGCGAGCAGCGCGCCAATCGGACAGCCCAACCCTTTGCTTAGACACAGCATGACCGTATCAAATGGCGCAGCGTAGCCCGCCGCCGAGTGGTTGGTTGCCACCGCTGCATTGAGTAACCGGGCACCATCAAGATGCGTCTTTAAGCCGTGGTCGTGTGCCACCTGACAGACCGCTTGCAATTGCTCCAGGGGCCAGATGGTGCCGCCAGCGGCGTTGTGCGTCTGTTCACACGCCAGCAGTGTGGTGATGGGCCGATAATGTCCGGAGAGCGTCAGCTGTTCTGCCACCTGTTCCGGTGTAAAATGCCCACGATTGCCATGCACAATGCGCGGGACGATCCCTGAGTGCACCGCCAGGCCGCCGGTTTCGGAATTGAGGATGTGGCAGCGCTCATCACAGATGATTGCCTCCCCCGGCTTCGTGTGTAGGCGACAGGCAATGGCATTGGCCATGGTTGCGGAGGGCAGGAAGATGCTGGCCTCCTTGCCGAGCAAGGTAGCGATCTGGGTCTGTAAGGTGTTGGTGGTCGGATCTTCGCCGCGCTGCTCATCGCCTACTGCTGCCTGGGCCATGGCTTGCCGCATGCCTGGCGTTGGCTGGGTCACCGTGTCACTGTAGAGATCGATCATGATTCATGGTCTCCTGTGTTGTGGAAATGATGATGCATGCCCACGCGATCAATGCGGATGTGTCCGATATCCGCGACCGCCTATACATTTCCTATCCGCTCTCTGGTCTATGTCTTGAGCGGAGTGCACTCGTGTCTTTTCCGTGTGCTGCATAGGTCCTTACAAGCCTTGCTATGCGCCTAAGGCACGAAAGACCGCCTCAGGCTCCCGATCGATCACCACGAGGAGCGTACGGGCTGGTCCCTCTAGCTGACGCCAGCCTGGCTCCTAGTTCCGAATCGAACTGACTTCAAAGTCATAGCGCTGGGCAAAGGCCGCTTGGGTCAGGCCAAGGCGCTTCCGATTGGTAAAGTGTTCTTACCCAGAATGGAGCAATGTGGGTAAAACCGCTTTACCTCCTTGCCTGCAGTTCTTGAAGCCTGTAGAGGAATGACTACGATATTTTTATATGCAATGGCGAGAGTCATGGGCTACTGCACCCTCTTTCTTATTTCTGCTATCTCTTTAATCATTGGTTCTAAACTCTTAATGAAATCTTCCTGTTCTTCTTGGGTTAGATTTTTGTAATTCTCACGTGGCTTCATATACTTCTTCCAAACACGGTTAGTAAAGGATTCTGGGAAATTAGGTGGATAATAACCATTATTTTTTCGATATTCCTTTCTCTCTTGCTCTGTGAGACTATCCCAATAGTTTTTTATTTTTTTGAGATCAGCTTTCAAATCGTCTTTATGAATAAATTCCTGATTTTCCCTTAAAAAAATCTTGGTAAATTTCACATGGAATTTATCACCTGAAGAAAATATTTTGCAAAATGGCAGGTAAAATATATACTCTAAATCAATTCTGTTGGTTGACCTTGTTCCAAGGTCGTCGATATTATTAACGGTAGCAAGATAGAAAGCATGAAGAACTCTAAGGCAGTAATGTCCATATGGGGAAAAATGCTTCAACAGAGGCATTCCTTTAAGAATCCACCTGTCGAAGACTTCTTTTCTGACCTTGTCATTCAATGACATCTCATTAATCAAAAAAGTAATATTTTCCATTTGAATAAAAGGGGTATCAGATAATTGTGAGACATAAGAATTCAAAGTCTCCCAGTCTTTCACTCTCGGATAATCTGTGTGAGAGCGTTTCCAACCTTCTAGGTCAATAGATTTTGTATATTTTCTCCAAACATCTGCCAAATTGGCTTCTACTTCAGTGAATTCACCATCTATCCACCTTCTTAAGACGGCTTTCTCCTGTGATTCTTTG
>Ga0081455_10000964_pt1 | contig 36801 bp, 38 predicted proteins | sample TabmetS3T2R1_FD_70207 | JGI IMG/M metagenome (GOLD analysis project Ga0081455, IMG submission 70207) | Tabebuia heterophylla rhizosphere microbial communities from the University of Puerto Rico - S3T2R1 | ecosystem: Host-associated > Plants > Roots > Rhizosphere ...
CTATGAAGCTTGATCAGCATGGGCGGCGACTCCTCAGCCAAACCATGCCTTGTTCTACCCCAGAGTTGTCTCGCCAACCTACCGAAACACCACACCTCCGCAGGAGCACGGCACCTTTACATCATGAACTCCCTAGCCCGCCCGATCCTTCTTCCGCTCGGCCATCTGCGGGGATGCGGGCTGGCAACGGCCCATGATCACTGGATAAGCGAGATCGCTGTTGGCTTCGAGCTGGCCGTTTAGCGCCGCCAAGCAGGCCGGGCCGCTCTCGTAACGCGCATCGACGATCCGTACCTCGTGGCAGGCCAATCCGGCATCGTCGCAGCCCAGCAATGCAAGGACGAAATAGCCCGGTCCCATGATCGGCTCCTTCGGAGTCCGAAAGACTCCGACTCGGACTGTTTGTTCCGCTTGCATCGCGAATTGGCGTTTGCGCCGCGCGATCCTATATCCGCCCCAATGCCTCCCGAACGCCCCGAACTGACCGACCGCCCCGAGCCGAGCTTCCGGACGCTGCGGCGCTTCCTCCCCTATCTGTGGCCGGCCGATCAGCCGGCGTTGCGGGCGCGGGTGGTAGTGGCGCTGACCCTGGTGTTGCTGTCCAAGGCCGTCGTGCTGGTGATGCCCTTCGCCTACAAGGGCGCGATCGACCGGATGGCGCCGGGCATGGAGCCGGCGGTCGCGCTCGCTGTCGCGCTGATCACGGCCTATGCCGCCGCGCGCTTCGGCGGCGTGCTGTTCGACAATATGCGCAACGCCATCTTCGAGAAGGTCGGGCAGGATGCGTCCGCCCGGCTCTCGGTCGATGTGTTCCGGCATCTTCATGCGCTGTCGCTGCGGTTCCATCTCGAGCGGAGGACGGGCGCCGTCACCAAGGTGGTCGAGCGCGGCACCAAGAGCATCGACACGATGCTCTATTTCCTGCTGTTCAACGTCGCGCCGACGATCATCGAACTGACCGCCGTCTGCGTGATCTTCCTCGTCAAGTTCGGGCCGGGGCTGGTCGCGGGAACGCTGGTGACGGTGGTCATCTACGTCGTCTTCACCCGCGTGGTGACCGATTGGCGGACCAAGATGCGCCGCGCAATGGTGGAGCATGACACCAACGCCGTCGCCCGCGCGGTGGATTCGCTGCTCAACTATGAGACGGTCAAATATTTCAGCGCGGAGCAACGCGAGGCGGCGGGCTATCGCAAGGCCGTGAAAGCCTATGCCGACGCGGCGGTGAAGAATGAATCGTCGCTCGCGACGCTCAACATCGGCCAGTCCCTCATCACCAATCTGATGATGGCGGCGGCGATGGGCTATACCGTCTGGGGCTGGAGCCGGGGATCGTTCACCACGGGCGACGTAGTGCTGGTCAACACGCTGCTCTCCCAGCTTTTCCGCCCGCTCGACCTGCTCGGCATGGTCTATCGCGAAATCCGGCAGGGGCTGATCGACATGGAGGCGATGTTCGGCCTGATCGACACCAATGCCGAGGTGAAGGACGCGCCAGACGCCGAGCCGATCATCGTTGCCGGGGGTGAGGTCCGGTTCGAGAATGTCAGCTTCCAATATGATCCGGAGCGCAAGATCCTCCACGGCGTGGACATCACCATCCCGGCCGGGCGCACGCTGGCCGTGGTCGGCCCGTCCGGTGCGGGCAAGTCCACGTTGGCGCGCATCCTGTTCCGTTTCTACGACATCAGCGGCGGACGGGTGGAGATCGACGGGCAGGACATCGCTCATGTGACGCAGGAGTCGCTGCGCGCCGCGATCGGCATTGTCCCGCAGGACAGCGTGCTGTTCAATGACACGATCGGCTACAATATCGGCTATGGCCGCGACGGTGCGACGCAAGGCGAGATCGAGGCGGCCGCCAGGGGAGCCGCGATCCATGATTTCATCAGGTCATTGCCGCAGGGCTATGACACCCCCGTGGGCGAGCGCGGCCTGAAGCTGTCGGGCGGCGAGAAGCAGCGCGTGGCGATCGCCCGCACCTTGCTCAAGAATCCGCCGATCCTGATCCTCGACGAAGCGACCAGCGCGCTCGATAGCCGCACCGAGGCCGAGATCCAGGATACGCTCGAACGGGTCGCCGAGCGGCGCACGACCATCATGATCGCGCACCGGCTTTCCACGGTAATCAACGCCGACGAGATCGTCGTGCTGGAGGATGGCCGCGTTGCCGAGCGCGGCACGCATCAGGGATTGCTCTCCCGGGGCGGACTCTACGCCGAGATGTGGGCACGCCAGCAGGCGGAGGATGAGGAAGCGCTGGCGGCGGAGTAGGACCGCTTCAGCCTTTCGCGTACCAGCGCCGCGCGAGCGTGACGACCGCCAGCGTGGCGAGGATCGCCCCGGTGTCCGCCACCCAGTCCATGATCTGGCAATCCCTCTGCAGCGCCGGGATCGATTGCAATACCTCGATCAGCGCGCCGACGAAGGACAGGCGTTCCGCGATCCGCAGCGGTGGCGCGCCGGAATAGCCGATGCTTGCCAGCACGGTCAGGCAGGAGAAGGCGAGCATATGCTGATATTTGTCGCCGACATCGCCCATCACCTCCGGCGGCTTGGGCAGCAGCGCCATCGTCACCGCGAAAATCAGCGCAATCCAGAAGGCGATCTGGAAAAATAGAACCGCTCGCCGACGTACCGGAAACCGCGCACCCATGATCAATCCAGCGGCGTGAATTTGTGCAGTAGCTGCACCAGGATTTCGCTGCCCTGCCGGGGATCCCGCTCGGATTCCGCGATGGCGTCCGCGACGACCTTCGCGACCAGCCGCGAAGGCCCGGCATAGGCGAGCGACCAGGCGAAAAATTCCCGGTCATCGACATCGCGACTGTGGATCGTCGTGACCTGCCGGTGCCGCGGATCCCTGAAGATGCTCTGCTGCAGCGCCACGATTCCCTCGGTCGGCCCCTCCAGCAATTGAACGAAGCGCTCGCCGGTGAACAGCAATGCGCCCGTCACGTCGAGATCGCGATTGCGCGGCCGTGAGACCGCGACAATCTTTTCGACTTCTTCGATGGTGTCTTCCGGGGCGAGGCGGCTGATACTGACATAAAGCCAAGAGGCGAGCGACATGCGCCCGTTAGCGAGCCATTCCGTTCTCCTGTCAAGCGATCATCGGCTGACGGAAGCCGGGGTTCAAAGGAAAATCTCCTCGTCTTCGACAAATGCCTTGAGCCGCACCAGCGCCTCGTCCCATTGCCGGGCAACTTGGTCGAGATAGGCGCGCGCCTCCGCGATCCGCTGCGGTTCCAGCGCGAAACGGCTCTCCCGCCCCTGCTTGAGCGCACGCACCAGTCCGGCCCGCTCGAGCACGCGCAGGTGCTTGGTCACGGCCTGGCGGGTCAGGCGGGTGCCGGCCGACAATGCCGTGATCGACTGCGCCTCGCCCCCGCCCAGCCTGCCCAGCAGCGAAAGCCGCGTGCGATCCCCGAGCGCGGCGAAGATCGGGGCGGGATCGCTAGCGTTCGACATAAGCCTTGATATTATCCACCTGCGCATCCCAGCCGCCGCTGTTCGAGCGGAATGCGTCCGCATAACGGTGCGCGGGAAGCTTCGAGAATCCCGATTCGGAAACGGTCAGGCGCGTGCCGCCTTCAATAGGCTGCAGCCGGAATTCGACCAGCGTGGGCTCCTCACCCGAATAATCGATGCCCGGCTCGATCGCGAAGGGATGCCAAGTGAAGGAAAAAAGCCGGGGCTCGTCCATGCGCTGGATCGTCACTTCCCAGCGGATATGTTCATAGCCGGGATAGAGAATATTGCCGTTGGCGGGCTGACCGGGCGCGAAGGGCGTTTCGATCTTGGCCCGGAACCAGCTTCCGAACTGCTCCGGATCGGCAAGGGCGCGCCAGACGCGCTCGATCGGCGCGTTAAGCTCCACGCTGCGTTCGATGCGATCTTCCATGATATGCAACCTCCTGGTTGCTGTTTCCATTAGCATCGTCTGTACAAAATGCAACCATTCAGTTGCATCTTTTGGCCTTTCCTTGCGAGACCCCTTCTGTAGACGGGCCCGATGCCCTCGCCGCTCGACGTGCTCCACACCACCTTCGGCTATTCCGGCTTTCGCGGGCGGCAGGCCGAGGTGATCGATCGTGTGATGGCGGGGCGGCATACGCTCGCGGTGATGCCGACGGGTGCCGGCAAGTCGCTCTGCTACCAGATCCCGGCGCTCTGTCGCGAGGGGACCGCGCTGGTGATCTCGCCGCTGATCGCCTTGATGCACGATCAGGTGCGGGCGGCCGAGGCGGCTGGCATCAAGGCCGCCGCGCTGACCTCCGCCGACGACAATCGCAACGAGACCATCGCCCGTTTCCGCGACGGCGATCTCGATCTGCTTTACGTCGCGCCCGAGCGCGCCTCGACCGACGGTTTCCGCATGCTGGTCGACCGCGCCCCGCCGCTCGCGCTGATCGCGATCGACGAGGCGCATTGCGTATCCGAATGGGGGCATGACTTCCGTCCCGACTATCGCCTGCTGCGCCCCTTGCTTGACGCGCATCCGAAGACGCCCCGGCTCGCGCTGACCGCCACCGCCGATCGCCACACCCGCGCGGACATATTGACTCAGCTCGGCATCCCCGAGGACGGGCTGATCCTCGCGGGCTTCGATCGTCCCAACATCCGCTACGGGATCAGTCCACGCGATGGGCTGGCCAAGCAGCTCGCTGGCTTCGTTGCCGACAATCCCGGCGCAGGCATCGTCTATGCGCCCACGCGCGACGGGACCGAGCGGATCGCCGCCGCGCTCGCCGATCTCGGCCGGCCGACCCGGACCTATCATGCCGGACTCGAACCCGCCCAGCGCGCCGCCAACCAGGGCGCCTTCGTCGCCTCCGAGGATATGGTGATGGTTGCCACGATCGCCTTCGGCATGGGGATCGACAAGCCCGACGTACGGTTCGTGGCGCATGCCGGACTGCCCAAGTCGATCGAGGCCTATTATCAGGAGACCGGCCGCGCCGGGCGCGACGGCGATCCGGCGGTGGCGCAGCTCTTCTGGGGCGCGGAGGATTTCGCGCGCGCCCGCCGCCGCATCGAATATGAGACCGAGGACGCGCGCAAGCCCGGCGAGCGCCAGCGGCTCAACGCGCTCGGCGCATTGGTCGAGGCGCCGGCCTGCCGCCGCGCGATCCTGCTCCGCCATTTCGACGAGGAGCCGCCGACCGCCTGCGGCAACTGCGACAATTGCCTCGCCCCGCCCGCCGCGATCGATGCCACCGAGCTGGCGCGCAAGCTCCTCTCCGCCGCCTTCCGCACCGAGATGCGCTTCGGCATCGGCCACCTGACCGACGTGCTCGCGGGCCGCGACACCGAAAAGGTCCGGTCGTTCGGGCATGACCGGCTCAGCGTCTTCGGCATCGCCGGCGGGGCCGAGCTTGCCTTGATCAAGCCCGTGTCGCGCGCCTTGCTCGCCCGCGACGCCTTCCGCGCCGACGAATATGGCGGGCTGAGCTTCGGCCCCGGCGCCAAACCGATTCTCAAGGGCGAGGCCGAGGTGCCGGTCGTCCTTCCGCCCAAGCGCGAACGACGCCGCAAGGGCACGCCGACTGACTTTCCGCACGATCCACTGTTCGACACGCTGCGCGAGGTACGCCGCGAACTGGCGAAGGCGCAGGGTGTGCCACCCTATGTGATCTTCCACGACGCCACCTTGCGCGAAATGGCCGCGCTAAAACCCCGCGACCGGCGGCAGCTTGCGACCGTCTCGGGCGTCGGCGAACGCAAGCTCGAAGCCTATGGCGACGCCTTCCTTGAGGCGATCCGCCACGCGGCGTAAGGAATATTGGCGCTCACCCTGAGCTTGTCGAAGGGTGAATCGGGCTTCGACAGGCTCAGCCCGAGCGCGTTATTTTGTTGGGAGAAGTCATATGTTCCGCAAGCTTGACGACACGATCTCGGTGGCGGGTCAGATCGCGCCGGAGGAAATTGCCGAAGCGGCGCGGCAGGGCTTTGCCTTCGTCATCAACAACCGCCCCGACGGCGAAGCCCCCGGGCAGCCCACGAGCGCCGAGATGAAGGCGGTCGCCGAGGCGGCCGGGCTCGGCTATGCCGCCATCCCAATCACCCATGCCGGCTTCACCGAGGCACAGGTGGTGGCGATGGGCGAGGCGCTTGGCCAGGCGAAGGGGCCGGTACTGGCCTTTTGCCGGTCGGGAACACGTTCAACCTTGATATGGGCGCTCGCCCGTTCGCGCGCCGGTGACGACGCCAATGAACTGGCGAAGAAAGCGGCGCAGGCGGGATACGACCTGAGTCCGATTTGGGCGTTACTCTAATCTGAAATTTGGCTTTTAAGATGAACGCCAGATTAAAAAGCGTGCGACTCGAATAGTATAGCTCAATTCAACGCCAAAAACCGGTCATTCGTCGTAAAGACGGGAAACCGCGACGCGAGTCGATGAATTGGTCGCCCATGAAATACGCAAATCCCTCGCTTCGCCCCGGCTTGACGGCCATCGCCGCTGCTCTTGTCCTTTCCTCCACCCCTTCGTTCGCGCAGGACGCAACGGCGACGCCAGATCCGGCGGCACCGGTGGTCGTGAACCCCCCGTCGGCGCCCGCCGAGTCGATACCAGCCGCTTCCTCCGCGCCGACGTCCGAACTGAACATTCCACGGATCGCCATCAACATGGACGACGCCCCCAAGGATGTCACCAAAGCGCCGACTCCGACAACCCAACATATAAGCCAGGCGCGCACGGAGACCGCGCGAACCGCGGATCGGGCGGCAACGCCTAATCCCATGCCGTTACCCGTCCCAGCGGCCAGCGGGCCGATCGAACGCGCGGAAACCGCTCCTCCTCCGCCTCCAATGGCAACTGCGTCCCCGTCCCCTGCCGCGGTCATGCCCCTGCCAACGCCGGCAAGTACGCAGAGGGCGAATCCGGATGCGAATGACGCGTTGCCGATTGCAGGAGGGCTTCTTGCCGCGCTCGCTATGATGGGTGGCGCCTTCGCGATCTTCAGCCGTAAGCGGCAAAACAGATCGGATCGCGACGCGGTCGTCGAGGAGCCTCTCGCACTGACGGTGCCTGTCGTCGATCGGCCGGCGCCTGCTGATCAACCGGTTCTCGCACCGGAGATGGCCAAAACGGATGCTGCGGGACTCGACCTCTCGCCCTACGGGCGGCATGTTCAGGCGGCCTATCGCGGCCCCACGCTCGACAATCCCTCCATGTCGCTTCGCAAGCGGCTTAAGCGCGCACGCTTCTACGACCAGCGGGAACGCATGGCGGCCGGCGGATCGATCGTGCCGCAAGCCGCAGCGCCGCAACCGGCGCCAGTCGAAAAGCCGGAACGCACGGCGGAATATGTCGCCTCGCGCCGTTTCAGCGGCGGCAATGCCGGCTTCCGGCCAGCCTTCCAGCACTGAGGCCACTGCCTACAACCATGAAAAGGGACCGCGATCATCGCGGTCCCTTTTCATTGCCCGTGCGGATGCCTCTGGAGATGCCGTATCGGATGAGGCATGAGCGACGCCATCCGAAAGGCCTCGGGGAAAAGGATGAGCGAGGGCATCAAACTCCATTCAAGCTGGCTCGTGCCGCTCACGCCCGAGTTCGAAAGCCCCTATATGCAGGCGCTCCGTTCGTTTCTCGTCGCCGAAAAGGCGGCAGGGAAGCGGATCTTCCCCAAGGGTGGCGAATGGTTCCGCGCGCTCGACCTGACTCCGCTGGAAGATGTCCGGGTCGTGATCCTCGGCCAGGATCCCTATCACGGGCCGGGGCAGGCGCATGGGTTGTGCTTCTCGATCCGCCCCGATGTCCGCATCCCGCCAAGCCTCGTCAACATCTACAAGGAGATCGAGGCCGATCTGGGCCTGGCACCCGCCCGCCACGGCTTCCTCGAACATTGGGCAAGACAAGGCGTGCTGCTGCTCAATGCCGTGCTGACCGTCCAGATGGGCCAGGCCGCCTCGCATCAGGGGCGCGGATGGGAGCGCTTCACGGACGCGGTGATTCGGCTCGTCAACCAACGGCCCCAACCCGTCGTCTTCATGCTCTGGGGCAGTTATGCGCAGAAGAAGGCTGCATTCGTGGACAGCATCGATCGCGGCGGAAGACATCTCGTGCTGAAGGCGGCGCATCCCTCCCCGCTTTCGGCGCACAATGGCTTCTTCGGCTGCAGGCATTTTTCCAAGGCCAACGCCTTCCTCGAAAACCACGGCATGAAACCGATCGACTGGAAGCTGCCGGTCCAGGCTTAGACGGGTTTGCCGGGCACGAAGCGCATCGCGACGCCGTTCATGCAATAGCGCAGGCCGGTGGGCGGTGGGCCATCGTTGAAGACATGGCCGAGATGTCCGCCGCAGCGGCGGCAATGGACCTCGGTGCGCGCGTAGCCGAGATCATGGTCGACACTGGTTTGCACCGCGTTGGGGAGCGGGCGCCAGAAGCTCGGCCAGCCCGTCCCGCTGTCATATTTGGTCCGGGCGCTGAACAGCGGCAGCGCGCAGCCCTTGCAGACGAACGTGCCGGGCCGATGCTCCTTGTTGAGCGGGCTGGTGAAGGCGCGCTCGGTCGCCGCCTGGCGCAGCACCGCGAAAGCCTCCGGATCGAGCCGCTTGCGCCATTCAGCTTCGGATAGGGTAACCTCGAAGCCCGCCGCCAGGACACGACTTCCGGCGGCAAATAGAGCACAGGCAGGAAGGCTTGCGAGCAGGGCGCGGCGGCTGACGATCATGGTCGCGTGCTATGCCGGCCGAGATGAACGGCGGCTGAGCCGGCGCCAGAATCCCTTGCCACCGCCCGACTTGAGCACGCTGCGGCGGAACATCCGCGCGCTGATGCGGATGATTGCCGTCACCGCCACAAGATGCCAGCCGATCGCCACCAGATGCGGCCACAGCTCGGGACGCAATGCCCCGCGCGCGATCATCGCGTAGGGTGAACTCCACGGAAAGATGCTGGCGAGGATCGACGGCAGGCCATTCGGCTGATCCACCGTCACCGAGGCGAAGCCGAACACGACAAGCTGTCCGAAGGTGAGCGGCATCGAGAGCGTCTGCACCTCGCGCACCGTGCCCGCCTGTCCGCCGATGCCGAGGAACAGGGCGCCGATCAGCAGGTAACTGGCGATGAAATAGGCCACGCCAAGCAGTACGAACACCGGCCAGCCCACCGCCGGCTCGGCCAGATTGACCGCGAAGCCCGGCGCGAACGCAGCGATCGCCGCTATGCCGGCGGCGGACCAGATAGCGATACCGGTCAACGACATGCCAAGCATCGCGATCAGCTTTCCAATGAAGATCGCGTCCACCGGCACCGCGGCGGCAAGCACCTCGATCACCTTGTTCGATTTCTCCTCGAGCAGGTTGGAAAGCAGCAGGCCCGCCAAAATCATTGTCAGGAAGAGCAGCACGAGCTGCGAACCCCGGGCGAGCGCCGCGCGATCGGTCGTGCCGAGCCGCGTGGCTTCCGCAATCGGGACTTGCTTGACCCGTGCCGCCGGACGATCGAGGCCGGCTCGAGCAAGCGCCGCGTGGCGCCAAGCCTCACCCGCGATCCATTCAACCTCAGACCCATGCGCCCAGAGCGCTTGCCGCGAGCCGCTCAGCACCGGCGCGTCGGGTAAGCCGCTCAACACGGCAGTTGCCCCGCCCTTCGCCAGCAGCTCGGCGCTCTGTCGCCGCACATCGGCTGTCGGCGCGATCAACTCGAACTCGGGTATGACGTCGCCCAATGCCCGCGTCACCCGCAGCCGCGCCTCCACCAGTGCGCGGCCCTCTGCGGGCGGCGCGATGATCGCGATCACCGGCGGCTCGACCTTCTGCATCTTGGCGCCGACCGAGCCGAAGGTCAGCCCGAAGATGATCGGGATCAGCGGCCCGATCAGAAACAGGACGAAGGCGCGTGACCAGACCGACGCGACATAATCGCGCCGGGCGATCACCAATGCGGCGCGCAGGCTCGGATTCATCGTTCCGCCTCCGGCAGGTCCATCTCGTTCGCCACGGTCGTGCCGACGATATCCACAAAGGCTTCGTGCAGACCCGGCCGCTCGATCGACAGCGCCTCGATCCCGGCCTCGCCCTCAATCAGCCGTGCCAGCAGCGGCTCGATGCCCGGCGCCGGAAGCTCGAAGCTCCAGCTCCGGCCATCGCGGCGTGCGCTGGCGGGCAGCGCATCGCGCCAGCCCCCCTCATCCCGCCGCGTCACCAGCGTGACCACCGGCCGCATGCGCCCGCGCGCGTCATCGACGCTGCCCTCGAAACGCACGCGCCCGCCGACGATGATCGCGATCCGCTCGCACAGCCGCTCGGCATGCGCGATGACGTGGGTCGAGAACAGCACCGTCGCCCCCGCCGCCACCTGCGCGCGGATCAGCGCCTCGAGCCGGCCCTGGTTGAGCGCGTCGAGGCCGGAGAATGGCTCGTCGAGCACGATCAGGCGCGGGCCATGGACGATCGTGCCAAGGATCTGCACGGTCTGCGCCATGCCCTTGGAGAGCGTTCGGATCGGCCGCCGGGCAACATCGCCCAGCCCATGCTCTTCGAGAAGCCGATCGGCCCGCTTGCGCCCCTCGGCGAGGCCGAGCCCACGCAACGCGCCAAGGAAAGCGATTGCCTCCCGCGCGGGCATCGCGGGATAGAGGCCGCGCTCTTCGGGAAGATAGCCTACCTTGTTCGCCATCTTCAGCGGCGCCGGATGGCCGAGCAATCGCCGCTCGCCGCCATCGGGATCGATGATACCGAGCAGCATCCGGAGCGTCGTCGTCTTGCCCGCGCCGTTCGGGCCGAGCACGCCATAGATCGCGCCCACCGGAACTGCGAGATCGACGCCGTCGACGGCGCGCACGCCATCGAAATCCTTGATCAGCCCCCTGGCTTCAATCGCGAACTCTTGCGTCAAACCGCCGTCCTTCTACCTATGCGGTGGTGGTCGGTCCATCGCATCAAACTCCCAACGCCGCGTTAAGCGCCGCGATCAAGCGTCAGGCGTGCGAACTCGGCTTCGCCGCCTGCGGCATCGCGCCCGCCGACGCCGCGCCGGAATCGGCCGCCCGGCTCGCCGCCTGGCTGGCGGAGGGCGCGCATGGCGACATGATCTGGATGGAGGAGCGCGCGGGGCAGCGCGGTAGCCCCAGCGGGCTGTGGCCCGAGGCGCGGTCGGTGATCATGCTGGGGATGAGCTATGCGCCCGCGCAGGATCCGCTCGCGCTGGCGGAGGCGAAGGATCGCGCGCGGATCTCAGTTTATGCGCAGGGCGCGGACTATCACGACATCGTCAAGAAGGCGCTGAAGGCGCTCGCGCGCTGGCTGGTGACGGAGGCGGGGGGCGATCTCAAGGTCTTCGTCGATACCGCGCCGGTGATGGAAAAGCCGCTGGCGGCGGCGGCGGGGATCGGCTGGCAGGGCAAGCACAGCAATCTCGTCAGCCGCACGGAGGGAAGCTGGCTGTTCCTCGGCGCGATCATGACCACGCTCGATTTGACGCCCGACGCGCCCCATGCCGATCGCTGCGGAAGCTGCGACGCCTGCCAGCGCGCCTGCCCAACCGATGCCTTCCCCGCGCCCTACCGCCTCGATGCGCGGCGCTGCATCTCCTATCTCACCATCGAGCATACGGGGCCGATCCCGCACGAGTTTCGCGCGGCGATCGGCAACCGCGTCTATGGCTGCGATGATTGCCTGGCGGTCTGCCCGTGGAACAGCTTCGCCGACAGCGCCCAAGCGCATCGCGCCTTCGTCGGCCGGCCCGAATTCGCCGCGCCCAGCATCGCCGACCTGCTCGATCTCGATGACGCCGGCTTTCGCGCCGTCTTCGCCGGATCGCCGATCAAGCGCATCGGCCGCGACCGGATGGTCCGCAACGCCCTGATCGCGGCGGGGAATAGCGGAGATGCTGGGCTGCTGCCCTGGGTGATGGCCCTGGCCGACGATCCTTCGCCTATAGTGGCGGAGGCGGCTAATTGGGCGGCAACTCGCCTCTCTGAGCTCCGTTAGAGTTTGATCCAGCGTTCTTGGAGCAGGCAGTTCCCCGGCGAAGGCCGGGGTCCAGTTGGGAAACCGCGGTGATGATGCGCTTCACCGGATAGACGTTCCAACTGGACCCCGGCCTTCGCCGGGGAACTGATTCCGTTCTTCTGAAACCGAACCGGGATAACCCTACCGCGCCTCGCCCCGCCGGCTGAGCGCGGCGATGCAGGAGGCGCGGTCGAAATCGTCACCGTTCGGCAACCGCGAATCGATGTAGCGCACGGTCGGTTCACGCCCGGCCGCCGGCGGGTAGAGATAGGCGTCGAGCACGCAGATGCCGCTGACGAACTGGAGCTTGCGGGCCGTGCCCTCGCGCACATCGAGGTCGGGCTCCCCGAACAACGCGCGCAAGACCTGTGCGGTCTGACCCATTACGCGTTCCAGCCCGCCCTGCGCGGTCGGCGCCGGGCGTGGCGGCGCGGTCGCCTGCGGCGGCTTCTCGACACAGCCTGCGATTGGGATCAACAGGCCTAGGGCGGGGAGAAAGCGGCGCATCATCCGCGCCTCATAGCGCCCCGCCGCTTGCGCGTCATCCGGGCTCCGTCTAGGCGCGCTCGGGCAACCGCAAGGAGATCTTCGTGACCGCGCCCAGCCTCGACATCATCGCCATCGGCAACGCCATCGTCGACGTGATCGCCCAGGCGGATGATGCCTTTATCGCTGAGGAAGGCCTGCCGAAGGGCGCGATGCAACTGCTCTTCTCCTCGGAAGAAGCCGAGGCGCTGTATGCCAAGATGGGCGCCGGCATCGAGGCGAGCGGCGGATCAGCAGCCAACACGGTAGCGGGCGTCGCGGCTCTGGGCGGCAAGGCGGGTTTCATCGGCCAGGTCGCCGACGATCAGCTCGGCACCGTCTTCGCGCACGACATCCGCGCGCTCGGCGTCCATTTCGCGACCGCGCCGCGCCCCGGCCAGCCGCCGACCGCGCGCTGTCTGATCCTCGTCACCCCCGATGCGCAGCGGACGATGAACACCTTCCTCGGCGCCTCGCAGTTCCTTCCGGCCAGCGCGCTCGACCTCGATCTGATCCGCTCGGCGGCGATCCTCTATCTCGAAGGCTATCTCTGGGATCCGGAAGAGCCGCGCGCGGCGATGCGGGTCGCGATCGAGGCGGCGCGCGGCGCGGGCCGCAAGGTCGCACTCACCCTCTCGGACGCCTTCTGCATCGAACGGCACCGCGCCGATTTCCGCGCGCTGATCGACGGCGGGCAGCTCGATATTCTGTTCGCCAACGAGGCCGAGATCCTCTCGCTCAACGAGACCGAGGATTTCGAGGCGGCGGTGGCGGCGACCGCCGCCAAGATGCCGTTGCTGGTGGTCACCCGCAGCGAAAAGGGCGCGCTCGCGATCAGCGGCGGCCAGCGCGTAGAGGTTCCCGCCGAACGCGTCGCCGAGGTGGTGGACACGACCGGCGCGGGCGATCTCTTCGCCGCCGGCTTCCTTGCCGGCCAAGCGCAGGGCCGCTCGCTTGGGGACTCGCTGACAATGGGCGCCGTCGCGGCGGCCGAGGTAATTTCGCACTATGGCGCCCGGCCCGAAGCTGACCTCAAGCAGCTTGTGGCGAAGCGACTGGGCTAATCCTCAAAAATGCGGTGACGGCGGGACCGGCTGCGGCGGCGTGTCGGGATCGCCCTCATGGACCTCGACCAACCCCCGACCGACATGGCTGCGCTTTCGGCTATAGCCGAAATAGACGAGCAGGCCGAGGATAGCCCAGGCGAAGAAAAGCGTCTTCGTGTACATGTCGAGGCTGTAGAACAGATAGACGCAGCCGAGGATCGCCAGCGGCGCGACGATCGTCACCGCCGGCGTCCTGAACGGGCGGCTGCGGCCGGGATCAGTGCGGCGCAGGATCATCACGGCGATCGCCACCATCGCGAAAGCGAACAATGTGCCCGAGTTCGAGATGTCGGCCAGCGCGCCCACCGGGAACAGCGCAGCGAACAGAGCGACGAAGATTCCGGTGATGATGGTCACCACATGCGGCGTCCTGTATTTCGGATGGACCTTGCTCAGCGCCTCGGGCAGCAGGCCGTCGCGGCTCATCACAAAGAAGATGCGGGTCTGGCCGAACATCATCATCAGCACCACCGACGGCAGCGCGAGGCCGGCGGCGAGGCCCACCAGATTGCCGATCTGCGTCCACCCGATCGATCGCAGCGTCCAGGCCAGCGCCTCCTTCGAGCAGACCACCGCCTGATTGGAGATATCGGCGCACGCCGCCGCCATCGCGGTGGCGTTGCCGGGCGAGATGCCGGCACCCGCTGCGTCGCGGAGCGGTTGCGCGCCGACCGTGCCGATCACGCCCGCCGCGACGAGAAGATAGAAGGCGGTGCAGATCGCGAGGCTGCCGATCAGACCGATCGGCATGTTGCGCTGCGGGTTCTTGGTTTCTTCCGCTGCGGTCGAGACGGCGTCGAAGCCGACATAGGCGAAGAAGATCGAGGCGGCGGCCGCCGAAATTCCTGCAAATCCCAATGGCGCGAACGGCTCGAAATTCGCCGAGTTCATGACCGGGATCGCGAGAATGACGAAGAAGGTCAACGCGGTGATCTTGACCACGACCAGGATCGCATTGACGACCGCGCTCTCGCGCGTGCCGATCACCAGCAGCCATGTCACCAGCAGGGCGATGATGAAGGCCGGTAGGTTGATATAGCCGCCGATCTCCATCGCGGTGCGCAGCTCGTCGCTCATGGTTGCGCCGAAGGCGAGCTTGATATGGGCGATCAGGGCGTTGGCGTTGACCAGCTCGCCCGGCAGCGCGATGCCGAGATATTCGCGCAGCAATCCGACGAAATAGCCAGACCATCCCACCGAAACGGCGCCGGCCGCCACGGCATATTCGAGCACAAGCGCCCAGCCGACCATCCACGCCAGCAACTCGCCCATCACGGCATAGCTGTAGGTATAGGCGGAGCCCGAGACCGGGACCATCGACGCCATCTCAGCATAGCAGAGCGCGGCCACCGCGCAGACGAAACCCGCGATCACGAAACTGATCATCATCCCCGGCCCCGCCTTCTGCGCGGCTTCGGCGGTCAGCACGAAGATGCCGGTGCCGATGATCGCGCCGACGCCCAGCATGGTGAGCTGGAACGCGCCGAGCGATCGGTGAAGGCTCTTCTTTTCGGCGGTGGCGAGGATGGCGTCGAGCGACTTGATGCGCAGATCCATAGGACGAAGGCCCCCAAATATGTTTGGGAGAACCTAGCCGTTAATCCGGCGCGGGCAACTGGTTTCAGCGGGCGAGCATCGGCCCCAATGGTCGTCCGCCAAAAATATGGATGTGGAGATGCGGCACTTCCTGATGACCATGTTCGCCGATATTGGCGAGCAACCGGTAGCCGCTTTCGACCAGCCCCGCCTCGCGCGCGACATGGCCGACGGCGCGGACGAAGCCGGCGATCTCCGCATCGTCAGCCTTGGTGGAGAAATCATCCCACGAAACGTAGCGTCCCTTCGGGATCACCAGCACATGGTGGGGTGCCTGCGGATTGATGTCGTGGAATGCTAGCGCATGATCGTCCTCATAGACCTTGCGGCAGGGAATCTCGCCGCGCAGGATCTTGGCGAAGATATTGCTGTCGTCATAGGGCGCGGTGGCATCGATCGGCACGCTGTTCTCCGAAAGCTATCTCGTCTGTTCCGACCGTTCGCACTGAGCTTGTCGAAGTGCTGTCCTTCTTTCAATGTAGGAAAGGCAGGGCTTCGACAAGCTCAGCCCGAACGGATACCGCTTCATTCCACTGTCCTACAACCGCTCGGCTTTTTCCGTGATTCCCGAAACCCCTTCGCGCCGCTTAAGCTCCGCCAGCACGTCGCCGAGGCTCAGCCCCTGCTCCGCCAGCAGCACCGCGAGATGAAAGATGAGGTCGGCGGCCTCGGACACCAGTTGCCTGCCGTCCCCGCTCAGCGCGGCGATCACGGTCTCGACAGCCTCCTCGCCGACCTTCTGGGCGATCTTGGACCGCCCGGCGGCGAACAGCCGCGCGACGTAGGACGATGCCGGATCGGCGGCGCGCCGTTCGGCGATGGTCTGCTCAAGCGTGGCGAGAATGTCGGCCATGCCCGCCTGTGAAGCGGGAAACGCCGGTCAAGTCAATCGTCGCGACGGCCCGAACGGCTGCCCCGCCGCCCGATGATCAGGCCCGCGATGCCCGCCGCGAACAGAACGAGATTGCCCGGCTCGGGAAGGATCGAGGCACGTGGTTGCTGTCGAACCGGCACGCTGGTGGCCGCGTTCGCTGCGAGCGGCAAAAGAGCAGCAGCCAGCACCAAGCAATATGCTCGTATACTCATCCGCTCTGCCTCCCTGAATGCAACCAGTCACAACGCACGCACGGAATATGGTTAAGCAAAAATCCTGCCAGGACTAGAAAGGCGGCCTACATCCAACGATATAATTGGTTAACAGCTAGGCGGGTATGTTGGTAAATGTAAAATTTACCGACTCGGCGCGGTCGCGATCCCGCCGTCAACCCCGGACCGGAAGCCCTGCCTCGCGCAACGCCGCATGTGCTTCGGCAATGCTATGCTGCCCGAAATGGAAGATCGAGGCGGCGAGCACGGCCGATGCGCCGCCCTCGCGCACGCCCGCGACAAGATGGTCGAGCGTGCCGACGCCGCCGCTCGCGATGACCGGGACGGGCACCGCGTCCGCCACCGCCCGCGTCAGCGCGAGATCGTAGCCACCGCGGGTTCCGTCGCGGTCCATCGAGGTCAGCAGGATCTCGCCCGCGCCGAGCGACGCGAGCCGCGCGGCATGTTCGACCGCATCGATGCCCGTCGCCCGTCGTCCGCCATGGGTGAAGATCTCCCACGTGCCGGGGCCGGTCTGGCGCGCGTCGACCGCGCCGACAACGCATTGGGCGCCGAACCTGTCCGCGATTTCGCCGACAAGCTCGGGCCGCGCAACGGCCGCCGAATTGACCGCGACCTTGTCGGCGCCTGCCAGCAGCAGCGCGCGCGCGTCCTCGACCGAGCGCACGCCGCCGCCCACCGTCAGCGGGAGGAAGACGACCTCTGCGGTCCGCGCCACGACGTCCAGGATCGTGCCGCGCCCCTCATGGCTGGCGGTGATGTCGAGAAAGCAGAGCTCGTCGGCGCCAGCGGCGTCGTAAACCCGCGCCTGCTCGACCGGGTCGCCCGCGTCGGCAAGGTTGACGAAGTTGACACCCTTGACCACCCGGCCGGCCGCCACGTCGAGACAGGGAATGACGCGGACCCGGACACTCATGCGCGCGCGATCTCCAGCGCGGCGGCAAGATCGAGCGTGCCGTCATACAGCGCCCGTCCCGTGATGACGCCTTCGATCCCCTCGGACGCGCTGCGGGCCAGCTCCAATATGTCGCCAAGATCGCGCACGCCGCCGCTCGCGATCACCGGAATGCGCGTCTTTCGCGCAAGGCCGACGGTCGCGTCGACATTGCAGCCCTTGAGCAGACCGTCGCGTCCGACATCGGTGAACAGGAGCGCGGCGACGCCCGCGTCAGCGAAGCGCTCGGCCAGTTCCTCGACCTTCATGTCCGAGACCTCGGCCCAGCCATGCGTCGCGACATAACCGTCGCGCGCGTCCACGCCAACCACGATCCTGCCGGGCAGATCGCGCGCCGCTTCCCTGACCAGATCCGGGTTCTGGAGCGCCGCCGTGCCGATCACCACCCGATAGACGCCCAGCGCCAGCCAGCGGTCGATCGCCGTCCGGTCGCGAATGCCGCCGCCGAGCTGCACCTTGCCGGGGAAGGCCTTGATGATCGCCTCGACCGCGCGCGGATTGACCGACTGGCCCGCGAACGCCCCGTCGAGATCGACGACATGGAGATGATCGGCGCCCTGCCCGGCGAACATCGCGGCCTGCGCGGCGGGATCATCGCCGTAGACGGTGGCGCGATCCATGTCGCCCTGCGCCAGCCGCACGACCTGGCCGCCCTTGAGGTCGATGGCGGGGAAGACGATCAGGGACATAAGACAAATCCCCCGCGCTCAGGCTGAGCCTGTCGAAGCCTCCAGCACCCTTCGACAAGCTCAGGGTGAGCGCATTGGATACTTGGGCTCACGGCCGCCATTCCAGGAAACGGCCGAGCAGCGCCAGCCCGTAGGCCTGGCTCTTCTCGGGGTGGAATTGCACACCGACGATATTGTCGCGGCCCACCGCCGCCGTCACCGTCGCGCCATGCTCGGTTGTCGCCAGCCGCAGCGCGGGATCGATATCCTCGATAGCGTAGCTGTGCAGGAAATAGGCCTCGCCCGGCACGATCAGCGGATGGGCGGCCGTGGGCACGACATCGTTCCAGCCCATATGCGGCACCTTGAGCGCTGGATCGCCGGGCCTGAGCGCGCGTACCGTGCCGCCGATCCAGCCGAGCCCGGCATGGCTACCATATTCCTCGCCCGTATCGGCGAGCAATTGCATGCCGACACAGATTCCCAGGAACGGGCGGCCCTTGTCGTAAACCGCTTCCCCCATCGCCTCGACCATGCCGGAAATGCCCGAAAGCGCGCCCATGCAGGCGGCAAACGCACCCACGCCGGGCAGCACGATCCGGTCGGCCGCACGCACCGCCTCCGGGTCCGACGTCACCAATACCTCAGCGGCGCCCGCCGCTTTCAGCGCGTTTTCGACCGACCGGAGATTGCCCGCACCATAATCGATCAGCGCGAGGCGCTCAGCCATGGCCGTCTTTCGCGCCGCCAAGCGTTCCCTTGGTGGACGGCACGCTGTCCGCCTTGCGCGGATCGATCTCGACCGCCTGCCGGAGCGCGCGGGCCAGCCCCTTGAAGCAGCTTTCGATGATATGGTGGTTGTTCTCGCCGTAAAGATTCTCGACATGCAGCGTGATCCCCGCCGATCCGGCGAAGGCGTGGAACCAGTGCTGGAACAGCTCGGTGTCCATCTCGCCCAGCCGCGGCGTCGAGAATGTCGCCTTCCAGACCAGGAAGGGCCGCCCGGAAATGTCGAGCGCGACCCGCGTCAGCGTCTCGTCCATCGGCGCATAGGCGCTGCCGTAGCGGGCGATGCCGCGCCGGTCGCCCAGTGCCTTGCTCACTGCCTCGCCGATCGCGATCGCGCTGTCCTCGGTAGTGTGGTGTTGATCGACGTGAAGATCGCCCTTCACGGTCGCCTCGAGATCGATCAGCGAATGGCGCGACAACTGCTCGAGCATATGATCGAGGAAGCCGATCCCGGTCGAAACCGTATAGATCCCGGTGCCGTCGAGGTTCACCTTGACGGAGATATCGGTTTCCTTGGTCGTGCGCGTAATGACTGCGATCCGCATGCAACAGCGCTATAGCGTCCGTAGCCGGACGCGCAACGCGCGTCTTGACCAAGCAGGGGCGAGCGTTCACCAAGGGGCAGTATGAGTGAAGCACCGCCCGACAGTTTGATTCCGTACGACGAGATCGTCCAGAATGCGCTCCGCGCGGTGGTCGGCAGAGTATTGGGAGAGGTGCAGCGGCGCGGCGGCCTGCCCGGCGAGCATCATTTCTATATCACCTTCAAGACGACGGCGCCCGGCGTCGACATCCCGCGCCATCTTTCCGAGCGTTTCCCTGACGAAATGACGATCGTCATTCAGAACCGTTTTTGGGATCTGAAGGTCGGCGAAGACAAGTTCGAGGTCGGCCTGTCCTTCAACCAGGTGCCCGCGCATCTCGTGATTCCGTTCGCCGCCGTTACCGCCTTCCACGATCCCGCCGTCAATTTCGCGCTCCAGTTCCACGCCCAGGTCGAGGAAGACGAGGAGCCGACCGAGCACGAAGTCGCCGAGAATGATGCCCCCGAGGCGCCGCCGGTGGAGGATGGATCGAACGTCGTCTCGGTGGATTTCACGCGGAAGAAGTGAGAAGTTTTAATCAACGCGGGCGCGGAGGTTTCTTTATCCTTTGGCTGGCTGAACTCGGTATCATCCTGCCGGCCTTCTTTGTGTTATACATGAGCGTCTTCGGACTTGGCTTCGCAGATTGGTCAAGCTCTCTATGGCGTGTCCTGCTCAAATATCTGTATCTGGCAACTTATGTGCTCGGTCTGCCTGCTATGCTCCTGTCATGGCTTTTGGCCCCACTGCTACGAGGCCGCTATGGAGCAGATATGGCACTGACGTTGCCGATTATCGTTCTTGTGGGAGTTGCAGCCTCGGCGATTCCTATTTGGCTCCTCGTCGGCTGACACACTTTTCGCTGAACTGGAACCTCCTCTACCGTGCCCCGGCGAAGGCCGGGGTCCAGTTGGGAAGACCTCGCGATGATGCGTTTCGTCGGATAGACGCCCCGGCCTCCGCCGGGGTACTATTAGGTTGATGGTTGGCATGACCCAAACCCGCACCGAAACCGACAGCTTCGGGCCGATCGAGGTTCCCGCCGACTGCTATTGGGGGGCGCAGACCCAGCGTTCGCTCGGCAATTTCGCCTTTCCGGCGCAGGAGCGGATGCCGATCGCGATCGTCCACGCGCTCGCGCTGATCAAGCAGGCGGCTGCCCGCATCAACCGCGCGCACGGGCTCGACACCAAGCTCGCCGTCGTGATCGAGGAAACCGCCGCCGCCGTCGTCTCGGGCGCGCATGACGACCAGTTCCCGCTCGCGATCTGGCAGACCGGCAGCGGCACCCAGACCAACATGAACGTCAACGAGGTGATCGCCGGGCTCGCCAATGAGACGCTGGCCGGCACGCGCGGCGGCAAGACGCCGGTCCATCCCAACGATCATGTCAATCGCGGCCAGAGTTCGAACGATTGCTTCCCGACCGCGCTCCACGTCGCCGCCGCCCGCGCGGTGCAGGACGACCTCCTTCCCGCGCTCGCCGCCATCCATGCCCGGTTGGCCGCGCAGGCGAAGCAATGGGACGATATCGTCAAGATCGGCCGCACCCATCTTCAGGACGCCACGCCGCTGACGCTCGGCCAGGAATTTTCCGGCTATGCAACCCAGACCGCCAATGCCCGCGCCCGGATCGAGGCCGTATTGCCGCGTCTTTATCAGCTCGCCCAGGGCGGCACGGCGGTCGGCACCGGCCTCAACGCGCCTCCCGGTTTCGCGCAGGCCATGGCGGCCGAGATCGCGACGCTGACCGGTCTGCCCTTTGCCAGCGCGCCTAACAAGTTCGAGGCGCTGGCCTCCAACGACACGCTGGTCGAGCTGTCCGGCGCGCTCAACGCGCTCGCGGTCGCGCTCACCAAGATCGCCAACGATATAAGGCTGATGGCCTCAGGCCCCCGCTCGGGGATCGGCGAGCTGGTCCTGCCTGAGAACGAGCCGGGCAGCTCGATCATGCCCGGCAAGGTCAACCCCACCCAGAACGAGATGCTGACGATGGTGGCGGCGCAGGTGATCGGCAACCATCAGGCGATCACGGTCGGTGGCCTCCAGGGCCATTTCGAACTCAACGTCTTCAAGCCGATGATCGGTGCCAACATCCTCCGCTCGATCGCCCTTCTTTCACAGGGCATGCGGCTGTTCACCGACCATGCGCTCGACGGATTGGAGCCGAATCGCGCGCGCATCGCCGAACTGGTCGATCGCTCGCTGATGCTCGTCACCGCGCTGGCGCCCGAGATCGGCTACGACAATGCCGCGAAGATCGCCAAGCACGCCCACGCCAAGGGCCTGACGCTGCGCGAGGCGGCGCTCGATCTCAAGCTGGTCGACGCGGCGACCTTCGATCGTCTGGTCCAGCCGGAGACGATGGTGGGCCGGTGACGACTCGCGCTCAGGCTGAGCCTGTCAAAGCCTCGGGAATACCCTTCGACAAGCCCACGCCGAGTGCGGATATTGACCGGATCGATTCGCCCACAGGGCCGTTACGCATCCACATCGACAAAAGGGGACGGCCATGAACCAGACCAGCGTTCAGCTCGACCGGCGCCAGATGCTGCTCTCGCTGCTCGCGACAGCGGCGGCTCTGCCGGCATCGTCAAAGGCGCTGGCAATCGTGCCAGCGCTTCCATCTCAGATTTTCGCCGCCGCACTCGCGCGTTATGCGCAGGACATCCTCGTGCTCAGTCCGGAGCTTGCCACATCGCTGGGTCTCGACAAGGGCGCCAACGCGGGTCTTAAATCACGGCTCTCGGATCTTTCCTCGAGCGGCAACGCCGCCTGGGCCGGCCAGCTCAAGGGTATGGCGGCTGATCTTTCCTCGATCCGGCGCGAGTCGCTGGGGCCGGCAGACCAGATCCGCTACGACACCGTCCGCCACGCCGCGCAGATGGGCATCGACGGCGACCGTTTCTTCTATGGCGGCGCGGCGAGTGGCTTTTATGGGCGGGCGATCCCTTATGTCGTCAGCCAGCAGGACGGCACCGTCACCAACCTGCCCGAATTTCTCAATTCGCAGCATCTGATCGCCACCACCGCTGACGCCGAAGCCTATCTCGCGCGGGTCGATGCCATGGCGACGGCACTCGATCAGGAAAGCGAACGGATCGCGAGCGATGCGGCCAAGGGCGTGGCGCCACCATCGTTCATCGCCAGCAATGCGCTGGGCCAGTTTACCGGCTGGCGCAAGGTGCCCGCCGCGCAACAGGGTCTTGTCTCCTCCCTGGTCGAAAGAGCTGGGAAACTTGGTTTGAAGGGGGACTGGGCGAACCGTGCCACGGCTCTCGTCGAGCAGAAAATCTATCCGGCCGTCGACCGCCAGATCGCCGCCTTTACCAGGGCGACCGCCAATGCCACCGACATTGCGGGCGTCCATCGCCTGCCCGATGGCGAAGCATATTATCGCTGGTCGCTCAAGCTCGGCACCACGACCAACATGACGCCTGACGAAATCCATCAGATCGGGCTCCAGCAGAATGAAGAGATCAAGGCGCGGATCGACGCGATCCTGAAGAGCCAGGGCATGACCCAGGGCTCCACCGGCGAGCGGCTGCAGGCGCTGACCAAGGATCCGAACCAGCTCTATCCGAATACCGATGCGGGCCGCGCCGAGCTTATCGCCTATCTCAACGAATCCCTCGCCAATGCCCGATCGATGATGCCACGTTTCTCGCACCTCGCGCTCAAGGCGCCTGTGCAGATCAAACGCGTGCCCGTCGACACGCAGGATGGCGCGCCGCTTGGCTACATGAATTTCGCCTCGCTCGATGGTTCGCGTCCGGCGATCTATTATGTGAACCTGAAATCGACCGCGCTCTGGCCAAAATACCAGCTTCCGACGCTGACCACGCACGAGGGCATCCCCGGCCACGCCTGGCAGGGCGCCTATCTCGCCGAACATCATGACGAGATTCCGCTGATCTATTCGGAAATGGGCTTCAACGCCTTCATAGAGGGCTGGGCGCTGTACGCCGAACAGGTGTGCGACGAGCTTGGCCTGTACGACCGGGACCCGCTCGGCCGCCTCGGCTATCTTCAGGGCCAGCAATATCGCGCCTGTCGCCTCATTGTGGACACCGGTCTGCACGCCAAGCGCTGGACCCGCGAACAGGCGATCCGATTCATGGTCGAGCAGACCGGGCGCGGCGTCGACGCCATGACCAGCGAGGTTGACCGCTATTGCGTCTGGCCCGGCCAGGCCTGCGGCTACAAGATCGGCCACAACAAGATCCTCGCCGAACGCGAACGCGCCAGGGCGGCGCTGGGCACCGGGTTCGACCTAGCCGCCTTCAACGATGCCGTGGTGAAGACCGGCGGCGTCCCCCTCTCCGTGCTGCCGACCGCAATCGATCAATATATCGCCAGGGCGAGGGTTTAGCTTTCCCCCGATTCGTCGTCTCTTGTGATGCGGGGTCGAAAGGGCAGGGGTTCCGCATTATAGGGGGAGGCGGCGCACAGCAGCTCGGATACGAGACTTTCGAATTGCGCTGCAAGTGCGCCCGGCTGGATTTCAACGAAGGCGCGCACAAGCAATTCGAAGTGCCGGAGAACATCTTCCCGGCTCGCCTCATAGCCGTTCCACGCCTGCGAGCCCCGGCCGATCAGACTCGCGTGAAGCGCGCCGGCCATGACCATGCTGTCAGCGAGCGCGACCAGCGTTGATCGCGGCGGCCGGCTGACGATCCGGCTGTAAACGCCGGATCGCCAGGTAGCGGCCACTTTCCGATAATTGGAGGCAAGGCAGTCTTCCAGGATCGCCAGCACCTCCGATCCGAACAACGCCCCTATGTCCACGAGCATGCGCTGATCGTGACGGCCGTCCGCAATCTCCAGCAGCAGCGAGGATATCGCCTCGTCCTCATTGCCGCCCGCGCCAATGACCAGCGCCGCTGTCGCAAGTGCTCGCGCAGTCAAATCCAGGTCATTGGTTTCCCGAGACAGTGCGCGGCTGAGGACGCTCGAATAGAATAGGGCCTTGTCGAAGCGGGCGGTCAGTGCGGCCACGACGAACTCTCCCCGATAAACGCAACACATACCTCTCCCGTGTCATCGCGAGCTCATGATGACGCGTACCGTCATTCGCCTTGCAGGAAATACCCCCCCGCTCGCCCATATCGATGGCAAGACTATTCTTGGTGAATATCACGCCGATTCGATAGATGAAATCATGACGTCACCGACGATTTCTATACGGCGCCCTGCCACGCCTTGATGGCGTCGATCGGCCACAACAGCATCAGCACGTTCAGCGTCAGATTGTCTCGAATCACAGCCAGCGTCAGCAGTTCGAAGCCCACGCAGATCGCGACGCTCGTCCACACGGGCAGCCTCCGCGCCAGCAGGAAGCCGAGCATCATGAAGCCGATGTCGGAGACCGAATTGAGCACGCTGTCACCCGAATAACCCAGCGCGATCGTCGCGGTGCGGTAGCGGTCGATCACGAACGGGCTGTTCTCGGCGATTTCCCATACGCTTTCGACCAGCGTCGCGAGGATCAGCCGTTCGCCCACCGGCCGCGAGCGCAGCAGCCACCAGCCGAGCACATAGAACAGGAAACCGTGCATCAGGTGACTCGGGCTGTACCAATCGCTCAGATGCTGGCTGTTGCCGCTGTCGATCGCGCCGTGCCAGAGTTCGACATGCCCGCAGGCGCAGATCGGCGGCCGGCCGACGAGCAGCAGATAGGCCGCCGTCGTCATGACGATCAGGCCGCAGATGATCAGGGAGCGCCCTTGAGTCATCGCGTTGTCAGGCTGTTGAGCGATGCTCTAATCGTTATTCCGCCGCTGCCAGCAAACCAAACTGATTTCGCAGATCCATGCTCTCGCCAGCCGATATGGCGGCGTGGATGCTTCGAAGTTCTTCGTCCCTTGCGCATGGGTCGAGGAACCTGAATGCGGAGGTTGCTAGGTAGTCGCGGCTCAACTCGAACGCTTGCCAGCGACGACCCAGGGATTCGGCTACCTGGCCCGTGGTGTTCGACCCGGCGAATATGTCCACCACCAGGTCACCCGGATCGGTAAGCATCTTGATGAAGAATTCCGGAAGCTTGGAAGGGAAGCGCGCGGGATGTCCCTTTTCGCCGACCGTCTTGCATCCTCGCAGATAACTTCCGTTGCTATCGGTGTTAGGGATCTGCAGCAGGTTTGACGGAATTGCCCCACCATTATCCTTGCCGAAGCTCGCGCCAATGTCATGTCCGCTCGGCCGGCCTTTGGGACGATAGAAGGCTTCGGGGTCCGCCAGCAGCTTCTTCATGCGGTCGCTGTAAGGCGACAGCACCTTGCTGACATCGGCTTTGGGCCACTCCGTCTTGGAGAACCACCAGACGGTATTTACCGCGTCCTTGACCCTGATCTTGCGCTTGTTGACCCATTCAATCGGGCTTGGGAGCTTCGCCGGGTTATGCCAGTAGAAATCCTCCGCGAGATAGAATCCCAGGTCGTCGCAAAAGCGGATTGGAATGCGGAAATTGTAGAGGCTGCGGGTCGGGACACCCTTCTGGTACGCTCCGCCAAGATCAAGGACAAAGCTACCGTCCCTTGCCAGCTTGCGATGGACGAGTGCCGCGAACCGCGCGATCCAATCGATATAGTCGTGCTGATCCTGGTTTCCATATTCCTTCTTGCGGAGCAGCGCGAAGGGCGGAGATGTAACCACGAGATTGACGCTGTCGTCCTCCAGCTTCTCCAGCAGGTCCAGCGCGTCGCCACACCAAGCTTCGCCATGAATCGTCCGATAAGCGAGCGATGACGCCATGATACCCCTCAAATGCTACGTATATGCTGTCGACGCAATTGCATCATTCAATGTCCAAAATAAGGATGCCAGCCTACGATTCGCATATCCGACACGTTCTGGCCCACAATCTCAGGCGCTTGCGAAAGGCGCAAGCACTAAGCCAGGAGGCATTGGCTCACGCAGCCGGGCTGCATCGGACCTTCGTAGGAGCGGTCGAACGCTGTGAGCGCAATATCTCGCTCGACAACATTGCCAGGCTAGCCGGCGCCTTGAACGTATCTCCAGCAATTTTGCTTGCTGAGAAAGCTGCATGAAGGAGCACCCTGACAAGCAATTGATGGACAGATTGATGCCTGCGATCCGAGAGTATCAATCGCTCGCTATAAAGCATGGCATCACCGACATCTTTCAGGACAATGGCGGGAAGCTCCTGCAGGTGATCCTCACGCTTGGATTGACGGTGTTGCCGGGTCGGGAGGGCAACGATGCAGTCGACGAGACTGGCAGGGAATATGAGCTCAAATCGGTCAATCTGGACCTCACCAAGAGCTTCTCCACGCACCACCATCTGAACCCAATAATACTTGCGAAGTATCGACAGGTCGATTGGGTCTTCGCGATGTATCGCGGCATCGAACTCGCTTGCGTCCATCTGCTCAAGCCGTGGCAGCTCGAACCGCTGTTCCAGCGGTGGGAGAAGAAATGGCACAGCGACGGCGGAAAAGATATCAACAACCCGAAGATCCCAGCGGGTTATGTGCTCGAGCACGGGAAGCTCCTGTCAGGAACAATCCCGAACATCACCTACCGGCCAAGTGGCTTGTTCCCGACTCCGCCTCCACTTGATCCTTTCAAACCGGACGAGGCTTAGCCGTACGATTTCCGCCCATCGTTAAATGCGGCCGCCCGCATCACATCCAAAACGGCGTCTCGCGAAATGGTGGCCGATAAGGAAATGGTCGGGGAGAGAGGATTCGAACCTCCGGCCCCTGCCTCCCGAAGACAGTGCTCTACCAGGCTGAGCTACTCCCCGACGGAGCGCGGTCGTTGGAATGGCTGCGGGAGCCCGACCGGAACAGCGGAGCGGGGCTATAGCGAGGCGGGCGGAACGGTTCAAGCGTTGAGAGTCGATCCACTCACGTGGATGTCCAGCCGTTTGAGCTTTGCTTAAACTCACCCACGCGCGCCGAGCATATCGGACACCGCCACGAACTTCTCGCGCGGCGCGCCGCTGCGCGCGCGGCCGATCTCGGCGGCATCAATCTTCTGCCAGTCGCGGAATGTGACGGCATCCACGCCCCGGCTCGCCAACAGCGCGTCAAGGCCGGGCCGGCCCTTCTTGCCGGCGGGCTCGGGCTGGTCGGCGGCGATCGTCTCGGCAATCATGAAGCCGTCGGGGCGGTTGGTACCGATCGTGCCCGTGGGCCCGCGTCGCGCCCAGCCGACGGCATAAAGGCCGGGCGCGACCCGACCCTCCTCATTGGCGAAGCGGCCGAGTTTGTCGTCGAAGGGCACGCCAGGGATCGGCGCGGTCTTGTAGCCGATCGCGGCGATCACCATCCCGCACGGGATCGCGTAGGTCTCGCCCGTGCCGACTGCCGCGCCCGAATCGTCGAGCCTGGTCCGCTCGACGATCAGCCGCTCGACCTTGCCGTCCCCTTCCACCGCCACCGGCTTCGCGAAGAAATCGAAGCTGACCGTCACGGGCTTGTCGCCGCCATTTCCGCCGAGGGTCGCGAAACTCCGCAAATGGCCAACCGACTTGCGCTGGCCGGGATCGAGCGCCGCATCGGCTTCCTCTGGCGGGAGGTCGGCCGCATCGACGGTCGGCCGCGCGCGCTCGAGATGGCCCAGCTCGCCAAGCTCCTTGGGCGTCATGCCGATCTGATGCGGCCCACGCCGGCCGACGATGGTGATATGCCGCGTCGGCGCGAGCCGGAGCGCTTCGAGCGCATGGGCTACGATGTCGGAACTCTCGAACTCGGCGATGGTCTTGGCGAGGATTCGCGCGACGTCGAGCGCGACATTGCCGTTGCCGATCACCGCGAACTCGCCCGATGAGAGCGGCGGATCGAGGTCGGCGAAATCCGGATGCCCATTATACCAGCCGACGAACGCCGCCGACCCGACCACGCCCGGCAGATCCTCGCCGGAGATGCCGAGAGGACGATCGGCGGGCGCGCCGGTTGCGAGCACGACCGCGTCGTAAAGCGCCGCCAGCTCTTCGATGCTGACATCCTCGCCGACCGAGACATTGCCGACGAAGCGGACATTGTCGCTGAGCGCCACCTGCTCGTAGCGGCGCGAGACCGCCTTGATCGACTGATGATCCGGCGCGACGCCGGTGCGGATCAGCCCGAACGGGACCGGAAGCCGGTCGATGATATCGATCCGCACCTCGTCACCGAACTGCTTCTGACAGGCCTCGGCCGTGTAATAGCCGGCCGGCCCGGATCCGATCACCGCGATATGCCGCATCGTCGTCACCCTCTCTTGTTGGGTTGATGGTAACGACGGTCGTGGCAGAGGCAAGGATTTACGACGCGGAAACCGCGACCTCGTATAGCGCTCGTTCAGGGAGTCGATTTCGACGATGAATGTCAGCGTCATCAAGGGCCTCGATCCAGCGATCGATCGCGTCGCGGCGATGGCGCGCGGAGCGTGGCGCTTCCTCACGCGCGGCTGGTTCGCGGCGGCCGGATCGGAGGAGATCGTCACGCTGCTGCTGAGCGGCGCGGAGGGCGTTCCGCTGATCGCGCTGCCGATCACCATGATGAACGGCATCATTCGCACGGTGCCCGGCGGCTACTGGCCGTTCCGCAGCTTTCCGGTCGCCGAGCAGGCGACGCCCGAGCATATGGCCGCCCTCCTGCGTGACCCCAGCGCCCGCCGCGCGCTCGGGCGCGTCTGGCGGGTGGGGCCGCTTTACGCCGACGATCCCGCGCTGGGCTTGCTGCGCCAGGCCGCAGGGCGCTCGGGATGGCATGTCTGCGAACGCCGGATCGCCACGTCGTGGCTGCTCGATATGACGGCGTTGGCCGCCGAGGGCGAATGGCCGCGAAACTCGACGCTCCGCAAGAACCGCTTTCACGAAAAGCATCTCGCCGGCCATGGTGCGCTCACATGGCGTTTCGCGCGCGGAGCGGAGTGGACACCGCAACTGTTCGCTGACCTGGCCGCGATCGAGGCCAGGAGCTGGCACGGCGGTGCGAGCGACCCCAAATTTCTCCCCGGCCCGCATCGCGATTTCTGGGAAAAGCTTTCCCGCGACCCCGATCAGGCGGCGCGCATGAACGCCGCTCTCCTCTATGTCGATGGCGAACCCGCTGCCTTCTCCTTCGATCTCGACGTCGACGGTCGCAAATATGCCATCGCCAACAGCTATGATCCCGCCTTCGCCAAGCATAGCCCCGGCAAATGTCTCTATTACCGCAACCTCGTGGATGCGATGGGCCGGGGCATCGGGCTGGTCGACTGGGGCGCGGGAGACGGCGGCTACAAGCAGACGATCGGTGCGACGCAAGGCCCGGAAATCCTCGACTGCCTGATCATTCGTACCGGCTGGCTGTCGCTGTTCGACCCGCTTGTCGCGGCGCTTTGGAAGGCTACCGGCCACAAGGGCTGAGCTTATCGCGCCGATGGATGCGTTCCTGGGCAAGACGAGCCGATTCGCGACTCGCGCACCGCTTTGTTATGGCTCTGCGGCTGCCGAGTCGATTCGCGTACAGAACAACCCGCCTTCAGGGGGATGCCATAGCTGGTCTGAATTCAGGCCGGATCGTCAGCCGCGTCGCGCGCTACTTTCCGGACAGAGAAATTTTCATGCGCTCGAACGGGCAGGTGCGCTTCGTCCGCATTTCGACCGCGTTGCAGCTCAAGGTCGTGGCCGTGCTGATGGCGGCTGTCTTGCTGTGGCTGGCGATGACGGCGGCCGCGTTCTTCCAGCGCGCGATCGTCGAGCAGGAACGCGCCGCGCTTGGCGAGCGCGAGGCCGCGGTCGCGAAATCGGCAGGCAGCGTCGCCGCCTTCCGTTCCTCGGTGGACGGCATCGCCACGCGGATCGAGGCGCGCCAGCGCCGGCTCGATCGCGTGGTGGGCCGTTATTTCGGCGGGATCGAGGATACCGCTGCTCCCAAGCCGATCACGATGAAGGCTTCGCTGCCTGAAGCGAAGCGCCTGGCGGAGCTGGAACGCCAGCAGATCGCCTTCGCCGCCGCATTGACCGATGCAGCAGCCGAGCGGAGCATCAAGGCGGAGGCCGCGCTCCGCAAATATGGCATCAATCCACGCACAGTCGCCGCCCAGCCGGTGCCGGAGGGTATCGGCGGACCCTATGTGCCGGTGTCGGGCGACCCGGCGGCGCTTGCGCGGCTTGGCGAGACCCTGACGCGCCTGGACCGCCTCGAACGCGTGCTGATGGCGGTTCCATCGACCCTGCCCGCGACGCCGGTGGCGCTGAGCAGCCCCTTCGGCATCCGTTCCGACCCGTTCAACGGCGGCGCGGCAATGCACACCGGGCTGGACATTCGCGGCGCCTACGGCCAGCCTATTTACGCTTCGGCAGCGGGCCGCATCGTCCGGGTCGGGCCGTGGTCCGGCTATGGCAATGTCGTCGTGATCGATCATGGCCATGGCATCGAGACGCGCTACGGCCACCTTTCCGGATTCACCGTGCGGCCGGGCGCGATCGTGAAGGCCGGCGACCAGATTGCGCGCATGGGCTCGACCGGGCGATCGACCGGCAACCATCTCCATTTCGAAGTGCGGATCAACGGGCGCGCGGTCAATCCGCGGCCATATCTGGAGGCTTCAGCCGATGTTCTCGAAATCAAGGCAGGGGTCGGACGCCGCTTTGCCGGCGGTGTCGGGCGGAGCTAAGGGCGCGACCTTCTCGGTGATCGGCGGCGACGTGCTGATCACCGGCGATATCAAGGCGACGGTCGATCTCCACATCGACGGCCGCGTGCAGGGCGACGTCGCCTGTGCGACGCTGGTCCAGGGCGAGGGCAGCCACATCGTCGGCTCGATCCAGGCCGACCACGCCCGCCTCGCGGGAACGGTCGAGGGCGCCCTTACCGTCAAGACGCTGGTGATAGAGGCCAGGGCACGGATCACGGGCGATGTTTCCTACGAGAGCCTCAGCATGGCGATCGGCGCCGAGGTCGACGGCCGGCTTACCCACATCAACGCTGCGGCTACTCCGCAAGGGCTGAAGCTGGTAACCGCTGGCGAATAATATAGTTCTGTCATTCCCGTGAAGGCGGGAATCCATATTCTCAAAGGTTTGGAGGTTATGGATTCCCGCCTTCGCGGGAATGACATAGCGTGAACAATTGTATGCCCATCACTCCCATTCGCGCCGCCAGCCTTGACGGCATCCCCCACGGCTTTATCGGCCGGGAGGGAGGCGTCTCGACCGGCATCCTCGGCGGACTCAATGTCGGTCTCGGCTCGGGCGATGATCGCGCCGCCATCACCGAAAATCGCCGCCGCGCGGTCGCGTCGGTCCTGCCTGGCGCGCGACTGGTGACGCTCCATCAGGTCCACAGCCCCGATGCGATCGCCGTCATCGCTCCCTTTCCGGACGACGCACGTCCCCATGCCGACGCGCTCGTCACCGACCGGCCCGGCCTGCTGCTCGGCATCCTGACCGCCGACTGCGCGCCCATATTGCTCGCCGACCAGCAGGCAGGGATCGTCGGTGCCGCCCATGCCGGCTGGAAGGGCGCGCTCCACGGCGTGACCGACTCCGCAATCACCGCGATGGAAGAGCTGGGGGCGGATCGCAGCCGGATCGCAGCCGCCGTCGGCCCGTGCATCGCGCGCGCCTCCTATGAAGTGGACGAGGCTTTCTTGCGCCGCTTTTGCGAGGCCGAGCCGGAAAATGAACGCTTCTTTTCGGCGGGCGCCCGGCCCGATCGCCATCAGTTCGATCTCGAGGCCTATGTCGCCGCGCGCCTCGCCGCCGCCGGGATCGCCCAGGTCGAACTGCTCGGCCTCGACACCTATGCCGACGAACGCCACTTCTACAGCTTCCGCCGCGCCACCCATCGCGGCGAGCCCGACTATGGCCGCCAGATTTCGCTGATTGGATTGCCCACATGAGCGCGTCATCCCAGCGCACGCTGGGATCCCAATTCTCTTTCGTCGAGGAAGAAAAGAGATTCCAGCTTTCGCTGGAATGACGATGGTGAATGCCCCTATAGCCCGCAGCCATGGAGCGTTTGACGAGCGACGCGCCGGTGCCGGAGCATCTCCGGAACGCCGTGATCGCACTGGGCAATTTCGACGGGTTTCACCAGGGGCATCAGGCGGTGGTTTCGCGCGCACGCGCGATCGCCCAGGCCGAGGGCCGTCCCCTGCTCGTCGCGACTTTCGCGCCGCACCCCTCGCGCATCTTCAACCCCGACGCGCCTTTCTTCCGCCTGACCACGCTCGACCAGCGTCAGCGCCTGTTCGCCGCCGCCGGAGCGAACGCGATGCTGGTGTTCAACTTCGATCGGGCGATGGCGGCGGTCAGCGCCGAGGATTTCGTCACGGACTGGCTGATCGCCCGCTTCGGGGCGGCGGTAGTGGTGACCGGCGAGGACTTCACCTTCGGCGCCGGCCGGCGCGGCAACATCGCTTTCCTGCAGAGGTTCGCCGCGCCGCTCAGGCTTCGGGCGGAGGCGGTCGGCCCGGTGTCGGACGCCGAGGGGCCGATCTCCTCCAGCCGCATCCGCGACGCGCTTCAAAATGGCGACTGCGAGACGGCGACCCGCCTGCTCACCCGCCCCTTCGCCATCGAGGGCGTGGTCGAGCATGGCGACAAGCTCGGCCGCTCGATCGGCTTCCCGACCGCCAACATCCCGTTCGACCGCTATCTGCGCCCGGCCTTCGGCATCTATGCCGTGCGCGGCCATATGCCGGACGGCCGCATCGTCGGCGGCGCCGCCAATCTCGGCATCCGCCCGACCTTCGATCCGCCCAAGGAGCTGTTCGAGCCACATTTCTTCGATTTCTCGGGCGATCTCTATGGCCAGACGATCGAAGTCGACCTGATCCACTATCTCCGCCCCGAGGCGAAGTTCGACACGATGGAAGCGCTGATCGCCCAGATCGAGGCCGATTGCCTGGAAGCCAAACGCGTGCTTGCCTTGACGCCGTGATTGCGTACGCCCTTCACGTATCCCGGCGAAGGCCGGGATCCAGCCAGGCGCGGTCTCGCGCCTGAAAAGACCGATCCCAAACTGGACCCCGGCCTTCGCCGGGGTACGGGCCTCGCAGTTCCGTTTGCCAGAATAGCTGTATGCGCTAGAAGCCCGCCGCATATGGCCGACCAACCCGACTACAGAGACACCGTCTTCCTGCCCAAAACCGACTTCCCCATGAAGGCGGGCCTTGCGCAGAAGGAACCGGCGATCCTCGCCAAGTGGGCGGCCGAAGACCTTTACGGCAAGCTCCGCGCCGCCCGCGCGTCCGCCGAGAAATTCATCCTCCACGATGGCCCGCCCTACGCCAATGGCGATATCCACATGGGCCATGCGATGAACAAGGTGCTGAAGGACATCATCGTCCGCAGCCAGTCGCTGATGGGCAAGGATGCGCCCTACGTCCCCGGCTGGGATTGCCACGGCCTCCCGATCGAATGGAAGATCGAGGAAGAATATCGCAAGAAGAAGCTGAACAAGGACGAGGTTCCGCCGCAGGAATTCCGCGCCGAATGCCGCGCCTATGCGGCCAAATGGGTCGATATCCAGCGCGAGCAGTTCAAGCGCCTCGGCGTGATGGGCGACTGGGACGATCCCTATCTCACCATGAAGTTCGATGCCGAGGCCGCGATCGTCGGCGAGCTTTTGAAGTTCGCCATGTCCGGCCAGCTCTATCGCGGCGCCAAGCCGGTGATGTGGTCCCCGGTCGAAAAGACCGCGCTTGCCGAGGCCGAGGTCGAATATGAGGAGATCACGTCGACCCAGATCGACGTGGCGTTCGAGATTACTGCAAGCCCCATTGCTGAACTGCATGGCGCATCGACGGTAATCTGGACAACGACCCCGTGGACGATTCCAGTGAACCAAGCTTTGGCCTACCGGCCGGAGGTTGAGTATGTGCTGGTTGAGGTCAGAACGGTGACCCAAAAACAAACAGGTATCGCGCCTCCGACATCGCTTGAAAAATGGGATGGGAGGAGATTTCTGGTTGCCAACGATCCTGCCTTGCTCGACGCTTTTTTAAAGCGCGTCAGCCGAAGTGTATCTCTTGAAAATGCGCCTCACAGCGGCAACGTGTTTGTAAGCAAGACGATTTGGACTGGTAAAGGCTCCCAACTCGCCGGAACTATCGCCCGTCACCCGATGCACAAGCTCGGCGGCTTTTTCGCCACGCCGCGCCCGTTCCTGCCGGGCGATTTCGTCACGACCGACACCGGCACTGGCCTCGTCCACATGGCGCCCGATCATGGCGAGGACGATTTCCTGCTCTGCAAGGCGCATGGCATAAATCCGGTGTTCGCAGTTGAAGCGGACGGAGTCTATCGTTCCGACTGGCTTTGGTTGCCCCGTAGCGATGAACGATCCGGGTCGGTAATTAACGACAAATTCAACTCGCCCGATGGCCCGATTTGTTCGGATTTGAAAGCGGCGGGAGCATTACTTTCATCTGCGCCTTTTTCACATAGCTATCCAAAGAGCTGGCGCTCCAAGGCCAAGGTGATCTTCCGCTGCACCCCGCAATGGTTCATTCCGATGGACGCAGCGATTCAAGGTGCCGGGGGCACCTTGAAAGGAGCTGCGGAACGAGCGGAGGATATCCCGCTCTGCGCGACCGAAGCCGAGATCAGGGCGCAACAATCCCGCGCTCAGGCTGAGCCTGTCGAAGCCTCAACCACCCTTCGACAAGCTCAGGGTGAGCGCGGAAGGAATGCCACAACCCTCCGCCAGACCGCGCTCGCCGCGATCGAGGAGACGCGCTGGGTGCCCGAGAAGGCGCGTAACCGCATCCATGCGATGGTCGAGGGGCGGCCTGACTGGGTGATCAGCCGCCAGCGCGCCTGGGGCGTGCCGATCGCGCTCTATGTGAACCGCAAGACCGGGGACTATCTGCGCGACCCGGCCGTCAACGCCCGCATCGTCGCAGCGTTCGAGGCGGGCGGCGCCGACGCTTGGTTCACCGCCGATCATCAGGCGCTGCTCGGCCCCGACTACGACCTCGCCGACTATGAGCCGCAGAACGACATTCTCGACGTCTGGTTCGACAGCGGCTCGACCCACGCCTTCGTCATGGAGAAGCGCTTCCCCGGCACGCGCGCGAGCCTTTATCTCGAAGGCTCCGACCAGCATCGCGGCTGGTTCCAGTCCTCGCTGCTGGAAAGCTGCGGCACGCGCGGGCAGGCGCCTTACGACGCCGTGCTGACGCACGGCTTCGCGCTCGACGGCCAAGGCCGTAAGATGTCGAAATCCTTGGGCAATGTCGTCGATCCGCTCAAGATCATGGAGACGAGCGGGGCGGACATCCTGCGCCTGTGGGTCGCGAGCACCGACTATTTCGAGGATGTCCGTATCGGCAACGAGATCCTCGCCGGCACGTCGGACGCCTATCGCAAGCTCCGCAACACCTTCCGCTACCTGCTCGGCGCGCTCGACGGCTTCGGCGAGGCGGAACGCACGGCCGAATTTCCCGAACTCGAACGCTATGCGCTGCACCTGCTCGCCAAGCTCGATGCGGAATTGCGCGACGCGACCGCCGCCTTCGAGTTCAACCGCTACAGCCGCGCGCTGAGCGAATTCGCCAATAACGACCTCTCGGCCTTCCTATTCGATATCCGCAAGGACTGCCTCTATTGCGACGCGCCTTCGGACCCGAAGCGCCGTGCTTACCGCACCGTGCTGGACATCCTGTTCCACGCGCTGGTCCGCTATGCGGCGCCGATCCTCTGTTTTACCACTGAGGAAGTCTGGAACACGCGCTATCCCGACGCGGGCAGCGTCCATCTGCTCGAATGGCCGGAGATCGACGCCGGCTGGACCGACGAGGCGCTGGGCGAGAAATGGGCACTGCTCCGCCGCTACCGCACCCGCATGACCGGCGAAATCGAGCCGCTCCGCCGGGAGAAGATGATCGGATCGAGCCTCGAGGTCGACGTGACCGCGCTCAGCTACGCCCCCGCCGAGGCTGAGGCGCTGCGCTCGGTCGATTTTTCGGAGATCGGCATCGTCGCCAAGGTCGAGGTGTGCGACGGCGATCCCGGCGCCTTCGACCTGCGCGACGGCGATCCGATCGCGTTCGAGGTGCAGAAGACCGCCTTCGAGAAATGCGGCCGCTGCTGGCGTCATCTGCCCGAGGTCAAGGAAGACGGCTACACACGCTGCACCTTCACCATCGAGCAGGACGGTGAGCTGACGAAGCTGGCCGTCACCCACGAGGCAGACGGCCCGCACAAGCTGATCCCGAACGTCTCCAAGGGCTGGCCGCTGGTGCTGGCGAGCCTGAAGAGCCTGCTGGAGACCGGCAAGGGTTTTGAGCGCCCGCCGTCGAAGGGGTGAAGCTTGTTTCGGATACGAGACAATCCTTACCAAAGGTGACTTTGATGTTGCAGCTGTCCTTGCCGCAAGCCATGTCGAACGCCGACACGGTCATGGCCTCGGCCGATCTTCCCACCTCGTCGGGCGCGGTCATTGCAGCACTCGTCACCACCAAGGTCGAGCGCTGGTGGGGCTCGATCGACACCTACCGGATGACCGGCTGGACCGCCGATCTTCGCGTCGGCGGCCGCTGGAGCGTCATTGTCAGG
>Ga0081455_10000965_pt1 | contig 36798 bp, 31 predicted proteins | sample TabmetS3T2R1_FD_70207 | JGI IMG/M metagenome (GOLD analysis project Ga0081455, IMG submission 70207) | Tabebuia heterophylla rhizosphere microbial communities from the University of Puerto Rico - S3T2R1 | ecosystem: Host-associated > Plants > Roots > Rhizosphere ...
TGGCGGTGACGGTAAAGCTGTCGCTCGACTACGTGACGCCCGCGACGCGCCGCTCCAACGCCTGGGACAGTCGCCTGGGCGGCGCGCTGGCCGACGCCGTCAGCTGCAACGCCGTGGTCAAGGCATTCGGCGCCGAAGAGCGCGAGGATGCTCGCCTCGGCCGTTTCCTGACGCGTTGGCAAGCGCGCACCTGGGTCAGCTGGACCAGGGCCACGCTCACCGGCGTCGTGCAGCAGGCGATCCTGATGGTGCTGCGCTTCACCGTGATCGGGCTCGCGCTGCTGTTCTGGTGGCGGGACGCCGCAACGCTGGGCGATGTCACCTTCGTGCTCACCGCCTATGGCGTGATCGACGGCTACCTGCGCGACATCGGCCACCATGTGCGCAACGTCCAGCGCTCGACCAGCGACCTGGAAGAGCTCGTCGCCTTCCATGAGGAGCCGCTCGGCGTCGAGAACCAGCCCGGTGTCCGCGAGATGAAGATCGCGCGCGGCGACATCGCGTTCGACCAGGTGCGCTTCCGCTACCCCAACCTCGACCGGCAAGTCTACGACAACTTGTCGATCCGCATCCCGGCGGGCCAGCGCGTCGGCCTGGTCGGACCATCGGGCTCGGGCAAGACGACCTTCGTCAAGCTCGTGCAGCGTCTGTACGATCTCGATGGCGGCTGCATTGCGATCGACGGACAGGATATCGCCAGCGTCTCGCAGGAGAGCCTGCGCCAGCAGGTGGCGATCGTGCAGCAGGAGCCGTTGCTGTTCCACCGCTCGCTCGCCGAGAACATTGCCTACGGCCGCCCCGATGCCATCAGCTCGGAGATCGAGGCGGCGGCGCGGCTCGCCCATGCGGACGTCTTCATCGAGCGGCTGCCGCAGCGTTACGCCACGCTGGTCGGCGAACGCGGCGTCAAGCTCTCGGGCGGCGAGCGCCAGCGCGTGGCGATCGCCCGCGCCTTCCTGGCCAATACGCCGATCCTGATCCTGGACGAGGCGACCTCCAGCCTCGACAGCGAATCGGAGGCCTTGATCCAGGATGCAATGCGCAGCCTGATGCAGGGCCGCACGACGCTGGTCATCGCCCACCGCCTGTCGACGGTGCGTGAGCTCGACCGCATCCTGGTGTTCGATCATGGCCGCATCGTCGAGGATGGCCACCATGCCACCCTGCTCCGCCTCAAGGACGGCATCTATCGCCGTCTGGTCGAGCGTCAGGCCGAGGGCATGGGGGATGATCTCGAGGCGGCTTAAGAAGATGCTCCGCGCAACCAAATGCAGCTGGCGATCATTGAGAGGCGAACGAGCAGCCTGTCGAAGAGTAACGGCGATGGACCTGACGCGCGATTTCGACATTCTTTCGCCGGGCTTCCACGCAAACCCCTTCCCCACTCTCGACCGCATGCGGGCCCAAGGCCCGGCGATTCGCTTGAGGCTGCCGATCGTCGGCCGCACATGGCTCGCCCTCACCCATGAGGTATGCTCGACGTTGCTGAAGGATCACGAGACCTTCGCGCGCGATCCCGCCAACGCCGGAAGCCGCACGCAGGCGCGGATCCTGAAGATCCTGCCGCGCACGCTCGGGCTTCTGGCAACGAACATGCTGGGTTACGACGACCCCGAGCATCGCCGCCTGCGCGGTCTTGTCGACCAGGCTTTCCAACGCCGCTCAATCGAGGCGCTGCGACCGATGATCATCGACATTACGGATCGGCTTCTGGACCGGCTCGAGGGAAAGACCGAGTCCGATCTCATGGCCGAATTCTGCCGGGACCTGCCCCTCTCGGTGATTTGCGCGATGCTGGGCCTGCCAGAGGCGGATCAGGACAGGTTCAGGAACTGGCTGGGCGGCTTGAAGGACACGGCAAGCATCGGCGCAGTCATCCGCGCCGTTCCCGGTGTAGTGAGCGTCGTTCGTCACCTTCGGCGTGTCTCGCGGCCGGGCGGCGGTGCGCTCCCGGAAGGATTGATCGCGGCACTGCGCGAGGCGGCAACGGATGGTCAGACGCTCAGCGAAGACGAGCTGGTTTCGATGATTTTCCTGCTCTTCGGGGCGGGACAGGAAACGACCACCCATTTGATTTCCGGCGGGCTCTTCGCGCTGTTGACGCACGAGGATCAACGGCGGCGGCTGCAGGACGATCCAAGCCTGATGCCCACGTGTGTCGAGGAATGCCTACGCTACGTGTCGCCCGTCCAGATGACAAAGCCACGCTTCGCTACCCGTGACGTATCCTGGCAAGGAATGAAATTTCAGCGCGGCGACATGGTGGCGGCGTTCCTGGCATCGGCCAACGCGGACCCGGCCAAGTTCATGGAGCCTCATGGCTTCGACACTTCCCGTCTCCCGAACCCGCATCTCTCGTTCGGCACAGGTCCGCATTTCTGCCTCGGCTTCCAGCTCGCCCGGGCGGAGGCCGCGATCGCCTTCGAACGCATTCTCGCGCGCTTTCCGAACGTGCGTCTCGCAGTCGACGAGCGGAAGATCGCGTGGCATAGGCGTCTTGGCATACGCGCCCTGGCGCGATTGCCCGTGCATCTCGTGGCCTAGGCAGATGCGCCCGCCGGATGCCGGTTCCCATTTCAGGACGAAGGCTGAAGCGAGAAGAGGCGACGTGCGACAAGTGCAACGCTAGAGCCTTGGATGAGCACCGAGAACAGGACGACGACGTAGGTCGCCACGACGATCAGCTGCTTGTAGGGTCCTTCCGGTACCGAAAGAGCGAGGGCGATGGAGATTCCGCCGCGCACCCCGCCCAGCACCAGGATCGCATACGATCCTGGAGGCAGGCCGCTGGAATGCCGCAGCGCCAGCAACGGCAATCCGACCGAGAGAGCGCGAGCTCCAACCGTGAGGGGTATCGCGGCGAGGCCGAGCAGCAAGAGCTTCCAATCATCCAGGACCAGAATCAGCTCGAGGCCTATCAACAGGAACAGCAATGCGTTCAGGATTTCGTCTATCAGCGACCAGAACTTGTTCACGTAGTCCCGGGTAATGTCGCTCATGGCCAGACGGCGGCCATGATTTCCGATGATCAGGCCGGCGACGGCGGTCGCGATAGGGCCGTTGACGTGAAGGCGATGTGCTAGCGCATAACCACCCATGACAAGCGCGAGAGTGATCAGCACCTCGAGATTGTGCTCGTCGACCGACCGCAAGGCGACGAAGGCGATCCAACCGGCAAACGCTCCCAAGGCGGCGCCACCGAGCGCTTCCACCACGAACAGCCGGCCTGCTTCGCATAGGGAGGCTTCGCCGCCGCCCGCCGCCATTTGGAGAAGGATAGTGAAGACCACAACTCCGACGCCGTCGTTGAACAGACTTTCGCCGGCGACCGTCACCTCCAGCGAATGGGGTACGCTCGTCCGCTTCAGGATTCCGAGGACGGCTACCGGATCAGTGGGGCTGATCAGAGCGCCGAACAAGAGGCACCAAAGGAGCGGCAGGGGAAGGCCCACGGCGCGGCAGACCAACCAAGCCGCGCCGCCGATGACGACAGTCGAAACGAGGACACCCGATATGGTGATGATCCCAATCGACCAGCGCGCACGATGCATCTGGTTCAGGTCGATGTGCAGGGCGCCAGCAAAAAGCAGGAAGGAGAGCATTCCTTCCATCAGTGCAAAGCGAAAATCGATCGATTCGAGCACCCGTCGGATGGCATGACCGGTCTGGACCTCAGGCAGCATGTTGTCGACGACAACGACCACGACCGAGGCGAGCGCTCCCATAGCGGTGAGACCCGTGGTCTGCCTCAGGCCCAGGAAGCGGTAATTCAGATAGCCAAAGACTGCCGCGCAGACGACCAGAGCGGAGGCGAGGTTAAAGGCGTCGAAATAGTCGCTATCCATGAGTCCTCTGCCTATCGTAACGGGGCCCGTGCCGACAACCCAACACAGCTGCAGAACGACCGCAGGGGCGAAAGCGCGACTCTTGTTTGATCGGGAACGCCGGGTCAGTTCTTGGGTGGCGCGAAGATCGGCGGTGGACTCTCGTCCGACGGCGGAGTCTGCAGCTCGATCTTGACCTTGCTCGGGTCGACGGTGCTGGCCTTGTCAAGGCCTGCCGTGACGAGCTCCGGGAAAGCGATGACCAACGCCACCATTATGACCTGGATGAAAACGAAGGGCACTGCTCCCCAATAGATCTGCGCTGTCGTCACGCCGTCCATCAGCTTGCCGGTGACTTTGTCGGTATATTTCGAATCTGGTGCGACGGACCTCAGATAAAACAGAGCGAAGCCGAAGGGCGGGTGCATGAACGAGGTCTGCATGTTGATGCCGAGGAGCACGCCGAACCAGATGAGGTCGATTCCGAGCGATTCCGCAGGCTTGGCGAGCAGCGGAATGATGATGAAAGCCAGCTCGAAGAAATCCAGGAAGAACGCGAGAAAGAAAATCAGCAAATTGACGACGATCAGGAATCCGATGGCGCCGCCGGGAAGGGCCAGAAGCAGGTGCTCGACCCACTGGTCGCCGTTGACCCCGTAAAAGCTCAGGCTGAAGACGCGCGCGCCGACCAGGATGAAGACGACGAAGGCCGTCAGCTTGGCCGTGCTGTCCATCGCCTGCCGGAGCAGCGGCAGTGTCAGCCGCCGGTTGGCGAGCGCCAGCAGCACGGCGCCCGTGGCCCCCATCGCACCGCCTTCCGTAGGCGTGGCAAGACCGATGAAAATCGTGCCCAGGACAAGGAAGATCAGCGCAAGCGGCGGCATCATGACGATCACGACCTGCTGCGCCAAACGGCTGAGGAGCCCCAGCTTCAAGCTTCGATTGACCAGGGCAAGGCCATAGGCAAGCAGCGCGGCAAACGACGCCGCCCAGATATCCTCCCAGTGGAGGAGGTGCTCGAGCGCCCAGGCGCAAGCCACGACACCCAGGACGACAACCGCAAGCGATGTGTAGCCCGCCTTGCCTTGATCTTCTTTCAGCTGCCGTGCTTCGGGTGGCAAGGCGGGAGCCATACGCGAATTGAGGATGGTGCGGCTGAGCACATATCCGACATAGAGCGCCGTTAGCACGAGGCCGGGAATGATGGCCCCCTTGTACATGTCGCCGACCGATCGGCCGAGCTGGTCGGCAAGCACGATCAGGACCAGGCTCGGAGGAATGATCTGGGCAAGCGTGCCGGAGGCGGCGATGACGCCGGTGGCGAGCCGGCGATCGTAGCCATACCGCAGCATGATCGGCAGCGAGATCAGGCCCATCGAGATGACCGATGCGGCCACCACGCCGGTGGTTGCCGCAAGAAGCGCGCCGACGAAGACGACGGCATAGGCGAGGCCGCCGGGGAGAGGTCCAAAGAGCTGCCCTATCGTATCGAGCAGATCCTCTGCCATTCCCGAACGTTCGAGGATGAGCCCCATGAAGGTGAAGAAAGGAATGGCCAGCAGGGTGTCGTTCTCCATGACACCGAACAGACGATTGGGCAGCGCCTGCAGCAAGTTGGGCGTGAACAGGCCCATTTCGATGCCGGCAATCGCGTAGAGCATGCCGAGCGCCGCCAGCGAGAACGCAACCGAATACCCCAGCAGCAGGAAGAAGATGAGCGACACGAACATGATCGGTGCCATCTCCGCCTTGATCCAGCCGGCGAGAGCACTCTGTGGCGCGACTATCGATGTCAGCAGGACAATGCCGATGCCGACGAGAAAGACGTAGAAGAAGCCGCGAAGCACCTTCATCAGGCGACCTCACCGTGCGAAGACGGCGCCGTCCGCGGGTCGACATAGACGCCGCGCATGACGCCGATCTGCTTGATGATCTCCGAGATGCCCTGCATCAGCAGGAGGGCGAAGCCTACAAGCATGATGAGCTTCGCCGGCCAGCGCAGGAGGCCGCCTGCATTGCTCGAGACCTCATGCAGGCGCCAGGAGTCGAGGAAATAAGGCCAGGAGAAATAGAGCATGATCACGCAAAGAGGCACCAGGAAGAACACATGCCCGAAAAGCGCGATGCGCTGGTTCGCTTTCGTCGACAGATGGCTGGCCACGATGTCGATGCGGATATGTTCCTTGCGCAGCAGTGCGTAGCCCGAGCAGCACAGGAAGACGACGCTGAACATGTACCACTGCAGCTCGAGCCAGGCGTTCGAGCTCATGTTCAAGAACTTGCGGGCGACGGCGTTCGCCGCGCTCACCAGCACCATGGCGAGAATAAGCCAGTACAGCGTGCGCCCGACAAACTCCGTCACCCGGTCGATCGCAGCACTCAGCTTGAGAAGTGCGGCCATTGACGATGCCTCCCTGCTGTCTCTTTGCTTGTTGGCGCTTCATCCGCGCGGGCGTCTTCCCCTGTAGCAGAAATTGCCCTGATGGTGCATCCCGCGCAGTCGAGTTTCGCGGCATTCTTGTGTGCTATTGCAGCCCCTCAGTCAGTGGCTCTTCGGCCTATCCCTCCATTTTCGAGCCTGGCTGCAACGCCGTTCCGCGTCGCCAAACAGAACAACTGCGCGTCTTCCAGATATCCCAACGATGACCGCACCGCGCTGGCGTCGCGGCCATCGCGCTCAAGCACAGCGATCTCTCGCCGATACGCCTCCATGACGCGGACGCGACGCTCGACCAGGCGATCGAGGCACTGCAGGAAGCGCCACAATATCGAACGATGAGCCATCTTCTTCCCTCATCTTTTCGCCCGTGAACGCGATTGAGCATAATCACTTCCGCGCAGGCGGCTTCCAGACGAGAAGCACATGGCAGCCAAGACGAACCGGGGTAATTCCACGCTTCGGTGACATTGAGATTTCCGCCACCGGGTCCTACCTGCGGTTGTCGACCGAAGCAGAGCGGATGCGCCAGGGCGTCGAGCCGGCACGGCGACGAATCGACCAATTGTTGCAAACCTAGACCATATTCACGCAATAATATGTCGAAATGGGCCGATGGACGATAGCTCGGCGTGGTATTATGAATAATGTATTCTGCTTTCGGGCAGAGCAATAACAGACCAAGGAGGATCCTGGCTCCATGAGCGAAGCGCGCCTGGTCGTCGCTCGCATAGAGAGCCCTGAGACGTTCAAGGACAAGGCTTATACGGCCTTGCGCAACGTCATTGTCTCGTCCGGAATCTACCGTTCGCGCACCGACATCCGCCTCGACGAACGCCAGCTCGCCCAGGACTTCGGCATCTCGCGCACGCCGGTGCGCGAAGCGATGGCTCAGCTCGAGCGCGAAGGCTTCGTGCGTTCGGTGCCACGGCGCGGCGTCTACGTCGTGCGCAAGACCAAGAATGAAGTGATCGAGATGATCACGGTGTGGGCCGCGCTCGAGAGCATGGCGGCGCGGCTGATCACCGAGCAGGCGAGTGACGATGAGATCGCGGGACTGAGGCGGATGTTCGCCACCTTCGAAGGCGACCAGCTGCACGCCAAGCTCGATGAATATTCCGAGGTCAACATCAACTTCCACCAGGCCATCATCGAGCTCAGCAGCAACCAGGTGCTGATCAAGCTCGCCGAGAACCTGTTCACCCATATGCGCATGATCCGTGGCGCCACAATCGGCGAGGACGATCGCGCCGACCGCTCGATCCGCGACCACATGAACATCATACAGGCGCTCGAGGCGCGCGAGACCGAGCGCGCCGAGGATCTCGTGCGCCAGCACGCGCTCGGGCTCGCCGAGCACGTCCGCAAGCACGCCGACTATCTGGATTGACGGGAGGACTATATGGCCGATGCAGCATTGAAGAAACCCGCGGCGACAGCGGACGAAAGCCAGGAATTGACCGATGGCTTTCACCTCGTCATCGACGCGCTCAAGCTCAATGGCATCAACACCATCTATGGCGTACCCGGCATCCCGATCACGGATCTCGGCCGCATGGCCCAGGCGGCGGGCATCCGTGTCCTTTCGTTCCGCCACGAGCAGAACGCCGGCTATGCCGCGGCCATCGCGGGATTCCTGACCAAGAAGCCGGGCGTCTGCCTCACTGTCTCGGCGCCGGGCTTCCTCAACGGGCTGACGGCGCTTGCCCACGCCACCACCAACTGCTTCCCGATGATCCTGATCAGCGGCTCGTCGGAGCGCGAGGTTGTCGACCTGCAACAGGGCGACTACGAGGAGATGGACCAGCTCGCCATCGCCAAGCCCCTGTGCAAGGCGGCGTACCGCGTGCTGCACGCCCAGGACATCGGCATCGGATTCGCGCGTGCGATTCGCGCCGCGGTCTCCGGCCGTCCGGGCGGCGTCTATCTCGATCTGCCGGCCAAGCTGTTCGGCCAGGTCATGAATGCCGAGGCCGGCGCGAAGTCGCTGGTCCAGGTCATCGACCCGGCGCCGGCGCAGATCCCTGCCCCCGGCGCGGTCAAGCGCGCGCTCGATGTCTTGAAGGCCGCCAAGCGGCCGCTGATCATCCTCGGCAAGGGTGCCGCCTATGCGCAGGCCGATGATGCGATCCGCGCCCTGGTCGAGAAGAGCGGCGTTCCCTTCCTGCCCATGAGCATGGCCAAGGGCCTGCTGCCGGACACGCATCCGCAGTGCGCCGGTGCGGCACGCTCGACCGTGCTGAAGGACTCCGATGTCGTGATGATGATCGGCGCGCGGCTGAACTGGCTGCTGTCCCATGGCAAGGGCAAGAGCTGGGGCGATGCGCCCAAGAAGTTCATCCAGGTCGATATCGAGCCCAAGGAGATGGACAGCAACGTCGAGATCGCCGCCCCCGTGGTCGGCGACATCGGCTCCTGCGTCTCAGCCCTTCTCGACGGCATGGGTGGCGACTGGTCCGCGCCGCCGGCCGACTGGACCTCGGTCGTCTACGCCAAGCGCGAAGAGAACGTCGCCAAGATGGCGCCGCGACTGATGAACAACAAGTCGCCGATGGACTATCACGGTGCTCTGGGTGCGCTGCGCACCATCATCAAGGAGCGCCCGGACGCCATCCTGGTCAACGAGGGCGCCAATACGCTGGACCTGACGCGCGGCGTGATCGACCTCTATCAGCCGCGCAAGCGCCTCGATGTCGGCACCTGGGGCGTCATGGGCATCGGCATGGGCTATGCCATCGCCGCCGCCATCGAGACAGGCAAGCCCGTGCTCGCCATCGAAGGCGACAGCGCCTTCGGCTTCTCCGGCATGGAGGTCGAGACGATCTGCCGGTACAAGCTGCCGGTTTGTGTCGTCGTCTTCAACAACGACGGCATCTACCGCGGCACGGACGTCAATGCGGCCGGCTCGGATCCGGCGACCACCGTGTTCGTCAAGGGCTCGCGCTACGACAAGATGGCGGAAGCCTTCGGCGGTACCGGCGTCAACGCGACGACGCCCGACGAGCTGAAGCAGGCCGTGAACGAGGCCATGGACTCAGGCCGACCCACGCTCATCAACGCAGTGATCGATCCGGCCGCCGGCAGCGAGAGTGGCCGCATCGGCAACCTCAATCCACAAAGCGCGCTCCGCAAGAAATAGTCCGAGTCTGGAGGATCAAGAGATGGCCACGAAGAAAATCGCAGCGACCAAGAGCAAGGCGAAGGCAAAGACGGGCCCCAGCCTGCCCAAGCGCTCCAGCAAGCCGTGGGGCCAGGACGGCAAGGCGCTCGACGGCGTGCGCATCCTCGACTTCACACACGTCCAGTCAGGCCCGACCTGCACCCAGCTGCTGGCCTGGTTCGGCGCCGACGTGATCAAGGTCGAACGGCCGGGCACCGGCGACATCACGCGCGGCCAGCTGCAGGACGTGCCCCACGTCGACAGCCTGTACTTCACCATGCTCAACCACAACAAGCGATCGATCACGCTCGATTCCAAGAGCACGGAAGGCAAGAAGGTGCTGGAGCGGCTCGTGAAGAGCTGCGACGTGCTGGTCGAGAACTTCGCACCTGGCGCGCTCGACCGCATGGGGCTGACCTGGGATCAGATCCATCTCTGGAACCCGCGCATGATCGTGGCCTCGGTCAAGGGCTTCGGCCCTGGGCCCTATGAGGATTGCAAGGTCTACGAGAACGTGGCGCAATGCGCTGGCGGCTCGGCTTCGACGACGGGCTTCCGCGACGGCCCGCCGCTGGTCACCGGCGCGCAGATCGGCGACTCCGGAACCGGCCTGCACCTGGCGCTGGGCATCGTCTGCGCCCTGTTCCAGCGCAACCGCACCGGCCGCGGCCAGCGTGTGCTGGCGGCCATGCAGGACGGCGTGTTGAACCTTTGCCGCGTCAAGCTGCGTGACCAGCAGCGTCTCGCGCACGGCCCGCTCAGGGAATACAGCCAGTTCGGCGAAAACATCCCGTTCGGCGACGCCACGCCGCGCGCCGGCAACGACTCGGGCGGCGGCCAGCCCGGCTGGATCCTGAAGTGCAAGGGCTGGGAGACCGATCCCAACGCCTACATCTATTTCATCACCCAGGCGCCGGTGTGGGAGAAGATCTGCGACCTGATCGGCAAGCCGGAGTGGAAGACCGATCCGGACTACGCCAAGCCGGGGGCACGCCTGCCGCGGTTGAAGCATATCTTCGATACGATCGAGGCGTGGACCATGACCATGACCAAGTTCGAGGTCATGACAGCCTGCAACGCCGTCGACATCCCGGTCGGGCCGATCCTGTCGATGAAGGAACTGGCCGAGGAGCAGTCGCTGCGCGAGACCGGCACCATTGTCGAGGTCGATCATCCGACGCGCGGCAAGTACCTCTCGGTCGGCAACCCGATCAAGCTTTCGGACTCGATCACCGAGGTCACGCGCTCGCCGCTGCTCGGCGAGCACACCGACGAGATCCTGGGCGATGTGCTCGGCTTCACTGACGAGGAGATCGCCGAGATCAAGGCGTCGGGCGCCATCGGCGAGACGCAGAAGCTGGCAGCGGAGTAGCCCCATGCGCATCGTCGTCCACGGACAGCAGGCCTTCGGCAAGGCCGTGCTGGAGGCGCTGCTCAAGCGCGGCGAGAACATCGTCGGCGTCTATGCGGCGCCGGAGAAGCCCGGCCAGCGGCCCGATCCTCTCAAGGAGGCGGCACAGGCGGCGAAGCTGCCGGTGTTCCAGCCCTCCTCCTATCGCAAGCCCGAGGTGTGGGAGGAGTTCAAGGCGCTGAAGCCCGACCTGCAGGTCATGGCGTTCGTCACCTTGTTCGTGCCCGAGGAGTTCCTGAACATCCCGACGCACGGCTCGATCCAGTATCACCCGTCGCTGCTGCCGGCCTATCGCGGCGCCAGCGCCATCAACTGGCCGATCATCCTGGGCGAGAAGGAGACCGGGCTGTCGATCTTCTGGCCCGACAACGGCCTCGATACCGGCGACGTGCTGCTGCAGAAGAAGACGCCGATCGGCCCCAAGGACACGCTGGGCACGGTCTACTTCGATCGGCTGTTCCCGATGGGCGTGGAGGCCATGCTCGAGTCCGTCGATCTCGTGAAGGCCGGCAAGGCGCCGCGCATCAAGCAGGACCATGCGCACGCGACCTACGAGGGCCGGTGCAACGCCGAGAATGCCCGCATCGACTGGGGCAAGTCCTGGCGCCAGATCGATCCCTTGATCCGCGGCTGCAACCCCGCGCCGGGCGCGTGGACGACGCTCGACGGCAAGACGCTGCAGATCTTCGACATCGAGCCGCTGCCCGCGCGCGATCCCAAGGGGATCGGCGGCAAGCTCGGCGAGATCGTCGACGTGGACGGCGACGGCTTCACCGTCGTCTGCGCCGACGGCCGCATCAAGGTGCTGCGCGTGAAACCGGCGGACGGCCCCAAGGTCGGCGCTGGAGAGTACGCCGCCAGCATCAAGCTCGCGGCGGGAACGCGCCTCAGCTGATCGTCACGTCCTCCTCTGCGCGGAGCCCGCGCAGGGGAGGTGTCGCCGCTTGCGGCGACGGAATAAATTGGAGGAAATCGTCGATGCCCGCCTCGCAGCATGTAAACCCCAAAACCGACATCCAGATCGCCCAGGAGGCCACCAAGCGGCCGATCCTGGAGCTGGCGCGCGAAAGGCTCGGCATCGCGCCCGAGAGCCTCGAGCCTTACGGCCACTACAAGGCCAAGGTCTCGATGGACTACATCAAGTCCCTGCAGGACAAGCCCAGCGGCAAGCTGATCCTGGTCTCGGCGATCTCGCCCACGCCGGCCGGCGAAGGCAAGACGACGACCACCGTTGGCCTCACCGACGCCCTGAACCACATCGGCAAGAGGGCGATGCTCTGCCTGCGCGAGCCGTCGCTCGGGCCCTCCTTCGGCATGAAGGGCGGTGCGGCCGGCGGCGGCTATGCCCAGGTGGTGCCGATGGAGGACATCAACCTCCATTTCACCGGCGACTTCCATGCCATCGGCGCGGCCCACAATCTCCTGGCGGCACTGATCGACAACCACATCTACTGGGGCAACGCGCTCGGCATCGATGGCCGTCGCGTAGCGTGGCGCCGAGCCATCGACATGAACGACCGCAGCCTGCGCGAGATCGTCTCATCGCTCGGCGGCGTCGCCAACGGCTTTCCGCGCGAGGACGGCTTCGACATCACGGTGGCCTCCGAAGTGATGGCAATCTTCTGCCTCGCCAAGGACCTCGAGGATCTCAAGGCGCGGCTGGGCAACGTGATCGTCGCCTATACGCGCGACCGCAAGCCGGTGCGCGCCGCAGACCTCAAGGGCCACGGGCCGATGACGGTGCTACTCAAGGATGCGCTGTCGCCCAACCTCGTGCAGACGCTCGAAGGCACCCCGGCCTTCATCCATGGCGGCCCGTTCGCCAACATCGCGCACGGCTGCAACTCGGTCCTCGCCACCACCACGGCGCTGAAGCTCGCCGACTATGTGGTCACGGAAGCCGGCTTCGGCGCCGACCTGGGCGGCGAGAAATTCATCGACATCAAGTGCCGCAAGACCGGCCTCGCCCCTGACGCCGTGGTGCTGGTCGCCACCATCCGCGCGCTCAAGATGCATGGCGGGGTGAAGAAGGAGGATCTCAAGAGCGAGAACCTGAAGGCCCTCGAAGCCGGCATGTCCAACCTGCAGCGCCATGTCGAGAACGTCCACAAGTTCGGCCTGGTGCCGGTGATCTCGATCAACCGCTTCAGTGCCGACACCGACGCCGAAATCGCCCTGGTGAAATCGGCCTGCGCCAAGCTGGGCGTCGATGCGGTGATGGCCGACCATTGGGCGGAAGGCGGCAAGGGCGCCGCCGACGTGGCCCGCGCCGTCGTGAAGGTGATCGACAGCGGCAGGAGCAAGATGAAGCTGCTCTACCCCGACGACATGCCGTTGATCGAGAAGATCCGCACCATCGCCCGCGAGATCTATCGTGCCAGGGACATCGACGTCGCCAAGCCCGTGCGCGATCAGCTGGCGCAGTTCGAGTCGATGGGCTTCGGCAAGGTGCCGGTGTGCATCGCCAAGACCCAGTACAGCTTCACCACCAATCCCGATGCCAAGGGCGCGCCGACCGATCATATCCTGACGGTGCGCGAGGTCAGGCTGTCGGCGGGGGCGGAGTTCGTGGTCGCCATCTGCGGTGACATCATGACCATGCCCGGCCTGCCCAAGGTGCCGGCCGCCAACGCGATCGACATCGGACCTGATGGGCGGATCGTTGGGCTGTTCTAGGAGAGCAAGGGCAAAGGCTCAGTAGGGAGGGACGCACTCTGTCGTCCCTCGTGGTCTTTCCGTCGGAGGATGTGTTGAAGCGAGTTGCGATCGCTTGCGTTCTGTTGCTCGGCGTTGGCTGCTCTCATGACCGAACCTCTCCTTCCACCAGCGCAAGTGTCCCTTCGGGGCAGAGCGTGCTCGGTCTGCCGTCGGGCTACCAGGAATGTCTATCAAGCGGCGCTCAGTCACCGGACAAGGAGAAGGTCCTGGCGCAGTGCCGCCCTCATTTGGACCGGTTCGCCGCGACCCTGAGTATGTCTTCGGAATCAAAGCAGGCCTTTGTGAAGCAAATCGAGAACCAAGGGCGAAGATTCGTCCATGGTGACACCTCGCCAGCCTTGGTCCCGGATCAGAATGCGCGGCCGCACATACTGGCTTGGGGGGCCTGCGCTTCCCAAGCGATTATCGAAACAGATGACGGCGTGTCAGATCCAAAGAAAATCGCCGCGCCTGTTGTTCAGAGATGCCACGGCTTCTTTGATGGGTCGGCCGCGAACGAGCTCGATTTTACCATAGGGGCGATTTTGAAATGGCGAGCAGACGGACGTAGGCTGCCGCCGTCACCACCTCCTCCACCACCGCCTGGGCCTCCAAGTGGCTCGCGTGCGCCGCTGTAGGCGCTCCCGGACGGCCGCATCGCCGCCATCCTGTAGTACCGAAAGGCGTCCGCAGTGGTATAGATTCCGACGATCCTGGATACCTGCCATGGCACTATGAGACGTTCTCCATAGCCAGCGCGATGTGCTTGCCGCCATCGCGGCCCGTCATGGTGCGTCCAACCTTCGCCTTTTCGGTTCCGTTGCGCGGCGCGAAGAGCGTGAGGACAGCGACATCGATCTGCTGGTTGATATGGCGGAGGACCGAGGGTTCGATGACTACCTGGCACTCGTCGAGGAACTCGAGGCCATTCTGGCTCGGCGAGTCGACCTGCTCACCGACCGCGGTCTAAGTCCGCATTTCCGCCCCTTCATCGAGGCTGAGGCACAAGCTTTATGAAGAAGGGGGCCGTATCTCGGCCACGTCCGCGTCAAAGGCGTGCCGACGGACGCATCGTCGGGCTGTTCTGACCGGAGCGAAGGCGCTAGTACGACAGCACATGGACGTCGCTTTCGTCGCCGATTGGCTGAATCTCGTGCTGCGCTGGGCCCACATGATCGTGGGCATCGCCTGGATCGGCGCTTCTTTCTACTTCATCTGGCTGGACAATCACCTGCATCCGCCGATCGATCCGGCCGATACCGAAAAGGGTATCGGCGGCGAGGTCTGGGCGGTGCATGGCGGCGGCTTCTACACCGCCAAGAAGTTCGTGCTGGCGCCCGAGAAGCTTCCGCCCGAGCTGCACTGGTTCAAGTGGGAAGCCTACACGACCCTGATCACCGGCTTCCTGCTGCTCTGCCTGGTCTACTACTACGGCGCCGAGATCGCCCTGATCGATCCGGCGGTAATGCCGCTCACCAAGCCCGAGGCGATCGCCATCGGGCTGGGCTTCCTGGTGCTGGGCTGGCTGGTCTACGACGGGCTCTGTCGCTCGGCCTTCGGCGAGGACGACGCCGTCCTGGGCGGGCTGCTGTTCCTCTACTGCGCGATCGCGGCCTGGGCGCTCTGCCACCTTTTCTCCGGGCGCGGCGCCTATCTCCATTTCGGCGCCATGCTGGGCACCATCATGGTGCTCAACGTCTACTTCGTGATCATTCCCGGCCAGCGCGAGCTGGTGCGGGCCAAGGAGGAAGGCCGCAAGCCCGATCCTCGCTTCGGCGCCATGGGCCGCCAGCGCTCGGTGCACAACACCTACTTCACGCTGCCGGTGCTGTTCACCATGATCAGCAACCACTACGCGGGCGTCTACGGCCATCCGTGGAACTGGGTGCTGCTGATCCTGATCTCGGCCTCAGGGGCCCTGGTCCGGGTGTGGTTCGTGCAGCGCCACAAGGACCAGGCCAACCCGCTGGTGCTGGCGGCAGGCCTGGTGATTCTGGCGATCACGGCCTTGCTCGCGATGCCGAGGCAGAGCGACATGGGTGGCGGCCCGGTGGCGTTCGATCAGGTCCAGCCCGTCATCCAGGAGCGGTGTGCGCCGTGCCATGCGGCCAAGCCCACGCAGGAAGGTATCGCCGCTCCGCCCAAAGGCGTGGTCCTGGAGACACCGTCGCAGATCAAGGCGATGGCGGCGGCGATCAATCAGCAGGCCGCCGTCTCCAAGGTCATGCCGCCCGGCAACATGACCCACATCACCGACAACGAGCGCCGCCTGATTGCGCGCTGGTTCGCAGGCGGCGCACAATAGCGCCATGCTCCCGCGCCCAGGCAGCCTGCCCTGGCGTCGCCTTCTCACGGCGGCGCTGGCGGCCGCAGCCATCTTTCTCTACTGGAGCCACGTCAGCGAACGCGGCGCGCGCGATGCTGCCCGCCAGCCCGCCGCAACGCAGGCGGAGCCGACCACACCGGGTTGGGGTGGCGGCGTAGGCTTCGCAGACGAGCACCGGCTGGACGAGCACTACGCCAAGCATGGCTCGGAGTTCGGCCGCATCACCAAGCAGGACTACCTCCATCAGGCGCAGCTCTTGCGCGATGCCAAGGCCGGTGGCCCAATCCTCGAAGCGGTGCGCGGCGACGGCGTCGTGACGCGGTTCGATCGCCAGACCGGAGCTTTCATCGCCTTCAATCCCAACGGTGTCATACGCACCTTCTTCAAGCCCAATGACGGCGAACGCTACTGGCGTCGCCAAGCAGAGCGCGGCGAATGAAACCGCCTCCGCCGCCCGGCCCGCCTGACGTTGCCGACCTGCGGGACCTGATCGATCAGTGGGCAGAGTTCACCGCCGGCTTGGAGCGCGACGGCTACAGCTTCGACCTCGACAACTGGCTGAACGACGTCGACGTCCGGGAACTGATCCTCGAAGCGCTTCCGATGTTCGGCCGCGAGGAGCTGGGCGAGCACGCCTTGAAGCTCGAGGAGGCCGACAAGGAGTTCATGAGCGCCACGCGCGACTTCAAGAAGTGCGTGTGGGGCAAGGGCACGGCGCGCAAGGAGAGATGGACGCCGCAAAAGAACTGGTGGTACTTCCGCACGCCGATCCGCACGAATGCGCAGCTTGAAGACGAGCTGGCAACCGTCCGTTAAAACAAGCCTCCATGACACCGCCGAAGATCCTGATCGAGACCGCTGGCCCCGTCACGACCATCACCATCAACCGGCCGGAGGTCCGCAACGCGCTCGACAATGAAGCGGCGCATGCCCTGGCATCGGCCCTGAAATCGTTCGAGGCCGACACCCAGGCACGCGTGGCGGTGCTGACCGGCGCGGGTGGTTCCTTCTGCGCCGGTGCGGACCTGAAGGAGCTGGGCTCCGGCACCGACTATTTTCCGTGGGCGGGCAGCGACGAAGGACCGTTGCGCGCGCCGCTCGCCAAGCCGATGATCGCCGCCATCGAAGGGCATGCCTGTGCCGGCGGGCTTGGCGTGGCCTTGTTCTGCGACATCCGCATCGTCGACGAGACGGCGGTGTTCGGCGTGTTCTCGCGCCGCTGGGGCGTGCCGATGAGCGACGGCACCACCGTACGCCTGCCCCGGATCGTCGGCCAAGGCCGTGCGCTGGACATGCTGCTGACCGGCCGCGCCGTCGGCGCCGACGAGGCGATCGCGATCGGTCTGGCCACGCGCAAGGTACCACGGGGCATGACGCGGGCCGAGGCGGAACGGCTGGCGCACGAGATGGCGGGCTTTCCGCCCATCGCCATGGCGTCCGACCGCCGGTCCGCCTATGAGAGCTTTGACCGCGACCAGGCGGCCGCCGTGCAGCGCGAGATGGAGCTGTCGCTCGCAGCCCGGCAACAGGAAGCCCAGACGGGCGCGGCGCGGTTTGCCAAGGGTGAGGGTCGGCACGGCAAGTTCGAGAGGCACTGATGCGAGCGTTGGTGTGTGAGGCGTACGGGTCGATCGAGAACCTCAAGATCGCGGAGCTGCCGATCCCCGAACCAAAGCCCGGTGAGATCCTGGTCAGGGTGGGCGCGGCCGGCGTGAGCTTCGCGGCCATGCTGGGTGTACAGGGCAAGCATCAGAACAAGCCGCCGTTGCCGTATGTCCCCGGCAACGAGCTCGCGGGCCACGTGGTGAAGCTCGGTCCCGGCGTGACCGGCGTCACGGTCGGCCAGCGTATCGCCATCGGTGTGAGCCAAGGCGCCTATGCCGAATATGCCGTCGCGCTCGCGGCCAACGCGGTGCCCATTCCGGAGACGATGCCCTACGCCCAAGCCACGAACTTCCCGACCCTCTATCCGACCGCCTACGGCGCCCTGAAGTGGAAGGCCGACATGCAGCCCGGCGAGGTGCTCCTGGTGCACGGCGCTGGCGGCGGCTCGGGCCTCACCGCCATCGAGGTCGGCAAGGCGATGGGCGCCGTCGTAATTGCCTCGGCCGGTGGCGAGGACAAGCTCAAAGCCGCCCTCGAGCACGGCGCCGATCATCTCATCGACTACCGTCGGGAGGACTTGCGCGCGCGCGTGCTCGAGCTGACCGGCGGGCGCGGTGCCGATGTCATCTACGATCCGGTCGGCGGTTCCGCCTTCGAGACCTCGCTGCGCTGCGTGGCGCCGGAGGGACGGCTGATCCCGATGGGCTTCGCCAGCGGCGCCATTCCCCAGATCCCGGCCAATATCCTGCTGGTCAAGAACGTGACCGTGATCGGCTTCTATTACGGCTACTACAACGGTTGGGGCGGCAAGACGGCGCCGACCCCTCGCGAAGCCGCCTCCCTCGCCAAGCGACGCGCCATGGTGCTCGACGCGCAAAAGGTCCTCATGCGCTGGTTCACGGAGGGCAAGCTCAGCGCCACCGTCGCCGGCACCTTCGACCTTGCCGATTGGGTCGACGGCTTCAAGTTGATCGAGCAGCGCACGGTCGTCGGCAAGGCTGTGCTGGTTCCGTGATAGACTAAGGGCGCCGCGAGATCGAACCTCGATTTGCGCGCAGGACGGCTGTGAAAGAGAAACTGCTGGTTGATCCGCGTCGGGGCGACATCGAGGACGATGCCTCGAGCACCGTGCAGAAATCGTTGCTTGCAATCGCGGGAAGCCTGCTCGCTGAGATCAGCTTGCCGAAGCTGCTGTTCGCGTTGACGCTTTCGATCGTTCTGCCGGCGATTCTGCTGGGATTGGCGCCCCTTCTCGCGACAGCGTGGCTGGCCAAAGCTTCCGGAAGCGTCGCCGAGCTGACGGGCCCGGGTGCGGTGCTCATCCTCGTCATGGTCCTCACCATCGGGTGGGTCGGTTGGCGCCCTCTCATCAGGACCGTCGAGACGAATTTCTGGTCGTTGAACGCACTGGCCATTCAGCCGGGCTACGCGATTTGCCGTGAAGCGTTACGGCATCTTGCAGAACGTAGCGTCGGCGACCGGGCTGGCATGGACAGGCTCGCGCAACTGCGGGCGGCAAGCTCAGCAGGAGCCGGCCTGGTCGTGTGCTTGCTGGCGATCCTGATCGCGTCACTCGTGTGGCCGGCCACGCGCTGGGCGGGCACAGTTGCCGACTTGCTCTTTGTGCAAGGCCTCATCGTGCCCACGCTCGCCAATGCGGTCGTGCTCGTATCGATCTACTTGGCGGCAGCCTCGCTCGTTTGGGGTTTTGCGGACGCGCTTATGGAGCAGCCGCGGGATGTTACCACGTTTGACACAGCGGCCCCGGGCGGTCGCCGTTGGCGAATCGCCCATCTCTCCGATATCCATGTCGTTGGCGAGCGCTACGGCTTCCGCATTGAAAGCGGGCGCAGTGGTCCACGTGGCAACGACCGTCTGGAACGTGTTCTGGCACGCATCGAAGCGCTGCATTCGGCCCAGCCGTTGGACCTCATTCTGGTGAGTGGAGACCTGACCGACGCCGGCCGCTCGACGGAATGGGCCGAATTTCTCGACCTTTTGGCGCGCCACCCGGCCGTCGCCGAAAGGGTGGTCGTTCTGCCTGGAAATCACGACGTCAACATTGTCGATCGGAGCAACCCGGCAAGGCTCGACCTCCCCTTCAGCCCCGGGAAGCGTCTCCGTCAGATGCGGGCGCTATCAGCCCTCGCGGCTGTGCAAGGCAAGCGCGTGCGCGTCGTGGATCGAAAATCGGGCGAGCTGACGCATTCGCTCACCGAATCGTTGGCGCCACATGGGCCGAAGATCGAAGCATTTGCGCGCACGGGCTCGCTTCGCCTGGCCACGGCTCTTGGGAGCATCTGGACCAGTCAGTTCCCAATGATCCTGCCACCGCACGTGGACGATGGGCTCGGCGTGGCGATCCTGAACTCGAATGCCGAAACCCATTTTTCCTTCACCAACGCTCTTGGCCTTATCGCCGCGGAAGAGATGCATCGCCTGGCCATCGCGATCGGCAAGTTTCCGCGGGCCTTTTGGATCATCGGCTTGCACCACCATCTGGTGGAGTATCCAATGCCGGTTTCGGCGTTCTCAGAACGAGTCGGCACCGCCCTCATCAACGGCAGTTGGTTCGTCCGCAAGCTCCAGCCATTCGCCAATCGTTGCATCGCAATGCACGGCCATCGGCACATCGACTGGATCGGCGCCTGCGGTAGGCTGAAGATCGTATCGGCGCCATCGCCAATCATGGGGGCGAGGGACGACGAGCCGACCTATTTCCACATTCATACCTTGGCGGCCGGTACCGAGGGACGGCTGCAGTTGCTGTCGCCGGAGCGAGTGGAGATAGCCGGCGTCGAAAGTGGGTCCTGAAAGGCCGGCGTGGCCACGCCGTTATCCCTTCGCCATCCAATCGTGCTCCGGTACAAACTTGAAGGGATAGTCCGGCTCCTTGTAGTCGCCTCGAGGCTGTCGCTGGGGCAGCTTTGCCTTCTTCTCGGGCTCCGTCTTGTAGGGAATGTGGTCCAGCAAGTGCCGGATCACATTCAGCCTTGCCCGCCTTTTGTCGTCCGACCGTACCACGAACCATGGCGCCCACGCCGTGTCGCTCGCCTTGAACATCTCGTCGCGGGCGCGCGAGTAGTCATGCCAGCGCCGGTAGGACTCGAGATCCATCGGCGAGAGCTTCCACGTCTTGCGTCCATCGTTGATGCGGTCCTTGAGACGCCTGCTCTGTTCCTCGGGGCTGACCTCGAGCCAGTACTTCAGAAGAATGATATCTGACTCGACGATGAGGTGCTCGAGCTCGGAGACGATCTCCAGAAAACGCCTGGCCTGCTCTTCCGAGCAGAAACCCATGACGCGCTCGACACCCGCGCGGTTGTACCAGCTGCGATCGAAGATCGTGATTTCTCCCGCCGCGGGGAAGTGCGGGACATAGCGCTGAAAGTACATCTGCGACTTCTCGCGCTCCGTCGGCGCCGGCAGGGCGACGACGTGGAAGACCCGTGGGCTGACGCGCTGGGTGAGCGCCTTGATCGTGCCGCCCTTGCCCGCCCCGTCGCGGCCTTCGAACACCACGCAAACTTTCTGTCCCGACTCGACAATCCATTTTTGCAGCAACACCAGCTCTACATGCAGCTTGGCGAGCTCGCGCTCGTAGATCTTGCGGGGCAGCTCCTCGACTGTTTCCGGCCGAATCGCATCTTTCAGCTCTTTCATAGAGGGCTCCCCTGCATCACGTGACGACACCGGCAAGGTGCGCAACGGCCCGCCATGCGTGATGTGCCTGTCGTTCAAGCAGGCGCACGGCATCGACATTGGCAATGGCATCGCTGACCGTAAGCTTGCCGGAAGCGACCGAATAGAACGTTGAGCGTCGGTGTTGCAGCTGCAGGCTGGCCAGCTCTTCGGAGCAGCGCGCGAGGTGTTCAACGACCTCGACGGGCTTCGCGCCGACCGTCGCGGTGCGTCGCACCGGCAGGTGCTCGAACGAAGCAGAGCTCTCCGCTGCGCTTTGCATGGCGTCGCTGTAGAGCTGCACGGCGCGCCGCTCGTCGGGACCATCGAGTGGCGCGCCGATCTTCGCACTTGCCTCGATTGCGTCGGCAAGCCCAATCGCATGATCAAGGGCGTGCAGGGTGCGAATGAACCACTGCTGCTCCTCTTCGACCGATAACGGTTCGGTCACCTTCGAGAGGAAGGCTTGCACCTGGTGCAGGGCATCGGACGCCTGGCGGACCACGGTCCCGCCAGCGGGTGAGCCACTGGGCGAGCTTGACGATAAGCACAGGGCCTCCAGGACGTGTGCCACCGTCCGACGCGCAGCCTCGATGGCGACGATGGGTGCGGCATCGAGGGCGGCGGGATCGAGATATCGCGTGAAGGCCGAGCCCCTTTCCGGGACGAGCCGCTCGATCACCCGGGTGAATGGACCGATCAGCGGCAACAGGATGGCCACTCCGACTACGTTGTAGGCCGTGTGATACGCTGCCACCAGCGTCACCGGGTCGACGGTCTCAGCAGCCCGAACCATCAGACGAACGGTCAAGGGAAACAGCACAAGCGCGACAGCGGCGGCGATCAGCTTGAAAGCGATATAGGCCACGGCCAGCCGCTTGGCGGTGTTGCTGGCCCCGATCGCTGCCATCGCCGAGCTCGTCGACGTGCCGATGTTTTGTCCGATGACCAGCGCCAGCGCCTGGTCGAGGTCGATCGCGCCGGCAAAGAGCGCCGATATGGTGATCGTGATCGCTGCGGTCGAGGACTGCATGACGGTGGTCATCACGACGCCGGTCGCGACCAGCGTCAGCACACCCAGAGCGCCGGACCACCAGGCAACGCCGGGCTCGCCAAGGACGGCCGGAAGGTCTGCCGGATTGAGCTGCTCGGCCAGTCCGCTCATGCCCTGTTGCAGCGTCGTCAGGCCGACCAGAATCAAGGCGAAACCCGCAATCGATGCACCGCTTGCGGCCCACCTGCCCTTGCCCATCAGCTTCAGCAACGCGCCGACGAAGACGATCGGCAGCGCATAGGCGGTGAGGGAGATCCGGACGCCCAGCAGCGCGACCAGCCATCCCGTCCCGGTCGTGCCGATGTTTGCGCCGAACACCAGGCTCAAGCCCTGCGGGAAGGTCAGCAGCCCGGCGCTGACCAGTCCGATCGTGGTCATGGTCGTCGCGCTGGACGACTGCACCAGAAGCGTGACGACCGCCCCCCACACGGTGCCGCTCAGCGACGTCGCTGCCGCTTTCGCGAGCACGGTGCGAAGAGCAGAGCCGGCGAGGGCTTTCAGACCGTCGGTCATCACGGCCATGCCCAGAAGGAAGAAGCCTATCCCGCCTACGATGGCGACCGCGGTCTCCAAGGGCGTTCCCCCTTATGTGCCTGCTTCCACCGCGGTCACTGCTCGCCGCAGAGACGCCGAGGAACGGATGATGAGCTTCTCCGCTTCGACGACGAGGAAGAACACCAAGCCACCCGCGAGAAGCCAGGGCCAGACCCAAAGCGGGATGGCTTCGTTGCCGAACATCGCCTGGAGGGGGGCTGCGTAGGTGAAGATCAGCTGCAGGATCACGACCGCCCCGATGCCGAGCGGCAGGTATCTGTTGCCGAGATGCGCCGTGACGGAGAGCGAGCTGTCCAGCAGGTAGCGGCTGTTCAGCAGGTAGAACACCTGCCCGATGGTGATCATGTTGACCGCGACCGTGCGGGCGAGCTCGTCCGACGCAGCCAGCGACTTCATCCAGAAGAACGCCCACAGCGTGACCGCGAGCAGCGCAATTCCGACGAAGAGCACGCGCCACATGCCGAAGCCGGTCAGGATCGGTCGATCGACCGCGCGCGGCGGACGCCCCATCACGTCGAGCTCGTGCGGCTCGAAGGAGATCACCAGCCCGAGGGCGACCGAGGTGACCATGTTGACCCAAAGGACCTGCGGCGCCGTGATGGGCATGGTGAAGCCCAGGAGAATCGCCACCGTGATGACCAGCGCCTGGGCGACGTTGGTCGGCAGCATGAACAGAATGGCTTTCTCGATATTGTTGTAGACAGTACGCCCCTCCTTCACCGCGGCGGTGATCGAGGCGAAGTTGTCGTCGGCGAGGATCATCTCGGCGGCTTCCTTGGTGACCTCGGTGCCCTTGATGCCCATGGCGACGCCGATGTCGGCCTTCTTCAGCGCCGGCGCGTCGTTCACGCCATCGCCCGTCATCGCCACGATCTGCTTGTTGGCCTGGATCGCCTTGACAAGGCGGAGCTTGTGCTCGGGGCTCGCGCGGGCGAATACGTCGACCTCCCGCACCGTCTCGCGCAGGGTCGCCTCGTTCATCGCCTCGATCTCGGCGCCGGTGATGGCCGTCTTGCCGTCGCCGATGCCGAGCATCCTGGCGATCGCCGCCGCCGTGATCCTGTGATCACCAGTGATCATGGTGACGCGGATGCCGCCACCGTGGCATTCGCGCACGGCTTCGATGGCCTCCTTGCGTGGCGGGTCCAGGAGGCCGATCAGGCCGAGCAGGACGAGGTTCCGCGGCAGGTCGGCCGGAGCCAGCCCACCCGGCTTGCTGGCCGTCCCCTCGCGCCACGCCAGCGCCAGCACGCGCTCGCCCTGGCTGGCGAGCCGATCGGCGGCCTGCATGAAGTGCTCGCGATCGAGCGGTGCGGGCTGGCCGGCAGCCGTCTGCTGGCGGTCGCAATGCTCGAGGATGACCTCGGGTGCGCCTTTGACGAGGAGAAACTCCTCGCCCTCCGCCGGCTTGTGGAGCGTCGCCATGAACTTGTGCTCCGATTCGAACGGGATCGCGTCGATCCGCGGAGAGGCGGCAAGCTCGACCCTGCGGTCAAGGCCGAGCTTGGTCGCGAACGGGTAAAGCGCGCCCTCGGTCGGGTCGCCCTCGACCTTCCAGGTGCCCTGCTCCTCGAAGAGCTCCGCGTCGTTGCACAGCGCGGAGACGCGCCCCATGAGCGCCAGCACCGGCTCCTTCTCCGCGGGCCTGCCGTCCTTCGTGACCTCACCCTCCGGCGCATAGCCGTTGCCGGTGACCTGGTACTGGGCTTCAGCCGTGACGGCGGACACCACCATCATTTCCATGAGGGTCAGTGTGCCGGTCTTGTCGGAGCAGATGCGCGATACGGATCCCAGCGTTTCCACCGCCGGCAGCTGCCGGATGATGGCATTGCGCTCAGCCATGCGTTGCACGCCGATCGCGAGCGTGATGGTGATGATCGCCGGCAGGCCCTCCGGGATCACCGAGACGGCGATGCCGACCACCGCCTGGAACAGCTCGACGAAGTCCATACCCTTCACCCACTTGCCGTAGGCGAAGACCAGCACGCCGACGATGCCGACGACCGCGGTGATGGCGTAACCGAACTGCTTGATCTGGCGCAGCAGCGGCGTCTCGAGCGCGCTGACGCCGGCGAGCAGCACATTGATGCGGCCAAGCTCCGTCGCGCTGCCGGTCGCGACGACCACGCCCGTCGCCCGGCCGGACACGACCATGGTGCCCGAGAACGCCATGCAGTCCCGGTCTCCGACCGTCGAATTGGCGGCAACCGGCTCGGTGCTCTTGTCGGCCGGAACCGATTCTCCGGTGAGCGCCGCCTCCTCGGTGCGCAGGTTCTTCGCGTCGGCGAGCCGCAGGTCGGCGGGAACCTTGTCACCGGATTCCAGCAGCACGACGTCGCCCGGCACCAGCTGCTCCGCCGCGATCAAGCGAGTCTCGCCGCCCCGCAAGGTCCGCGCCTCGGCAGACAGCATGTTGCGAATCGAGTCCAGAGCCTTCTCGGCCTTGCCTTCCTGGATGAAGCCGAGCACCGCATTGAGGATGACCACGCCGAAGATGATCGAGGCATCGACCCACAGGCTCAACATCAGCTTGGTGAAGGCGGCGCCGAGCAGCACATAGACGAGGACATTGTTGAACTGGGCCAGGAACCGCAGGAGTGGTCCCCGCCTCTTGCCTTCCGGAAGACGGTTCGGTCCGTGCTTGTGCAGCCGCGCCGAGACTTCGGCCTGGTCCAAGCCTTTGACGCCATTCGTCGCGAGCCGCCTCACAACCTCGCTGACTGGCATTGCATGCCACGTCACGCCGTCGTCGGCCGTGCTCGCGGTTGCCGCTGGGCCCATGTCGTGCTCCCCGAATGGCTGGATGCTGGAGACCCTTGTGCGTTCTTTCGGATACCTGTTCACCACACAACAAGCGCCTCGCCTTGGGACTGGCGAGCGCTCGAGTACGGACGCGCTGGCTCAGGATTTTACATCCTACGGACGGCACCCTGGTGAAACATCGGCAGGGAATCCCATGACTAGTCCTGACGTCCCAAGGAAGCCGCCACCGGAAGACAGACCAGCCTCAGGCGAGTATCACGAACTGGTGGGCCTCCAGATCAAGCTGAACGAACCGGGCACCAGAAGGCGCCGTCTGCACGGAAACGGCACCGACCTTGCCGTACAAGTAGGTCATCTGCGAGGGGTCCGGATGCAGCGTGGCGTCGACGATGACCCGGTCGTGACGGGCGACGCCGGAGACGTTGTAGGCGATCAGAATTTCCTGCCCGTAAAGGAGACGTGAAAAGGCAAGTGTATAGGTCGAGCCGAAGGGCAAGCCGAAGCTGAGGCTCTGGTCGGCAATCTGTCGATAGTACATTCGGCCGAATCGCAGCGGTGCATGCTGCCGCATGACGTCGGCGATCCTGGCGATCTCCCGATAGATCCGACACTCGGGGTTCAGGAGGCTTTTCCCGCCCGGCGCCTTGTCGAACAGGGCCTCTCGCATCTGGTTGTCGCCGCCGCTGCCGCTCAGTCCCTGCTCGGTGCCATAGTAGATGCAGGGCGTTCCCAGTGCCGACAGCAGGAAGCCCACCGCGCCGATGACCTGATCGTCGCTCGCCCCGTTGGCAAAGCGGCCGGGCTGCCAGAAGGCGTCATGATTGTCGACGAAGGTAACGAGATAGCGTCCGATCTCACCGCGGTTCAGGGCCCGTGCCCGCTGGGCCTCGAGCCGATTGAACAGCGTTTGCGGGCCTTCCTTGCCCTTCAGCACGTCCCGCAGCGGCGCATTGTCATGATCGGCGAAGACTCCCTCGGCGAGCCGGAAATCCAGCACCGAGTTGAGCCCGAAGAAGACGGTGTTGTCGCCGTCCTGCCTCGAGGTGTTCTGACCGATATACCGGTTGTAGATGTCGTCCGAGGGCGAGGCGACTTCGCCGAACAGATAGAAGGAGCGCTTTCCGAGCGCATAGGCATATTCGCGGATATTGGAGCAGAAGCGCGAACAGGCCAGCTCGCCCATATGCTTGACGGCATCGACGCGGAAGCCATCGACATCGGCTTCGCGGATCCAATAGCAGTGGGCCCTGATGAGGGTGTTGATGACGTCCGAGCCGATGGCATCATCGTCGTTGGCATAGTCCTTGAGACCATACATGTCGCCATGCTGGTTCTCGGGATACGCGTCGTAGTCCCTCATCTCCCCGCGGCGGTGATACCAGTCCTTGTTGCGCAGCTCGAGAGGAACCGGCCGGTCGTTGCGCCGAAAATCCCCGAAGTCGAACTTGGTATCGTTCGAATAGAAGTATCGGAACCCGCCCGGATAGAACCAATTGTCGCCCGAATGGTTGATCACAACATCGAGGATGATGCGCAGCGGGAACGGCTGCCCGTTCTTCCTGAACGCATGAGCTGCCTCGACGAGCTCGATCAGATCCTGCTTCGTCCCGAAATGCGGATCGATGTGCAGGTAATTGTTGATGTCGTAGCCGTGATAGGCGTCCGGGTTGTTCTCGAAGACGGGCGACAGCCAGATCGCGGTGCATCCGAGGCCGGCAATATAATCGAGGTTGCGCGTGACGCCCCGGATGGTGCCGCCATAGAAGCTGTTCGGCGTGGCGATGCCCGCGGAGCGGTCCGGCCCTGCCGCAACAGGCCGCACCGCGTCATCCTGAAAGCGGTCGACCATCAGGAAATAGATGAACTCCTCTCGCCACTCGCGGTCGATGCTGAAATAGCTCTTGCCGGCAAGCGGCGTGAGATCGATGTCCCTGATCGAAGCTGGATCGGCCATCGGCGTGTCCTCCGGTCGATGTCGATGGACGCCTGACGGTGGGCGTCAGGTGGGGTTGATTGTCGAGGCAGACCCTGGACGTCACCCAGAGACCAAGGCTCAGCCCCTGCCCTTTTTCAGCGCCTCCAGCTGATTGGCGAGCTGGTCGACCTTGGCGGACATGCCGGAGAGCGCACTGATCACCTGCTCGATGCGCGGATCGGGCTGCGACACTGGGTCGACGACGCCGTCGAGCTCGAGCTTCTCGGCCTTCACTTCCTTGATCTCTCGCTTCTCCTTGCCGTCCTTGAACTCCTTGGTCTCTTTTTCCTTGTCCTTGTCCTTCACCTCCTTGGTTTCCTTGACATCCTTCCACTTGATGCCACCGTCGAAGTCGTCCTTCTGCCAATCCTTGCCGTCCCAGAAATCCTTGCGGGTGCCGAGCTGACCGAGAATGGTGGCAAGGTCCCGCACCGTGAGATTGCTCAGCGGCGTATCGGATTTGAGCCGGACCTCCGGCCGGTCAGCCTGCGAGATGAAGGGCTTCTTGGCGGGTTTGTTGACGGGCTTGGCGGCCATTGTTCTGCCTCCTTGGTTGAATCGGCTCCGAGCGATACAGAAGATCGGCGAGCGCCATGCTGATCGGCTGGCCGGTGTGGCGCTCGTAGTAGAGGAAACCCGGGCAAGGGTTGACCTCGAAGCAGAAGAACTCGCCCTCGGGAGTCTGTTTCAGGTCAATTCCGGCGAAGAGGAGATCGAACGCGTCGGCGAGACGCAGGCACGCTTCCTCCACCGTTTGCGGCAGGGTGACTGGCTCGAGCCTGGCGGTGAGGCCGTCGACATGGGCGTAGCGGTAGTCCACCGCCTCCGATTCGATACGGGTGGCGAACACCCGGTCGCCGACAGTGTGGACGCGGATGTTGTGACCGGGAACGAACGCCTGAAACTGCGCCGGGCCGTGGCGGAGGAGGTCGAGGCGCTCGAGCTGGTCAGAGCCGAGACGGCGGACGATCGAGCGGATGCCGCTGGCCGACTTGTAGATCACCTCGCCATGCTCGGCGTGAAAGGCGCGGACCGCGGCAGGGTCGCTGGTGACCAGCGTCGCAGGCACGCTGAGGCCAGCGCCGCTGATGACCAGCGCCTGGTACGGCTTGGAATTGTTGGAAAGCCCGCCGACGATGCGGTTGACCACCGGGCATTGGAGGTCCTCGAGGAGCGCCATCAGGCTGAGGTCGCCCTCGCCCCGCAGCGCCGCAGCGTCGGCGGGATCGACGCCGGGCAGCGGCGGACGATCCTCGGGCCCGAGGAACCGGACGTAGACGCCGCTGATCGCGTCGAGATCAAGGCGCCATTCCGTGGCGGCGATCCATCCCATCGGACCGCCGTCCGTCCATCGCCAGGAGACGCGGTACGCTTCGGGGAAGCGGGCAAGGTCGAGCAGGCGGTAGGGATAGCTGCAATCCTGCAACCGCGAGCAGACGAGCTCGGTCACGCCGTCGGCAAGCCCGCCGCAAACCAGGATCATGACAGCACCTTCCGGTCAGCGGGCATGCCCGGCCTCTCCTTCGTGAAGAGGGCGACGAGAGCGTCGAGGATGCAGGCCTGGGCGGACGGGGTGAAGCGCTCGAGCCGCGGCAGCGTATCGACCAGCACCACGGCGAGACCGCCGCGAACCGGCGCGACGGCGACCTCGACGAGGGCGAGATGCGCCGCCGCGGCGAAACGCAACAGCCCGCCTTCGAGCGCGACCGCCTCGCTTGGCATCGTACAGTCCCAGATCACTTCGTTGCCGACGATGCAGGCGAGCGTGGTGGCGCCATGCGGCTCGGTCAGGCAGACCGGCGCCCGCTCCTGCAGGGCAGTGAGGCGGTCCCAGGCCTGGTCATCGGCGAGGAGATAGCCTGCGCGCGCCGTCAACGGCGTGTAAACGGCGCCCGCGACGCCGTCGGTGGCGAGGCGGCGGCGAAAGGCATGGGCCTCGGCCGGGTCGCTGGTGACAACGACCTCGGGCAGTGGCAAGCCGCAGCGGCGCAGGAGCACGCGCCAGGCGAGGAGCGTAGCGCCCGCCCGATACCAGAGCGCCGCGTCCGGGCGGTTGATGACGGGACAGGCGAGGCCGGCGAGCCAAGCGAGCGTCACGGCTCGAAGCTCGGCCTGCATGTAGGCGTGGTCGGCAGCCTCCCAGTCCGTGGCCTCGAGCCAAGCTGTGTCGCGCACCAGGACTCCGGCGATCGCGGTGTCGGGAACATCCGGGTAGAGACTGCTCGCAAGGCCGCTCGCGTCGAGGCGCCACTTAAGCTGGGCCGGCGGCTCCAGCGGCGACGCGACGATGCGCACAGGCACGCCACGCGCTGCGAGCCGGGCGAAAACGCCGGCGCAGCAGGGATCCGCCGAATGACCCAGCAAGAGATGCATGGGAGCCTGTCCTCGCATCGACGCCTTCAAGCGCGTCCTCTGCGTCCCGATCTCCAGTATCGAACAAAGCCTCGAAGCATGTTCGATCAGCGCGTACTAACAAAGAATATTACAACTATTCATTGCATTCGTCAAATGGGGCGGGCGCGGGTAGTGGCGGCGCAACGGCCTATGGACATTCTCGCCGGATGTTACGCTAATAGAACGTACCGCTACGGGGGAGGGTATTCGATGCGCTACATGACGATTGCTGGAGCGCTAGGGATGCTTGCCACCCAAGCTCAGGCAGAGAGCAAGACATACCGCTTGGAATTAATCCCGGAGAGGTCGGTGCAGAGTTGCTCGAGCTGGGGCCAAACCTACTCAGTGGACGTTTCTAACGGCGTGCTGACACTTGGCAACTCATATGCCCGGAGGCTGTTTTCCGAGCCTGTCAAAAGCGACGGCAAGATTACTACGAGCTTCATGGACCCCGCATCGGGAACTATGAAGTTCATCGGTCTCGGCAATGGTGAGTACGAACTCATCAGCCCTCTCCAGCCCTGCTATTATCGACTTGCGACCACCGGCCGGTCGATGACCGGTTAGGGTCATTCTCGACCGATTTGAGCGGCGCCAACCAGCCAAACTGTACCACTACCCGGGGCGTTGGGTGCGCTGCGGCGGGCGCGCCATGGCTGGCATCCAAGTCATCGCGCGCCGGGCGCAACGTCGTCCTTAATAGGCGGCAGCTCTTTCCGAGATTCGCTGGACTGTCAGCTCCTCCGCGGCAGCGTGATGCGGGCATCGCGCAAGGCCTGCTCGAGCACGGGGATCGATGGCCCGGCATTGCCTTCGCGGCACTGAGCGATCGCGACGGCGGTGGCGTTGTCGGGTTGCAGGCTGCCGCGGGCGCCTCCACCTTGCGTGTAGGCGTCGACAAGGGCACGGCAATAGGCCTGGTCATTCATCGGCGACTGGGCGTTGCTGGTCGTGGCGAGAGCGAGGCTCGCGATCACCAGGCCGGTGGCGGTGAAGAGAATCGACTTGTTCATGGCGAGGCACCTTTGTCATCCGCCGGGACTGCTTGATTGCGTCCTCGACCAGCGCAACCTGATGCTTCACTCAATCTACTGCTTGTGCCCGATTGCGCGCCCTTGGTCGTTCTTGCCGAAACCGACCTGGATTTCCGATACGCACGCTCCGACATCCCTACAGCAGGCCTGCGCCAACCTTTGATATAATGGATCGCCGTACGCCGCGAACCGTAGGTTGCACTCGACTCGAACGTGAATGCACCTTCTGGGAACCGATGCAAGCTCACCCCCTGGCAACAGGCCCTCTCGCCCTACCCCTGACGGCCAATCATCCAACGGCTACCCAGCTCGTGGAAGCATGGCCACAGACTGTCGTGAAACGACGTGCCGTGGCATCCAACGGCATCGTCGCCGAGACTGTACAAGCGGCGGCAACCGGAAAGCTCGAGTTCAGCTTTCGCGCGCCCCTGCATCTCCTCATCGTATTCGAGCAAGGCAAGCGAAGCGACGGCAGCACCTTCGTCGAAGGCTTGCCCCGCTCCGCCCTGCGCGACCTCCGGCGCAAGATCACGCTCGTACCGGCCGGTTGCGACTATCGCGAATGGCATGCGCCCAGCACACCCATGCGCATTGCGTATTTTTACGTCGAGCCGTCCCGGATGCCCGTAGGCCTTGAAGCGGGAACCGAGGCGACACCCTTGGCACCGCGGCTGTTCGTTGAGAATCCAGCGCTGTCGGATACCGCGCTCAAGCTCAAGAGGCTGATCGAGACGCTGGACTCCGGCCGGCGTCCCTACTTCGACGCCCTCTGCGCCGTCCTGCTGCAGGAATTCGCGCTCTTCAGCGCAGACGCGTCCTTGGTCCCGGGATCCAGGCGAGGCGGTCTGGCGGCTTGGCAGCAGCGGCTGGTCACGCGGTATATCGAGGAGCATGCGGCGGAGGCGATATCCCTCGCGACCCTCGCGCAGATGGTCGGGCTGAGCCGCTACCATTTCTGCCGTGCTTTCAAGCAATCGCTCGGCATGCCACCGCATCGCTACTGCAGCGCCCGGCGCATCGAGCGGGCCAAGATCCTGCTTGCCGACTCGACTCGTTCGGTGACGGAGATCGGCATGGCCGTCGGCTTCACTGAAACGAGCTCGTTCACAACGGCATTCCACAAGGCCATCGGCCTCACGCCGACCACCTATCGCCGCACGCTCGCCTGAGCGCTTGCAGTTGGATCGGCGGGCGGCACCACGATCGTGGCACCACCGTCGCGCCCGATCGTCACTCGGGCATGACCTCCGGCTTGTTGTTCGGAAACCTCGCGATGGTCTGCGGGTCGATATTGAGATGCTGGGCGACCAGCTCGGGCGGGACGTGCGTCAGCCAGTCGGACAGCGAGACGTCGGCGAAGTAGGAGCTCCTGAACACCTCGAGGACCATCATGTCGGACTCTCCGACGTTCTCCATGTAGTGGCCCTGGCTGCGCTTCACATAGCCGATGTCGCCGGGGTTGAAGTCCATCGTGACGGCGTTCGGGCCGGTATTGAACACCGTCATGCGTCCCTTGCCCTTGATCCAGTACTGCCATTCGTCGGCATTCGGATGCCAATGCATCTCCCTCATGCCGCCAGGATGCACCGTCACCAGGGCCGCAGCGATGTTCTTGGCGACGGTGAAGGTGTTGCTGTCGACGATGCGCACCTCGCCGCCCTTCGTCTGACGCGAGGGCTTCATCGAGCCCATGGAGAAGGTATACGGATAAGGCGGTGCACCCTGTGGGCTCAGCACGGCGGCACGATCCGCCGCCAGGCTGTCCGGCAGCTTGCCCTGGAAGATATAGAGATCCTGCAGGGGAATCTTCGAGAAGGTCTCGACCGGCATGCCGAAGTTCTTCGCCAGGATCTTGGGCGGCGTGTGGGCAAGCCAATCGGTCACCAGCAGCGTGTTGAACTCCGAGGCTTTGCCCTCGTCGAAGCAGATGACGAACTCGCAGCCGTCGGGACCCAGGCCCTGCAGGGAATGAGGCAGACCTGGCGGGAAGTACCACAGGTCACCTTCCTTGACGTCGGACACGTACGTTCTGCCCAGCTCATCCAGGACGGTGATCCGGCAGTTGCCGTAGGTCACGTACGACCACTCGGCAAACAGATGCCAATGCAATTCGCGGATACCGCCGGCGGTCAATCGCATGTTCACGCCGGAGATCTCTTCGGCGATCGCGAAATCGGCCTGCGTCACCTCGCGGGCCCAGCCGCCGTTCTGGATGCGCTTGGACGCGTTGTTGAAGGACGCCCAGGGCAGCGGCATGCTGCCGACATCCGTCGCCGGCGGGGATTGGGGCGACGGGAACTGGCTGGCCAGCGCCGGATTCTGCGGCCCCGGATCGGTGATGCCGGCCGGGTTGTTCCTGGTGTTGATGGCACCCTGCGGCGGCAGATCGGGATTGCCGAACGACTGAGCGTGCGCCGCTTTCGCGGCCGCCGCGACGAGAGAGCCTCCGGCCGTTACGGCCAGGAGATTGCGACGGGATACGACTTCCATGGCGGGACTCCAGGCTGATCGGTAAGCCCCACATGTAATCGCCCAACGTCACGCCGACTTTGCACGGCTTGCCGTCATCCATCGACTCTTGCCATCAAGCTTCTCCACACCAAAGCCTGCCGGGCGCGACGATCGACGATCACGCCAATTCTTCCCAACTCTCCGCAACCAGCACCAAGACCGCGCGCGCGAACGCCCGCTAGCGTGCCAGACATCATGAACGCCCTCTCCCATACGACCACGAACGTCAGGCCGCTCGGGTTCACGAACTGGCGGCGGATCTTCGCAACCGCCGGGCCAGGCATCCTGATCGCCGTCGGCTATGTCGATCCCGGCAACTGGGCGACCGACGTCAGCGGCGGCGCAGAGCACGGCTACGCCCTGCTGTCGGTCATCCTGCTCGCCAACCTGTTCGCCATGGTCGCACAGGCGCTCTGCGTGCGCCTGGCGATCACCACCGGCAAGGGGCTGGCCCAGCACTGCCGCGAGCAGTTCTCGCGGCCGGTCGCGATGGGGCTGTGGGTCCTGGCCGAGATCGCGATGGTGGCCACCGACCTCGCCGAGCTGGTGGGCAGCGCCGTCGCGCTCAAGCTCCTGTTCGGGATCAACCTCCTGCCCGGCGTGCTCGTGGTGAGCGCCATCACGTTCACGCTGCTTCTGCTCGGCGGCAACGACTGGCGCCTGCGCGGCCTGGTCTGCATGCTGATGACGGTGGTCGCCGCGAGCTTCGTCGTGCTGCTGTACATGGCCAAGCCTGACTGGTGGCAGGTCGCCGCCGGCCTCGTTCCCACCCGGGAGCTGGTGGCCAATCCCTCGATGCTGCTGATCGCCGTCGGCATCGTCGGCGCCACCGTGATGCCGCACAATCTCTACCTGCACAGCGGGCTGCTGGCACCGCTTGGGCAAAAGCTCACGTCCTCGGTGCGGCCGACAGCCCTGAAGGCCGCAGCTCTGAAGGCCAACCTGCGCGATTCGAACACATCGCTGGCCGGTGCCTTCTTCCTCAATGCCGCGATCCTGATCGCCGCCGGGGCGGTGTTCCACAGCCACGGCCTGACGGAGATCAATGACCTCGGCGCCGCCTACACGCTGTTCGATCCGGTGCTGGGGTCGACCATCGCGGCGACCATCTTCGCTGTCGCGCTGCTCGCCGCGGGCCAGAGCTCGACCATCACCGGCACGCTGGCCGGCCAGCTGGTGATGGACGGCTTCCTGCGCATCCGCGTATCCCCGCTCGTCCGGCGCCTGATCACACGCCTCGCCGCACTTGGGCCGGCACTGCTCTACTTCATGGTCGCGGGCGAGAGCGACAGCGCGCGCCTGCTGATCCTGAGCCAGGTCGTGTTGAGCCTGCAGCTGCCCTTCGCCGTCATTCCCCTGCTGCTCTTCGTCGCCAGCCGGCGGTTGATGGGCAACTTTGTCCTCGGTCGCGGAGCGAAGCTGGTCGCCTGGGGGATGGCGCTGGCGATCCTGGCGCTCAACATGTTCCTTATCGTCCAGATGATGATGTAAGGCCCGATCGCGACCCCACTAAAAATCTATAGAACGAAACGTCGGTTGGGCTACCATACCAGTGACTGCGGTGCATCCCAGGAGGCGTCGCTTTGATCAACGGCCTCGAGTTGAACGAACCTGCCACCGATAGTGCCGAGGGCCATGCGCGGTCCTTGCATGGCCTCAACACGGCCGCGGTATACGGCATCTGGCAGAGGGCGCTGGAGCTCCGGCACACCGACCCAGAAGGTGCAATCGCCAGCGCCCGCAGCCTTCTCGAAAGGGTATGTCGGCTCGTCCTTGACGAGAGAGGCATCGCCTACTCGGACGCCCTGGACGTATCAGTGCTCATGAAGATGACGGTCGAGCAGCTGAACCTTGCCCCGGCCGGAGCTTCGGAGACGGCATTCAAGCGCATGCTCGCCAGCGCTGCGACTGTTGTCGACAGGCTCGGCTCACTGCGCAACAAGATCGCCGGTGCCCGTGGGGACAGAGAGCGCCCCGTGAAGCCATCCGCACACCATGCCCAGCTTGCGGTGAACATTGCCGGGACGGCAGCCATCTTCATTGTCGAGACGTGGGAAGCCCGGGTCGAAGAGGAGTTCTTCGAGCTGATCGACGACAGCAAGGGCGGATAGGCTCGCGGTTTGAGCTCTAACCGAGCACCTTGGGGAACATCGTGCACTCCAGGCGGTCACCCGGCTCGAGGCCGTGTCCCTCGAGCGGCGGCGAAATCTGCCCGGACCGCGCCGCATAGCGCGCATCGTCGCCGCACCACCGCGTCGCCCAGGCGCGGCGGCGGCGCGAGGTCGATCGATTGCCCGCCGCGCCATGCAAGGTGAGCGCATGGAAGGCGATCACGTCGCCCGGTTCCATGTCCCACGAAAGGAACTCGTGAGCGTCGCGCTCGGCATCGAGATCGGGCAACGGCTCGAAGCGCGGATCCTGCACCTGCAGGTCGACGCCGCCGCTGCGGAAGAACTTCGGCTGGAACCAGCGGCCCCAGCGATGCGAGCCCCTGACGTATTCAACGCACGTCGCGCGATCGACCGCATCGAGCGGCAGCCACAGCGAGACGATCTGCTCGCCGTCGATCGGATAGTAGGGCTGGTCGTGGTGCCAGGGCGTGCGTTCCTGCGTGCCCGGCTCTTTCACCAGAAGATGATCGTGGTAGAAGACGACCTCGCTGGAGCCCATCAGCCGCGCGGCGATCCTGCTGGCCGGCGAGTGATGGACGAAATCGCGCGCTGCTGGATGGCGCTGCCAGAGCTGGAAGTCGACGAAGAACAGGCCGGGTGCGCCGGCCGGTGTGTTGACGCGCACCATGGGACCGGGTGCCGCCATGTCGGCATCGACTGCCTCGCGCAGGTGCTCGATCCAATCGCGGCTGAACGCGCCGCGCAAGCAGATGGCGCCATCGGCGCGATAGCGTGCGGCTTCGGCGTCATTCGGCACACCCATCAGAGATCGCCAAAGCTGCCGCCGCGCCCTTTGCCGGCGGCGAAGCGAGCGGCACCAGACTGCGACTCGGCCTGCAGCGCCGGCACGCCGCGGCGACCCTCGTTCACCAGTGCAGGCGCGAGATCGATACCCCACTGCTCGTAGGACGAACGGCGATCCGAGCGCAGGCAGACCTGCGGAAAACGGGCGAGCTGCTCCGCCAACAACTTGGCCTCGGCAAGCGCCTGCCCTTCGGGAACCAACCGATTGGCCAGCCCCCAGTCGTACGCCTCGCGTGCGCCCACCTCGCGGCCCGTCAGGATCATGTCCAAGGCGCGGCTGTGTCCGATCAGGCGTGGCAGGCGCACCGTGCCGCCATCGACCAGGGGCACGCCCCAGCGCCGGCAGAACACGCCGAACCTGGCACTCTCGGAGGCCACCCGCAGGTCGCACCACAG
>Ga0081455_10000966_pt1 | contig 36792 bp, 30 predicted proteins | sample TabmetS3T2R1_FD_70207 | JGI IMG/M metagenome (GOLD analysis project Ga0081455, IMG submission 70207) | Tabebuia heterophylla rhizosphere microbial communities from the University of Puerto Rico - S3T2R1 | ecosystem: Host-associated > Plants > Roots > Rhizosphere ...
TGCGGCGCCTCTTGCGCGCCCGTACCCCCGAAAGCCGAACCCCGTCAGGTTCTAGTTCAATACCTTCGGCGCGTCCTGGACAAATACGTCGACGACAAGGATTGGAAGTGGCAGTCCTTTGGCGATTATCTGAACTACATTGAGGGAAAAATCGGCGTCAACGTCCTCCCCTTGATGCCGCATTCCCCGGTGCGACTGACCGTCATGGGGGAGGCCGCCTACGCCAGAGAGGCCAATCCCGAGGAACTGGACGCCATGAAAAAGATGGTGCGGGAAGGGATGGAGTTGGGCGCTATAGGTTTTTCCACCAGTCCGCGCGGCGGACCCGCCATCCACGCCGGCACGCCAAGCACGTTTGCGACGCACGACGAGATCGTCGAATTAGCCAACGTGGCGGCCGACTATAAGGGTTGTTTCCAGTTCAACGGTTTTCAGATGATGCTTCAGCCGGAAAGCGGTGTTCCCGCGATGCTGGAGAGAATTCACGGCTTGCAAATCGGTAACGAGTTCCGCCAGCGGCCGGGGCAGAAAGCGGATGCGCCCAAGGCCATCGCATTTATGCAGGAAGCGCAAAAGCGCGGCCAGGAACTCTACGGAGTGGTTATTCCTTACACTCACATCCGCCGCTTCACGATCGATGATTGTTTCTTCTTAAACGGCTTGCCCACGTGGGAGGCGATCAAGGGTTCCAGCGATCTGCGCCAACAGCTCAAGAACAAAGACATCCGGGCGAAGCTAGAGCAAGAGCGCATGGCCGCAGCCGGCAAACCGGAGTTCCCGGAATGGCACGGGTGGGATCACGTTGTGTTTGAGCACATTGAAAAACCACAGTTGAGAAAGCTCGAACAGAAAAACGTCGAAGAGATCGCGCGCATCACGGAGAAGCCTCCTGTCGATGCGTTCTTCGATACCTGGCTCGAGGACGATCTCCGATCGCGCTGCGTTTATCACGGCCTAGCCAACGCGCACAGGGAGCTCCTGGGAGAAATGATTAAATCCGATACGGGCCTCATCGGGACCGACGTGGGCGCCCATCTCGATCGGTTCTTCTGGCACGGGGCACCGGTAAAAGTTCTGGGCTACTGGCGCCGGGAGAAAAACCTGCTCAATCTTGAGGAAGCGGTGCACAAAGTAACCGGCTTTCCCGCAGAGAAATTGCGGCTCAACCGGGGTGTGCTGAAGGAAGGGATGCCCGCAGACATCACCGTCTTCGATGCTGACAAGATCGACGATCTACTCGGCGATAAACTGCCCGACATCATCGACGCCCAGGAAGTGAAAAAGCATCCCCCGGGTATGAAAGCGGTCGCGGTGAACGGCAAGGTCGTGGTCGAGGACGGCCAGTGCCACGACGTTTTTCCGGGCAAAGTACGCCGGCAACAGCTTTGCCGGGCCAACTAAGGAAAACCGTTACCGTTTGTCGCATCCAACTGACTTTGATTTTTTCCCCGCGTCTTCGCTCTAACCCTCTCCCTCCCAGGGAGAGGGTAGGGTGAGGGTCTTTGTGTTACACGTCGGGAGAAGGACTATCAACCATGCGAGTCTGTGCCATCGATATTCACCATCACTACGTGCCCAACAGCCTCTTGGAAGAAGCTAAAAATCACAGCAAAACGCTGGGGGTGGAGTTCACGGAGACCGACGGGCAAAAGGCCTTATCGTTCGCCGGCAGTCCAAAGTTTGTGCTCCAGCGTGAGCTCTCCGGCGTAGACGAACGACTCAAGATGATGCAGGAGTCCAAGTTGGCTGTGGCTGCGTTGGAAGCTCATACAGCGACCCTGGGTTACCGTCTCACCGGCGAACAGGGCGAAAGCTGGTGCCGCGTTTACAATGAAGGAATCAAAGAGCTGGTCACACGATATCCTGACCGTTTCGTCGGCATCGCTTCCGTGCCGCTGCAGGACGCCGTCCGCGCTGCCAAAGTCCTCGAGCACGCGGTGCGCGATCTCAAGCTTTGCGGCGGCTACATCGGCACCAACGTCAAAGGCAACTACTATAACAGCACCGATTTCGATCCGTTCTGGGCAAAGGCACAAGAATTAGACGCCTTGGTCGTCATGCATCCTGAAGACGTGGCCGGCTCTGAAAAGATGGCGCCCTACGGTTTGAGGCTCATCTGCGGCAATCCCGCAGACAGCGCTCTGTCTCTGGGCTTCATGACCTACAGCGGAGTTTTCGATCGCTTTCCCGATCTCAAGCTGTGCGTACTGCACGGGGGCGGTTTCTTCCCGTATCATCTAGGCCGATTTGATCAAGGCTGGGCCGTGCGCAGCGGCCCTCGCGCGGCGCAGGCAAAAAAGCCGCCTAGCGGCTACTTAAAGAACATTTATTACGACGACATGATCTACCGCGTCGATACGATCGACTACCTGCGACGGCTCGCCGGTGCGGACCATATTATGGTCGGAACCGACTATCCTTTTACCCTAGGCGACTGGAAAGCCGTCGAGAAGATCGAGGCTTTGGATTGCCCCGACTCAGAGAAAGAACTGATGCTGGAAGGCAATGCGAAGCGGCTGCTGAAGCTATAGCAGGCTCGGAAGAATGGAGTGTTGGAGTACTGGAGTAGTGGGCTTTAAATGCAACACTCCATTACTCCACCACTCCAGTACTCCAGTCTTTAGTGGTATTTCAGTTGCCTATTTACCCGCGCGGCTTGCCGTCCAACTCCCGCCGGAACTGACGTTTCCCTCCATGACGTTACCGTTCACGCGGCCAGTATATTGGTTGGCTCCGGCGGTGAAACTGATTTGATCGCCGTTCAACCTACCGTTGGTGATCGGCGTGGAGCCATTGCCTGACCTGAGAGTGCCCGAAACCATTTGGAAATTTTGCTTGAGCGCGAGTTCCCCTTGCGGCAATTGCCAAGTACCTTCAACCTTTGCCGGCACAATCCACAGATACGCCGTGCACCATGAACCGCAGCCGTTGGCTGCGGTAAAGGTCTCGTCAGCCGTCCATTCTCCCATCGTAAACGAATTCGACACAACACGAGTGCCTGGCTTCATGTCGAGAATCTTGGGCCGCAGCCGAATATTGATATCCGGCAGCAGAAACAGGGTGATCACGGTGGCATCCGAGAAATCGCTCTCGAACAGGTCGGCCTTCACGAAACTGGCTTTATCGCTCACGCCCTCCTTGGCGGCGTTGCGCTTCGATAGCTCCACCATATCCGGATTGTACTCGATGCCGCGCGCTTGGGCACCGCGCTTCGCTGCGGTAATCACCGTGCGCCCATCACCCGAGCCGAGATCCATCACATAATCTTTCGGCGTGACCTTGGCCATGTCAAGCATCTTGTCCACCAATGTCTGCGGCGTCGGCACCCAAATCACATCCTTGCCCGCCTGACCCACCTGCGGCTGGAATCCTTCTTTTGCCGGCTGGGCTAACGCGCCGGAACCAACGACAGTGACAGACAAAAACAAAACCAATAACAACTGAAGGACACCATACACCGCATTCATGTTTTCACTGTCCGTATTTTGGATTAAGATCGTAGATTTACGTTTCGCACGGGCCCGAGAAAATGTCCAGTACGACTTCTGTCTTATATTGTGCCACTGCTGCGGAGACTCACCTCTGCAAGACTCACCTCGCCCGTTGATTCGCCTAATATTTCAGTGGTAGAGAAACCCTGCAAAGTGCAGCGGTCTTTACGCGGGTTGTCCCTTTCAAAATCGCGCGATATTCGAAGGAGGAAAGAAGCATGCGGCAGCGATCCGACTATCCGACGTTTAGCGATCAGGAAATGACAAGAAGACACCAGGCGATTCAAGCGCTGATGGACCAGGAAGGGGTCGACGCAGTTTTAGTCTACGGCACCGGGCGATATTCCTCCGACGTCTATTGGCTGACCGACTGGCCGTGCAGCCGTGAGGCCTACGTCCTCTTTCAGAACGGTAAAGAGCCGGTCGTGCTCATGCAGCTCTTTAATCATTTTCCGATGGCGCGCGTGATGTCGATCGTGAAAGATGTTCGGTGGGCCGGCGCCAACAGCGCCAACAGCGTGCTCGATCTAGTTCGTGAACGCGGCCTGGAGTCGAAGAAGATCGGCCTCATCGGCGCTCTTCCGTATCAACACTACAACAAACTGCGCGAAAAATTTCCTAACGCTCAGCTCGTGGATCTGGGCGGCAAAATGCGGATGATGCGGACGGTCCGAAGTGCCGAAGAGATCGAGCGGATTCGCGTGGCATCGAAGCTCACGGACCAATCCATCGAGGCGATGGCCCAGGGGCTCAAAGAAGGCATGCGCGAAGACGAAATTCCCGCCATCATCGAAACGGTCTATCTCAAGCAGGGCGGCTATGCGGGCATTCACTTCATGAGCAGCATGCCGATGCGCCATCCCGATTTTCCGGTGCCGTCGCAGTTTCATTCCAGCAGAAAGCTGCAAAAAGGCGATTGTCTAATCACCGAGATTAGCGGCGCTTACTCGGGCTACAGCGGCCAAATTCACCGGACTTTTTCCCTCGGCGAAGGACCGACAGCGGAATGGAAGCGCATGCACGATGCCGCCGTCGAGGGCTTTGAAACTCTGGCGCGTGTGATTAAAGACGGCGCGACGACCACCGAAGCCGAAGAAGCGGCGGAGGTTATTCATGAGCGCGGCTACAGTATTTACGACGACCTGGTTCATGGCGTGAACCAATACCCGCCGATCTTCCAGACCAAGACCACAAGACGTCACGACTCCAGGGAAATGACCTTTCGCGAGAACATGGTGATCGTCATTCAGCCCAATCTGATAACCCATGATGAAAAGATGGGCCTGCAATTCGGGGAAACTCTGGTGGTGACAAAACAAGGCTGTGAGAGCCTGAATGCTTACCCCAGGAAATGGGTGATTTGCCAAGGCTAAACGAAAAAGAGGTTGTTGGATACACAGTGATCGAGTACCGAGATTAATCTCCGGAGACGATTTGAACAACTTGAACTGTTGGAACGTTTTGAATGGCGTCAAGCGTGTGTTACCGCACCCCGGAGATCGCGATCGTCCCTGAGACAACGCAAACGGCGCCAAGAACGGTGCGTAACGTTAAACTTTCGATGCCGCGGAGAAAAAGCCACGTACCGACAAGAATCCACAACGGGCTGGTCGCAACGATGGGCGAGGCGAGGGCAAGCGCAAATGATAAGAGAGAGTGAACTCGCGCTAAATGCGTTCAGAGTGAAGCTTCAGTACCTGGACGTTCTAGATTCCAAAGATATCGAGGCTGCATTTCGAGCCGCAAGCAGTGGGCGGGCTAATGGTCTTCTAACACTGCCGAGCGGCATTCTCATTTTGCAGCGATCCAAGATTGTAGAACTCGCGGCAAAAAACCGGCTCCCCGCGATACTCCCGTTTCCAGAATATGTAGACGCTGGGGGTCTCATGAGCTACAGCGCGAGCGTTACCGACATGTACCGACGTGCTGCTACGTATGTCGACAAGATTCTCTAAGGCGCTAAGCCAGCGGACCTTCCGGTCGAGCAGCCTGTGAAGTTCGAATTCATCATCAATCTGAAAGCCGCCAAGCAGATCGGGTTGACAATACCGCCGAATGTGCTGGCCAGAGCCGACCGAGTCATCCGATGATCCAGAATCGAAAATCGAAAATCCAAAATAATCCAAAATCTAAAATCGGAGCGTTCCACCGAATGTGTTGGCGCGTGCCGACAGAGTCATCAAATAACAGTAAGCAGTGAGCGGAAAGCAGTAAGCAGGAAAAATAAGAGGAGTTAAACACTGATCAGAGGGTTTAGAGTCAGATTACTGCTTACTGTTCTTCTGCTCACTGTTTATCCCGCCGAGGCGCAGGAGGCGTCAAAAATTGCCCACGTTGGAATCCTCTTCATTGGCGGGCGAGATCAGCCGCATCTGGAATCTTTCAAGCAGGGGATGCGCGAACATGGCTACACCGAAGGCAAGAACGTATTTTTCGAGTACCGCTATGCCGAAGGCAATTACGATCGCTTGCCGGATCTCGCCGCCGATCTGGTACAAAAAAAAGTGGATGTCATCGTCACCACCTCGTCCATCAGCGCTCAAGCGGCGCGCAAGGTGACGAGCACCGTGCCGATCGTCATGACCAGCGGCGGTGTGATAGAGTTCGGCTTGGCCGAGAGTTTAGCGAAGCCGGGGGGAAACGTTACGGGTCTGACGGTTCTGGCCTCCGATCTCAGTGGCAAGCGCGTCGAACTGCTCAAAGAAGCGTTTCCAAAAAGCCGCCGGGTGGCAGCGCTGTGGAGTAAGGTCAGCTTAGGTTTCAAAGAAACCCAGGATGCGGCGAAAGCATTATCGGTACCGCTACATCCTATTGAGTTGCGCCAGGCCGATGACATCGACAAGGCATTTACGGAGATGTCCAAGGCTCATGTTGACGCCCTTCTGGTGGTACCGAGTCCACTTGTTACCCTTCACTCAAAACAAATCGCCGAGCTGGCGTTGAAGCATCGCCTTGCCGGCATGTACCCGACTCGACAATTTGCTGAGGAAGGCGGCATCGCGGCTTATGGCCCTCTGATTAGCGACCTGTATCGCCGTGCGGCGACGTACGTCGACAAAATTTTGAAAGGCGCTAATCCCGCCGATCTTCCCATCGAGCAACCAATGAAGTTCGAGTTCATCATCAATCTTAAGGCAGCGAAGCAGATCGGTGTAACTATCCCGCCGAACGTGTTGGCCAGAGCCGACCGAGTCATCAAATGATAGTGAGCAGTGAGCGGCAAGCAGTGATCAGCAAGAATAACAGGAGTCAAACCATGATTAGACGGTTTAATGTCCGCTTACTGCTCACTGTCCTTCTGTTTACTGTTTGTCCTGCCAACGCGCAGCAGCCGGCGAAGGTCCCGCGTATAGGTGTTTTGGCGGGGAGCTCTTCTTCTGGTGAATCGCCCCGCGTGGAGGCATTCCGGCAAGGGCTCCGCGAGCTTGGCTATGTTGAAGGCAAGAACATAGCGATCGAGTATCGATACGCGAACGCAAGGTTCGACAAGCTTCCAGCGTTGGTTGACGAGCTGATCCGACTCAAGGTCGAGGTGGTGGTTGCTTCCACGACGCCCGCTGTTCAAGCGGCCAAGAATGCTACCAGGACGACCCCCATCGTTTTTTTTGGCGTGTTTGATCCTGTTGCGGCTGGGCTGGTCGACAGTCTAGCGCGGCCTGGGGGAAACGTTACGGGATTCACCAACATTGCGACAACGTTGGCCGGCAAACGACTTGAGTTGCTCAAGGAAACAGTCCCCAAGCTCTCCCGGATTGCGGTGCTCTATGATCCGAAGTCTCCAGGTTCTGTAGCCCAATGGAACGAAAGCCAACAGCAAGCACGAGAACTGGGTCTGCAACTTCATTCTATGGAGGTTAGCGGCGCCGACAAGATCGAAGCTGCATTCAAAGAGGCAACTAAAGCGCGTAGCGGCGCGCTCGCCGTAACGGCAGACGCTTTGGCCAATGCTAATCGAAAACAGATCGCGGACTTCGCGACAAAAGCTCGGTTGCCGGCGATATACCCTTGGGGAGAATTTGTGGACAATGGTGGGCTGATGTCCTACGGCCCCAATTTCGCTGCTGTTGGCCGAGACGCCGCTCGATATGTCGACAAGATTCTGAAAGGAGCCAAGCCTGCCGACTTGCCGGTCGAGCAGCCGACCAAGTTTGAGCTGGTGATCAATTTGAGGACCGCTAAGGCTCTTGGCCTGACAATTCCGCCGGTGGTCCTGATGCGGGCGGAGAAAGTGATAAAGTGAGAAGGGACGAGTATCGAGTGACGAGTGGTTCCAAGCCTATCGCTCAACGTTTTTATCGCTCCGACCCACGCGATTATCCATTTTAGAGCTGGAGATGGAGCTGGCACGGAGGCAGAGTTTGGGCTATTATCCTCGCGAGGTCAAATCATGGAACACGCGTCGATCCCCGATCCTCCCGGATTTAGTAATCTTTCGAAGGCAGAGCAGATTCGCTATTTGCAAGCGCTTTGGGACCGGATCTCCGAAAACCCAGGTGACATTCCGGTCCTAGAGTCTCATCTCAAACTTGCTGAAAAACGACTCGCGGCCCATCGGCGGAATCCGAAGCGAGTTCGCTCCGCCTATCAGGTTCTGGACCGGTTGCGCAAAAAGTACGAGTGACCGCTTTTAGACTCGTCTCCGACCCTCAGGCAGACCTCGATATCGAGGCAGCCTTCCGGTGGTACGAGAATGAACAAACTGGCCTGGGGCTAGAATTTCTCGACGAACTGCGCGCCGCATACGATCGTATCGTCGACGGACCCTTTAAGTATTTACAACTCCGGTCGAACACGCGACGGGCACTGCTTAAGCGTTTCCCATACGCAGTCTATTTCGTTGTGGAGGACGAGATCATTGTTGTACTTGCAGTTTTGCACACCAGTCGCGATCCCGCCGAGTGGCAGCGACGCTCAAAGTAGCCAGGGTTCGCCGTGATTATCCGAATGTCATGAGATCTGAAATTCGCTATACCGAGCAGAGCTCCGCCCAAGTGGATGCTTTCACCGCGGAAGTTATCCGCAGCACGGTGGTGGCGATCACCGATGAGATGAAGACCAATCTCATGCGCACCGCCTATAACATGATCATCTATGAAGCAGAGGATTTTACCGTCGGCCTTTTCGATGCCGACGGCAACACGATTTCCATCGGGCTTGGATTGCCGATGTTCATCCGCGGCCTCTCGGATGCGATCAAGGCAAAGCTGCGCCACTGGGGCAAAGAAAATATCGAACCCGGCGACATACTGCTCACCAACGATCCGCAGGTGATGGGCAGCCATTTGAACCACATGATCTTTACGTTGCCGGTGTTTCACGACGGAGAGTTGATCGCTTTCTCTTCGTCGATGGGCCATTGGCAGGATGTCGGTGGCGTGCTCGGCGCGGTCACGCGGGATGTTTTTTCCGAAGGGTTGCAGATGCCGTTCGTCAAAATTTTCAAACGAGGCGAGCAAGATCACGAAATCACCTCGATCATCCGTGCCAACTGCCGCCTGCCGGAGTTGGCGATGGGCGACTTTCGAGCGCAGATCGCGTCGATCCGAACCGGAGAGCGGCGCCTCACGAATCTGCTCAAGCGCTACGGGTCGGAGACGTTCAAGGAAAGCGTCAAGCTGATCTTCGACCAGAGCGAGCGCCTCGCGCGCGCAGCGGTGCGCCAGATTCCGGACGGCGTCTACGAAGCAGAATCGTTCATGGACGACGACGGCGTCAACATCGGCAAGCACATTCCGATCAAAGTGCGCGTGATGGTGAGGGAGGATGAAATGACCGTTGACTTGAGCGGAGTCAGCCCGCAGGTCGCCGGCCCCTACAACTCGGGTGCCACCGCCGGCCGCTCGGCGTCAGAAGTGGCGTTTAAATTTTTGACTACTCCGCTGCTCTTGCCGATCAACGAAGGCTCATTTCGGCCACTGAAAATCATTCTGCCGCCGGGCCGGGTTGTTAGCGCCACCAAGCCGGCGCCGGTCCGCACCTGGATGACCGTGCCGATGACAGTGGCCGACACGATATTCAAAGCGCTCGCTTCCGCCTGCCCCGACAATGTGATGGCCGGTCAACACGCGGACTTGGCGGCGCCCCGCACTTTCGGTCTTGATCCGAAGACCGGCCGGGCGTTTCATTTTCCTTCGATTCTTTCCGGTGGCGGTTGGGGCGCGTTGAGCGATCGGGACGGCCAGAATGCAACCTTTTGCATCAACGATGGAGATACGCACAATACTCCGGTTGAAGCAGGTGAAGGCAAAGGCCCGATTTTTATCGCATACCGTAAGTTGCGACAGGACTCCGGCGGCCCCGGGAAATTCCGCGGTGGGCTGGGTGTAGCGCAAGAGGTCCGATTGCGCTCGTCGGGCAGTGTTCAGTCCGCTATGGAGCGGACCATCTGCGCTCCCTGGGGGTTACACGGCGGCAAAGACGCATTGGCGAACCGCTTCAGCGTCTTGCGTAAGGACGGCTCGACGCAAAGGTTACCGACGGGCAAAACTCCTGGACACGTCGCCCTCGAAGCCGGTGATGGGTTTTTGGTCGAAGTCGGTGGGGGCGGGGGATTTTGGGAACCCATGGAGCGCGACCTTGAGCGTGTGCTTGCCGATGTGCGCTCCGAATACGTTTCGCTCGAAGCGGCTCGGAGCGACTACGGCGTCGTGATTCATCAGCATGGCCGTCGGTTCGAACTCGATATGGAGGCGACGAAAGCATTGCGACAGAGAATCGCAAGCGGCTAAGATTGCTCCATGTTCAATGTTCAACTTCTCCGCTCCACACCTTGAACTTTGAACCTTGAACAAAAAAGTCAGGAGGAAAACATGAAAATCGTCCTTTTTGGTCCCGATCGCCGCATCGGTGCCTGGCAAAACGACAAAATCATTGACCTGAACCGCGCGTTGGCGAACTATCTGCGCGACCAACACGGCTGGACCAACGCGCAAGCTCGCGCCGACGAGAAAATCCCACCGCGACTGGAGCGTTTCATTGCGCTGGGCAAAGCCGCCATCGAAGATGCTGAACTCGCTATCGAGCATGCGACCAAGCAAGGCGTGGAAGCCGTCGTCCACGATGTTAAGAGCGTTAAGCTCCACGCGCCCTGGCCCGAACGGCGGATCGCATGCGTGGGAGGAAATTACGCGGCGCACCTTGCCGGTATGTGGGCCGGACGTCCCGGTGTCACTGGGGATCTGGCGCAAATCACCCAATTGGCCAAAGAGGAGGGCCAATGGGGATTTTGGAAAAATCCCCATGAGGTTGCGGGACCCGATGAGGAAATTCCGTATCCGAAACGCACCCGTCGCTTCGACTACGAAGGCGAAGTTGCCATAGTGATCGGCAAGCGCGGCAAGGATATCCCCGCAAACCAAATCGATGAGTACGTCTGGGGCGTCGCGTTGTTCCATGATTGGAGTATCCGTGACGGATCGAGCGGGCCTCAAGGCAGACCCATCAGTTATAATCTGGCGAAGAACTTCGACGGTTCGACTTCGATGGGTCCCTGTATCGTCGTCGGCGAACTCGATCATCGCAACGTAGATGTAGAAACTCGTATCAACGGCGAGGTGCGTCAGCATTACAACACCAAAGAGATGATCTGGCCTTTCGGCGAGGTGCTCGAATATCTGTCGCGCGATTTTACTTTCGTTCCGGGAGATGTCATTGCCGGCGGAACTTCGGCGGGAACCGCTGCGGACATGTCGCGCAGGCAAACCGAGGGTGCTCAGTCGCCGAATCTTTTCCTGAAGATCGGCGATGTGGTGGAACTCTCGTCACCGCAGATTGGCGCGCTCGGCAACCGCATCATCTTGGCGTCGTGATATTTTCTAACTCCCATGGAGGCAGCCGGCCCCGACTTTAAACCAAATTTGCTGGCATCCACGTATGATTCCTCTCCCGCATGCGGGCGAGAGGTGAGGTTAAGATTGGGGCAACCATCCTCACCTCTGTCCTCTCCCTCCACAGGAGGGCGAGGAAGTTCGGGGCGCGGCTTCGAGCCGGCTAACTGCTAAAAGATGATCGGTATAAGGCGAATCATGCATCTCGGTATAGCAGCGCTAACTCTTCTCTTTTCCTTCTGGCCGTCACAGCTTCCGGCGCAACCACGGGGATCGGAGCTAATCCTCGCATACCCCGGCGTGGGGGGCACGAGCACAATCCTTGTTGCCGCTCAAAGATGGGGCTTTTTCACCAAGAACAAACTCAACGTGCAAACGGTTCTGATGAGATCAAGTATCGCCAATGCGGCGCTGATGGCTGGTGAGATGAGCTACTTTGCCGGGGTCGGCCCGGCGAGCGTAAGCGCTACTTTGAGCGGGATGCCGTCGAGAGCGGTCTGGGTTATCGGAGATAGGCTAACATTCGAGCTCATCGCCAAGCCGGCATTTAAAACCATCGCAGATTTGAGATCAAAAAAGCTTGGAGTGATCGGCTTGGGCGGTACGAACCACGTGTCGTTGGTCATGGCGCTGGAAAAGTCGGGGGTAAATCCAAAAGATTTCACCATCATTTCTGTCCCTGCGGAACAGTCTCTCCAGGCTCTGGAGGCGGGTCATGTTGATGCGTTCGCGCTCAGTCCGCCATTTCTCGTCCAAGCGCTCAGCAAGGGTTACAGAATGATTTTGGACATCGGAGCATCGGTTGAAATGCCTGTCGGGGGCCTGACAGTCATGATCGAGAGACTTCGGACGCGACCTGATGAAGTCAAGAGAGTGATCATGGCTCTGCAGCAGGCAAAGCAGGCGTTCGTAAAGTCCGAAGAGGAAGCCATTGCGCTTTTTGCCGGACTGCAACGTATGGATCGCCAGGCGGCGGCGAAAAGCTACGAGCTGTTAAAACGGTCGTTCTCCGCCAACGGTGTTCCCACGCGAACGGGAATGGAAAATATCGTCAAGTCGATACAGGCAGCCGGCCGGTTCTCCGGGCGGAATATTGCATTCGAGGAAATTGCTGATGCTACCTTGGCGTCAGAGGTGGCTAGAGAATTGAGGTACAAGGTCGAATAGAAAAGATTGGAATGGAGGATGAGCCAAATGAACCGATTTGGATTATTCGTGGCCGAGCGACTTGTTTTGATGATCTTGTGGTATCGATAAGAAGGGAGATCCGGTACCATGAGACAGGAAAGTTGTTGGAGACATGTGTGGTCAGCGGTGAGCTACACCGCTTGCTTGTGGATCTTCCTTGCACCCCAGGCTTACGCGCAGGAAGCAAAGACAAAAATCAGGATTTCTTATCCCAACGCTTCCATTGCCAGCCTTGCTTTATTCGCTGCGCAACAATGGAAAATTTTTGAGCAAAACGGCCTCGAGGTCGAAAGCATCCAAATGCGATCCCAAGCGGCCAATGCCGCCTTGGCGAGCGGCGATGTTCACTACGTGGCGGGGGTGGGCCCAAACTCAGTCGCTGCGACTCTACGGGGCTTGCCGTCGAAGGCTGTTTGGTTCGCCTCGGAACAGCTCGTATATTCCATCGTCGCGCGGCCCGAGTTTAAATCGCTGAAAGAGCTGCGCGGAAAGCGTATCGCGGTCACCGGGTTAGGAGGAACTTCCGAAGTCGTATTGCGAATCGGCTTGGAAGCCGCCGGTGAAAACCCGAAGGATTTCGTCATCGTTGGACTGGGTGCTGCGCAGCTTATGAGTGGTCTGGAAAGCGGCAGCATCGAGGCGGCGAACTTTAATCCACCTTTTTTATATTTTGCCAAGAGAAAAGGGTTTCGCGAGCTGCTCGACCTTGGTGCCCATGCTCAGATGCCCTTGGGCGGTCTCACGGCTTCCAACGCTGCAATCCAGAATCGCACTGCTGAGTTGAAGCGTGTCATTCGCTCCATGCAAATCGCTCGGCGGATGATCCTCCAGTCGAAAGAAAAGGGCGTCGATTTCATCATGCGCACAATCAAGGTTGACCGGGAAACTGCGGAAGACAGTTTCGAAGACTATCGGAAGACTTCCAGCGGTAGCGGCGTTCCGAGCCGGAAAGGCATGGAGGAGATCATCAAATCATTACAGATGCTGGGCCAATTCACCGGCAAAAAAATTGCCTTCGATGAAGTGGCTGACCCAAGAATCGCCAGGGAGGTCGCCAGGGAGTTAGGTTACAAAGTGGACTAGTCTAGCAGGCTCCTGAAAAAGCCTCATATGCTTCGTTGCGCTCGACCGATTTCGCATCAACGTACAAGAGTACGCCTCCGCTCGTCGATCTTCGCGCGCCTCGCCTCTGAGTCTTTTTGAATAGCCTGCAGATTCTGAGATAGGATTCTCCAAGTGTTGTTGGTCGGGACTGGCGCAGCCAGAAAAGGAAATCGGTGATGGCAAATAAAATTAGGCTAGCGTTCGCCGGCGGGGATTACGAAATCATCCGCGCGCTGAAGGAAGGTTCCGTTGAGGCAGATGGCATCGAGCTTGTCGTGTTGACTGCCCACGGGCCGCGCGAGCGGCATTGGCGTATGGCGCGAAATCTTGAGTACGATGTCTGTGAATTCAACGTCGGCGCATATTTCATGGCCCGCGCCCGCAATGTGGCGATCACGGCGATTCCGGTTTTTCTCCATCGCAGATTTCGCCATGGTTTTGCTTTCGTCAATGTCAAGTCTGGTATCAAAGCTCCAAAGGACTTGATCGGCAAAAGAGTCGGCGGCACGAATTTCCAGCCGGCAGGCAACATCTGGCTGCGAGGAATTTTAGAGGAGCATTACGGGGTGCCGCACAAATCGATAACCTGGGTGGTCGATCGCAGCGAAGATGTCGAATTCACGCCGCCGCCAGGATTGAAGATCGAGATGATTCCACCGGGAAAACATATGGACACGATGCTCGCGGAGGGGGAAATTCCGGCCATGATCAATCCTTACATCCCGCGGCCCATCGTCAGCGGCGATGAACGGGTCACTCGACTGTTTCCCGACTACAAACAAGTCGAGCGTGAATACTTTCAGCAAACGGGGATCTTCCCTATTATGCATGTGACGGTGATCAAGCAGGAAATCGTGGACAAATATCCCTGGGCAGCGGTTAGTTTGGTCAAGGCTTTCGAGAAGGCCAAGCAAGTCTGTTATCAGCGGGTGGTCAACCCGAGAATTGTCCCGCTTGCTTGGTTTTCGTACCAATGGAATGAGGAGCGAAAGCTTTTGGGACCCGATCCCTGGGTTTTTGGTCTCGGCGAGGCAAACAAGAAAAATCTCGGCACTATTATTCGGTATTGTCATCAACAGGGCTTGATCGATCGAGAAATGGCTATCGAAGAGCTATTTCTCGATACTGATCCGGGTGACGCCGGCGGCGACGAAGGCCACTATTGAAGCTCGGTGGTGGTGTATCTCGGGGGTAGGATCCATTCGTTTGCTTTGGTTGACAGCATTGATTTGGTCGTGTTAATGGCCCTCGTGCTTAACCGTAAAATCCGACTATCCGATCCGAAGAGGAGATAAGCATGTTGAGTTGCTTTTGTAATTCTATTTACAGATTTGCAGGAGCAGCAGCCTTGTTGCTCTATTTGGTTGTCTTCACGTTCGACAGTGTCTCTGCCGCCGATAGGCTCGTTGGTCTTCACTCGGCTCAAGTCATGTCGCAATCGATGCCATGGATCGCTCAAGAGGCGGGGCTCTTTAAGAAATACGATTTAGACTTTCGGCTGGTTTTTATTCCCTCATCGCCAGTGGCAACCGCCGCCACGTTAAACGGTGATGCAGAGATCGGTGTCACTGGCGCCATCGGTAACGTACGCGCTTACGTCCAGGGTTTCACCGACTTGGTATTTATCGGCGGTGTGAAAAACTTTCTGACCCACAGCATTGTCGCCAAGCCGGAGATCAAGCGTCCAGAGGATCTCAAAGGCAAAAAGGTCGCGGTGGGGCGATTCGGTGGCAATACTCATTACTTCACGATTCAGGCGGTGAGAAAATTCGGCATGGATGCCAGCAAGGATATTCAGACGATACAAACCGGCGGTGGACCCGAGACGCTTGCGGCTCTTCTCGCGGGGAACGTGGATGCAGCGGGCCTCGTCGCCCCGGGCGATGCTGCCGCCGTTAATCGAGGGTATGTTTATGTGATCAATGGCTTTGATCTTCGGATTCCATATGGCGCCACGCAATTCGTCACCCTGCGCTCGGTGCTCAACAAGCGCGGTCCGGTGATTGGACGCTTCATGCGGGTCATGGCCGAGTCGGCGACCATAATGCACACCGACAAGCCTTTCGTCTACAAAGTTCTCGGCAAATATCTGCGGGTCACCGACACGAAGATTCTCGATTCGGCGTATCAGACAGAAATCCCGGCCCTGGAGCGGCATCTGGAGATTCGCGACGCGGCCTTGCAAGCTTCACTGGATGAAATCGCCCCGACGGATCCCCGGGCAAAGACAATCAAGCCACAGGAGTTGATCGATCGTAGGTATCTCGTCGAACTGGAAAAGAGCGGTGCCTTCGGCAAATAGGCAATGGGCATCAGGCAACAGGCACGAGTAAAAGTTTCCAGACTACGGAAAAGGAATGTGAAGAAAATACTACTGGATCGATCTGCAGAAACGCGGATATCCGCTTTTATCTTGCCGGACTGGAGTCGTGGCAGGAGACAAGGAATCATTCACTTGAAGGAGCGTGATTTTGCGTGGTACAAAACAGTCAGAGAAACGGTGACGTGCAGCAGCGAGACCATATCCATCGATTCCATGCCAAAGGTGAGCGGCAATACCAGCGGCTTAAGTCAAAGTTAGAACCCCGTTACAAGGGCCATATATTGGCCATCGAGGTGGACTCAGGCGAGTATGTGCTTGGCAAAGACGAGCTTAAGGTAGCGCTCAAGGCGATAAAAAAATTCCCCGGTAAGAAGTTCAGTTTTTTTCGCATTGGGTATCCGGCCGTACATAAGCTCCGCGTTCAGATATGCTTAAGGTCGGGTGAACCGGTATGGAGAGCCGGTTATTTCAATTCAACTAATCGTTCGCAACCGCCCCGCTAATTTAACCGCCGTCATTGACACAGGGTTCAATGGCTATCTGAGTTTTCCGAGACGCTTACTGATTCGGAGCAAGTGGCTTGCTATCGGGACTGAAAAATTCGAGATTGCCACGGGGGCATTGGTGGAACAGGAAATCTATCTCGGAGAGGTTATCTTTGACGGCCAGCGGGGTCCGGTCTACAGCGTTGCGACCGAAGTGCAAGACATCCTGATTGGAACTAAGATGCTGCGAGGTAAAACTCTCGTCGTGAATTTTGGGACCAAGCAGGTCACAGTCAGATAGTGATGAGTCCATGCTAACCTTCTTTTTCAACACTGGTGACACAGACGGTAGGTGATCAGTGAGACGAGGACCGAGTGACGAGTGTCGAGTGGATCCAGATAAAGGAAGAGGGATGAAGAAACAATCACGGCCGCTTTGCGGTTGCTTTTCCGTGTCCGCGCAGCACGCAAAGAAGGTCCCCCAGGCATGCTGCTTGCCACTACACCGGCGAATCCCTCGGTGGATATGTAGACAATAGAAAAACGAAAGACCGAACATATGCAGAGCCGCGCCATTGATATTCATCATCACTTCGTTCCTGAACAAATAGTCGGAGAAGCGAAGCACCACGGCAAGGCGCTTGGCATCGAAGTTTCCGAAGATAAAGACGGAACCATCCGTTTTTCCTTCAATGCCGGTCCAAAGTATCCGTTGGTGCGGGGCTTGACGGATGTGGAACCGCGGCTGGAGATGATGCAGAAGGGAAAAATTGCTCTAGCCGCGCTTGATCCGAGCACGCAACTGCTCGGCTATGATCTGAAAGGCGAGCAGGCGGAGAGCTGGTGCCGCATTTATAACGAGTGCGTCAAAGAGTTCCTGAGAAAATACCCCGACCGCTTTACGGCGATGGCTGCGGTGCCGATACAAGAGCCGGAGCACGCCGCCAGAGTTTTGGAGCACGCGGTCACCCAGCTCGATTTTCGCGGCGCCTACATCGCGACCAACACCAATCACCGCTATTATGACAGCGAAGACTTCGATCCTTTTTGGGCAAAGGCACAGGAGCTCGACGTGCTCGTCTTCATGCACCCGGACAATCCAGCTGGAACCGAGCTCATGGGCTCCTTTGGGCTCCGTTTAGTCTGCGGCAACCCGGCTGACACCACGCTTTCACTCGGGCTTATTATTTACAGCGGTGTCTTTGATCGATTTCCGAACTTGAAGCTCTGCACCTGTCATGGCGGCGGATTTTTCCCTTATCACGTCAGCCGCTTTGATCAAGAATTTCTTACCGGCAAACAGTCGGCCCGGCGTGCCGACCGGCCCAACGCACCGCGATGCACTGCATTACCGAGCGCTTATCTCAAAAATCTTTACTTCGACACCTTGGTTTACGACATGGAAACGCTCGATTTTCTACGGCGCAAAGTTGGTGCCGAACATCTCATGCTGGGCACCGACTTTCCCTACGTGCTCGGCGACTGGATGGGTGTCGATAAAGTCGAAGCGTTGCCTTGTGCGGACACCGAGAAGCAAGCGATTCTCGAAGATAACGCGAGGAAGCTGCTGAAACTTGACGCGAGCTAAAAAAATTCGGGCGCTTCTGGGGTACCTGTGAAGAATATCCACCACGAAGTGGTTCATGATCTTACGCGCGCTTAGAGAATACCAGGTCTTCGTCATGCTGGCATGGATCGCCGACATCCAGGCTCGCAAGGATGCCTCCGGAGACATCCATGTCAAGCTGGATTCCAGCACTCCATGCTGGAATGACGCTATCGTCGGTTGTGCTGAACTGACCGAAGTCCTGCTCCTCGAATTTTCAAAGTAGGACGCGAAGATCACGAAGTAGGACAGGTTGAGCAAGTATGGAAAACAGAAAATCAGAGAGATCCGAACTCTTCGTGTTTTTCGTACTGCTATGCTTGAAAATTTTCGCGACTTGGGCAAATTCTTCCGGCATAACCCACTCGGTTTCGGATGTTCTCGCTTCAAGCCGCCAAGACGCGAAGTTCGGAAGATTATTTTCTTTCCTTTGCGCCTTTGCGTCTTTGCGGGAGATCAATCCGAGTTTGGTTGCAGCTCTGCCGCGCTGGGCACTTTGTGATGAACCAGAACGTGCAGCACACTGAATCTAAGAGCCTAGTGAACAACCCGGCGCGGTGAAAAGATCGGTCTGAAAGGAGTCTATATGCGAATTGGGTATGTCCCCGTTCTCGTTGTGCTCTTTCTGACGATCGGTGCGTCGCCGATTTCAGCGCAATTGAAGAAAGTTAGATTTTCGACGACTGGGATTTCCATTTCCGAGCTGCCCTTCAAAGTCGCCCATCTCAAAGGTTTTTACCGCGAAGAGGGCCTGGATGTCGAAACGATTCTTATTCGCGGCGCCGTCGGGATGCAGGCGCTATTGGGCGGGTCTGTCGATTATACGTCAGCTTCTGGTTCAACGATCGCCGCAGCGGTGCGAGGTCTCCCGGTCAAGCTCGTCTTCATTTCTTCCTCAAAGCCTCAGTTCGAATTGATTTCCCAGCCCCAGATCAAGTCGGTTCAAGAACTGAAAGGAAAGATCGTCGGCATTTCGTCGCGCGGCGGTTCCAATGATTTGCTGATGCAGACGATCCTGCAAAAAAACGGCCTCGCACCAAACAAGGATGTCACCACGCTCATCGTGGGAGCCCAAGAGGAAACGGTCATTGCCCTTCGAACGGGACGCATCGCCGCGGCCCTTTTGACTCCGCCGCGAAACTTCATGCTTCAACGCGACGGCTTTAACCGCATTGCTTATTCCGGGGATTACATGTCCACTTATGCGAACGGTGGCATCGGCGTTACCGACGAAAAGATAAAAACCAACTCCGCTGAGGTTCTCGCCCTCGTCAAAGCGACAATCAAAGGCCTCCAGTATTCCATGCAAAACCGCGCCGAGATGCTAAAAGTCATACCGCCATACCTGGGCATCAAAGACACCGCGTTGGTTGAGCAGCTTTACGATCTGTATCTGACTCGCCAATCGGTTGACGGATCGGTCGATGATAGTTGGATGAGAGGCGCTATAGAGTTTACCCAGAAGACTCTCGGCGGCGCGGTCAAAGAAGTTCCACCCAGCCAGGTCTTTGATTTCAGCTTCGTTCAGAAAGCACGATAGGCGGTCCGGCACATTGTCGACTGTGTATCGGTTAGAGGTGGATGGCGTTAATCTTTCGCTTGACAATTCAGGAGCGAAGATTGAGTTTGAATATCTAAAGAAGGCTCCCTGCTTTCCTTTTCAAGTTCCGCCGGCAGTCGTCACAAGACCCGCAATGTCGCCGTGCTCGTCGAGGCCGGCGATGTAGCAGCGTATCGCCGAGCCTGCGCGGCGACGAACCTTGAGCCGGCAGGTCACGGTTTCTCTCCCCACAGCCGTTTGAGAAAGCCGCTGTCTCGTAGCTCGGTGTAAAAGCGTGCGTCATAAAAATCTTCCGCCTTGGCCGACGCGGCCTGAGGGACGGTTTTGCCGATCAGCGTAAGAATGAGCTCGATCCCCTTGGGATCTACCTGGAGAGTTCTCTCCATGGCCTTCGATTCAGACTCGATGGCATAGGCATTGAGTTCGCGGTCCTCGACTTTGGTGTATTTTGCGACGATCTGCGCGGTCCCTTCGGGGTTGGTTAGAAAATAGTGCATCGCTTCCGCATACGCGCGCATGAACTTCGTAAGCTCCGGCTGTTTTCGCGCTGCGGTGGGGCGGGCGGAAGCGAGAACCGTCACCGCAAACGGAATCTTCAGCGCGGCAATATCGAGAATCACCTTGAAGCCTAACCGCTGAGCGAACAGATCGTGCGGCGCTCCTGCTATAAAGGCATCAATCGTGCCTGCTTTGAGAGCGGGGAGTCCCTGGCCGATATTGCCGAGCTGAACGTACTGAAGATCCTTCAGAGTATCGATCCCGAAACGAGAAAGGGAGGCCTGAGCAAACATATCCGGATTCGAGCCGATGCGGTCAATACCCAACCGTTTCCCCCTAAGATCTTGAACGCTGGCGATTTCTTTCTTGCCGACAATGTTACCCGTCATGCGAGTCTTGCTTTGGCCGATCATGACGAGATCTTTTGCTCCGCCCACGATTGCCCGGGTCGGAGCAAATCCACCGATGATTCCCACATCCGTTTCCCCAGCGAGTAGAGAGGTCGTCCCCGTGGGACCGGAAGCGATAAAGACGAGCTTGACGTCGAGCCCCTGCTTCTTGAAAAAGCCGACTTCCTTGGCGATCCACATGGGGGACATGGAAGCCACCGGTGCCGTATAAAATGCCGTGAGCGACTGAGCTTGTCCCGCGCTCTCGTAGACCGCGCCGAAACAGGTAGCGAAGACCAGTCCAATTAGCGCTAGCTGCCGTTGGAAACGATTCATCGCGCTCCTCCTTCATTAGGCCAAGGGCAAAGCCCATAGCGGCAGGTGTAAATACAGTTGGTTTTCGGTTGCTGTTGCCTCATTGAACTCTATACCCTAACTCCCTTGCTACTTCCGTCGCCAATCTAGTATCTGCGATGTCTTCAAATGGCACGTTGGTGCTAAGGATCCGTCCCTGTAGAACCAGCGCTTTGAGAATGTTTTCGATCCCGGCGCGCGTGGGTCTCCCGTCTCCGGCTAACACGTCGCGCAGCGTGTTGTAAGTTTTCAAAGCGGCTTCGCGGTCCGTGTTTCCAATTTTCATAATGAGACCGACGGTTTCTTCTTGTGATTTAAACATCCGCTGTTTCGCTTGCTGCACCGACTTGATTACCGCTCGCACTTCTTGCGGCCGGTTCTGAATCGTCTTCGTCAAAGTCGTGAGCCCACCAACTGGCATCTCGATCATCGAGGCGACGTTCAGCATCTCTTTGAATCCCTTGCCTATCACATAGAAAAGCTGAGGCGGCTGTATCATCGCGGCACTTAGATATCCTGATTCCAATGCCTGAATCATGTCGGAAACGCCGGTAAAAGGGGTGATCGCAAAAGCTTTAGAATCTTGTCCGACTTTTTCCAGGGCCAAAAGCAGCGCCACGTGTCCGGTAGCGCCAAGTCCGCCCGTTATGCCAATGGGCTTTTGTCGTAAATCAGTTAGAGTTTTCATCTGTGGTTGCGCCATCAAGGACCAGAGAACCTTGTCGGAAGAGAACCAGACCGCGCGCGCGGGAATTCCTCTAAGTGTCGCGCTAACCGTGGCCGGCCCGACGCCGCCGAGGTATTCAACCTGCTCGGCAGATAAGGCGGGGATGGATATGGTGAAGGTCATGACGATGAGTTGCGCGCTCAGGCCGTTCTGCGAGAAGAGCTTCCATTCCTGAGCGGCAAGAAACGGAAGAGCAATGAGACTCGGACCCGCATAGGCGATGCTAACTTTGCGCTCCTGAGATAGCGCCAAACTGCCATGCACGAAAAACAACTCAGCTACGGCTAAGCAGAAGGCGAAAGAGGGTAGATGGGCTGACTTTTTGAATGACATTTGAGGCGGTTTTAACAGACCCAAGAGCTTACCGTCAATGCAATCAATTCGATTTGCTCTGAAGAATAAACAGATTTAGAAATTTGACTTATGTTGACACAATAGTACCTCATCAAATACCCTTGGCCCCGAGCGCGCGCGAATACGTAAGAAAAATTTTTGGACCCGAGCAGCAACCAAACTCAAGCAGCGAAACTATGAGCCGGAACATAACAGGAAATTGGCGTATCGACGTCCACCATCACGTGGTGCCGCCGCAGTATGCGGACGAGTCGATGCCGATCAAGCTTCCAAATACCGAAACGCAATTGCAATCAATGGATAAGTGGCAAATCCGGACAGCCATCACTTCGCTGACGCCAAGGGTTATTCTGAAAAATATCCATCGCCTCCGTGAAGTCGCGCGGACATGCAATGAATTCCAGGCACGACTGGCACTGGAGCATCCGTCGCGATTCGGTGCCTTTGCTCTTCTGCCGCTCCCGGACGTGGATGGGGCGCTGGAAGAAATCACCTATGCGCTCGACATTTTACATCTCGACGGTGTCGGCATTTTTTCGAGCGTCAATGATCGATACCTGGGAGATCCACTATTCGACCCCGTTTTTGAGGAGCTAGATCGGCGCAACGCCGTAGTATTTATTCATCCGACGCACTGCGAAGCGCCGACGGCGACGAACTTGGGCGCGCCTCCCTTCGTGGTTGAGTACGTGTTCGATACGACGCGCGCCATCGTCAATCTTGTTTTTAACGGTACACTGAAGCGCTACCCCGATATCCGCCTCATCGTTGCGCACGGGGGCGGAACAGTGCCTTTTATTGCCCAGAGGATCTCAATGCTCGAAGGGCACCGCCATGCCAAGGGAGTTACTGATGTGATCCCGACGCTCCGCGCGCTTTACTACGAGATCGCCAGCACCACCGCCGGATACGCGCTACGCTCTCTGCAAGAGGTTGCCGATCCAACACATATACTGTGGGGCTCGGACCTTCCTTTTGTTTACGGGAAGAGGCTGCAGGACGAGGTGGATCATTGGGAGGCGTACGATGGATTCAGTGCCGATCAGCGCATGGCCGTGGAGCAGGAAAACGCAGTGCGTCTTTTTCCACGCTTCGCCTAGCGTGACAAACGTGCAGACTGGAAAGAAAAGAACGTGTCACCGCGAACTGATTCCTGATCTACGCTCGCTCGCAGAAGACAAAAATGGAAATCTTTGGCCGGCATCCAGATTCGCAGGATGCGTCCGGAGACATCCATGTCGGCCTGGATTCCAGCACTCCATGCTGGAATGACGCAATCGAGGAGTTTACTGTGACTGACCGAGGGCCCTCTGGCCCTCGTATTTTCAAAGGGGACACGAAGAGCACAAAGAAAGATTTCCCGAACAAGGTTCGTCAAATCCCCCGTCTCTCTTTCTCCCTTTGTCAAAGGCGAGATGAAAGGGGATTTTTGGATTTCCCGGTGATCCTGCGACGGAGTTTATCCTGAGCACAGCCGAAGGGCTCAGGACATCCTTGGCGCGATAAGGTTGTTGAAGTTGTTCTGTTGAAACATTGGAAAGGGATGAAACTGTGAAGATGACCAAACTATGGCAACGAATTTTGTTTAGTCTCATCATACTTGTTGCTGCGTTTACCGGTTTGGCGCGCGGCGCATCGGCGGCGGAGGGAACCCGGTTCCTAGTGAGTTACGGCGGCACTGCCGGCTACCAGCTTCCCCTCTGGGTCAACAAAGAATTTGGGTTTAGCAAGAAGTACGGCGTCGATCTGGAGATTATTCTAATCCAGGCGGGCTCGCCGAACATTCAGGCCCTGGTCGGCGGTAGCCTGCAGTTAACCCAGACCGCGGCTTCTTCGTCGGTGATAGGTGCGGCGCGCGGCGCGCCGGTAGTGATCGTCGCCACCTTGGAAAACAAGCTCCCCATGCAGCTCATCTCGCGCCCCGAGATCAAGGAGCCCCAGCAGCTTCGTGGCAAGACCATCGGCATCAACCGATTCGGCGGCTCCAATGACGCAGCGGTGCTGATGGCGATTAAAGCTTGGAAAATGGATCCGAAAGACATCACGATGCTACAGACCGGCGGCACGGCGGCGCGAATGGCGGCGCTGCTCGGCAATAAGGTCCAGGCGACGGTGCAGTCCTATCCAGAGATCTACCAGGCGCGCAAGCTCGGTATGAACGTGCTGGCGGACGTCGGAGACTTTGGTTTCTATACGAACACGTCGAATATCGTCACTCGATCCTATCTGCAACAAAACCGCGCGGCGGTAAAAGGATTCATCAAAGGACAGATCGAGGGTATGCACTACGTCAAGACGAACAAGGAGGGGAGCCTGAAAATTCTCAGGAAGTACCTCCAGGTCACAGACGCCGAGGCGGTCGAAGGAACTTACGAATTCTTTGCCAAACGGTTACCCAGGTCGCCGCGCACGGAGTTGGAAGGGATCAGAAATATCTTGGTATCCATCGACGCCGCCGATAAAAATCCCGCGGATTTCATCGATATGAGCCTGGTCGACGAAATCGAGCGGGAAGGGTTTGTTAAGAAATTGTATGGATCGTAAGAAATCGTGATCGTGGAACGTGCTCGTGCTCGCCTACGAACACGATTCACGAACACGAATCACGAAAACCTCGCGCCTTGGCCGGTCACTGCTCACCCCAGAGCTTTTTGAGAAAGCCGCTGTCTCTTAGCTCGGTGAAAAAACGCGGGTCGTAGAAATCTTGCGCTTTGGCTGAGGCCACTTGGGGAACCGATTTGCTGATCAGCCCAAGGATCAACTCGATTCCCTTGGGATCGACTTGCAGGGTTCTTTCCATGGCCGCCGCTTCAGCGTCAATGGAATAGTTGACCACGTCTCGCTCTTCGACTTTCGTGTATTTGGCCACGATCCCGGCGGTGCCTTCTCTGTTGGTCAGAAAATAGTGAACGGCCTCAGCGTAAGCGTGCATGAACTTGGTCAGTTCCGGCTGTTTGCGCCCGACTGTATGGCGAGCAGAGGCGAGAACCGTTGCCGTAAAGGGAATCTTCATGGCCGTGATATCCAAAATGACCCTGAAGCCCAACCTCTGGGCGAAAAGATCGTGGGGAGTGCTTGTGGTGAGGGCATCGATCGTTCCCGCCTTGAGCGCCGGGATCCCCTGACCGATAGTACCGAGCTGGATGTATTGGAGATCTTTGAGCGGATCCATCTGAAAACGGGAAAGAGCGGCTTGCGTGAACATGTCCGGATTCGAACCGACCCGGTCGATACCCAGTCGTTTTCCCCTGAGATCCTGGACGCTGGCGATTTCCTTCTTGCCGACAATCGCTCCCGTCATGCGGTTTTTGCTTTGCCCGATCATCACCAAATTTTTAGCTCCTCCGGCAATCGCCCGCGTCGGGGCAAATCCGCCGATGATCCCCACATCGACCTCCCCGGATAGGATCGCGGTAGTTCCCAGCGGACCCGAGGCGATAAAGACGAGTTTCACATCGAGCCCCTGTTTTTTGAAGAATCCCGCTTCTTTGGCGATCCACATGGGCGCCATGGAGACTACCGGCGCGGTGTAAAATGCCGTCAGCGTCTGAGTTTGGGCCCAGCTCTCTTTGCTTGACGCAATGCCCAAGACGCAAGCTATTCCGAGAAGCGCAAGCAGTTTACGCAGAGGTGTCATCTTTTAAATTCCTCCAAATCAATTTTCACCAGGGAGACGAATCCGGAAATATCTCCCGCCAAGTCGCTAAGCTCGCAAAGTTAATAAACAAATTACCTGTCTATTCCTTCGCTTCTTAGGCGCCTTTGCGGGAAAACATTCCTATGTGATCGGAAGCGTAAACGTAAAGGTGGATCCCTTGCCGACCTCGCTCTCGATCCAGATTCTTCCGCCGTGCAGCTCGACAAATTTCTTTGCCAGGGTCAACCCCAGTCCCGTACCCTCGACCTTATGCGCGTAGTCGGTTCCTACCTGTCGGAATTCCTCGAAGATCTTCGGCTGATCCTCCGGAGTGATGCCGATCCCGGTGTCACTGACTGAAATTTCCACAGAACCATCGGCCTGCCTGGCGTTAATGCCGATCCTTCCTCCCTCCGGAGTGAACTTCACGGCGTTGGACAGCAGGTTGAGAAGAATCTGTTTGATTTTCCTCTCATCGCCGACAAAGTCCCCAAGGCGCTCGTCGACTGTAACGTCAAGGTTGATGCCGTGCTTGGTGGCGCGCTCGCGCACGAAGGTCCGCGCATTGTCGATGGCCAAAGGAAGATCAAATGTAGCCACTTCAAGCTCCATCCGGCCAGCCTCTACCTTGGAAAGGTCCAGGATCTCGTTGATTAGCGACAAAAGATGTCGGCCGGAGGAAAGGATATCCTCGGTGTACTCAGCTTGCTTCTCATTAAGCTCGCCAAACATTCTCTCCCCCAAGACTTCCGAGAAGCCGATGATCGCGTTGAGCGGCGTGCGCAGTTCGTGCGACATGTTTGCGAGGAACTCCGACTTGTGCCGGTTGGCGGCCTCGATCTGGCGGCTCTTGTCCTCGATCTCCCGGAATAGCCGCGCGTTCTGAATCGCCAGCACCGATTGCGTCGCGAAAGTCTGGAGGAGATTCACAATCTCTGGCGCAAAGCTGCCGGTTTGACGCCGGTAGATCGTCAAAGCCCCCATGATTTTCTGGTTTAGAAGCAGCGGCACAGCGAGGAGTGATTGATAGCCGAGCCGGAATAAGAGAGGCCGCATACCCCTGGTAGGGAGCTCGTGCTCCTGGCGAAGGTCGGCAATTTGGTACGGGAGTCTCGTTTCCGCTGCTCGGCCGGTAGCCCCTAGTCCGAGACGGAGCGGAGTTGCCTGATAAGCTTGCACGAGGTCCTGTTCCATTTGGTAGCTGGCACGAAGATGAAACTCTTGCGTCGGCTCATCAAATTCGTAAATGATGCCGCAATCCGTTCCAGAAAGCTGGACCGCATGGCGGACTATGGTGCTGAGCACTGTCTGAAGATCGAGTGTGGAACTCACTGCTTGGCCCACCTCTCCCAACGCTTTGAGTTCCTCAACTGATCGCGCCAGTTCACTCGTCCGCGCCTCTAATTCCTGAAACAAGCGTACGTTCTCGATAGCGATGACCGCCTGATCAGCGAAGGTTTCGAGTAATTTGATGTGCTTGTCCGTAAACGGTTGAACCTCAGTACGTCGAATGACAATAGAACCGATCGGGTCACCTTGCCGGAGTAAAGGGGTGCCCAGAACGGTTCGGCTCCCTGCGACTTGATGAAGCCCTCGTGCATCGGGGTATTCCGTGTCGATCTCTGCGGCGACGTCATCCACATGGATGGTCCGTCGGTCAATGATCGTTCGCCCACCTACCCAACCACGAGTGATGGGCAACGATTCTGCTGACACCGGTATAGAAGAGCCATATTTCGCTGCGAGATGGAGACGTTCGCGTTGCTCACGGTAAATCAAAGCATCACTGGCTTCACATAGCCGAGCGGCGTTTTGCGCAACCACATCTAGCACGGGTTGAATATCCGTCGGCGAACTGGCGATAACGCCCAAGATTTCACTCGTTGCGGTTTGTTGTTCCAATGACTCTTTTAGCTCGTTGAATAGTCGCACATTCTCAAGTGCAATCACCGCCTGTTCGGCGAAGGTTTCGAGGAGTTTGATCTGCGCCGGAGAAAAGGGATGCACCTCGGTCCGACGCGCGACCAGTACCCCAACAAATTCCCCCTGCTGACGAAGGGGAACGAATAAAAAGGTGCGCGCGACGCGGGTGACAGAACCCATCGTTGGGAAATCGCTCTGAGCGCGAACGTCTGGAATGTGAAGCGTGCCATGCTCGCGTATCCAGCAAACCTGTGGGTCATCAATAGACCTCACGTGGCCGCCAACGGGTATAGGACCAAAATGAGCTCGCAGAACTATAGCGTTCCCCTCGCGGAGTCGCAGCACCACGTCATCGATTCCACAAACCCGAGCTGCGCTCTCGACAATGGCGTCGAGCACCGGCTGCACGTCTGTCGGCGAGCGGCTGATGATGCCGAGCACCTCGGCCGTCGCGGTCTGATGCTCCAGGGCCTCGCGTAATTCTGCATTGCGCTCCTGGATCTCCTTGAACAGCCGGACGTTCTCGATCGCGATGACCGCTTGATCAGCAAAGGTCTTGAGCAGAGCGATTTGTTTTTCGGAGAATGGTCGGACTTCCGTGCGGCGAATCAGAATAGATCCAATGGAAATACCCTCACGGAGCAGCGGCGTTGCCAGTGCCGTACGAACGCCGAGACTTCTAGCAAAGCGCGCTCGCAATTCATCTTCCGGCACTGCTGCAAGGTCATGAATGTGAATAGTTTGCCGGTCAATGATGGCTCGGGCAGGTATAGAGACTCGGTCGAATGGGGGGTCAGAGGCGGCGGACAGCGATCCGTAATTAGCCACAGTCTTTAAGGATTCGCCGTCGACACGAATGATTGCAGCATCAGTGGCGTCACACAGACGCGCTGCATTTTCTGCAACAACATCTAAAACCGGCTGGATATCCGTCGGTGAACTGGCAATGACGCCCAAAATCTCACTCGTCGCAGTCTGCTGCTCCAGAGATTCCTTGAGTTCTTGGAACAGCCGCACGTTCTCTATGGCGATCACTGCCTGGTCGGCGAAGGTCTCGAGAAGCTTGATCTGCGTCGGAGTGAAGGGACGCACATCGGCGCGACGTGCGGTCAGAAATCCAATGAAGTCCTCCTGCTGACGAAGAGGAATGCCTAAGAAAGTGCGGAAGCCGCGGGAAGCTAACGTTAGGAAATCGTTCTGCGCACGAACGTCGGGAATATGGAGCGTGCCATGTTCACGGATCCTGTGAGCGTGTGGCTCATCAACACTGATTTCCGCGCGGCGAACAGGTATGGGACCAATATGTGCCCGCGAAACCATCCTGTTCCCCTCGTAGAGCCACAGCCCCACGTCATCGATCCCACAAACCCGCGCCGCGCTCTCCACAATGGCATCCAATACCGGCTGCACGTCCGTGGGCGAGCGGCTGATGATGCCGAGCACCTCGGCTGTTGCCGTCTGATGCTCCAGGGCCTCACGCAATTCCGCGTTGCGTTCTTGAAGTTCTTTGAACAGACGCACGTTCTCGATGGCGATGACCGCTTGATCGGCGAAAGTTTTGACGAGATTAATCTGCCGATCGGTGAACGGTTCGACCACGTCACGCCAAATCGTAAGACCTCCTATCGGCGTTCCTTCTCGCAGCAGCGGCACCGCTAGAATCGTCCGCGTGCCGAGTCCGCGGGTCACAGCCTTGACAACCCCGGAAACCGGGTCCTGAGCATCAAGAACATGAACTGGGTTTCGCTCAGTAAATGCACGACCGAGGAGACTGTCAGAAACGCGAACAGGATTGGCGCGCAAGTACTCGAGTTGTTCCGGGCTCTCGTTATAGTGAGCGACGACCCGGAGAAACTCCCCATCAAGGCGGCGGATGTGACCCTGCTTGGCGCCGGCCAGTGTTACCGCATTTGCGATTACAGTATCCAGTACCGGCTGAGTATCGGTAGGCGAACCCGCGATCACTCGCAGAATCTCGCTCGTGGCGGTCTGCTGTTCCAGCGCCTCGGTAAGATCGCGATTGCGCGCTTGCTGTTCGTGAATCAGCCGTGCGTTCTCGATGGCGATTACCGCTTGGTCGGCAAAGGTTTCAAGCAATTTGATTTGCCTGTCGGAAAACGGGCGGACCTCTCGTCGGCGGATATGCACAGCCCCGATGGCAATCCCGTCGCGTAATAATGGTGTTACGAGCACAGTGCGCATACCCGATGCTATTCCTCGGGCCATCGGGAAATCCGCTTTGGTCGCCAGGAGGTCGTGGATGTGAACTGTTTGCCGGTCAATCATGGCGCGCCCAACGGGGGAGGCACGATTAGTCTCAACTCCCTCTCCTTGGTTTAGCTGCGTCGGGATCATTCCGAAGTGCGCGGCGATGTGGTGGACATTGTTATCGACCCGCCATACCAAGGTGTCCGCGGCGTCACAGAGTCTCGCTGCTCGCTCGGCGATCGCATCGAGCACTAGCTGAAGCTCAGCCGGCGAGCGGGCGATCATCCGCAGGATGTCGCTCGTAGCCGCCTCCCGTGCGAGCGACTCGTCGAGAGCGCGCTGCAATGACTGAATATTTTGCGCTTGCTTAGGCTGAGACTTTTTCACCACCGGGCGTCGCGCCTTTGCCTTTGATTTCTTAGAGTCCTTTTTGGTGGTGGAAGCCATAAAAAGACCGACACGCGGTTGAGCTGTCTTTTACGCTAGGTGGTTGCGGGCGTCAAGGAAGCTTCGCTGGCAGGCTATTCGTGCAGCGTGTTCGTCATTCGTGTTCGTCGAACCACGAGAAACGAGTACGTCCCTTCTTCACCTTGAACTTTGAACCCGGAACATTGAACTCGAGCCCGCTTCGGGTTACACGTCAGTGGCCACACATCCGCTGATACCAACCGCCGGGAGCGAAGACTTTGCTGAACCAGTCGCCGCGCAATTGCGGATCTACTTTGCAATCGACAACCATCGGTCCAGTGCGTTCGTTAAGCCACGGACGCAAGCGATCCAAATCGTTGACATCGCGGACGGAAATCCCTTGCGCGCCCATGGCGGAGGCGATCGCCGCAAAGTCGTTGTCTCGGAAGAAAGCCCCATGTCCCGGCAAGCCGACGTTTTTAAGCAGATGCACCTCAGCGCCATAGGACGCATCGTTGATGACGATGACAAGCGCCGGAATTTTATAACGGACGAAAGTCTCGAGCTCGCCGAGGCTCATCATGAGCCCGCCATCCCCCGGCGTGCAAACGGTCAGACGGTCTGGGTGGGCAATCGCAGCGCCGAAGGCCGTTCCCAAACCCAGACCGACCGCCATGAAGTCATTTGAAAAAACAAAGCCCGCGGCATCGGGCGCTGAAAGGTAGATGATCGGCCAGCCCATGGAGTGGCCGCTGTCGATCACGACGGTCCTGTTGCGCGGCAGCATCGCATCGAGCTTGAGCATCAATGTGCGTGGATCGATCGTGCGGCCGTTGCTTTGATCCTGGAAGTTATCGAGCCGAAAGGACTCGATCTCCCGTCGAATCTCGTGCGTGCGAAAGCCGGCGGCGCCGAAGCCGCGCTGGGCCAACTCGTGGCTCAGAGCTTTAGCGGTTTCTGCTACGTCGCCTACCAAGCCAAAATCAGCCGATGTAAGAGCGCCAATTGCCGCGCTATTCCTATCGCATTGCAAGATGCGCGCTGAGGCAGCAAAAAGCTCGCGGTTTCGAGTCGTCCAGTAGTTCAAGCTCGCTCCGAAGGCCAAAATCAAATCGGCCTGCGGAAGCAGCCGCTCACCCAGCTCCCATGCAAATCCCCCAGAGCTTCCCACGTAGAATGGATTTCCGGCAAATAAGCCCTTGGCCTGAGCGGTAGTTGCCAGCAATGCGCCTATCTGCTCGCCCAATTGTTCTAAGAGTTCCTTGGCGTTCGAACGAACTGCGCCTCGGCCAGCGATGATCGTCGGGCGCTTCGAAGTAGCGATTAACTCTACCGCTCGCAGAATCTCCTCGGGTGAGGGCCGGCTCGGCATCGGCGCTTGCACAGCTACCGCCTGTAACATGTCAGTATCGCATGGCAGCGTTTGCATATCGGTAGCTATGGAGATCGCAATCGGTTGCTGCAGGGCTAGGGCTCGATTGAAGGCGCGGTTGAGATCCGGAACCAAAGTATCAGCCGAGCGCACTTGTACCACGGTAACACCGACCGATTTGAATATGGCCGTCTGGTCAACATCCTGATTGTGCCGTAAAATCCGCGACGCGGTGTCACCCGCAAGAAGTAACATAGGGGTGCTAGCTTTTCGCGCCTCGGTCAAAGCCGTCAGTGTGTTGGTGACGCCCGGCCCCTGGGTGACGCTGCAAACGCCGACCTGTCCGGTCACCCGGGCATAGCCATCAGCCATCGCCACCGCTCCGCACTCGTGCCGTGCGGCGTAGTAGGGCATGCCTAACTCGTGCGCGAGGTGGGTCATGAAACGCAGATTGCCATCGCCCATCAGACCGAACGTCGCACGCACTTCGAGCCGCTTTAGTGTTTCACCGATAGCTTCATAGACACGCATTGTTGGTTCCTCGATCGTTACTAACCACAAAGAACTCAGCGCGGCAAAAGCCGCAACTCAGATGTATCGCGCAAGGCCGCAAAGGTAAAAATTTAAATTTTTCTAAAACTTGGTCTTGGAGCGCGCAAATCTCCGTGTTCCAGAGTAACTGACATCGAAGGCAGAAAATACAAAGGTCACAAGATTGCCTAAACGGCGCCACGCACGCGGTCGACCAACGCCTCCACGTCCGCAGGTATTTCGTCACCGCGCCAAGCAACATGACCGTCGGGACGCACTAGAACAAAGCGGCGATCATAGCGCTGCAGCACTTCCGGTTCGTGGAGCGTTACAACCTGGAGCGGCATCTTGCGTCGCGCGGCCGCCTTCGCGAGGGCCGACGGGTCAGGTGTCTCGGGTCCAAGCCTGAGGAGGACAAAACCGCGTCCGAACAGATCAAGGGTTGAACGTCCATCGTCGAGCCAGACATGCGGGGCCCGGGAGCCGGGTCGCGTGGTCGGCACATAGGTTTCGGGTTCGTCCGCCGTCGGCGGCGTCCCGTCGGGGACGCAGATCGGCGAAGGATCATAGCGATACCCTAGCTGCACGCCGGTAGTCCGGAACATGCGCGCGATTTCGCGCAGGAGTTGCTCGCCCAGGAGCTTACGGATTGCCTCGCCCTCGGCCGTAGCGTCTTCGATCGCTTCAACGCCGTGTTCGAAATCGCGATGGCCCTGGAAGTAGCCGGTCGCCGCCCGGACGTTTCGCTCTCCGATTGACCGCCGCTCGGCATCGTAACTGGCGAGGAGACCATCGCCGCCCCATCCTTCGATCACCGCGGCTAACTTCCAACTAAGATCTACCGCATCGGCGATCCCCGTGTTCATGCCGAGCGCGCCGGTCGGGGACAGTTGGTGAACCGCATCACCGAGGAGATGGACCGGCCCCTGCGAATAACGCTCCGTCACGACACCACGCCTCGTCCATACGCTAACACCAACCCATTCCACGTCGATGTCTCGTCCTAGCGCGCGGCGTAGATATGCATCGCGGTCGATCCCGTTCGGATCGAGATCCGCGGGCGAATCGAGCACCATCAGCCGCCAGAGCCCTTCCACCGGGTCGATGATTCGGACGTTCGCCCAAAGGCCGTTCCGGTCAATCGTCAGGTAGAAAGTTCCGCGCTTGATCCCGAGCTTCCCGAACAGGTCGGGGATGCGGAAGAAGAGATGAAACGGACGGCTCAGCACTTCGGATCCAATTAATCTGATGCCGAGTGAGCGCCGGATGCCGCTATTCGCGCCGTCGCAGGCGGCAAGAAAGCGCGCTTTTACTATGTCGCGTTCACCGGTGTCGCGATGGACAATCTCGGCCATTACTCTGCCATCACCTATCTCAAATGTTTCAAGCTGCCAACGATGGCGAAGTGTCACGTCGGAATACGACTGCGCGAAGTCACGTAGTATCGGATCGAACCATGTTTGCGAGCAGATTTGCTGGACCATCGGGCTGAGCAGTCCCGCGGTCTGGTGCCTTTTGGCGGGCCGTTCCATTCGCGCCAGCTCGTATCCACCAAGACTGGTTACGAACACGGCATCCATCGGATGATCGTCGGGAAACGGACAGTTTATTACTTTGTCAGCGATGCCCCAACGGCGGCAGAACTCCATGGTTCGGACATTGACTTCGTTCATCTTGGGTGTGTTGATCTTCCCGTCGGTCTGCTCAACGAGAAGACATTCGATACCACGCCAGCCCAGATCGGCGGCGAGCGCGAGCCCAACCGGTCCTCCGCCGACGATCAACACGGGTGTTTCACGCATTGGAATCACTCTCGATTTTCACTCTTCGGCACTCAATCCTGCTGAAAAAGAGACCTCAGCGTCACTCGAAATAATGACCGTGCCGCACCGTCTGGATCCGATAGAGCCGCCATTGAAACAACGTCGTCATGTAAAGTGAGTTCGCGTCCTTGCCGCGCCCGAAGCCGAGATTACCCGGCCGCATGCCTTCGGCCGGAGATATCCTCGCTAGCACCTCTCCGGCGGGGTTTAGCACGACGATTGCTCCTCTAGGCGGCTCCTGGTTTCCGTTATGCAGCGCCACGTATAGATCGCCGTCGGTGTCCATCGTCATGCCATCGGTGACAAAATCATCGGTTCGAAAGAAGACGCGGCCGTTGGAGATGTTGCCGTCGTCGTCCACATCGTAGACGACCACGCCGCCTAACTTGAGCCCGAATCGATCCTGTGCCGGGCCAAGCGGATTGCGCACCAGCCTGACCGGGAGATTCGAGGCAGCCACATAGAGCCGCCTGCCGTCTGGCGACACTTCGATGCCATTCGGCCGGTAGATGTCTGTGGAGAGCTGAGTAATTTTACCGTCCGGGTCGACCCGATAGACCGCGTTGGGTAACTCGATGGGCTCGTTCCCGAAGTAGCGTGCGTCGGTGAAGTAGATCCTGCCGCGGGTGTCGCTGGTGACGTCGTTCGGACTGTTGAGGCGCTTGCCCTGGTACAAACTCGCGATTACAGTCGTCGCGCCGGTGGTTAAGTTGCGCCGGAGGATCGCGCGACCGCCGCCTTCCGCCTCCTGGGCGATGATCAGATCCCCATTCCGGTCCACATGGAGTCCGTTCGACATGCCGCTCGGCTCCATGTACTTCGTGGTATCACCGGTTGCCGGATCGTATCGATAAATCGTGCCGCCAGGATTGTTCTGCTTGACTTCGTCGGGCCGCGTGATGTCGGACACGTAGATCTTTCCGTCCGTGGCCGCAACCACGCCTTCGGAAGTGAACCGACCGGCGCGAGAAACCTCCTCCCATTTAGCGCCCTCAGCAACAATACCGGTCAGGCTCGTGGTCGTGCTTGCGCAAGCATTGCAAATGAATCCGGCAAAGCCGATTCCGAACATATGTCGTTTCAACCTGGTGAACACGGATTTGCTTACCTGTGCTTGATTTCCAAGACCGCGACGGCGCAGCCGGTGGACCATGCGGGGACAGGCTGATAAGCCAGCAGGAAGCCCGACGCGCCATTTGCTGCAGCAGCGATGGTAATCCAGGTACGGATCTCGTGTCCGCCCGGTCCGGCTTCAGCTTCGAGCTTCTCTTTGGGATAGCGCAAAAAACTTTCGATCCGTCCGTTAACAAACGCGTCGAGAAAGCGGCGGTCGAAATCGATTCCGATCTGTCCAGATTCCGGCATTGCCGGCCAGTGCGACAACCCGCCGGTGCCGAGAAGCGCAACTCTTTCCGGCCAGCGATCTACCGTTCGTCGGAGCGCGACGCCGAGGGCATAGCAGCGGTGCAACGGCGCGGGCATACCCGCAAGACAATTGACAATGATGGGGATTACAGGCAGCTCGGTTCGAAGCAGATGCAGAGGGAGCATCACTCCGTGGTCGAATGCCATCTCCAGCGAGGTCGAGAGGTCGACTTCTTCGGTAATGCCTTCGGCGAGCACACGGGCGAGTCGCGCGTGTCCCCGGATGCGCCGACGCGGGATGTTTACGAACTTCTCATCCGTCGGTCCCAAAAACTCGTCGGCAATACCGATGCAAAACGAAGGCATGTTATCGAGGAAAAAGTTGGCCCAATGCTCGGGCGAGACGACGACCAGCACGTCCGGCCGCGCGGCTTCGAGCTGGATTCTTAGATCCTCGTAGGCGCGAAAGATAGGTTCCGACTCCGAGACCGGCGGCAGATTGGGCCGACCCGTGATGCCGGGCGCATGACTCGCAGCAAAAGCTCCAACGAGACTCATGTCTGATTTCCTCTGAGAATCGCCAAGTAATCAGGAAAGCTGACACCAAGCGTCGCCGCGAGCGGTCCCAAGAGCAGCGAGTGCACGCCCATCTCGTAAAGAGATCGGAAGTCCGTTTCCAAAAGAGCGCGTTGCTCTTCTTCCGTGAGCCGATACTCGGTGATCAGAGTTTCTCGCTCGCGCAAAAACCGGTCAAACATCTTTGGCTCACGGTTGACGTGGAATAGAAGTTTCTGAACTTCGTAAAGACTCATACCCTGTGTTTAAGGTTCCCAAACGTTCAAGCCGTTCAATCGCTTCGCTCCGTTCAAAACGTTTTGTACGATTGGGACGGTTTGAACGTCTTGAACGGATCTCTGAAACAGTTGCCTATCGATAAAGCTGGTCGATCCATCCCTCCTTAACCAATCTCTCCAGAGGAGTAGGATCGCGAAAATAATCCGGTCGGTTCATTATTTCTTTGGGTACGGGGCTGCTTTCGGCAAGCTCTTCCAAAACAGCCTTGATCCCACCATCCGTTACCGTTGGCACGCGCTTGAACAGTTCCCCATACACCTGGACCGTTTTCTTGGCGATCTCTGGATCCGGCCGCCTGAGCCACTTGTTAAAAACTTTCTCTGTGAACGGGCGGTCTTTCTTTATGAGGTGAATTGACTCAACGTAGGCTTTGAGGAAGCGATCGACGACTCTCGGGCTTTCCTTGATAAAGGCTCGGCTGCTGACCACGCAGGAGGCCGGATAAACGAAATCCGTCTTTGAGAGATCCAGCAGAACCGGCCAGCCTTTCTGTAAATACGGAAGGGCAAGATTGAACGGCAGAGCCGCGGCGTCAATCTGCCCGCCTTCGAGTGCCCCGGAGAAATCCAATCCGAGCTGCAGTACCTTGACGTCTTTTTGTGGATCCAGCCCGGCGTACCGCAGCGCCGAGCGCAAATAGAAATGCGTGGTCGATCCCAATCGGGTAACCGCTGTGGTTTTGCCCCGAAGCTCCGCAGCGCTTTTGACACCTGGCCGCGCAATTAGATAGACCGCGTCGGCATCGACCGGGCAAGCCAACAAAG
>Ga0081455_10000967_pt1 | contig 36783 bp, 34 predicted proteins | sample TabmetS3T2R1_FD_70207 | JGI IMG/M metagenome (GOLD analysis project Ga0081455, IMG submission 70207) | Tabebuia heterophylla rhizosphere microbial communities from the University of Puerto Rico - S3T2R1 | ecosystem: Host-associated > Plants > Roots > Rhizosphere ...
TAGAATATTCCACCCAGGCCCGGTTCGTGCCATGCACCAGCCTCGTGCCTCCAGAAACCGCGCGAAAGTGCAAGGTACACTTCTTCCGGAGGATGAGAGTGATCCGGATAAGTAATTCCGGGGGCCATCAAACTCAGCCCGATCCGGACATCGTCCCGTTGCTCAAGAGCTTCTGGCACCGATCCTAAAATATCTGCGTTGGCGTGCCCATTGGTGAAAACCGGATCGCTACTAGCTTTGAGTCGCCAGCACAGTTCTGGGGCGAGACCTTTGATGGCACTGGCCACGCGCGCGATGTCCGTTGGCCCATGCTTTGCGGCCGCAATGGCTGGATCGAGGAACGAGCATACCGGTAACGTTCGTGGTTTGATGAAATCGCTCGCCGACCCGGATATGTCCATCGACGCGCTTACTCGTTCCATCGCGATTGCAGCCGAAGTGTTGGTTCCCGTACGCGCGGAAATAGCTTCTTGTGTAGCGGTTAGGAACTCTTGCAATATTTGTGAACGATCTACCATGGCCATGAGCAGGCTTGTGCGCAAGACTCACTCTGAGCTGCTTGCGAGATGAAATGCGATTTATGGCCGCTCAGCAATGGGTTTGCAACCGTCAGTGGGCCATCACGTCCAGCCGCCCTATGTCACTGTTGCAACTGGATGCAGGGTTGCCTACGCCGCCATGTCTTACGCAGCGACGGTGTTCCTTTCAGGTATCCACTGAGAGCGCAGGGTGAGCGAAATGCATCGATCAAAATGTGATAACCAGTCGCCCCCTTGTGCCGCCGGCCTCGAGCCGTCGGTGTGCCTCGCTTGCCCGCTCCGCGGGGTAAGTCCCAGCCACTCGCAGCGTGAGTACACCAGCCTCGGCTAACTGCCTGAGACCATCGAGCTTCTCGAACTCGCAATCATAGGTGCGCACGAACGTGGTTGTGAATCTGATGCCACGCTGCGGCGTGCCCTGGAAGCCGCGCACAGATGTAAAAGCGCCGCCGTTCCGGACTGCCGGAATGACCAATTCGTTTAGCACGGCACCGTCCGCGAGGCCGTCAACGCCATTGGGAAAGTGCGAGCGTATCCGCTCGGCGACATCGTTGCCGCGCCGAATGACTATATCGGCGCCGAGCGACTTAACCAGCGCCTCATCCGCTTCCGACGCATCGGCGATAACCCTGAGTCCTCCCGACTTGGCGAGTTGTGTAATGTAGCCACCGTAAGCGCCGGCAGCACCAGTGACAGCAAGCACCTCTCCAGCTTTCAGCCCGAGCAGATCGAGGGACTGTCGTGCCGTCAGTCCATTCATGGGCAGCGTGCATGCCTCAATGTGCGTTGTGCCAACAGGCGCGGCAACTACCGCACGGGCATTCAGAACAATTTGCTCACGATAGGCACCGTGGTTCGCCTTCGGCACCACCATGGCCATCACGGCATCACCGACCTTGACGCCCGTCGCAACGCTAGGTCCAACCTCATCGACAATACCGGCGGCGTCCATTCCGGGAACGTAGGGCGGAGGATCGACCTTTTGCTGCTCGGCGCGTGAGCCATTGCGCGCCATCGTGTCTGTGGGGTTCACCGCGGCCGCATGAACCCGGACCCTCACCTGCCCGGCGCCGGCATGCACCTCCGGCACATCCACAAGTTGCAGGACGTCGGGGCCGCCATAAACCATGAGTCCGACTGCACGCATCCGATTCGCCTTTCGTCCTTCGCTATCGTCGTCATACTGTCCGGAAGCTCTGCTTGGCGGCCAGGAATAATCTTAACGCTAGCCAAGCCCGAGCGCCTTCTCTATTCGCGGTTTGACCTCCCCGATCATTAGCTCCATCGAGCGCATTGCCGATTTGTGCGGCGTGTTGCCGACCTTAAATGCGAAGGACAGTTGAGCGGGCTTCGCGACCTTGATCTCTGCCACGAGCTTCTCGGCCACGGTTTCGACATCGCCGATCGGCAGATTGTCATGGACGGTCTCGAGCGACTCCTCGCCCTTGGCCGGCACGTCGACGAGCGCGATGCCGTCCATCACCTCCTGCCGATTACGAAGGCTTGAAGCAAGCCGCGTCTGATAGCGCGCATTTTCCGCAAACCGCAGGCCTTCCTCCCGGCTGTTTGTGATGAGTGCGAAACGGTTCACCGTCATGTGCGCCTTCTCCACGGGCACGTTCTCCGCGGCGAAGGCCCTGGCGAAGTCGGCGTACTGGTCGGCGAGCACCTTGAGGCCGCCGCTGCGGCCGGAAGTGATCACGCGGTAGCCGTGGCGCGCAGCGGCGCGGAACATCTCGACCGTATGGCCGGCCACATAGATTGGCAAAGGTCGTTGAACCGGGCGCGCCGCGATATGAGTTTTCGGCATCTTGTAGTGCCGACCGCCGTAGCTGAAGAAGTCCTGCTTGAATGCCAGATCAAGGATTTCGAGGAACTCATCAGTCATCTCGAGCTTGTCTTTGATGTCGACGCCGAACCGCTCAAACTCATAGGGTTGGTAGCCGGCACCGATGCCGAGCAATAGGCGTCCCCCGGACATTGCATCCGCGGAGGCGATCTCCGCGATCAGCCGCACCGGGTTGTAGAGCGGCACTACGACAACAGCCGTGCCGAGACGGATGTTCCGCGTGCTCGCTGCGCAATGCGCCACCATCATCAATGGCGAGGCGCACATGCAATAGTTCGAGAAATGATGCTCAGCGAACCATGCAGTGCTGTAGCCGAGCTTGTCGGCGAGAGCGACTTTCTCCACGACCTCTGCGAACACCTGGGCTGTCGGGGTGCGCGGGTCACGCGCGCCCATCAGATTGAAGATACCGAACTCCACGATCATTTCCTCCGGTGTCGCGCTTGCAAGCCTCGAAATGCTAGTGTCACCCAACGCAGCAGTCGACCGACAGCTATTGTGCCGTCATCCCACCATCGATCACCAGTTCCGAGCCGGTGACCCAAGATGACTCGTCGGAGGCCAGGAACAAGACGCCATTGGCGATGTCATCCGCGGTGCCGAGCCGACCCATTGGCGTGCGATCGATCAGGGCCTGGCGTACAGCGGGGTCACTGAAACGCTGCTCAGTCAACGGTGTATCGGCATAGCCGGGGTGTACCGAGTTGATGCGGATATTTTCCTTCGCATATTGCAGTGCCGCGGACTTGGTGAAGATGGTAATCGCGCCCTTGGCAGCCGAATAGGCAGGCGAGGTGGGACTGCCGACAATGCCCATCACGGAAGAGGTATTAACGATCGAACCTCCACCGCCCTTGCGCATGGCCGGGATCGCTGACCGCGTGCCAAGGAATACACCCTTCGCGTGCACGTCGAGTTCGCGCTCCCAAATAGCGACCGTGATTTCCTCGACCTTTCTGGGGAATCCGACTCCGGCATTGTTGAACAGGATGTCCAGCCGGCCGTACGTGTCCATAACTGCGTCGACCACGTTGGCCCAGTTCTCCTCGGAAGTCACATCCAGGTGCATATAGCGCGCGTCATGGCCATCGGCACGGAGCGCAGCCGCCGCGCGGTCGCCCAGATCGTCGCGGATGTCGGTCAGAACCACCTTGGCGCCCTCGCGCACAAAGAGATGCGCAACCGCGCCACCAAAACCCATCAATTCGCCCTTGATCGCCGCCGCGGCGCCGGTCAGCAGCGCCACCTTGCCCTTCAGTCGCATATTGTCTCCCATCAGAGCCTATAGCATCGGCATGATGCGCCATTCCACGGCCGTTATCCACGACCAACATCAGTTTGTCGCTTGTGCCGTGCGCGTTCTCTCGCCGTGAACGCGGTGACCGACGACGCCACTCGTGCTGTATGCACCCGGTGCGGCTCCTGACCATGGGCGACTTGGCCCGTTGTTAGGCCTCTGTCCATAGACATGATTTCGATCGATGCGCCCTTTCGCGTCAGCGAAGAGTTCAGAGCGTTCGGAGCTTGATCCCACCATGTCGCGGAACATGACGGTGATCTGACGACGCTCGGCTTGTGCCGTTGGCGTGAGCTTTGGAGCCGTCACTGCGCTCGTTTGCCGAGTCGCCGTTAGCGGTTCAGAGGTCTCCAAGTTCGCGCCACATTGTGCGCAAAAGAGATCGTCGGAACCAGTCCCGTGGCCGCAGGATGGGCAGAAGCGCGCCAGTGCCGTCCCGCACTTCACGCAGAACTTCGCGCCTTCCCGTGCCACCGCACTGCAGTTTGGGCACTGCATCGGTTGCCTCCCGGGTGATCTAGCCAATCCAAGCCTACCACAAACTGCTGCGGCAAGGTGGGCGGAGAAACCGCCAACTAAAGTTCACAAAGGGGTCTCACCTGCACGTTGGTGATTGAAACCAACATTATGCCTTGTCGCCAAAAACCCCCACCGGTACGCTTCAATCAGTTCTTCGGCGCGACTGCCTCGGGGGGCAAGTTATGCGGTGTTCGAAATGCGGACACGACAACGCCGTAGGGGCCACGTTCTGCGAACTGTGTGCACTGTGGGGTGCCTTCGTCGCCGCCACGAATGCGACGGCTACGTCCAACATAGGCGCAAAATCAGATAGGTCTTCTTGACCGCCCGCAATCCTGCGGCATCCTTCCGTCGAGAGACGACTTCTCCCAGCACTACCCGACCTTGACCATGGTGGTCATGGCGCGCTTGTTGGGAGAATTCAGGGAGGCATCGTCAGGAGAGCACGAGGCCGCATCGCCGATACCATCATTGGAGCCGCGGGGTATTCGCGGTGACTGCCGACAATGCAGGACCCCCGACCCGCGCGCGCTGCGCTGAGTACGGAATCGCGGACGGCCTGAGCGACCTTGGTAACCTGCAAGACGTTCCCGATTTTGCTGCTTCGGTTGCGGTCGAGCTGATTGACCCCTGCTACCTCCTGTCAGCCGATGGGCGTCAAGCTGTTATCGCGACGGATATCATTGATGATCTGCAGCACGCGTTCCCGGTAGGGGCGATACTGCACGCCAAATTCTGAGACTAGGCGAGTGTTGTCGATCAAGTAATTGCCGCTGACCTCCTTCCCGCCGCTCTCCTTCTCAAAACTGATCTTGGCTTCGGGCAGATAAGACCGGACGATGTCGGCGATTTCGCCCAGGCTGATGGCGATACCGCCCGAATTGTAGATGCGGTGGGCCGGCTTTTCGGCGAACAAGACACGCGAAAAGACCTCGGCGATGTCGTCTACATGGATCGGGCAGCGCATGGCGTCCATGAACGGCAAGATGATAGCGTTGCCGCGTGCAGACTCGGTGATGATGTTCACGTGATCGACCGAGCCGCGGACCTTGTCTGGTCCGGTGACGTTCGCGGGACGGATGCCGGTGATCAGCATGCCAAACTTCTCGGTGTAGTCCTGCGCCTGCCATTCGTTGACGATCTTGTGCTTGGCATATTGATATTCGCCATTCACCCGGTCTGCCTCCGTCACGGGGCGGTTGCCGTAGTTGGCCTGCTTGCCGTTCACGGCAAGCGAGCTGGCATACATGGTGTGCTTGATGCCCAGCAGACGCGCGGCCTCGAAGCAATTGTCCATGCCAAGGATGTTCAGCTTCATCGCCACATGCGGGGCATGGTCGCTGCCCAGGAAGTAGGACAGGTTCACTACGCGCTCCGGCTTCGCTGCCGACATTGCCGACATTACATCGTCGAACTGCGTCACATCTCCGCGCACGCAGGTAACCTTCCGACCGAGATCGGCGAATGAGTGCCCGCTAAGGTTAATGTCCATACAGGTGACGGTTTGCCCCTGCGCCGCGAGCAGGCGGACAAGGCGGTGGCCTATGAAGCCGGTACCGCCGATGATGAAGACTGACATTTCTCCCTCCCCTGTTCTTTCGTTGCATCACACGCCGTTCGGCGCCCCGCTTGGTGTAGTGTGGTGCACAATTGGGACGGTCGCCATTGTAATTCTCTGTGCGGGCATCACGGGCTGGCACCACCAATGGCAACTGCGAGCTAGGGGGAAAAGCCGGATCGTTTGGAACAAGGTTCGCATGGTCAAGATCCGGACACCGGCAAGCGAATCTCGCGTCCTAGCCACCGACCAGAGTGGCGGTCGATCGATGCCCCACATCTCGACTCGCCCCTTGCGGACCACGGTGATCAGACCTGCGTGGGACGCAGGCGGTCAAGATGGAACGTGAAGTTGTTTGGCGCGATGCCAACGGGCAGTCGCGATCGCACCGGCCGGAATGCCGCTCGGTCCCGCCTGAACCAGAGTTCGAACGACCTTGAGCCTGTGCTCTTGAACGAGCGTTGACCACCACGCATTTCATTCGATAATCGTTGCATCATGGATAAGGTGCAGGCTGTAGCAGCCCTGGCTGCGCGAAGGTGGCCATGCGCCCCATTTCCATTGCCCGCATCGAACGGGACCAACTCTTTGCCGATGTTCACGACGAAATGACGCTCGAAATTCGTTGCTGGCAGACCATTCACCTTCAAACCGCCTACGCGCACCGCAAGCTCAACGAGTGAGATCATATTCCTCCGGGGACCCCGGCTTCTTTAGGTTCATCCGCCCGTCGTAAATAGGACGCGCACCGGTTGTCGGACCCGGATACTGAAGGAAGACAACTGTTCCTCCGCTCTTCTTCATCATCTCGTGTTCGAAATGCGGGTCGGGTATGTAAACGAACGTTCCTGGCCCCGTACGTCCTACCGCTGCAGCAGAACTCGCCCTCGAGGATTGTACCATACTTGTGCGAGGTCGTGTCTGTGGAGGGGAAAGCTCGCCCCGGGCTCGTACCGCAGAAGGCCGACATTAGGCTCTGTTGGACGATCTAACCGAGGATGAAAGAGAAACTTGGTCTTGTTGTTGAACCGGTCCATCTCCCATTCCATGTCATCAACATGCTTGAACTCGGGGGCATGGTCGCCTGCAAGTCTTCCCTGCGGCATGACGTGCTCCTCGGAGCTATTTGCATTCGGCTCCAGCCCCTCACCGACCCCAATCACATCTTTGATCCCGCGCATAGCGGACGTGAGGAGCGCAATCTTCCGAGCATCACTGCAAACCGAAGCAGATGTCTGCTCGCATATTATTTGTTCAATCCCGTGCCTCAGACCTTCACCACCTTGAAGCGGTGGTCGTCGTCCGTTGCCATCTGTTTCACCAGGTCGATTTCCCAGGCGAGGTAGGCGCGCATGGCGCTCTCGCGATCGCCACCCTGCTCACGAGCGGGAAGCCAGACATCATCAGGCGTTTCGGCCATGCGATCGTCGCCCGACGCGAGAGGATATCCAGCCATGGTCCAAGCACGTGTCCCACCTCCGAGCGCCTGTACGGGCAGCGCGGTCGTTCGAGCGAGCTCTGCAGCCGCGATATGGGCGAGGTCGCCGTCGGGGGAAGTGAGCACAATGCATTCCGCAGGTAGCAGCTTCTCGAGCGCCGCGCCCAACCGCGTGCGGGTTGCGAACCAGGCGCCGGGGATGTGGCCATTTCGATAGGCCTTTGAATACTCGAGATCGACGAGCGTGACGGTGCCTGCGTCGAGCAGTCGCTTCAGATCGACGGGGCTGATCGTGGCAACCCGTTCACGTCCGAGGCCAAGCGCGCGAGGGCGGTGCGGTCCACTCATCCGGCCTCCGGGCACATCCTCGAGCCTGATGACGGAGACATCGTTCCAACCCATTTGCTTGAGCCAGGATGCCGTCATAACGGCGCGCACCCCGTCCGTGTCGGCGAGCACGACGCGGGCGCCCCAGGTGGCAAGATAGTTGTCTGTCTCCTGCACAAGCTGCCCACCTGGCGCCGACCGCACGCCCTGCACATGATCGGCCTCGTACTCCTCGGGTGTGCGCACGTCGAGCACATAGAGCGTGCGCCTATCGCTCTCGGCGCGCCATGCTGCAAGGGTGGCGGCATCGATGCGTGGAATGTTCATACTGCGGGCGATGCGCTCGACTGATAGGCGTGCGGCCTCAGCGGATGCTGCCGAGACCTCGGGCGGCCTCCGATCTGCCCCGTGGGCGACCTGAAAGCCCGCGAGATGCCAGGCCATGGTGCCGTCCTTCAGCGACACGACCTTGTTGGCAACGCCGGCATTGATCAGCGACTGGGCGCCGATGATGCTGCGCGTACGGCCACCGCAGTTGACGATCACCATCGTGCTCGGCGACGGCACCAAGTCCTTGAAGCGGTAGACCAGCTCGGCACCAGGGACGCTGATGGCAGTCGGAATGGAGTTGGAGTGATACTCGACAAACGAGCGGCTATCGAAGACCGCGATTTCGCGGTTACCGTCGATCAGTGCCTTGAGCTCGTCGGCCGAGATCCAGGGAGTGGCGAGGTCGTGCTCGACGACCTCGGCAAACGCCTTGCTCGGCACGTGCACGCCGCTGTAGATGCGAAAGCCGGCTCTTTCCCAGGTGGCGATGCCGCCGTCGAGGACCCACACGTCCGAATAGCCAAGGTCGGCCATTCGCTGGGCGGCCCGCTCGCCCAAGCCTCCGCCGTCGTCGCACCACACGACGCGTGTCTGGCGTCGCGGCACCATGTCGTCTGCCAGTACCTCGATGCGTCCCAAGGGGAGGCAAGCGGCCAAGAAGATGTGGCGCTCGCCGAACGTCAGTTCCTCGCGGGCATCTAGGAGAGCGATTTCGAGCCCGTCGTGTAGTGCCCCCTTGAGGGCCCGCGCGTCGATGCGCTTGATCGAACCAGACATCGCCTTCTCCTTTTACGAGGCACAGCCACGACGCTCAGTATGACCCTCCGTCGACCCTCAGCAGAGCGCCGGTGGTGTAGCTGGCGTGATCGGAAGCAAGATAGAGGGCCGCGGCCACAACCTCCTCCGGTCGCCCGCCACGCTTCATCGCAATCGCGGTCTCGGCGCGGTTGCTGAAAGCTTCCATGTCCCAGGCCTTGGAGATATCGGTCAGGAATGGGCCCGGGAGAATGGCATTCACCCTCACCGTTGGACCGTAGGCATCGGCAAATGCCTCGGTCATCGCATTGAGCCCCGCCTTCGCCGCCGCGTAGGTGATGATGTTCTTGCGCGCTCGGATCGATCCGATGCTGGAGATGTTGATGATCGCGCCCCCGCCGGCATCCATCATGCGCTGCCCTATGACAGCCGTCAGCCGGAACGGCCCCTTCAGGTTCAGGTCCAGAACGCTGTCGTAGAGCTTCTCGTCAATATCGACGGGTCGGTCGTAGAGAGGGGATTTGCCTGCATTGTTGATGAGAACGTCCACCTTACCAAAGCCCGCGTATGCGGCATCCGCGAGAGCGTCACACTCATTCCAATGACCGACATGGCAAGCATGGGCCATGGCCCTGCGGCCGAGCTTCTCGACCGCTCTGGCCACTTCCTCGCACGATTTAATGCGGCGACTGGCGACAACGATATCAGCACCGGCCTCGGCAAAACCCAGTGCCATAGCTCGGCCCAGCCCTCTGCTACCGCCCGTGATCAACACGACCTTACCCGTCATGTCGATAATGTGCTGCTTCAACATTCGAGTTGTTCCCAATCGCCAATGATCCATCCTTGCCAATCTATGAAGGCCACACGCCGCATCGTCACGCTTGGCCGGCGGCTGCCGGTCGAGGGTCATCAGACAATCATTGACGCGATGCCCAACTCGCAACGCCGTGATCAGTGGGACAAAACGCGATAACGCACCTCCTACGCCCGCCATGGCTCGACGAGGATTTTCGTGTGCCGGTTGGGATTTGCCAACTCGGCGAAGGCGCCAGCGACTTCACCGATGCCAACCTTGCCGGTCACCATGGGCGACACGTTCACGGCGCCACTCGCAATCAACTCTAGGGCCTTGGTGAACTCGGCTGTCGTCCACGCCAGTACGTACTGCAGCGACAGCTCCTTGAAGCAAGCGTACATGGGAATTTGCCGGTCCGCTTCCATGCACACCCCAACAACGACCACGCGCGCCGATTGAGGTGCGCCCTCGATGACGCTCTGGATCACGTTCGGAATGCCGACGCACTCGAAGATCACGGCCGGCCTCATGTTGCTGCTGGGGACGAGCGATTTGCCGAGTTTGGCACGTTCTGCCGGCGGTAACCCGGCGTGTTCCTCCCAAGTCTTGAACGGCGACGTCTTCGACGGATCGACCACAATGTCCGCACCGAGCTTCTGTGCCAACGCACGCCGCACCGCCGAATAATCGGAGGCAATGATCGGGCCTATTCTCTTGTAGGCAAGCGCGGCGATGGTCGCGAGGCCGATCGGTCCACAACCGATGACGAGCGGCACCTCTGCACCCTTCAATACGGCCATCTCGACGGCGTGGATGCCGACGGCGAGCGGCTCCGTCAGCGCCGCCGTCTCGGTCGACACGTGCGCCGGTACCTCCTGTATCAGCTCCTCTGACAGAAGGATACGCTCGGCATAAGCACCGGGATTGTCGTTCGAGTAACCGATGCCCTGCACCTCGCTGCCGACGATTAGCCGCGGGATCGAAACGACCCGCGCGCCCTTCTTGATGGGGCCGGTGCAGCCAGGACCGTAGTCCAACACTTCGCAACAAAACTCGTGACCGAAGACGACGTCACGCGAAAGGTCCATCGGCTTGCGCCATGGCAGATACTTGGACATTTCTATCATCTTGTCGGCGTGCACGCGAGCATGCAGGTCAGTGCCGCAGATGCCACACGCCAGCGTCTTTACAAGTACCTGACCAGGACCCGGCTTCGGCTCCGCAACCTCGCCGACGACGATCTCACCCTTCCTGAATATAGCTGCACGCATGGCGGATCCTTGTCCTGGTTGGTTTCAGCCCCGCAAGCCCGACAGTCGCATAGAGGCGTGTCGGCGACCGCTGTCCACCTCACACGCCGCGGTAAACTTTATGGTCGGCTGATCGGCGGCGGGCGACAACTGCTGCCACTTCACAGCACCGCCGCTGACGCGATCGGCGCGAGGCTTTACTCGCTTGCGACCAGCCGGCTTAGAGATCTCAGCGCCACCGGCGCTCGTCAGCTTGGCCACTGGCGGCGGATTGGATCGCTGCCATCCCAACCGACTGCCGCAACGCGGATCGCATCGAAGATGCGCATCCGAGTGGGCGTGGCATCTGCCATCTCGATTACCGTTCCGGGGTGACCCTCATTGCGGAAATACACGAACCGCCCGCGCGGGCTGTCGCCCTCGTGGCCGACCGTGTAGCCGGTCGCTAAGGCGCGCTGATAAATCTCATCATAGTTCTCAGGCCAGCTTGACCAATGCTGCATCCCTTCATTTCCAGCGGCTAGGAAATCTCGGTACATGGTCGGCGTATTGCAGCGCTGTTGGATCAGCTCCAGCTGCACGTCGCCTGAGTTGGCCAAAGCGATCGAGATGTGCACGTCGTCGTAGCGCTGGTCGGCGTAGGTGAACCCGGTCACCAGCAGCCGGTCGGTGTAGAACCAAGGTCCGACGCCACAGACCTCGACCCAATGGCGCATCGCCGCTTCTATGTCGCGGACGACGATTCCCACTTGGCGCATGTTCCCGAACAATCGGCTCATTGTGATACTTGCCTCTCCCTGTTCCGCAATCCTTTCAGTCCCACTTTCGCCATCACTTCGGAGGCGAATTGCTCGATAAGGTCAAGAGTGCCTTGAAGATCCTTTCCATCACCACCGATCACGCAATGCTGCAGCCCACGCCCCTGAAAGTGGCCGATATCGTCAACGATCGCTTGGACACTTCCCGTGAACGCGAGTCGCCCGCCTTCGCGACCTTGCTGCTCGATTCCGATACGGCAGTAAATCGCGAGAATTGCGCCCACAATCTGACCAGGATCGCGACCGGCCCTTTCCGCCGCGGCACGCATTTCCGCAAGCGCGTCGCCATAAAGCTGCGGAATATCGAGGGGAATGCGAGGATTGCAGCAACGGGGTACCAGCCATTGCCGAGCCGACCCGCGCGCCTACGCGCGCCCTCGACCTCCCTCCCTGGCCAAATTGGCGCATGCAGTAGCTGCGCCGATTTCGGAGCGAATAGCAGCTTGTGGAAAGCCGCGTACGGTCCTTGTTGAACCCGCTTCTCGGCCGTCCCTAATTCTCGGACCGCCTGAATGTACTCTTCTGATGCCTGAGCTCGCTCCGCGAATGGAGGGCCTCCAAGGAGCGCAATCTCCTCCGACATCCAACCGGCGCCAACGCCGACCGTGAGGCGGCATCTTGGCGGCAATCACAGGGTGACGGTGTGGAAGTACGAGCACCGAGCTGAGAAGTCGAATGCCGCTAGTCGCATAAGCTAGGGTGCAGCGGAGCTTCGCGACAAATAGGGACGGCTCCCGCCGGCCCTTGGCTAACCCAGCTTGATGACCCTGCCCTCTGCATGCGATCGCTCGAGCGCGTCAATCAGCGCGTGGCGGACGACGGCATGGTCGAAGTCGGGCGCGGGCGCCGCACCCGCTCCCATCGCCGCGGCGTAGCGGGCGTAGGCCTGGGCCACGTTGACGGCCGGGCTCTGGGGCATGTCCGCCGGAGCGCGCCGATAGCTCGCTGGCGAGACGATCGCCTTCATCTCGCCCTTGCCGATGCCAAGCTGCAGCTGGCTTGGCCCAATGTTGACCGACTTCGAGGTCAACACCAGCGTACCCTTGCGGCCGTAGACTTCCATTCGTATGCCGCTTGCATGGTAGGGCACACTCGCCACCTGCCATGAGACCTCAGCGCCGTTCCGAAGCACGCCCACGACCGAGACGGTGTCCGGCGCGTCGACGGGGAAGTCGTCGCCCGTCACCGCGTGCTTCCACATTTCGATCCGCGTCGTGACCCGCGCGCTGACCTCGGCGAACTCGCCGAGGATATGGCACATGGCATCGATCGCATGCCCGCCCGGAATGGTCATCGGGTTGGCGCCGTTCTTCCGGATGCCCTGCCAGATGCGGCCGTCGCCACGCTCGGGGATCGAGTCGACGATTACCCGCATGTTAACGGAGACGATGTCGCCGATCTCGCCATTGGCGACGAGATCGCGGGCATACATGACAGCCGGATCGCTTTGCGCCTGGAGGCCGACGAGGGTCGGCAGCCTCGCGGCCTTCGCGGCGTCCGCCATCTCCTTCGCCTCGGCCAGATGAGCGCCAAGTGGCCATTCGCAACAGACTGGCTTTCCCGCGCCGATGGCGGCCAAGACCAGTTCCTTGTGCCAGGGCACGCGGACGACGACCGTGACGAGGTCGACCTCGGGATGCGCCGCCATCTGGTTGATGTCGTGGAAAGCGAGGTCGGCGCCGAATTTCTCCGCCGAGGCCTTTGCGGTCTCCGCGTGCGCGGTGCACACCGCCTTTAGCTCAAAATTTGGCAACGCCTGCAGGGCCGGCACGTGGGCGTTGGCGCCCCAGCCGCTACCGCCCGGCGTGACGGTTGCACCGACGATTCCAACCCTGATCCTGTCTGCCACGATCCTGTTTCCTCTTTGTGTGCGCTGCCTGAGCACTTTGTAGGAACGGAGCATAGCATTGTAGTGCAGGAAATCCGCAAGGTGTTGCCTGAAAGAGGAAAGTGGAGAGGCCACAGCACTCCCGCTCGACACCCAAGGCCCGCCGACTTGTGCACGAATGCCGAACGACCACGCGATGCCTCGGACAGTGGACATAATCGACGACCGTTGCTGTGCACGTCATGACGGAGCCGGTCGGAGGTCGGCACTTAACAGCTGGCAGCATGATCAAGACGCCCCGCCTTCTATTGTGCAAGTGGGATGATCGTCACCGTAAAGCGTTCGCAGCAATGCACGCCGATCCTGACGTAATGGTTGATCCCGGCGGCCCCATCAATCAGGCGGAGAGCTACCGAAAGTTCGAGCGATACCGAGCGGCACAGCGCGAACACGGCGTCTCTCGCTGGGCGATCGAGAAATCAGATGGGGCATTCGTTGGATATGCGGGCGTCATGCCTAGGCTGTCAAAAGATCATCCGCTCGGGGCGCGTTTCGAGCTAGGCTGGCGGCTTGTTCGTGTCGCTTGGGGACACGGCTACACAGCATATCGGATGTCTGCAAATGAAGTGGGTGCTACGAAATATCAATCGCGGTAGAAAGGCCAGCGAGCAATTCAGTGCGAGCGAGCATCCTCAAGAACCATGGCCGCTGCTTTCTCGCCGATCATAATCGAGGGTGCATTGGTATTACCGCCGACGACCTGCGGCATGATCGAGGCGTCGGCGACGCGCAGGCCCGTGATGCCGTGCACCCTCAGACGCGGATCGACGACAGCGTCGGATCCCGCGCCCATGCGGCAGGTGCCAACAGGATGAAGGTTCGAGACGCCGCGATTGCGCAAGTCCTCGATTAAGTCCTTCTCGCTCGTGACCGAAGGTCCCGGCACAATTTCCTCGGCGATATATGACTTCAAGCTTGGTTGCACCGCGATCGTACGGCAGAGCCTCGCGCCGAAGAGCATGGCCTCCACGTCGTAGGCGGTCTCGAGAAACTTGAACTCTATCTTCGGGGCTGCGAATGGATCGGCCGATTTGAGGCTCACGCGGCCGCGCCCTTCCGGCTGCAGGTGGACTGGCGTGATCATGAAGCCCGGCCACGCGTGGGGAATAATGCCGTCACGGTCCCGACGGTCGATGGAATAGAGGGAGATGTTGAACTGCAGGTCGGGCCGGTCGAAGCGGGGGTCGGACCGCACGAAGATGCCGGCCAGCGTGCTAGTACCGGAGAGCGGCCCTTGCCGTCCGAGCGCGTATTTGACGCCTGCCTTGACTTTTTGCACCGGTGAACGCGCGAGGTCATTGAGCGTGACGGCCTTGTTCGCTTTCCAGGCGATGAACGAGTTGAAGTGGTCGTGCAGGTTGGCGCCGACCGGGAGATCGCGATTGACGTCGATGCCCATCTCCCTGAGATGCTTGCTGGGCCCGATCCCCGAGAGCATCAGCAGTTGCGGCGAGCCATAGACGCCACCCGAGACCACGATCTCGCGGCGGCAGCGCGCGGTCTGCAACCCCTGCGGCGTGCGGAACTCGATACCCACCGTGCGCCTGTTCTCGATCAAGAGTCGTGTCGCGTACGCCTCGGTCGCGACAATGAGGTTCTTCCGGTTGCGCGCGGGCTTGAGATAGGCGGTCGCCGCGCTCCAGCGCCGGCCGCCGCCGATCGTGCCCTGGTAGTAGCCAACGCCCTCCTGGGTCGCGCCATTGAAGTCGTCGTTGCGGGGGATGCCGGCCTGCACCGCTGCCTCAATAACGGCGTCGATGATCTCGTTGCGGAAACGCTGATCACTGACCCGCAGAGGCCCGCCAACACCGTGGAACTCGTCCTCGCCCCGCTCCTGGTCCTCGGCCTTGCGGAAAAAGGGAAGCACGCTGGCGTAATCCCATCCGACACAGCCGCGCTGTCGCCAGCCGTCGTAGTCTGCCGGCGTGCCGCGCATGTAGACCATGCCGTTCAACGACGAAGTGCCGCCCAGCATCTTGCCGCGGGGCTGATACGACGTACGACCGTTGAGGCTCGCCACCGGCTCGCTCTCGAACCGCCAATTGTAGGTGTCGTGCGTATAGAGCTTGTGGAAACCGATCGGGACATGAATCCAAGGATTGCTGTCGCGCTTGCCGGCCTCGAGCAGCAGCACGCGATAGCGGCCATCCTCGGAGAGCCGCGCGGCGACGGCGCACCCCGCCGATCCTGCGCCAGTCACGATGAAGTCGAAGGTTTCCTGGTGCATTGCGTTACTCTATCCGCCCAGCAGCGCCGCCGTCAGTGAGCCGGATCGGCAATTTGCCTTCTCAGTGGCTGGAAACGCTCCACGTCAGAAGCTGGAGTTGGGCCCTCGCCCCACTGACTCTGCCCGTAAGGTGGCCAACTGTCCACGGTGCTGCTTTGCGAAATCCAAGCAAGTGATGCGCGTGCAAATCGTTGCCACCGCTCGGCATGGAGCTATGCTCCCCGCACGCACTCGCTCGGCCCGCTTAAACCCGGAGGAAGCCTGATGAAAATAACACGCATCGTGGACTTGCATGCAGATGCGGGCTGGCGCGTCTTCTCGTTCCTGAAGATTGAGACGGACACTGGAATCGTCGGCTGGTCAGAATACAACGAGAGCTACGGCTCGAAGGGGCTCACTGGCGTCATATTGAAGCTCGCCGAAACGCTGATCGGTCAGGATCCCCGGCCGGTAGAACGCATCAGCGCAAACCTTTACGCGAAAACGCGCCAGGCGCCGGGTGGACTTATCCAGCAGGCGATCGCGGCGATCGAGAACGCGCTCGTCGATGTAAAGGCAAAGGCGCTCGGCGTGCCCGTATGCGAGATGCTCGGCGGCCCCGTGCGCAATCAGCTCCGCCTCTACTGGTCGCACTGCGGCACCTACCGCCTGCACCATGCCGAGGAGATGGGCCTCCCGCCGGTGCGCAATCTCGACGACATCTGCAAACTTGGAGAGCACGTGCGCGAGCGCGGTTTCACCGCGCTGAAGACCAACATCTTCCTGTTCGATGGTGCGGGTCCTGAACTCTACATGCCGGGCTTCGTCCGCTCGCCGGGCGGGCCCGAGCTAAACCCGTCAATACGCGTTGAGGAAGCACTCGACAAGCAGCTCGCAGCCTTCCGCGACGGTACCGGCAGGGACGTCGAGTTCCTGCTCGATCTCAACTTCAACTTCAAAACCGAGGGTTACGTCCGCCTCGTTCGCGCGCTCGAGCAGCGACAGCATCGCCTCATGTGGGTCGAGATAGACAGCTTCGATCCAAGAGCGCTCGCGCTGATCCGCCGCTCCATTTCCACGCCGTTAGCGAGCTGCGAATCCCTCTTCGGCCGCCGCCAGTTCAAGGACTTCCTCGAGAGCTATGCGATGGATGTCGGCATCGTCGATCTGCCCTGGAACGGCATTCTCGAGTCGATGAAGATCGCCGCCATGGCCGAGGCCTATGAGGTGAATTGCGCGCCGCACAACTTCTACGGCCACATGTCGACACTGATGAGTGCCCACTTCTGCGCGGCGATCCCGAACTTCCGCATCATGGAGATCGACGTCGACGATGTGCCCTGGAAGGATGATCTCGTCACCGAGCCGCCGCGCATCGAGAATGGACACTTGATCGTGCCGACGAAGCCAGGCTGGGGCGCCGATATCAATGAGGCCGCGGTGCGGAAGCATGCCCCGAAGTGATGCCCGTTAAATCGATCAACGGCGGGACGCAGCATCGACGCTCGATTCGAGAGACTGGCGATGGCCAGGCGGAGTTGGTATTGCTCCGCTGCATACAGAAGTCGGCAGGACGGGTTTGTAGCGCCACGGGCGCGGAGACCCTCGCTTACCTCCGAAGCCGTTTGGCAGGAAGACGTCACTAGGCACGTAGAGGTCCCGGCGCGGCCCCTTCAAGCATGTCGATCTCATCGGGCGAGAAAGTCATGTCCTCGTTGAACTTGTGGGCCTTCTGCGCCATGCCGAGGGAGCTCGATCGCGTCGATTGTGCCATTAGCCTGCTTGGCAAGCAGCTGGTTACGAGAAACCTAGGCTTGCTGGCAGAAGTCTGTCCTTGTTGGATTTGCGATCAGGTGCAACAAACCAAGCCACATAAATCAGGGTATTTTCAATAGCTTACGAGCCTCGTTGAGGGGGCATCGCCGCCCTACGTGCACCACCTAACCTCCTGATATTATTGATAATTTCTCCATCATGCCGTCAATCACCCCAAGAGAGTTGCAACAAACCAACAATCCGTCGTGATGGTTGGTGGTCAGTGATTTGGCGTCCAACTGGCGCCCCTGCCGGCCAGGTCAGACCCACATCCGCCGCCCGATCACGAACACGATCGCCGGTTCAGCACGAACTCAGGTTTTCGTCAGCTAGCTGTCCCTCGAAACCTCGTGACAATAGGCTGCGTCTGTCGTTGCTTACATTTGCAGACATCGACTTGCGGTGGTCCGAACCCATCGCTTGGCCGCACGCCCGTTTCGCTGCGCGTCCAGCCGCGCACCAATATCGCAGCCTGATGGACGGTATTGGTCGCCCGACGCCAGAGGGTGCCACCACGCCAATCCGTGCCCCGTTCGCGATCCGCTTGTATGCAGAGGTATCCGGCAGCCATGAGAGCTGCACCGTGTTGTTAGGGCTGCTGATCACAATGCAGTCTGGAACACTCGCGTGTCGGTTACCGTAGTCGCGGCAGCGGCAGGTGCGCAAGTCAAGCAAGCGGCAACAGAGTTCCGTTTGGAAAATCTTTCCGGTATCTTCCTCCTCGACCTTGAGCAGACAGCATTGGCCGCAACCATCGCAGAGTGACTCCCACTCGTCCCGCGACATGGCCTTGGCCAGCCAGAAAGGGGAGGATGTCACCTCAAGATCGCCGGATGGCGGCCCTCGCTCGAAGTCCAGGATCGGGGTGTCTGTGTGCGGCATGGCCGGCGTCGCTTAGCAGGCACTCGGGGCGTCAATGTCGAGCTAGAGCGACCTTCTGGCCGGATGAGAGATTTGGTCCTGCGCCAAGTGATAGAGCAAGCGCCTCCTCGTCTAGAGGCTTGCTCTCGGCGAAATATTGGGAATGCTGCCCGTCCTAGGCGACCAGTTCGGCTGCTCCAGCCGCCTCGCGATTTTGATAGCGTGCTCCGGTCGCGCGGGTGGGCATTGGTTCTGAGCCAGTTTTTGGAGATGGAACAACCGTGGAGATTCTCGACCGGTTCGATGGACTTCACGGCAAGATTACTGTCGTGCAAGAACGAACGACTGGCGCGCGCCTATATCTCGAGGAGGGAGTCAAGCAAAGCTACGTTCTTCCTGGCGGGTCTGCCGGCCTTGATTATGTGCGGCTAATGGGGCGACTTCTCCAAAATGCGTCTGACATTGCGCTGTTCGGCTGCGGTGGCGGTGCGCTTGCCACAGAGCTATACCGCTGTGGTTGTCGCGTGACGGTTGTTGACGATAACGCCATCAGTTTCGAGATTGCGCGTCGCTACTTCTGGATGCCCGGCGGAGTTGTCTGCGTCAGCGCGGATATGGCGACCTTCCTGGAGAGTACACCTGTAATTTACGGTGCGATTGGCGTCGATGTCGGTGGACCCGACTTCGATTACGAGGCGGTCCTGGGCATGCCGACCTGCATCCTTCTACGTCAGCGCCTTGCGGAGAGTGGCAGGATAGCCATCAATATCGCCACAGAGTGGGTCGAGGAGAACTCGTTGGAGCGTATCGCTGCCCGGCTTCGGTGCGAGAACCTAGCCGTGTGGATTTGTATGGAGGCTCCCCGAAAAGGGCGAAACGCGCTTATCGTGGCAGCGAAGCAAGACAATGGGGCGAGTGATATGACCGCCGCCGCAACGTCGTTGGGATTCCAATCACGTCGAGTAATTTAGAGGGAGACGTGCAATAAAAACGAAAAAGCCCAGCCGGCGCCGGATGCTATTGGGAGTCGGAGCCGCCATCGTGGCGCATTCTCACCAGCATCCGCTTCTTCTGCATCAGCCTCTACTCATCCACCGCCGCTGTCGCGACGAGTTCGAGCTTGACGCCTGTCCCGAGGTCTACGACGCCAATCGTGGCTCGGGTAGGTTGGTTGACCTCGTTGAATGCGCCTTCCAGATGCGGTTGAAGTCAGGCTTGTCGGCGAGATCCATTACGTAGGTTGTTACCTGCTGCACGCGCGCGATGCTCAGACCACCCGCTGTCAGCAATTTGGCGAGCTGGCGCCGCACGTCGTCGGCTTGGCCAACCAGGTCGAGGCTCGTGTCCTCCGCAACGACGCCGCCTATGTAGAGCACGCCGCCGTGCGCCACGATCTCGTGACCAAGACCATCCCAGGGCAGCAAACGCTTGATCATGTTTTCTCCAATGCATCCACAGCGTGTTTAGAGTGGCATGGAGGTCGATATTCGACACATAGTGAACGAGACGCTTACCGGTACGACCGCACTTGTAGCTGCTTGAGCACTGACCAGCACACGCCCGCCGGCGGCCCGCCAGGAGGCGAATGGGATCGACGGTGCCAGGAACGCACCTCGTGTGCACGATGTCCCTGGCACGGCTGCCATTGGTGCTTCGGTTGAACCTATACATTTCCGGACATCGAGGGTGGCTGGGTCGAACGCTTCAGACATTGGATATCCGCTTTTTCAACGGAGTGCGCGCGTAGCATCGCGCTGGTCTCGACTAATTTGATCGTGGACGCTGGGCAGAGCCGCCGCGCACTGCCCAGTTGCATCGAATCTCGATCTTCTCGGCAATTTCGATCGCACCATCGAATTGCAGACACAATCGACATGATGTGCTGTAGTTCTGCATGGGGAATGGAACTGGAGCAGGACATGAAAGAAAAGAAGCAAACGTGTTCTGAGCCGTCCTGGCTCGACCCACGCAATGACCGCAAAACGCCGTTCTCGGATGCTGAGCTAGACGTCCTCGCCGATGATTTCATTGCCAGGATGGCAGGCACACAAGCCTGGCAGGATCTCGTCGCCGAAGTTGGCGAGCAGCAAGCCAGAGAAGTGGTGAAACAGCGCTTAGCAGGTCAAGACGCCAACAAGCTGATCAATTGGCAACCAGACGGACCTTTTCGCTGATCGATGCCAAACACCATCCCAGGATTTGGGAGAGCAGCCAATGCTGGCGGCCGAGGCGCACAGTTGGACCTTTCGATCGCGATTCCGGGCCGGCGCATTTGGATGGCGCTCGGATTTGCCGATCAAGCGCATCAAGGAGGCCGTGGCGGAAATCAAGAAAGCAACCCGCAAGGACGAGGTCCTTGGCGCCGAAGGTGCCATGGTTTTTCTTGAGAAGGTGTCAGGTGCCCTTGAGCACGTTGACAGCTCATCCGGCGCCATTGGCACGGCGGTCAATCGCGCAATCGAAACGCTAGTGCCGATCGTTGCGCAAGCCCGGGCGAGCAACAGCCTGAGAGATGAATGGCTCGAGCTGCCCCGGCTTCACCCGGAAGCGCACAGTGTTGAAAGCGGTCATGGCGCACCTCTCACTCTGGATGGACCACCCTACCCCATCTTACTGTAGCCGTGCCCGAACCAGTGTCAGTCAAGGAGATACATGAGCATCTCTTGTTTCTACCCGTGTCGCCACCAAACTCGATCGTGCGTTCATACGTCCCGATCATCTTGCGGTTCGCATCCACAACTTGCCCCATGCAATCGTATGGTCACCGTCAACGGCACCGCGCGGAACCTTGGTGCCTTTCCACCTTATACGCTCGGCTCGTTCGTTGCCCCAAGGTCTAGGATCCTTACGAGGAGCCTTGGCGTGCTCGACCGATATCTCTGTCACCCGTATCTCCGATCTCTGTAGTCCCGGACCTTTTTCTCTTGTCCTGTCCGTTCCCGCCCCGCCTTCTTTTCGTACCTGTTCTTCTTCCTTAGGTTTCTTCCCTTTCATCCTTTCAAACCAATTCGACGGAATAATCGATAACTCAACGCGAGTAATACCTCAGTCTACACCAGATTCCATCTCTTTATAGCCGCCCCCCAACCGGCGCGCCGGCCGGTCAAGGCCGCGCGAAGCGGGCCCGCGCAGCGGGTCGCCTTGACGGGGCCGTCTCGAGCGCCGGTTACACTTGTGTCAGCTAAGAGAGCGCGAAGCGGCGCAGCAACAACAGGGCCGATGCGACCAACACGAGAAAGGTCAATATCATCCCCACGATCCGGCCGACGATGAATTGCGGCGTCATTGGTTTGGCGTGCATGCCGAAAGGGTGCAGGACCCGCGATGCTGTGAGCGTTCCAAGCAGTACGTGCATCTGCACCGACGCCGCGCCTCCCATCTCCAACAACGCATTCATGAGCACGATGATGGGCACATACTCGGCAAAGTTGGCGTGGGCGCGGATCGCGCTTCGGAGGTAACGATTGTCGCCGTCTCCAAAACCGATCTTCTCTCCCCGACGCATCCGTGCGACCCGCAGGCCCAAGAATGCGTGGAGCAGCCCGAGCACACCCAGGTAGCTCGCCGTGATCACCGGCATTGTCATAACAGTTCTCCCCCTCTCCCCGGAGACAGCCGACCCAACAGTCGCTCAACCACGCGCTTCGTGCGACCTACGCATGCAGGCGCTCGGCCTTGCTGAGTGGATGGATTCCACTCAGCGATTGAGGTCGTACTCCCCGGGCGATTCCGGTTTCTTTAGGTTCATCCGACCGTCGTAAAGCGGACGCGCACCAGTAGTCGGACCCGGATATTGAAGAAACACAACCGTACATCCGCTCTTCGTGGTCATCTCGTCCTCGAAGTGCGGGTCGGGCATGTACACGAATGTTCCTGGACCGTAGGCCGTGCCACCGCAGCAAAGTTCGCCCTCGAGGACGTACCAGACTTGCGCGAATTCGTGTCTGTGGAGCGGATAAGTCGCTCCAGGCTCGTACCGAATAAGGCCGGCGTTCGGCTCGGTCGGACGATCTGCTCGGGGATGAAAGAGAAACTTGGTCTTGTTCTTGAACCGACCCATCTCCCATTCCATGTCATCAACATGCTTGTACTCAGGAGCATGGTCCCCAACTCGTTTTCCGTCTGCCATCACAAGCCTCCTTGGGTTTCCTCCAGATTAGCTCTTCGCCACCAGACGCCATGCGCACTCATGCATCTGCGTAGCGCCTGATAGTCTCAGTCCACACAGCCAAGTCGTCGGGCCCGCGGATGGGCGGGTTCAAGCGGCCGCCACCCAACAACGGTACAAGGACTCGGCGGACACCTAGGCGCTGCAGCGCCTCAAGTTCAGGGGTCTCCCTCGGCAAGCTCGTCGTGATCTCAAGCTTGTCTGGATCGCGACCAGCTTTCTCAGCTGCCTCTCGTGCCATCGCGATCAGCTTCACCTGCTCGCGGGTGTAAGGAAAAAAACCGTCGCCAAGCCGGCCGGCTCTGCGTGCAGCCGCCTCGGAGTGGCCGCCGATGATGATCGGAACGAACTTCTTGACGGGCTGGGGTCGGCAATACACGTCCTTGAAGGTCACGAACCGTCCATCAAACTTTGCCTTCTCTGCCGCCCACAGCTCACGCATCGCGGTGATGTACTCGTCTGTTCGCGCGCCACGCTCTTCGAAGGGTACGCCAAGCGCCGCGAACTCCTCGCGCAGCCAGCCAATGCCAACACCCAAGAGCACACGCCCACGCGACAGATGATCTAGTGTCGCGATCTGCTTGGCGGCATACACCGGATTGTGCTGCGGCAAGATGAGGATACCAGTCCCAAGCTTTATCGTGCTCGTGGCGCCTGCCACGAAGCTCATCCACATCAGCGGGTCCGGCAGCGGGAAATCCTCCCGGCCGCCGGGCATCTTTCCGCTTTCGTCGTAGGGATACGCTGAGGCATAACTCGCAGGAACGATGGTATGCTCCACGGTCCAGAGTGACTCAAACCCCGCCGCCTCCGCAGCCTGCGCCAATGCGACCGCATGGCTCGGGTCGACGTAGCGGCCAGTATTGCCAAACCACAGTCCGAACTTCATCCCCCGCCTCCCTGCGCCCACCCGCTGTCCTGCGGCTTCATTTCACGGCCGCCTCTCTTGAACACTAACAAAAACAGTGACGTGCGTGCCGCACTGTTGGTGTCCTCTCGCTTTTCGATTTCCGTGACCTGCATGATACGGTAAGCACAGACTATTAATTGCATGTGGCCGATCCCCCGCATCGCTTGCGTCCCGCTCACCGCCAAACTACCTGAAGGTGCGAGCACATTGCGATCGAGCAGTTGTATGCCATGAAGACCAAGAACTGATATCTTGTCCACGGGTCCCTCTAGCGAGGTGATCGAAGCCATTGTAGCCGGGACCATGGGCGAGCGTCCAAGATCGACCGGAAAACTCAAATCGTCGGGCTTATGGAAAGGGACGTGCGATGGTTGAACAGATCCTAGTGCGATGCGGCAACCTGTTCCAAGGGACGGAAGAGAAGATCCTCGAGAACCACACAATCATCGCCGAGGACGGGCTTGTCACTCGCATTGCTCCAACCAAGGATGTTCCGAAGTCGGCCAACGCCAAGGAATATGACTACTCTCGACACTTTGTTCTCCCGGGCCTAATTGATGTTCATACCCATCTGGCCTACGGTAACGCCAAGACCGAGGAGGACATTGATCTATACAGCTCACTAGAGTTTCGTGCGGTCCGTGGCCTCTACTTTGCCCATCAGGTGTTGGCATCCGGCTTCACGACCATCGTCGCTCCCGGCGACTCCGGGATGGTGTCGCGCGCGATTCGCGACGCGATTGACGCCGGATTGTTCGAAGGACCAAGAGTCACGGCCGCAGGCCCCTACATTACCAGCCGGCAGGGACTAACAGACTGGTACCCGACATGGATCGGCGTGCCCACCACCTCGATCGGAAGACTCGTCCGGAACCGCGACGAGGCGATCGAGGAGATTCGCAAGCAAGTGAAAGAGGGTGTCGACGCGGTGAAGATCGCGATGGACGGCATTCACCGTAGGCCAAATGGCGAGCTCGTGGCAGCTTTCACACTGGATGAGACGAAAGCCATGGTCGATGAAATCCGTCGGCTCGGGAAGATTTCCATCGTCCATGCTCGCGGCCGCGAGGCCACGCTCTATGCGGCGAAGACGGGAGTTGACCTTATCTTCCATGCGTCTGAGATCGACGAAGAGGGACTGGAGGCGGCGGTCGCCAACAAATGCGCCATCTGTCCCACATTGACACTGCTACGCAACACGATGGATTTCGTCGAACCTCAGGATCCAGCATTTCGTGAGCGGCGCAACAGCGTCTACAACGCGGAATTTGATGCCGCAGTCGAGAATCTCCAAAAGGTGCGCAGGGCCGGGGTACCGATGCCCATCGGCACGGATTCGGGCTTCGCAGTGACACCCTTTGGCGAATGGCACGCGCGCGAGCTTGAGATCTTTGTTGACTATCTCGGCTTCACGCCGATTCAGGCTCTCAAGGCCGCGACGTCGGTGAGTGCGCGCGTCGTGAGGCCGAACGATAAAGTGGGCGCTCTTATGCCCGGCTATCAAGCGGACTTCGTCGCCCTAGATGGCGATCCGACCAAGAGCGTCTCCATCTTGCTCGACCGCAGCAAGGTCACCTCTGTCTTCAAAGCTGGGTCGCCGATCGGGCCGGGGCACCGCAAGTATGATCCAAGACGCGTCAGCGATTTTGCCATGATGATTTCGAGCGATCTCTATACTCGCGAACGGGTTGCGGAGCTCGGCTACCGCAAAACGTCATAGGGATATTCGGAAGCTTCAAGCCAGAGTAAAGATCGCCAACGCACCGGATAGCTCGACGCTACGGGAAGCTGCGGGTGCCGCGACGCGTGGGGCTCTTGCCGCGGTGGGGCAAGCCTCGGCTTTGCTTGGTGGTCAGCGGGACGCGGGCGATGCGGGGGATCGGCACATATTAGTCTTTGATCACCGTATCATGCAGGTCAAGAAAATCGAACACAGGGGGCACGCAAATGATGCCGCGTGTACGTCACGGATTTCGGTAGTGTTGGACGGAAGCGGACGCGAAATGGGGGTGCAGAGCGGTGATGGGTAAGGGAGGCGAGCGATGGATCGCGACGCTTGATCAATTGCTGTCGGCGAGAGCGACGAGATTGTCGTGGTGCGGACGGTGGGGATTCGAACTCCCTACCGTTCGTCACTTAGCATATTGATATCATTGAAAATCTTGTCATCGCAACGGAAGCCATTGAAAAGCAGCAATGTTTCTTTGCGCGCTCTTGGAATTTTTAGACCCAATGTTCGCACAAGGCATGGGAGGGGTGACCGTATTGCTGATCCGAACGAAACTTCCTCGCATCGAACGCCGTGAACTCACCGGGTACTCTGCGCACCATCCCTATAGGAGGTCGTAGGGCGGTGCGGTGCTTATGTCTGCAATGCAGAGATAGCCGACATGCGCCTGTCCCAGTGATGAGTTCAGGGACTGGCGACATGGTACGGCCGCTTGACCCCAGTCAGCGGACTCCGAATTAAGCAGTGGGGCAGGACGGACGACGTGAGGCAGCTGCTTTCACCGACCATCGATGCCTCGACGCCATGGGCCAATTTTCCCCGTCGAGACATGCCCACACGCGGCCAGGTCGGACGCTGCACGCGGGACGTCAAATTTCCGGGTCAGTCGCAAGGGGCTCACTTTTTCGCTTGGTACACGCCGGTCCGCGCCGCGTCGCCGCCCCAGGTCGCCCAACCGGTGAACTCGGGGTTCTTCGTGTCGATGCCGAATAGGCGGCCGTTTTCGGTGCCAACATAGATCCAGCCGCCCTCGATCACCGGCTGCGAGCGCACCGCGCCGCCGACCGTCCAGCGCTGCGCAACCTCGCCGGACTTGGGGTCCAGGCGCCAGACCTCGCCTGCCGTAGTGCCGACGAAGATCGCGTCGCCCGCGGCCGCCGGCGCAGTCACCAGCGCGCCGCCGAGCTTGGCCATGTCGCCGTCGATCTTGCGCTTCCAGCGGGTTTTGCCGGTCTTGTTGTCGGTGCTCACGATCTCGTCGCCCATCGCCGCGACGAGGTCCTCCTCGAACGACAGCACGCGCGACCCCTGGTGCGACTGCATGCTCGAGACGCTCCCCTTGCCGATATTGCCCTGCGCCGCGGTGGCGTTGGCGGAGACGGGAGCGCCGCCGCCGAACCCGTTCATCGCGTCGAGCGATTTGGCCTGCTCGGCGTAGGCGGCTTTCTGCTGGATTTCCTCGTCGAGATACTTCGCTTCCTTTTCCTGGAGCTTGCGCTCGGCCTGCCCCTTTCGGGTCGCCAGGGCTTCGTGGGCACGGCCGTTGGCGTTGTCGGCGCGCGCGCTGTAGTGGATGTCGCCGCCGGCGATGGTGGGAGCCGAGGTCGCGCGGGACTGCCGCGCCGAGAGAAATTCACCGGTCTTCGGATCGAGCTGATAGACCGAGCCGCCGAAGGTGGAGGCGTGGACCTTCGCCTCGGCCACGACGGGCGCGGACTGGACGTCGCTGTCGATCCACCGCTGCCACAAGATTTTTCCGGTCTGCAGGTCGAAGGCCGCCAGCACGTGGCTAGCCGACGGGTGGCCGCCGGCGGGGTACGACGTGTAGACGCGGCCGTCGGCGATGGCGGGCGCGCTCGTCAGAGGGTCGCCGAGCCAGAGCGACCACACCTGCTTGCCGGTGTTCGCGTTCACAACGAAGAGCGTGCACGACTCGGTGTTGAAAGCGCAGCGGCCCGCGTGGCAGGCGGCCGAGGACGGTCCGTCGTCGTCCAGGTCGAGACCCCAGACGAGCTGGCCGGTCTTGGCGTCGACCGCATAGAACTCCTTGGAATGAAAGCCTCCCGAGCTGAAGACCTTGCCATCGTAGACGGTCGGCGTGGTGACCGGCGCACCGCTTGGCAGGGTGACCTCGAAGCCACCGGGCTTGGCCTGGAGGGCATCCTTGCTCAGCTTGCGCGGGGTCACGTGGCCGGCGCGGAACTCGGTCGGTGGTTTGGGGTTGGGGGCGGCTTGCCAGTCCAGAGCCTTCTGGAGGATGTCCTCACCCAGTGGCGCGAGTGTGAATGGGGACTGCGCGTGAGCGGCGGAGAGCAGGATGGAGCTCGAAAGGGCGGCGGCATAGAGGAGGCGTGACATGAGACCTCGGGGGATTTGAGGACACCCGGCCGGCCAGATTGGATCCGGTCTGAGACCAAAAAAGTGACTGTAATCCTTCGGCTTCGCATGGTCGTTGATGACGCTGCTCGCGGTCACGGACACTGCCTGCCAGCATTTTTGCGTTCGGCGGCAAAAGCAGCTCGCACCTGGCGCCATCGATGTTGAGCACGCCGACCATCAGGTCGGTCGGATCAAGGGGGCCAGGTACCTGCGCGCGAGCGTGGCTGCCGGCCAGCAGTAGCAAGGTCAGGAGACTGACCATGGCGAATTCCCATGCCAGCGAATGAACCTTTGCTCGTCGGTGTACTACGGGTGAACTGGCCCAATGGCGCATTTATGACGGCCGCCCAAAACGTGCCCTTCTACTGGATTGCATTCTGCGCGCTGCACCATTCCAGACACCAATCCCCTCAACAAGGCGGACTTCGCCACCATCCGCGAGAGGTTCATTAAAATTGGTGCGCGCGTTATTGAGCACATCGCGCGCAACCGGCCACGCAGCGCAGCCTAAAGACAGGTGAAGGCCTTTGGTTCGCCTGTCCCGCCGGCGCGCGCGAAGCGCTCACGCGGTGCGGGACAACGGGCTGCGGGGCGAGCCGGCGACGGCGGGGATGCGCATCAATGCCCGCTTGCCGCTGTCACGGCAGTGCAGAAGTGCACAGAGATCGTCCGCGCCGCCTACGATGCTTCAGGTGCGAGCGCAGTGCGCAGAGCCGGCGTGTTGCAGCGCCTTTTGCGCGACGCCAGCTGCCTGCAACACCACATATCGTCCAACCAAGTCTCCCATGAGCTGACCGGATGCGTACGATGCGGGATCGATAAGCTTAGCTTTCGCATTTAAAGGTGAAACGGCAAAATGCCGTCACGACTTCGTTCTCACTGGGTCATTAGTGTTGTTGTGCGTCTACGGGTTGACGGTCGCATTGCAGATATTCCGGACGTCGCGCAGTCGCGAGGTTCAGATGGCGGAATTTAGTTGCGACGGTGACGCTTGCGTTGAGCTTGGCAAGTGTCACGCGGCGAAAGCCGTGGGACGTGCTTGGTCCCTTACTTGCGTGCGATGCATCAGACGCGGAAGAGATGGATCGAGCCGGTTGCGGCGATGCAGGGTGCAGCGGTTGTCCCAGATGACCAGATCACCCTGCCGCCACTCCTGCGTCCACATGTGCGGACCGCGCTGGACATGAGCCCACAATTCGTCGAGCAGCGCGTCACTGTCTTTATCCCCGAGACCGACGATCCACGCGTTGGGGCGGCGACCGAGATAGAGCGAGGGCCGACCAGTTTCAGGGTGTCGCACGACCAAGGGGTGAATGGCGCCTGGCCGCTTGGCATTGGAATAGCGCTCCTGAAAGCCCTTGCGGAGCTGGCCGGACGAATTGCGCGTCGCGTCGTGTTTGCACGACAGCCTCTGGATGCGAGTCTTGAGAGACTCCGGAAGCGTCGAATAGGCGTCGTAGAGATTGTAAAAGAACGTCTCGCCGCCAGCTGACGGCGTCTCGATGCCGTAGAGCAGGCTCGCCTTGGGTGGCAGCTCGTTGTAACTCATGTCTTGATGCCAAACGAGCTCGGAATTGCCGAGGCTGCCGATGGCCTTCCCGTCTCGGACAATATTGGAGATAGCGGCGACCTCGGGCAGCGTTACGGATATGCGAGGCTCACCCACGGCGGGCGTTGGCGCCTTATCTAGCTCTCCAAACCTGCGCGAGAAGGTGACCAGGGCCGCGTCATCCAACCACTGGTCCCGGAAGCGCAGCACGAGGTGGTCATTCCAGGCCTTATAGATTTGCCGGAAGACCGCAGCGTCGAGGTCGCTCGACAGGTCAATTCCGCGCACGTCCGCGCCAAGAGCTGCGCCCGTCGGAAGCACCTCGATGCCGATGGAATTCTCTTCTGCCATGGGCTCCTCCTGATCCTGTCGCGCGCTATTGCATCACGGTCGTGCGCCAATGGATGCGCCGCTCGTTGGAGGGGTAACCGCCGGCGGCCGAGTGCACGGTGCACCGGTTGTCCCATATGACGACGTCCCCGGCTTGCCATTTGTGGCGATATTCGGCGTTCGGCTGCAGCATGTACCAGTAGAGCTCGGCCAGCAGCTTGTCGCCATCCGCCTCCGGCATTCCGAGGATGCGAATGACGTGGGTCGGGTTGATGTAGAGCGATTTGCGCCCGCTCTCCGGCATGACGCGGACCATGTCCCAAACGGCGGGCGGCCCCTTCTGATCCTCGGGATCGAGCCGCTCGATGCCCTTGCGCGCACGCCCGCCGTAACCGAACTCGACCCTCAGCGGAGCAATCCTCATCTTGAGCCGTTCGGGCAGCGCGTCGTAGGCGGCGTGCATCGATGCAAAGAGCGTGTCTCCGCCATAGCTCGGTATCTCGAGGGCGTAGAGTTGCGTGGCCTTGCAGATCTCGGCATCCCAAGGGCCGTCGGTGTGCCAACCTTGTCCGCGGTCAAGCACCAGCTTGTCGCTGGTACTGTCGCCGGTGGTGATGCCCATGAGCGTGATCTCGGGATATTCGAAATCGCGCGTGCTTTTGACACGATGAGGCTTGAGGCGTCCGAAACGTCGGCTGTAGGCGAGGAAGTCGGATTTTGACAAGGTCTGTCCACGTACGATCAGGACGTGCCGCTCTAGCCAGGTTCGGTAAAGGATCTTCCAGTCCGGCTCCGTGAGGGCCCGGACATCGACCTCGGTCACGACCGCGCCGATCCGGGGTACAGCGTCCTCAATGCGCATGACCAAAAACTCCGAAATCTCCGCGTCGCTCGCCGAAGATGGTTTCTTCCGCAGTCTTTGAGAGGCTCTCATCGAGCGGATTCGTTGCGCCCAAAAGGGCAATATCGACCAATAGCCGCACCATGATCTTCGCAACATTCCGATGCATTCGACTTTGGCACCCTTGACCATGCCGCCTTACTAGGCAGTCGACGGCACTCTGGCAAATCCCAGATAGTTCGCCGCACGCCAATCACGCCGTCAAGTGCTCCGCGACAAATGTGAAAAGTGGAGGTTGAAATAGCTGTCCGCTCTCCGCCCCTCATTGGAATCCGCGGCCGCCTAGCAACCATTTGCGCTCGTCTTCGCCGAACATCGTGGGGCTGAGCCCTGCGTGGTTGTCCGCACATGTGGGTAGACCGGAAACCGGCTACGGCATCGGGGCTGACCGCGAGTTTCGTCCGATCCGCACGTGCCCTCAGTCCCTCGGTGTGCCAACGTTTGCCTCGTTTATTGCGAACCTCTAAGTTCGTGCTCCGCGGAGGACACTATGGCCGTTTACGATCTTTCGATTACCGATGCGTTGCTATCGACAACCCGCGCGGTGCGCAAGCGGCTCGACTTCGAGCGACCGGTCTCAAATGACATAATTCGCGAGTGTCTACAGCTGGCGGTACAAGCCCCGACCGGTGCCAACCGCCAGGGATGGCGTTGGATTGTGATTACTGATCGTGACAAGCGCAACGCCTTGGGTGAGATTTATCGCAGCGGCGCCGGGACGTATTTGGAGGACGGCCAGCGGAACGCTGATGCTATTGGAGCCGCACAAGACAGTCGTGTGTTTTCGTCGGCCCGGTATCTTGCCGCGAATATCCAGAAAGCGCCGGTGCACGTGATCCCCTGCATTGCAGTCGATCAACTGCCCGTCGACCCTCCACGTCACGTGTGGGCGGGGCTTATGGGATCGATCTTGCCGGCGGTATGGAGCTTTCAGCTCGCGCTACGAGCCCGTGGTCTTGGCTCGACTTTTACCACTCTCCATCTGCGCCGTGCTGACGAGACGGCAGAGCTTCTTGGCATTCCCTCCGATATTATGCAGGTCGGCCTTGTGCCCGTTGCCTACACGATCGGCACTGACTTCAAACCCGCGCAACGTCCGCCGCTAGAAGACATCACGCACTGGGAACAATGGTAACCGGGCTTGATCGTTTGTCGACCTCAACGGCCAGAGACCGCAGGTAGCGTTCGGTGGCGCCAGGGGCAATGCTGAGCCGTGCCAGACCTTACTGCACCCGCTCAGGTCTCGTGGCGCTGAAGCTAAATGGTCGGCCTCCCCGATCACTGGGGCGAATTATGCGTCACGCCCGAGCGCGCCTCGCGGTGGGCTAATCGCTATATCGAGGTCGTGCGATTGATGTGGAGCCTGGACCTGCCACGTGGAGGCCACTTCAAGGGCACCGCTGCCTGCCTGAGCGCATTGTATGCCGCCGGGCGGCATGAGGACCTGCTGAACCTGCAAATCTGGCATGATCGTCATCGGGGTGTACGAGCGCTGGTCGCGCAGGGCAAGATCGCGGCAGCGGTCCGCTACGCCGAGGACACGCGTGGGCTTAATCAACCCAACGGCCGGATTGCAATGGCGTGCGAGGAGATCTTGCTGTCGGAATGCCTATGGCGTGAGGCTTATGATCAATACGCGTTTGAGGCGAACCGCCACGGCACGTACCTCGCGACGTTCCGGGCAATGACAAGCAAGTATCCACAGATCGAGCCGAAGGCGGTTCTTGGCGACCTGGTTGACCGAACATCCGGCGATGAGGGCAAATGGTGTCGCGGCGAAATCAGCAGGGCTTCTCGCCGAAGCGGCTGAGCTTGCGAGGACGAGCCCCTGCGATCCAAAAGACGTTGACGCGCGCCGCGCGAGACTTCGCAGCGAGCAAGCCGGGATTTGCCCGCTCGGTTGGCCTGGCGGCACTGCAATGGCTGCTGTTCGGTTACGGCTGCGAGCTCACTGCACAGGATGTTGTTGATGCATTGAACCATACCTTGGAGGCTGCCCGGCACAACGGCACGGAGGCCGACACGGTGCGCAGGATCCAACTGCTCGTTGATCAACACCCGAGGGCAGAGTGCACCATCATCGCACTACTGCGCCGAAGGCCTGACGAGGTGACCAAGACTTCTGCGTCTTGAATTGGTATGGATCGATGTCGGGCCTGAGCCCGAGCGGCCCCTCGCCGGCGGGTTCGGGATCCGCACTTCCCTCGGCTCCGGCGATTAGGTCAACTAATCCGCGTAATGGCGCTTGTGTTGCACCATCTCTCGTACCGGAGTCATTCGAACCGGAGTTAGGTCCGATCGACGCATGCGGTTGTGCGCTTGGTCCGATTCCTCTGCCCTCCGCACGTAGCATCGCCTCGTGGGTCTTGCTCACTTGCGCAACAAAAGCCGAGCGACGCCGACGAGCGTCCGAAGATTTCGGCGTCACCGCTCTTCTCCACATTGGCATCAGGTCGAGGTCTCACTCAAGACCAATGTCCAACGATTTGAAGGCCATTTCGACTCTTCGTGATTGTTCTTGGAAATGGAAGCGCAAATACTGCCACGAGTCGATTCCGGACATTGGCCGCTAGATCAAATCTTGTGCGTGTACCGATGGAAAGCAAGGGCCACAGCGCCCCTGTAAGCGGACGCCGACAGGCTCGACTCGAGCAGGGGTCACATGAATTTCATGGGACGAGCACAAGCTTGCCGGCAACTCGTCGATTTGACATCTCGTTGAGCGCTTCTCTGGCATCGCTGAGTGGATAGGTTCTCATTACCGCCGGCCTTAAGCGGCCATCCGCATATGCCTCGAGCAGTTTTGCCAGCCGTTGACGCGTGTCGTCGGGAAACCGTGAGCTGTGCTCACCGAATACGACCCCGGTAACTGAGAAATTCTTGACCAGGATCATGTTGGTCGCCACTTGAGGAATTTCTCCTGACGCGAAACCGATGACGAGGATGCGACCTTCCCAACCAATGCAGCGCACACTCTGCTTGAATGCGTCGCCGCCGACGGGGTCGAAGACGACGTCGACACCTTTGCCGTCGGTCAAGCTGCGCACACTATCCCGCAGATCACCCACGGTGTAGTTGATCGTCTCGTCGGCTCCGTGCTGGCGGGCAATGGCGAGCTTTTCCGGGCCGCTTGCGGCTGCGATGACGCGGGCACCCAGCAGCTTGCCCACCTCGATCGCCGCTAGGCCGACACCACCTGCAGCGCCGAGCACGAGTAGCGTCTCTCCGGCCCCGAGATGCCCCCGGTGTGTGAGAGCGAAGTGCGCCGTGCCATAGGCAACGGGAAACGCCGCTGCCGTGACGAAATCCATGGCATCGGGGATCGCTGTGACAATCGCGCCCGGCACGACGACCTCTTCCGCATGCCCTCCTCCGCGGCGTGCGAACGCCAATACGCGATCGCCAGCGCGGACGTGCTCCACGCCTGCAGCGCATTCGAGCACGACACCGGCGACCTCCAGGCCGGGAATGAATGGCAGCTCGGGTTTGACCTGGTATTTGCCCTCAACCATCAGGATGTCGGGAAAGTTGATGCCGGAAGCGCGCACCCCGATCCGGATCTGTCTGGGGCCGAGAGATGGGCTCGCCACGTCAGCGACCTCGAGGTTGCTGACGCTGCCCAGCGAGCGGCAAAGAAGTGCGCGCATCACACGCTCCAATGGGGTCGCCTGGAGGAAGACAAGACGGCTGTCATGTTGCCGCCGCCTTCGTGGCCATTACCCTCAGCTCGCGCCGCATCAGTTTGCCGGTCGACGTGAGCGGCAAAGCCTCACAGGCGTACACCCGATCCGGAACCTTGTAGCGCGAGAGAAACTTGCGACAATGCTCGAGGACCGCCGCCGGGTCGATGCTCGCTCCGGGCTTCGCCGTCAGATAGGCGACAATGAGCTCTCCCTTTGCAGGATCGGCCAGCCCGGTTACGCCCGCAAGGGCAACCGAGGGGTGCTGCAGCAGGATTTCCTCCACCTCGGCCGGCGAGACGTTGATGCCCGAGCGCTTGATCACCTCGGAGCTGCGCCCCGCGTAGCGCAAGGTGCCGTCCTCCTGCAGCGAGCCAAGATCTCCGGTCCTGAAATAGCCGTCCGATGTGAATACCGACGCGTTGAACTGAGCGCTGTCGCCGAGATAGCCTTTCGTCAAATATCCCTTCACCTCGATTTCCCCGATCGCGGCGGGTTCGCAGTCGCGGCCCGTAACCAGGTCGCGTGTGCGCAGCTGCACGCCGGGCAAAGGAATACCCTGGCATGTCGCACGCTTCTCCAGCGGCCATTCGTGAGGCGTGACACAGCAGTTACCGTAGTTCTCGGTGCCGCCATAAATGTTACAGATCTCAGACGCGCCGAGCTGCTCGGCTGCCCTCATGATGTCCTGCGGCGCCCCGATAGTGACCCCTGCCCTGAGCGACGCGATCCGGCGCCGATGGAAGGCCGGGTGAGCAACAAGGGCATTCGTCATCGCCGGCAACGTATAAATCGCCGTGCATTTCTCCCGCTCGATCAAGTCGAGCGCCCCTCCCGCCTCGAAGTGCCCCTGCATCACCAACGTGGCCCCATGTGTGATCGCGGCCGGCAGGGCGTTGACGGCGCCATAGGACCAGAACAGCGGAATGGAAACGAGCACGCGATCACCCGGCACGAGCCCCTGGCGCTCGCCAATGTTGAATCCGTTCTCGATGATGCCGAAGTGATCGAGCGGGACTGCTTTGGGACGGTTGCTCGAGCCGGAGGTATAGAGGATGACCAGCGGATCGGCGGCACTTGCACCTTCGCCGGGCGCCAGGCTTGCCAGGCTCTCACCCTCGCCGTATGCGGAATAGGTCTCGAAGCCTTCACGTGGGGCGGCGCCGATGAGGACAACCCGCTCCAACCGCTGATGGGCGTTCCTGGAACGCAGGACTGCAAGGTCCTCGGCGAAGTCCCGCTTCCCGAAGCCGGGAATGGCGAACAGCAATCGCACCTCGGAGTCGCTCAGCAGGAAATCGAGCTCCCGTGCCGTCGACCATGTGCTGAACGGGATTACGATCGCCCCGATCGCGGCAGCGGCGAAGAGGACCTCGAGCCACTCCACGCGGTTATCGCAAAGCAAACCGACGCGGTCGCCGCGCTGGATCCCAGAACTGCGCAAGCGTCGCGCTACAATCCGAGTCCGGGCGGTGAGCGCTGCATATGAGATGCTTCTGTCGAATGTGACCGCAACGGCCCGTTCAGGGGCAGCTGCGGCCTGCTCGCAGAGCAGCTCGAACATTGTGCGGCTGAGGGGCGCTTGCATATGTTATCTAGAAGCCAACCGGAGACCGCATCGATGATAACAATCCGGGTTGTGCGACGTCTACATGTGGCCGGGCCCAGGTTCGCCCGCCAGCCATGTGCAAACAGGAGAGCCCAGTGACGCTGCACGTGAAGGAAGTTGCCCGCCACGTCGCTCTATTGACGATCGACAATCAACCGAAGCGCAACGCGCTGTCGCGCGCCGCTATGGGCGACCTGGCCGAAGCTTGGGAGAGGCTAGGAGCGTCGGACCATTGCCGATGCATTGTCATTACAGGAGCTGGGGACAAAGCTTTTTGCTCGGGCGCCGACATCGGCGGAGATCTTTCGGCGCCCGAGGAGACGGCACGTCTGGTCGACCGCGCTTTGCTCAAAGCCAAGGCCTACCCAAAGCCCATCGTGGCGGCCGTGAACGGCGACTGCGCTGGAGGTGGTGTCGAGCTCCTCTTGTCGACGGACATCCGGCTGTCAGCAGAGCATGCGCGCTTTGGCCTGCCGGAGGTGAAATGGTCGATCTATCCGTTCGGAGGTGCGACGGTGAAGCTCGCGCAGCAGATCGGCTACGTTCACGCCATGGACCTTTTGCTCACGGGCCGCCTCGTGACGGCGGAGTTCGCTGCCCGCATTGGCCTGGTCAATTGCGTCCTGCCGGCGGGCGACATCCTGAGTGCCTCCATCGAGACTGCGAGCGCGATCGCGGCCAACAGCCCGTCTGCCGTTCAGGCGGTCAAGACGCAGATCAGCACGGGTATTGCGGAATACGCCGCGAGCCGTGAGCACTTGGAGCAGAAGCTCGGGGATCGCGTGCGGGCGAGTCCCCATTTCGCCGAAGGTGTGGCCGCATTCCGCGAGAAGAGGACGCCGAGATATGGCTGAGGAGATCAATCTCGCAGGTTTGCTGAGGCCCGGCGATCGTCTCGCATGGTCGGCCGGACCCGTGGAGCCGGTCCACCTCCTGGGTGTGCTCGACCGGCAGCTCGACCGCGCCCCTCGAGTGTCGGCTCTCCTCAATGTATCGTTTCAGACGACGGTGGATGCGGCGCGACTCGCGTCGCGCGCGACCGTGACCGCCCTCGGCGGTGCCGTCACGAACCGGCGGTTCCAGGAGATTGGCGCCCTCGATGTGTTGCCCATCAACTATTCGGCCATGCCCGACCTCGTGACCAGCGGCCGTCTCCCGATCGACGTCGTCTTGCTCCAGCTTGCTGCCGACAGTGGTGACTTCAACCTCTCGCTAATGATCGACCATGTAGCCGATGCTGTGCCACGCGCGCGAGTAGTCGTCGCAGAGATAAACGAT
>Ga0081455_10000968_pt1 | contig 36782 bp, 37 predicted proteins | sample TabmetS3T2R1_FD_70207 | JGI IMG/M metagenome (GOLD analysis project Ga0081455, IMG submission 70207) | Tabebuia heterophylla rhizosphere microbial communities from the University of Puerto Rico - S3T2R1 | ecosystem: Host-associated > Plants > Roots > Rhizosphere ...
CCCGGCGACCGATCGGCTGCACGCAATCGACTGAGATCATCGGCACACCCGGCGTGACGCTGTCGGGAGCGCTGCCGCCGGGCTGCGAGCTTGCGACCATGTATACCGCCGCCGTTACGGCTACCGCCGCCTGTCCGCGGGAGGCACAGACCCTGGTCAGCCTTCTGACAGCCGCCGAACACCGCGAACTGCGCGCTCGCGTGGGATTTCTGGAACCGGCGTAAATTGGCGGACACAGCTGTAGCCGAGACGTGTTGAAAATCGGGTTGAACGACAGAGCGTCTGATCGTTTACTGCGCAGAACAACCATTCTTGGCGAGGAAGACGCCCATGGCGCGCAAACTGATCGACATCTCCGTGCCGCTGCAGAACGACGTACCGGCCGATCCACCGGGCGGCCACCCGACCATCCAGTACATCGATCACCAGCAGGGACTGCCGCGCATGCTACAGTTCTTCGAGGGTTTGAAGGCGGAGGATCTGCCGGACGGGCAAGGTTGGGCAGTCGAACAGGTGCAGCTCTCGACCCACAACGGCACGCATCTCGATGCGCCCTGGCATTTTCACCCGACCATGAATCGCGGCGAACGGTCCTGGACCATCGACGAGGTGCCCCTGGAATGGTGTTTTCAGCCGGGCGTGAAACTCGATTTCCGGCATTTGCCGGACGGCTATGTCGCAACTGCCGGGGACGTCGAGAACGAGCTGAAGCGTATCGGCCACACGCTGTCGCCGCTGGAGATCGTCGTCGTCAATACCAGCGCCGGCGCCAAATACGGCCGCCAGGACTATGTCAATTCAGGCTGCGGCATGGGCTATGAGGCGACGATGTATCTGCTCGAACGCGGCGTGCGGCTGACCGGCATTGACGGCTGGAGCTGGGACGCGCCGTTCGTCTACACCGCGAAGAAATATGCCGAGACCAGGGATGCAAGCCTGATCTGGGAAGGCCACAAGGCGGGCCGCCATATCGGCTATTGCCACATCGAGAAGCTGCATAATCTGGAGCTTCTGCCCCCGACCGGTTTCACGGTGTCGTGCTTTCCGGTAAAGATCGAGCGCGCCTCCGCGGGCTGGACCCGTGCGGTCGCCATTCTCGATGGCTAGATGACGTATAGACGCAAGTCTGAGACTGCCCCTCGGTAGACGGGCAGGAAAAGGCTGCCTAAACTCCCACCAAGAAAGCCGTGCCGGACCAGGCGCGGACAGACCGGCGAGCATACCGCCGCGATAAACAAGGGAGGATTTCATGAGCCGTCTTTCGCGGATTGCGACGCTTGCTTCAGCCGCCGCGCTATCGCTTGCGTTCGCTGCGCCGGGCATGGCGCAGGAGACGTTCAAGCTCGGCATTGTGACGTTCCTGTCCGGGCCGGCGGCCGACAGTTTCGGCGTCCCGGCCCGCAACGGCGGGCAGTTCGTCATCGACCAGTTGAACAAAGGCGCCGTCCCCTCGCCTTACGAGAAGGTCGGGTTTGGCGGCATGAAGATCGAGCCCGTAATCATCGACGAGAACGGCGGCGCCACCAAGCAGGTGCAGGAGCTGCGCAATCTCTACCAGCGCGACAATGTCGATGCCGTGCTCGGCTATATCAGCTCGGGCGACTGTCTTGCGGTGGCGCCCATCGCCGAAGAGCTGAAGAAGCTGCTGGTGCTGATGGACTGCGGCACACCCCGCATCTTCGAAGAAGCCAAATATAATTACGTGTTCCGCACGGCATCGCATGCCACGATGGATAATGTCGGCCTCGTTCGCTACATGAAGGCCAAGGGCGTCAAGATGGACACGCTTTCGGCGATCAACCAGGACTATGCCTGGGGACAGGACAGCCGGGCCGACTTCGTTGCCGCCGCCAGCCAGCTCTATCCCAACTCCAAGCTCATGACGGACCTGTTGCCGAAGTTCGGCGCGGGCCAGTATGGCACCGAAATCTCGGCCTTGGTCGGCGCAGGCTCCGACGTCGTCTATTCGAGCCTGTGGGGCGGTGACCTGCAGTCCTTCGTTCTGCAGGCGGCTCCGCGCGGCCTGCCCAAGCGCAGCCAGCTCGTGTTCAGCGCCGCTGACCACGTGCTGCCGCCGCTCGGTGACAAGATGCCTGACGGCACGATCATCGGCGCGCGCGGCGCCTATGGGCTGATGTCGCAGAAATCGCCGCTGAACGACTGGCTGTTCAAGGGCTATGAGGCGGTCAACGGCGTTTATCCGGTGCAGGCGGCCTATCGCATCACGCAGTCGATCCTGGGGCTGAAAGCGGCGGTCGAAAAGGCGATGGCCAAGAACGGCGGCAAGAAGCCGTCGACGGACGAGCTGGTCGCAGCAATGACCGGGCTCGAATGGACCTCGCCTGGCGGATTGATCCAGATGAAGCTTGCGGACGGCCATCAGGCCATCCAGCCGATCGCATTCGGCCGCACCAAGTACAATCCCGACTCGAAACGGGTCGAGCTGGTCGACATCCTCTACTTTGCCGCCGAATGCGTCAATCCGCCTCCCGGCGTGAAGTCGCTCGACTGGATCAAGGGCGGCATGCAAGGCGCCAAATGCAATTGAGCGTCTGCAGCGACTGGGCACAAGAATCCGGCGGCGCGAACCGACCTGTTCGCGCCGCTGCTTGCTGTTGACCTCTACCCCTGAATCCCGCGCCATGAATTTCTTTCTTACCATCGTCGTCGACGGCCTGATCCAGGCCTCGTGGCTATTCATCGTGGCGCTGGGGCTTACGCTGGTATTCGGTGTCTTGAAGATCCTCAATATCGCCCATGGCAGTCTCTATGCGCTGGGCGCCTATATCGCCGCAACCGCGGTGACGATGGCCGCCGCGCGCAGCCTGCCGCCCAGCCTCGGGTTCGTCGCCATGCTGCTTTCGGTGGCGCTGATTGCATCGGCGGTCGGCCTGATGCTCGAACGCGGCCTCTTGAAGATGTTCTATGGCCGCGACGAAGTCGTGCTGCTGCTGGTGACCTATGCCGTGTTCCTCATCCTCGAGGACGTCACCAAGCTGGTCTGGGGTGTCAATCCAATCTATGCGACGCAGCCTTACGAGTTGTTCGGCAATTTCGAGTTCGCGGGCCTCTATTACGTCGGCTATGACCTCGTGCTGATCCCGATTTCCGCGGTGATCGGCTTCGCGATCTGGTTCGGCCTCAACCGCACCATCACTGGCAAGATCGTTCTTGCCGTGATCCATAACGAGGAGATGAGCGTCAGCATGGGCGTGCGCGTCAACCGCGTCTATGCGTTCGCCTTCGCATTCGGCGCGCTGCTGGCGGCGCTCGCAGGCGCGCTGACCGCGCCGAAGATATCGATACAACCGGGTCTGAGCTCGGACGTGATCATCCTGAGCTTTGCCATCGTCGTGATCGGCGGACTGGGGAGCGTCGAGGGCGCCGCGGTCGGCGCTATCCTGGTCGGCCTCGCCCGAGCTGCGTCCGTGCACCTGATGCCACAGGCCGAGCTGTTCGTGATCTATCTCATCATGGCTGGCGTTTTGATGTTCCGTCCCGAAGGCCTGTTCAAGCGCGAGACCGCGAGGCGGATCTGATGAACACAGGCATGCATCCGCTTCTGATGCTCGCGCTGGTCGCAGCCGTCACGCTATGCGGCCGCGTCCTGCCGACATGGACCCTGTCGCTCGCCACCATCGCGGCTGCCAACGCGCTGATCTCGCTCGGAATCGTCGTGCTGGCGCGGACCGGCAATGTTTCGTTCGGCCAGGGCCTGTTCTTCGCGGCCGGCGGCTACAGCGTCGCCCTGATCGCCAATGGCTGGGGCCTCACCGACGCGGTCGCGCAAGTAATCATCGGCGCCGTCTGCGGCGGGATACTCGGCCTCGTGATCGGTCCGCTGATTGCACGCTACAGCGGCATCTTCTTCGGCATGCTGACATTGGCGCTGTCGATGGTATTCTATGGCGCGCTGGTGAAATCCACCGCGCTAGGCGGCTCGGACGGCTTCAACGTCGGCAGACCGACCCTGTTCGGCGTGAACTTCACCGATCCGCGTGAGGCGGACTTCATGCTGTATGCCGTGTCGGTGGTCACGACAGGCCTTGCCGGCATCGCGACCACGATCCTGTTCCGCTCCGAATTCGGGCTGGCCAGCCTTGCGGTTCGCGAGAACAATTTGCGCGTCGAATATCTCGGCCTTTCCGCCAATCGCATCATTTCGATCAATTTCGTGATCGCGGCGATCTTTGCCGGCGCCAGCGGCGCCTTCGCGCTAATGGCGCAGCGGCACATCGATCCGCAATTCGCCTACTGGACGACCTCGGGCGAGTTCGTCTTCGTGGCCGTGTTGGCAGGCAATCAAAGCGTTGCCGCGGTGTTCGTCGCCTCGATCGCGCTGGAGCTGGTGCGCTCCTTTTCAAACCTGTACCTGCCCAATACCTGGCAGCTGGTGCTTGGCGTTTTCCTGCTCGGCGTGATCCTTTTCCTCCCGCGCGGCATCGGTTCGCTATGGGTCCGTGCCAAACGCGGAAGCTCGCGTCCTGCCATCGCCACCGAGGAGGTGGCGTCGTGAAGGCGGTGCTTTCCGTGCGCGGCCTCGACAAGCGGTTCGGCGCCGTCGTCGCCGCCGACGCGCTGACGTTGGATATTCCAGCCGGCCAGAAGGTCAGCCTGATCGGCGCCAACGGCGCCGGTAAGACGACCTTTGTGAATATGGTCACCGGCTATCTCAAGCCGGACCGCGGGTCGATCTCGCTCGACGGCATGGACATCAGCGGACGCTCGCCGCGACACGTCGCGCGACTAGGCATCTCGCGTTCGTTCCAGATTCCGCAATTATTCGTCGACCTCACCGCGGCGGAAAACCTCACCGTCGCTGTTTCCGGCGCAGGCACCAAAGCGCTGTCTTTTCGCGCGCCGGCGCAGGCCCAGGAGCATCATGACAAGGCCGTCGAGTTGCTGGCACGGTTTGGCCTTGCCGATCTCGCCGAGCGTCCGATCGCCGAACTGGCGGGCGGTGTGCGCAAGCTGGTCGATATCGCGATGGCGCTGGTGCGCCGGCCGAAATTGCTGCTGCTGGATGAGCCGACCTCGGGCGTTTCGGCCGAGGAAAAATTCGCTACCATGGATCGTGTGATCCATGCCGTGTCGCCCGATGCCGCCACGATCGTTTTCGTCGAGCACGACATGGAAATCGTCAGCCGCTATGCCGACCGCGTGGTCGCCTTCTACCAGGGCCGCATTCTTGCCGATGGCGAACCCGGCCATGTGCTCAGGGATCGCGAAGTACGTCTCTATGTCACCGGGGGTGTACAATGAGCGCCGGCTCTTCACTGCTCGAGATCGACAATCTCGTCGTCGAGATTCAATCGATGCGGGCGCTCCGGGGCTTCTCCATGCACGTAGCCCGAGGCGCCATGGTCAGCCTGGTCGGCCGCAATGGCGCCGGCAAGACCACGCTGATGCGCTCGATCATGGGGCATCTCAAGCCGGCACGCGGCAACATCCGCTTTGAAGGAGCCGATCTTGTCGCCCGTCCCCGCCACGCCCGCGCTGCGCTTGGCATCGGCTATATGCCAGAGGACCGTTGCCTGGTGCCGCAATTGACAGTGGAGGAAAATATCCTGCTGCCGCTGTGGGTCGCCGAGCATCTCGACCGCAAGGCACGGCTGGAGCTGGTCTACGACGTGATCGGCGAACTCAAGGATATGAGGGACCGCAAGGCGCTGCTCTTGAGCGGCGGCCAGCAGAAGCTGGTGGCGCTCGGGCGGGCGCTCGCCATCGGCACCAAATGCCTGCTGCTGGACGAGCCGTTTGAAGGAATTGCGCCCGCGCTGTCGGAGCGGCTGTCGGAGGTCCTCGCCTCGCTCAGAGGCAAGGACCTCACCTTGTTGATGTCCCAGTCGGACATGAACCATTCACGCGGGTTGATCGACGTCGAATTCACCATCGAACGCGGCGCCAATCTGGTGTCCGCATAGCGCTGACCTCAACGCGCACTGGCCGGGTCGACCTGCTCGGTTGGCTGGCCGACCCGCGTGGGCGGCGCCGATTTCGGCACGATATTGGTGCCGACGAATTCAGCCTGAACGCCATCCGCGACCCGTTTCGCGACTTCGGGATGGCTGATGACATATCCGATCAGTGCAATCGCAAGCAGCAGCGGCAAGGCAAAGAGCTTCATGCTCCAGCTCTGGTAGATGTTCGGTTCGCCCTTTGGAGATTTGTCGAACGGACCATGCATGGACGCCTCCATAATGCAGGGTGCACTCCCAGGGCCCTCGCATACCGCAGCGCACCCGGCGTCCCTGTGAATTGCTTCACAGGGCCGTTCGGTTCACTACCTTGTGAGATATGACGCTGGAATGACGAGACAGCAGCGTCAGCCGCCGTCGTCCGGTCCCGCCTCGATCAGCGTCTGCAGGGGCTCCGGCTTCAGCACCACGATAGCGCCGTGCTCCAAACGCACCCAGCCGCGCGTTGCCCAGGCGCGCAGCTGCTTGTTGATGCTCTCGCGGGTCATGCCAACCATTTCGCTGATTTCCTGCTGCGTTATGGCAATCGTGCGCTCGCCTTCCGTCGACTTGCGCGGCTCGGTCAGGCGGAGCAGCGCACTGGCGAGGCGGCCCGGCAGGTCCTGCAGGATGATTTGTTCGACCTGGTCGCTGGTCCGGCGCAGCTTGGTGCACAGAAGCTCAATGAACTTCATCGCCACCGTCGGCTGGCTGCGCACGAACGGAACGAATTCGCGGCGGTCGATGGTGAACATCTCACAATTGGTGTTTGCGGTAGCGTCCGCGCTTCTCACCTGACCATCGAGCAGCGCCATCTCGCCAAAGATCTCGCCCGGACCAATCAGGTTCAGAATGGCGTTGCGCCCGTCAGGCGAGGAAATGCTGATCTTCACCGTGCCGCTGATCACCGCAAACAGGCTGGTGGGGGGATCGCCCTTGGCGAAAATCGGCGTCCCCCGCTTCAGCGTGGCATGCTTGGCATAGCGGCAAAGCTGCTCGAACGCCTCCGGTTCGAGGTCGGCAAAATACGCGTGCTTGCGCAGGACCGACAGCTTGCTGCTCGCAAAGCCGCGGGATTCGCCCTTGTTGTCCTGAGGCACGTTGGTTCACTCCCGGAAGCATGGCCGGCCGACAATTCCTCCGTAATCAACGCCGCCCGGCTTTTCAACCGGAAACCGGCTTTTTTCGGCATGCTCAGGGGTCGCATGCTGGAACGTGCAGGCAGGCCCGACGCTGCCTTCCGCGAGGCAAAAAAATAAGGCCGGCAAGACCCGATCGGGTCCTGCCGGCCTGTTTCAATTCGGGATGCCGTAAGGCGCTATTTCAGCGAGGTATTCGAGCCAAGGACATAGAGCCCGAGATGTATGTGCCCCTTGTGGGGCAAAGGTTTTGATATGCAGGTCGTAGGTATTGTCGACGTTTTCCCCGACTTTCAGCCAACCAGCGGCATCGGGCAGGCGGAGCGGAGGTTAGTCGCAATGACCTCGGTGATCTTGTTGCGGATCGCCTCGGCGATAGCGCCGGAATCCTTCTCGCAATGCCGTGACCCTTGGTGGAGCCGGATTCGTCCGCCTGGTTCTTCTCATCCGGGAGCAGGATCGCCGCCCCGCAGGAGGAGCAGAACGGATCGCCCGCCTTCAGGCCTGGCAAGTCACCCGAGCTTCCTCCACATCGGATCACATTAGCAAAAGACTAAGATAGAACAAGTGGTTATGCGGCCCGCTTCGAGTAGGCCTTCTATGCGTCGCATGGTCAAAGTCAAGCCGGCGGCTATTCGTTCGCGATCCCCATTTCAAATTCGTAAACGAATTGCTGACAACATGAGGCAACGGCTTCGACGAATTGAAACAGCCTCCCAGTAGCGTCGGGGCCAAAAGCAAAAGCCCGCCGCCGGTTTCCGGTGAGGGCCATGCAATCCTCGCGATGATGGCGAGGTGCCACTGATTTGCCCGACGTGTCAAACGCCGCGAAATTTTTTCTTTATCGCACGGCGACCCAGGCGAATACAGTCGGCATGCCGCGTGTCAAAGGAGACGTCCGATGTATTTCGCTGCTGTCGTGCTGTTGATCATGTCCGGCGTGTTCTACGCGGCCGGTCACCGCGAGCTCGGCGCCTACAGCGCCGATGTCTGCAGCTATGGCGGTATGTTCTGTGACAATCCCTCGATCGTGCTGGTCGGCGCAGGCCTCGCCGCCGTGTGGGGCAAGTTCGTCAGCATCCGCTAGTTCCGCGCCAGCGGAAGAACTGCATTCAACCACTTGAGCGCGCAACAAAAAGCCCGCCGCCGTTGCCGGCGCGGGCTCGAGATGCTTGTCGCGATGATGGTGAGATACCACTGATTTGCCCGACGTGTCAAGGGGCATTTCGCTAATTCAGAACTTGCCCTTGGTGGCGTCCTTGGCGGCAGACATCACCTCGCCGGAAATCTGGCGCATGTGCTCGCCGGCATTGGTGAACTGGCTGCGCAAAAATTCCGACTGGATGCGGAGAGCTTCCTGCAGATCGGTGGCATGAACCAGCTTCCGGGCATGCTCGAACGCCGCCTTCATGTTCTGCTCGGTGAAGTTCAGCGCCTGCTTCGAGATCTCGGTGCCGGGGCTCGGCATCGACGACATGGATTTGGCGGCGGCATCGAAGAACATGCCGAACGCTCTTTCGGCCTGGTCGATGGTCTTTTCGGCCAGATCGCGCAATTCCGCCGGGACTTCCAATTTCGGTTCAATCATGGTGGCCGCCCTCCGATTTTCCGAGGACGTTACCATATTTCCCGAGCCTGTCTTCGCCAGATTGGCAGGTCAGTCGTGCCGGCCGGTCACAACCGGTCCGCCCGAGAACGTGAGATGTACGCCGGCTACCCGCCGCCCGAAACCTGCGCTGCAATATGGAATGCCAGGAGAATCGCCGGCACACTGATGAGCCTGAGAACCTGATCCACCGAAAGCATCGTTCGCCCCCAACTTGTCCCCGACGCCCGCCCCCGCGGCCAGCGTCAATTCCCCCGCTGCACCGCATGCTGATCCGATGTCAGCACCTGGTCGGTGTAGGCTGCGCCCGAGACGGCGAGCAGCGCCAAAATCGAGATGACGGCCAGCGTTTTCATGGTGGCGATGGTCGTTTTCAAATGTGGCCAAAAACGTCAATGCTTGGCGCATTTTCAGGACGCTCCAGCGGAACTTGTTGACGCTCGGTCACGCACACGCATGCGGCGACGCGGGTTCGGACGAATTTCGCCAATAAATCTCGGCGCATCGCGCCAAGGGCGCGATGCCGGATCGTGTCAGGATTGTGGCGCCGCTATGCCACCCGTATTAATACCGGTATGGCTCGATATCCAGCAGCGGGAAGGCGCTGAACACGCCGGGCGGATTGGTCGCCGTGGCCTGATGCAGGTAGGACTTGTCGAGTTCGCGGAAACTGGTCACGCCGAGCAGGCCGAGACAGCGGATCACCTCGTCCTCGAGCAGCTCCAGCATCCGGACGATGCCTTCCTCGCCCGCGGCCGCAAGCGCCCAGCACTGCAGCCGGCCGATGCCGACGAGATCGGCGCCGGAGGCGATCGCCTTGACGATGTCGGTGCCGCGGCAGAATGAACCGTCCACCATGATCTTCGCGCGCCCGGCAACCGCGTTGACGATCTCGGGCAGCACATGCATCGCGCCGCGGCCGTGATCGAGCTGCCGGCCGCCATGGTTGGAGACGTAGATCCAGTCAACCCCGTGGTCGAGCGCGATCAGCGCATCCTCGGCGGTGGCGATGCCCTTGATGACAAGCGGAATCCTGAACTTGTCCTTGATCAATTTCACCGTGCGCCATTCCAGCCCTTTCTGGAAATCGCCGCCGGTAGCCCGCAGCCGGCTCTCGCGGACATAACGCTTGGCGATATCGCGCTCGCGCCGGCTGTAATGCGCGGTGTCGACGGTCAGGCAGAACGCGGCATAGCCGTTGGCGATGGTGCGACTGACCACATCCTCGACAAAGGCGTCATCGCCACGGACATAGAGCTGAAAAAAGCGCAGCGCATCCGGCGCGGCCTGCGCCGTCTTCTCCAGCCCCGGCTCGGACACTGAGCTGAGCATATGCGAGGCGCCGAACCTCCCAGCGCCGCGCGCCACGGCAGCGCCGGACTTGGGGTCGAAGATCTCGAGCGCACCGACAGGCGCGATCACCACCGGAAGCCGCATCTTGCGGCCAAACGCCTCCACGGACGCATCGACCTTGGCGACGTTGCGCAGCACGCGCGGTCGGAAGGCGATTTCGTCGAGCGACATGCGGTTGCGGCGCATGGTGGTCTCGGTCTCGGAAGCGCCGACGATATAGTCCCAGGCATTCTGGTTGAGCCGGGCACGCGCCTTGCTCACGAATTCGTGCAGGTTCTGGAATTCCTCTCCGCTGGCGCCGAGTTCGACATTGCGCACGGGCCGGACCGGCGTCCCCTCATTCATGGTGCTTCGCTCCCTCTTCGTCTTACTCATCGGTCCCGCGCGTCGGGATGGCCTTGCCAAAGGCGCCTGCTTCGGCCAGTTCGGCGATGCGGCGGTCGTCGTAGCCGAGCGTCTTGCGCAGCACTTCCTTGGTGTGCTGCCCGAGCAGCGGCGCCGCCACCGGATCGACTGTTGGCGTCAGGCTCATGTTGAGCGGCGTCTCGATGTTGGGGACAGCGCCGGCGGTCGGATGCGGGATGCGGCTGAGGCGTTCGCGGTCGCGCACCTCCGGCGCATTAAAACCTTCCTCCACCGTGCGCAGATAGCCGACGGGGATGTTGGCCTTCTTCATCTTGGCCATCCAGTGCTCGAGCTTGTCGGTGGCGAACACCCCGGCAATGATGGCGCGCAGCTTTTCCTTGTTGGCCGTCCGTGCCCTGCGGTGCGAAAAGTCGGGATCGGTGACAAGATCCGGCCGCTCCAGCACTTCCGTCACCAGGCGGCGGTAGAGGCGATCGTTGGCGCAGGCCATGTAGAGCGGCCCGTCGGAAGCCCGGTAGACGCCGACCGTCGGAGACCCGTTCGGCGAATTGCCGAAGCGGCCGGGATTATTGCCGCTGATCAGATAGGCCATGCCGTAGAAGCCGGTCATGGCAACCGCGATGTCGATCAGCGCTACTTCGACGCGCTGGCCGCGGCCGAGTTTTTCGCGCGCCAGCAGCGCCATCAAAATCGTGTTGCACGCGGACATGCCGGTGGCCATGTCGACGATCGGCGGACCGGTTCGCACCGGCTCCCCGTCCGGAAAACCATTGAGCGACATGAAGCCGCTTTCGGCCTGCGTGATCGGATCGAAGCCGGGGCGCAGCGCGAAGGCTCCGTTGCGGCCGTAAGCCGAGATCGAGCAATAGACCAGGCGCGGATTGCTCGATACCACCGAGTCATAGTCCAGGCCGTACTTCTTCATCACGCCGCCGGAGAAATTCTCGACCACCACGTCCGCCTTGGCGATCAGCGCACGGGCAACCTCCAGCGCTTTCGGGTTGGTGAAGTCGAGCGCGATGCCGTGCTTGTTGCGGTTGAGGCTGAGGAAGGCTGCGCTCTCGCCGCCGACTTCGGCATGCTCGTAGGCCCGCGTATCGTCGCCGCCGTCGGGATTCTCGATCTTGATGACCTCGGCACCGAAATCGGCCAGCGTCTGGGTGCAGGCCGGCCCGGCGACCACGCGGGTGAAGTCGATCACCAGGAGACCGTCGAGCGCCGTCGGCTGGCCCTTGGCGCGCGGCTTGCGCTCCGGCAGATGCGGTCCAGCGGTCATTTCAGGCGTTTCCCCATGCTGTTACCCGGCGACATTGGCGCCAGGACGTCGCTTTGGGGCTTTTTAGCCAAGGCCGCAGATAAGGCCAAATCCGGATTTTGCAGGGCGGGACTTGTCGTGGGCATAGCTACGCTCGCCCAGCCGGGCGAGCGGAATTCAACCAAACGGCAGCCGTGACCGGCCGCCGGCGATCACTGCTGGTTCTTCTGCCAGAACGACAACAGCCCCTGCGAGGCCGAACCACCGATCACGCAGGGGATTCCGACTGCGACTGCCCCCAGCGCTGCCGCAGAAACGCAACCCAGCGCTACGGCGCCGACGCCGACCTGTCCCCAGAGGTCGAGATTGCGCCGCGCGTCCGATCCCTTGGTCTTTAGCTCTTCCACCGCAGCCACCGCGTCGCGGCGGAGCGCTCCAATTTGCACGCTGTCGGCGGCCTCGACCACCTCCGCCAGCGGCGCCTTGAGCGGCTCCTTTGCGGTCGCGAGTTCGCTGCGCAAGAATTCCCGCAAGGAGGTGTCGCGGATCGCGTAGCTCGCCAGGGTGTATCGCGCCATGCTGCCGACGGTCAGCTTGTCGATGGTGTCGCGGCTCTTGCTCCAGGGCAGCATCTCCTCGATGCGCTTGATCGGCATGTGCGAGCCGGTTGCAAAATAGTAGCCCCACAGCGTGTCGAGCAGGTCCTGACTGCCGGCGAAAGTCACGGTCGTATTGACCTTCTTCTCCTCCTTGGCGAAGGGATTCTTCGTAAAGGTATTTTTGAACTTGTCCATCATGCCGGGCTTGGTCTCCTCGAGCGGGATGTCGCTGAGGATCGGCAGCCTGCCGGCCAGGTAATTATCAATCATCACGCGCCGCGCCGGCATCCGCGGCGCCACGCGCCGCAGCACATTGCGCCAGTCAGGCAATCCCGAATAGGCGATGGCGCGGACGATCACCCATTCGTCTTCTGGCGCCACGGGAAAGAAGCTCGCGATCAGCTTTTCGGCCTTTGCCGGGTTCGATGCAATCGCACCCGCAATGAAGCCGAGATAGATGCCGGCATTCTCCGGCTCCTTGAAGGTCTGGGAATGGAACAGGACCCGCACGGCGGCTGGAACATGGGCATAGTCAGGCTTGGCCCGGTAGTTGTAGATCCACTGCTGCACAACGCCGAGCGAAGCGCGCGGATCGATCTCCGGCGGCTTCTCTGCCCATGCAGGCTGCGCAAGCATGATCATGGCGGCGACAAGGGGTACGTAACGCATGCGATACTCCTGGCGAGCGTCGGCGCAGATATCGCCAACGTCTCCGGCTACTTGGCTGACCAAGCATGAGGCGTGCATTGCGACAATTCTGAGAAAACGCGCATTAACCTAGACGTTCAAATTGTGGCAGCGGCGGCCGGTTCGCCCGCAACTCTCCCTAAGTCAGACATTCTTTTGCCCCGCGCCGGAAATTGCATCGCAGGCGGACAATTGGGAGTCCGGCAGGGACGTGACCAAAAGACGTAACATCCACCGCCAGCGCGCACACCGGCTGCTGGCGATGGGCGGGATACTGGCAGCAACCTTCGCGATGATGTCGATCGCGATCGGGGCCGAGACCACGTCGTCGCGCGATGCGATCGTCGTCGAAGGCAATCGCCGCGTCGAGGCGGAAACCATCCGCTCTTATTTTCATGCCGGTCCCGGCGGGCGCTATGACGATGCTGCGCGCGACGCCGCCTTGAAATCGCTGATTGCCACCGGCCTGTTCGACAACGTCTCGATCGATCGCGCCGGCGAAAAGCTGGTCGTCCGCGTCACCGAGGCTCCCGTGCTCGGACGGATCGCGTTCGAAGGCAACAAGAAGGTCAAGGACGCAGACCTTTCCGCGGCGATCGAGTCCAAGCCGCAGGGCACCCTGCAGCGCGCCACCGTGCAGTCGGACGTCAACCGCATCGTCGAGGTCTATCGGCGCTCCGGACGCGACGAGGTCAGCGTCAAACCCGAGATCATCAACCGCGGCAATGGACGCGTCGACCTCGTCTATAGCGTCGTGGAAGGCGCAAAGACGCCGGTGCGCAAGATCGAATTCACCGGCAACCGGGCCTTTGGCCAGCGGCAGCTCAAAGCGGTCATCAAAAGCTCGGCGCACACGATGCTGAGCTTCATCACCGGTGGCGACGCCTACGATCCCGATCGCATCGCCCAGGACCAGGAGCTGCTTCGCACCTACTACCGCAGCAAAGGCTACGCCGACGTGAGCGTCCCCTCCGCCAGGGCCGAATACGATCCGGCCGCCAAGGGATTTACCGTGACCTTTGCGATCGACGAAGGTCTGCTCTACCGGATCGGCAACGTCGAGGTCATCTGCAATATTCCAGGCGTCGACACCGGTCAGTTGTCGCGGCTGGCGCTGGTCAGCAACGGCGCCGTGTTTGACGGCAACGCTCTCGACAAGACCACAGAACGGCTGGCTATCGAGCTATCGAAGCTTGGCTATCCCTTCGCGCACGCGCGGCCGCGCATCACGCGTGATCAGGCCACCCAGCGCATCGACATTGCTTTCGTCGTCGATCAGGGCCCGCGCACCTATGTCGAGCGCATCGAAATCCACGGCAACACCCGCACCCGCGACTACGTGATCCGCCGCGAGTTCGACTTCGGCGAAGGGGATCCCTACAACAGGACCCTGATCGACCGCGCCGAGCGCCGCCTGAAGAACCTGAATTACTTCAAGATCGTGAAAATCACCAACCGCCCGGGCTCTTCGCCCGACCGTGTCGTGCTCGACGTCGAGACCGTCGATCAGCCGACCGGTGATATCAACTTCGCCGGCGGCTATGGGACGACGGATGGTTGGTTGGTCGAGGTAAAGATAAGCGAGCGCAATCTCTATGGCACCGGTTATGACGTGAGGTCGTCGGCCCTGTTCGGCCAGTATGCGCGCGGCATCAATCTTTCGGCATCGGAGCCCTATTTCCTGGGCACCCGGGTTGCGGCCGGCGTTGAACTGTTCGGCCGGCAAAGCGACCCCTCATACTACACATCCTATGGCACCCAAACCTATGGCGGGTCGCTGGTGTTCGGCACACCCCTCACCGAACAGCTCGGCGTGCAATGGCGCTATTCCCTCTACAACCAGAACATCACGCTGGGGTCGAACAGCAACGGCCTCGTTGCATCGCTACCGATCCAGCAGGCCGCGGCGGCCGGTCCCACCTGGGTTTCGCAGGGGGGAACCACGACCACCTTCAGCACGCTGGACAACAACAAGAGCCCGACCAGTGGAATCCGGTCGCAACTCAGCCAGGACCTCGCCGGCCTCGGCGGAGATGTGAGATTCCTCCGTACTACCGAAGACGTGCGCTACTATCGCCAGATCAACAGCGATGTGGTCGCCATGGTGCGCGGACAGGGCGGCTATATCACCGGCTGGGGCGGCCAGCAGCCGCCGCTGATGAACACCTTCTTCGGCGGCCCGAGCATGGTGCGCGGCTTTGCGCCTTACGGGTTCGGCCCGCGCGACCTGACGCCGGGCTCCACCCGGGATAATGTCGGCGGCAGCATGTATTTCGCGACCACCGCCGAGCTGCAGAGCGGCATCCCCGGCGTGCCCGACGAATACGGGCTGAAGGCATCGGCCTTTGTCGATGCCGGCAGCGTATTCCGCTACACCGGGCCGACCATGTTCGCGGGCCAGTCGGTCCTGGTCGCCGACAAGAACATCGTGCGTTCCTCGGTCGGCGTCGGTTTGACCTGGGCCTCGCCGTTCGGCGCGCTGACGGTCGACTACGCCGTTCCGCTCAGCAAAGCCGCCTACGATGTGGTGCAGCCCCTGCGCTTCAGCGCGGGAGGCTTTTGACGGGGATGCGCGCGGGAGCAGCAAATCCGTAGAACAGCGCAAGCCGGTCCAGGCATTCCTGGAAGCGCCGCGCGAAGTAGTCTTTCCAGCGTTGGCTGGACAGGCCACGCTGTTCGCCGACCTGTTGCATGGTCATGCCCAGGATCAGCACCTCGTGGATCAGCACGGTGCCGTCTGCACCGAGTTCATGTTCGATTCGGTTGAGCCGCACGACCGCCCGCCGTTGTCCTTCCGTGATCGGCTCACGCGCCTGGCCGCCATCGACGCGTTCACGCGTCGGATCAATTGCCCGCGGACCGCGCTCGGCCTTCTCCCAATCGCTTTGGAACGCCCGTCCGCCGCGGTACTGCGCTTCGTCGATCTGATGGTGGGTATGCAACTTCGCCAAGGGATCGCCGCGGGTCGACCGCAGGGCGATGATCTTGTCGCCCGGCTCAAGCCCTAAGGGGTCGTCGACCTCGACCGGCGCCACCTCGGCGTTGAGCGGCAAGTCCTGCGTACGCCGGTCATATGCCTTTGACGGGTCATGCGCTTTCCTGCGTTTCCTGCGACTCATCCACTACTCCATTTTTCCATTTGGGTAACTTCAAACCGCGTTCACGAGCCTGAGCGGTGCGGCGCTCATGGTTCGCTCCGTCGCGACACCGGGATTGCGCGACAGGTGCAAATGCGGCGTGCAATAGCTTGAGCCCTTGCAGCGCGGTTGGCCGCAAAACGTGATGGCTTCCCCGTCTGTGTCGCCGCCGTATGGGAAACGGCAGTCGCCGCGCTCAAGCTCGACCAGCGTGAGATGGCGGGAAGCGATTTTGACGCAGCGAAGCGGACCCCGCTCGACCGGTCCGAAGGCCGGGGGGCGCCGGAAGAACTCCAGCGGCCTGAAATCGTCGGCGGTCCGCCGCTCCCTCAGCCGCTGCAACTGGGCCTCACTCAGAACTGGCGGCGCCGTGGACCGGTCCGGCTCTCCCAGACCCATCCGCCGCGCACGGCCTAGCGCGGCGCTGCGGGAATAGGCGGTGCCAAACCTGGAATTGATGGCATTTGCGGCATCGGCATAGGACATTCCCTTCGTGACATATTCTTTCAAAGCCTCGCAATGCGAGGGCGGCCAGTATGCTGGTTCCACCTGCTTCGTTCCCGTTTCTGCTCGTCCTGCCAGCATCGCCCTTCATTACGATATTTCGAATTCACAGTCAAGTTATTTTTCTGAAAAACGGCATTGATTTTCTTTATGAAATTCGGAATGTATGGAAAATCGGAAAGGGGAATCGCCATGATTGACGCGAAAACGATCGAACGGGGACTAAAAAAGACGGGCAAGTCCAAGGGGGGCCTCGCCGCCGCCATGGGCGTGCGCCCGGGCGCGGTGTCGGAAATCTTCTCGGGAATCAGGCTGATCAAGGCCTCCGAGGTCGAGCCGATCACCGAATATCTCAGGCTTAACTGGGTGCCGGTCATGGGACGTGTCGGCGCCGGGGCCATGATCGAGCCCGAATACGAGCAGGTGCCGCCGGAAGGCCTCGGAGAGGTCGAACTGCCCTTCCCGGTCGATGAAGACACCATCGCCTTCGAGGTCACCGGTGATTCGATGCTGCCAAAGTATCAAAACGGCGACGTTATCGTGGTCTACAAGGACCAGCGCCACCCAGTATCGGCCTTCTATGGCGAGGAGGCCGTGGTGCGGCTGAAGAGCGGGGAACGCTATCTCAAGACCATCGAGAAGGGAAAATCGCCGACCGTGGTGAACCTCGTCAGCTTTAACGCCAAGGCGATCAATGGGGTAAAGCCGGAATGGATCGGCGAGATCTTCGTCACCCTGCCGCGCGGCCAGATCCAGCGCATGCGCACCAAGGCGGCCAAGCGGGCCAAGAAGGGACGGTAGCCGGATCGGGAACCCGCCCGCTGGGGTCCTGATTCGCCCCCTGACCGGAAAAAGGCGCCGCAGATCACGCGGCGCCTTTCATTTTTTCCGAATTTTCTGCTTGACATTATTCCGATTTTCAGGAATAATGACCGGCGTAGTGCTTGCCTGTCGCGACCGGAGCCCGATGCAGTATTTCGTTGTCATGATCGACTATGGGCGACGCGGCCGCGAGGCCATCGTCGATCCGGAAGTCACCCGGCGCGAGGTCGTCGCCCGCGTGACGTCAGGCGAGTACAGGAACATCAGCTTCATTCACGAAATCGTCGACTCGACAGTGCTGGACATCACCTCGGACATTCTGTCCGAGGCTGCCCTCCCCGAGATCGAAGCGGAGGAAGTCGACCTGGAAGCTGCGCGCCTTGATCATCTCCGCGATCTCCGCAAGCATGGCTCGGATGAAGACGGAACACTTGGCACCCATGACGAGCTGATTCGCGGATAATAGGGATTCCATCATCAAAATGATGTGACGCGCGTCATCGCGCGTCGCACATGCCATCAAGATCTCGTCGCGCTTCGGTCGCACGATCTTCATGCACCCTCGGTAAGAGGCCGCGCAAGACAACGGCTCATGACTGTTCGAGGCAACATGAACACCGAATTCGACTGCGACCTCACCCCGGACCAATGGGAAGCGCTAAAGGCGCTTCGCGCGCCAGCCCCGGCCGCGCGCTGGCGTAGTCGCTACGTCCTGGAAAGCCTCGTCGCGCTCAATCTTGTTTCGGTCGACGGCGGCTTCCCCGTCATGACCGCACGCGGCCGCCACGTCCTGATCCGGGGATCGTCGCGGCTGCTGGACGTTGCCGCCTGAAGCAATGCGGCCATAACCGCCTTTACGCCGGCGGCAAGATATGGCTCAACTTCCCCGTCAAGCAACAATACAGGCTCGCGGACGTCTTTACGCTACCAGAGCCGGACGGGGAGAAACAAATGGCCCGCCTGCCCTATCTGGAGGCCGACCAGGTCGCGCCCGAATACCGCGACATGCTCAAGCGCAACACCAATTTGCACAAGCTGCTGGTTAACTCGCCGGATATGGCTCGGGCCTTCAACGGCGTCGGCGGCTATATCCGCTTCAAGAGCAAGCTCGATCCGCGCCTACGCGAATTAGCTATCCTGCAGGTCGGCTGGCTGGAGCGGTCGGAATACGAGTTCACCCACCATGTGAAGATCGGGAAGGAGTTCGGCGTCACCGACAAGGATATTGCCGGCCTGATCGCGGAGACAGATGGCAAGTCGTCGAACCTCGAGCCGCTCGCCAAAGCCATCCTGAAGGGCGCGCGTGAGATGGTGCGGGAGCTGGCGATGTCGGAAGCGACCTTCGCCGAGATCAGGAAAGAACTCTCCGACGAGCACATGACCGATCTCGTGCTCACCATCGCCTTCTATTGCGCCGTCGTCCGCGTGCTGGCGACGATGAAGATCGACAACGAGCCGTATTACAAGGAGGTACTGCAACAGTACCCGATCCCGGGGGTGAACTGACATGCGCCTGGAAGATCGCATCGCCATCGTGGTCGGCGCCGGTCAGAGTCCGGGCGAAGGCATCGGCAACGGACGCGCTACCGCGCTGACCTTTGCGCGGGAAGGCGCAAAGGTGCTGTGCGTCGATCACAACCTCGCGTCCGCCCAGGAAACCGTTGATATGATCGCGGCCAAGGGCGGCACAGCGGTCGCTTTCAGGGCTGACGTCACGAAGGACGCCGACATCAGGGCCATGGTTGCCGATGCGCATGGCCGCTGGGGCCGCGTCGACATTCTCCATAACAATGTCGGCGTCAGCCTTAGCGGCGGCGACGCCGAATTGCTCGCGATCACCGAAGAGGCATTTGATCGCTGTGTCGCGATCAACCTCAAGAGCTGCATCCTCGCGGCAAGGGAAGTGATCCCGATCATGCGCCAGCAGCGCAGCGGCGCCATCATCAACATCTCCTCGATGGCGGCGATCACGACCTATCCTTATGTTGCCTACAAGGCCACCAAGTCGGCGATGATCGCCTTCACCGAGCAGCTCGCTTACCAGAACGCGGAATACGGCATCCGCGCCAACGTCATCCTGCCCGGCCTGATGAATACGCCGATGGCGGTCGATACCCGAGCCCGCGAGTTCAAAAAGAGCCGCGCCGAGGTCGAGGCGGAGCGCGACAGCAAGGTGCCGCTGCGCAGGAAGATGGGCACCGGCTGGGATGTCGCCAACGCCGCGCTGTTCCTCGCCTCCGATGAGGCGAGCTTCATCACCGGTGTGACGCTGCCGGTGGATGGCGGCGCCAGCGTCCGCCGCGGCTAGAAGGCGCTTCTCGGCAGCCTGCGAGCGGTGGCTCGTTCTCTTCCGGGGTCATAAATTGGATTTCCTCGACCAGTGTGGATGCGCTATGGCCAGCGAAGTCAGCGTCCCGACGCCGTTAACCAGCGGATGCCAGGCGGCGGTCGCAATCCATCTCGGCATGTCGGGATCTTGGAATTTGCAGTTGATTGTTAATCCCGACGTTCCGACATGGATATTTCAGGTGTCTGACGTCATGTACCTTGTCAGGTTCTTTTTCGACCCCTTAACGGCCATTTTCGTGTAACGTGACGGAACGATGTCAGAGACCGACGAAAATCCGGGCATTGCCCGCCGGCGGCGGAAGCGCAGGAACAACTCGCTTCTGATCCTGGCAGCCGGCATTTTCCTGTTCGGAATCGCCGCAGGCACACTGTATCTGGTCCTGCAGCCGACTACGCTGCGCATTGCCGTCGGCCCGTCCAACAGCGACGATCAAAAACTGGTCCAGACGCTCGCACAAGTTTTTGCCCGGGAACGCAGCCCGATCAGACTCGCCCCGATCACGACGGATGGATCGGTTGAAAGCATCGCGCTGTTTGCAGCCGGCAAGACTGACCTCGCGGTGGCGCGCGGCGACCTGGGCCTGCCAGCTAATGCCGAGTCCGTCATCATCCTGCGCAAGAACGTCGTCGTGTTGTGGGCCCCGTCCGGTTTGCCGGCCAAGGGCTCAAAGCGCAAGCCAACTCCCAAGATCAAATCGATCGACGACCTCGCTGGCCATCGCGTCGGCGTCATCGGCCGCACGCAGGCCAATGTCACCTTGCTGCGGGTGATCCTTACGGAATCCGGAGTTGACGCTGACAAGGTCGTGATTACCCAGTTCGCCACCAACCAGATCGCGGAGATGGCGCGCGATGCCTCGCTAGAGGCTTACATGACGGTCGGCCCGCTCGACAGCAAGATCACTCGCGACGCCATTGCTGCGACGGCCGCAAGCCGCGGCGAGCCAAAATTCCTGCCGATAGATGTTTCGGAAACGATCGCGAAGAAGCACCCGCTCTACGAATCCGAGGAAATCCCCGCGAGCATTTTCTCCTCCTCGCCGGCGCGCCCGGAGGACAAGGTCGATACCGTCAGCGTCAATCACCTGATCATCGCACCGCGCTCGTTGTCGGACACCAAGGTCGCCGCCTTCGCACGGCAAGTGTTCAACGTGCGCCAGCAGATTTCCCGGGAACTGCCGAACGCACCGAAGATCGAGAAGCCGGACACGGACAAGGATGCGGCGCTGCCGGCGCACGAGGGTGCCGCAGCCTATTTCGACGGCAACGAGCGTACCTTCCTGGAAAGATACACAGACTACATCTGGGGCCTCATCCTCATCCTTTCCGGTCTAGGATCGGCCGGCGCCTGGCTGCGGCATTACTGGAGCCGGGACGAGCGCGAGAGATACGAGATGCATCGCGACGATCTTCTCGGTCTCATTTCCAAGGCGCGTCAGGCGGAGTCGCAGGATACGCTGTCGGTGATGCAGAACAGGGCTGACGAAGTGCTGCGTGAGGCACTCGATTGTTTTGAGGACGGCGCGATCGAAGAAGGCGACTTGTCCGCAATCGGGCTTGCGCTCGAACAATTCCACCGCGCCGTCGTGGACCGTCGAATAGCCCTCGGAGCTGACGCGCCGGACCTGCCGCGCATGCGGGCGATGTAAGCAGGTCCAGCGGACGACCATGGGCATCGAGACCGAAATCAAGTTTGAAGTCTCCCCGGGCGATCTGCAGAAACTGGCAGCCGCGCGCAGCCTGCGCCCCAGTGACGGGCAACTCGTCGAACATCGGCACCTGGTCTCGACCTATTTCGATACCCCGAACCATTTGCTCAAGCGCAACGGTCTTTCGCTGCGCGTCAGGCAGGCCGGCAAGAAGCGCATCCAGACCATCAAGACGACGGCGAACGGGGTTGCCGTCGAGCGCGGTGAATGGGAGAAGCGCATCGACGGCAACGGGCCGGACCTGCACGCGGCGCGCGGCACCCCGCTGCAGCGGCTATTGTCCAAGCGGTTGAAGCGCGACCTCGATGCGGTGTTCTCGACCCATGTGCATCGCACGCTGGTGCCGCTCCGCCCCGGCAACAGCCGGGTCGAACTCGCGCTCGACGAAGGACACATTCGCGCCGGGCTCTATTCCAGCCCGCTTGCTGAAGTCGAGCTCGAGCTGAAGAGCGGCTCGATCGGCGACCTCTTCAAGACGGCGCGCGCGGTCGCGCAACTGGTCCCAGCGCGGCTGGCGCTGAAGGCGAAGTCGCAACAGGGCTACGACCTCATCACAGATCAACCTATGGCCGCCGTGTCGGCTGCCAGGACCGTCCTGTCGCGCAAGGCGACGCTGGCGACGGCCTTCCAGCCGATCGGCCGTTCGGTGCTGCATCACATCGCCGCCAACGAGCCGGCCGTGCTGGCCGGACTGCCTGACGGCGTGCATCAGATGCGGGTCGGCGTGCGTCGCCTGCGGGCGGCCGTTTGGGTTTTCTCGGAGCTGCTCCGCAGCAAGCAGACCGAAGCCATCAAGCAGGATCTCAAATGGCTGGCAGGAAAACTGGGGCCGGTGCGCGACCTCGACGTTTTCCTTGCCACGCGCGTGAAGAACCTGGAGGTCGCCGACCCGCCCATCGCCGGCCTTGGCGATCTCGTTGCCGAGCTCGAATACAGGCGGGCGGTAGCCGCCGAAGCGGCGAAAACCGCCATCGCCAGCGCGCGCTATCGCCTGCTTATCTTGAATACGCTGGAATGGATCGAGGATGGCGCCTGGCTCAAGCTCCGGCCCGACCTTCGCGAGCAGCGCATCAAGCCGTTTGCCGCCGCGCTGTTCGACCGCCGCATCGCCAAGGCCAAGAAGCGCGCCAAAGACATCAGCAAGCTCAATGTGTACGACCGTCACAAGCTGCGCATCGCCATGAAGAAGCTGCGTTACAGCATCTATTTCTTCGAGAGCCTGTTCGATGATCGTGGGAGCAGGAAGGCACTTTCCCTGTACAAGAAGTGCCTTGGCAGCTTGCAGGACAATCTCGGGGCACTCAACGATATCGCGGTGCACCAGCGGATGGTCACCCGGTTCAGGAACGACATTGAGAACCGCAAATCGGAGCCGGTCGCCTTCGCTGCCGGCGCCGTGGTCGGCACTGAGCGCAGCGAAACCGAAAAGCTGCTCCACGCCGCCGAAAAAGCCGCCCACAAGCTGCGACGCGCCAAGAAATTCTGGAGCTAAGCCGTCCGGCTGGAAAATCCCCGCAATTCCGCTAGTCTTTCGCGACTGGAGAACGCGCCATGAATGAGCCAGCCGGCATCCGGACCTCGACAGACCATCCCATTCCCCCGCAGATGAAAGCATGGGTGCTTGGCGGCCCGGACGAGCTTTTGCTGCGCGACAAGCCGGTTCCCATGCCCGGCCGCGCCGAGGTGCTGGTCCGCATCGATGCGGTGGCCATCTGCGCGACCGATCTCGAAATCATTCACTCCGGCTCGCCCGCCAGCATTTTGGGCGGCCTGCCATTCAACAAGAACTTTACGCCGGGCCATGAATATATGGGCACGGTCGTCGCGCTTGGCCCTGATGTTGATGAATACAAAATCGGCGAGCGCATCAGCGTGGAGATCCATGCCGGCTGCGGTCAGTGCAAGCGCTGCCGCCAGGGCATGTACACCTCATGCCTGAATTATGGCAAGCCGGAGAAGGGTCACCGCGCCAACGGCTTCACCACCGATGGCGGTTTTGCCGAATATGCGGTCAACCACATCAATACGCTCGCGCGCGTTCCCGACACCATGAGCGATGCCGAGGCGACGCTGGTCGTCACCGCCGGCACATCCATGTATGGCCTGACCGAATTGGGCGGGCTGGTTGCAGGCGAGAGCGTGGTCGTCATCGGCCCCGGCCCGATCGGATTGCTGGCGGTCGCGGTCGCAAAAGCAATCGGCGCGAGCCCGGTGATCCTGACGGGAACGCGCAACAAGCGCCTTGCCATCGGCAAGGAGCTCGGTGCCGACCGCACGATCAATATCAACGAGGAGGACGCAGTCGCAGTCGTCAAGGAGCTCACCGGCGGAATCGGCGCGGACTACGTCGTCGAATGCGCAGGGACCGAGCCCACGATCGATCAGGCCATCCGCATGACCAATCGCGGCGGCAAGATCTGCCTCGCTGCTTTCCCGCATGAGCGCGTCACTCTCGACATCGCGGAACTCGCCAGAAACAACATCTATCTCTATGGCATCCGCGGCGAAGGCCGCAGCGCCACCCGCCGCGCCATGGCGCTGATGGCGGAAAAGCGTTTCGATGCGACCAAGATCCACACCCACACGTTTCCGCTTGCGGATCTTCCGACCGCGCTGCGCTATGCGCGCGAGCGGGTCGACGATGCCATCAAGGTGGTGGTCACCAACCGCAAGGCTGCCGCCGTCGCCAGCGCAGCGGAATAGCGGACACGTTAAGATGCCGGTCGCATCGACCAATCACGCGGTGCCGCCGAGATAGAGCCGCTTGACGATGTCGTTGCCTCTCAATTCGTCGACCGAGGCGGCGGCGACGACGATTTCACCGTGCACGATGATGTAACCACGGCTGGCGATCCGGATCGCCTGATTGAAGTTTTGCTCCGCCATGAGCACGGTCAGACCCAAGTTCTGATTGAGCTCGCCGATCTTGGCAATGGTCTGCGAGACCAATAGTGGCGACAGGCCGACCGACGGTTCGTCGACCAGCAGCAGCCGTGGCGACGACATCAGCGCCCGCGCAATCGCCAACATCTGTTGCTGCCCGCCCGACATGGTGCCGGCGAGTTGGCCCTGTCGCTCCTTGAGGGCCGGAAAGGTCTCGAACGCCAGCGCTAGATTGCGGTCGATATTGCGCCGCGCGGCCTTGCGGAAGGCGCCGAGCATCAGGTTTTCCAGCACGGTCAGTCTCGGAAACAGCCGCCGCCCCTCCGGCACCATCGCCACGCCGAGATCGACGATGTCCTCGGCCGACATCGCTGAGAGATTGTGCGCCGTCCCGTCGATCGTCAGGGCTATGCTGCCGCGTTGCGGCCGCACCAGACCCACGATGCACTTCATCAGCGTGCTCTTGCCGTTACCATTGGTGCCTAGCAAGGCGACGGTTTCGCCGGCCTCGACATTCAGCGAGACGCCGCGCAGCGCCTTCACGGCGCCGTAACCTGCATCAAGACCGTTGATGGCGAGACTAAGTGCCAAGATAGGCCTCCTGCACCCGCTGATTGGCCATCACCTCGGACGGCGTACCGATCGCGATGATCCTGCCGGCATCGAGACACATCACACGTTCCGAAAAACGCATCACCGCCTGCATGATGTGCTCGATCATGATGATCGTGATGTCCCGGCTTGCAAGTCTCAACAGCAGATCCAGCACCTCATCGACTTCCGAGCTGGAAAGGCCGGCCATGGCCTCGTCGGAGATCAAGAGCTTTGGGTGCGTCGCCATTGCGCGCGCCAGCTCCATCTTGCGCAATTCCACCTGGCTGAGATTCGTGGCCGACACATTTGCCTTCGATGCAAGGCCCATCTGCTTCAGGATCGACATCATGGTGTCCCGCCGCTGCGCCACCGAGACGTGCTCGTGCGCGGCAAAATCGAGTGCCACCATGAGGTTTTCGGCAACCGTCATGCTCCTGAACGGCCGCGGGATCTGGAAACTGCGCGCGATGCCGCGGCGCGTTCGCATGTGCGGTTGCAGCGGCGTGATGTCCTCGTCGCGGAAAAGGACGGTGCCTTGCTCGGTCCGGAACGCGCCGGAGATGCAGTTGATCAGCGTGGTCTTGCCCGAGCCGTTCGGGCCGATCAGGCCGAACCGCTCACCAGGACGAATGTCGACACTGACATTGTCGAGCGCGGTGAAGCCGCCAAAGCGTTTGGTCAACGATGATATCCGCAGTAGCGGTGACTGGGTTTCGGAGAGCGTCATGCTTCACCCTCCTTGCGATTGCCGCGCAGCTTGCGGACCAGGCCAATGATGCCCTCCGGCGCGCCGACCACGAACAATACCAGCATCACGCCGAGTATGAGCACGTTCACTTCCGAAGAGATGGTGACGGTCAGCAATTGCTGCGTCGTGCTTAGCAGGACCGCGCCGATAATCGGGCCGGACCAATGCGCGGTTCCGCCGATCAGCGACATTGCCAGTGTCGAAACGGAATAGTTGAGATTGAACGCGGACTCCGGGTTCGCAAACTGCAGGTACATCGCAGACGGGGCCCCGACAGCACACAGCAGCGCTCCCGAGATTACGCACGCCAGCAGCTTCAGCCGCAGCGTCGGCACGCCGGAGCATTCGGCTGCGAGTTCGTCATCCTTGAGCGCCTGCAGGCCGCGGCCAATCCACGAATTCTGGATGTAGCGCGAGATCGCAACCGCCAGCACCACGAGCAGCGCCTGAACAAAGAACAGCATCTGCACATAATTGTCGAACGGCGCCGTCACTGCCGGGCGCTGGATCTGAATGCCCGCCGCGCCGCCGACATATCGCCAGTTCGTGATCGCGGTTTCGATAATGATCGTCAGCGCAATCGTCGCGATTGAAAAAAAGATGCCCTGCATGCGAAGGGTCAGGAGACCAAGCGCAAATCCCATGAGCGCGCCGATCGCGGCGGCTGTCAGGATTTGCAGGGGAAGCGGCGCGCCAAAGGCTTTGACCAGGAATACCGAAGCATAGACACCAACGCCGAAGAATGCGCTGGTGCCGAAATTTACGTAGCCGGCATAGCCGCCAAGGATGCTCCAGGCCACAGCAAGCGCAATGAACTGCAGGATCACGTAGCCGGCAAAGAATGGATACTGGTTGCCGACAATCTGCGTCATAAGCAGCGCGGCGGCGAGAAAGACAGCCGCTCCGATCCAGAAGGGGATACCGTTGCGCTTCATGATCGCCTGCCGAACAAGCCCTGCGGCCGCACGGCGAGAACGCCGAGCAGCATCGCAAAGGAAATGGCCGGCGCCCAGGAGGCGCCGAACATGGTCAGGACGATGGACTCGGCGACGCCGAGGATGACGGCGGCGACCAGCGTTCCGGTCATGCTGCCGAGCCCCGCCATGACCACCACGCAGAATGTCCGTCCGATATAGGCGCGGTCGAGCGTCGGCTCGACGGGAGCCACGATGATGAGTAACGCGCCGGCGACCCCGAGCACCGCGGTGGCAATTCCGAAGGCCCATTGCTTGATCCTGATCGGGTTCGTGCCCATCAGCCGCAGTGCTTCCTGGTCCTGGGCGACGGCGCGGATAGCGCGGCCCATGAAGGTCCGCGACAGGTACAGCGTCAGCAGGATCGTCAGTGCGGTAGCGACGGCGAAGGCAACCAGCAGCCGGTACGGAATCCGGATATCACCGAGCCGCCAGGCCTTGCCGACATAATCAGCGGTGACGGAGCGCTGATCCACGCCGAACTGCAGGATGATCAACACCTCAATGATGAAGGCAACGCCGAAGAAAAACGCGATACCGCGCACGCCAGCGTCGCTACCGCGCTTTTCGAAAGTTTCGTAATACAGGCGATAGGCCGCAAGGCCGAATACAAACAAGACCGGCGTGATCAACAGGCCCGCCACCAGCGGATCGATCCCGTAATGCTCGTTGATGAAGAACACCGCGTAGGACGCCAGCACCAGGAAGGCCGGATGCGCCACGTGCGGAACGTCGAGCAGGCCGAACGACACGGACAATCCGAGGCTGACCGCACCGTAAAAGCAGCCGAGCAGCACTCCGATCACTACCGCATCGAGCAGCAGGTCCATTGAAAACAATTGAGGTCCCCCTTGACCCGGCCAGAGCCCACTTCCCCGATCAGCTCATGCCGGGGTCTTCGATCCCCTGCCCGGGACGATCGGTTTTTCCCGGGCAGCCTCGCGATGGTCCAACTTACTTCCGCGCCGCCTCGAACGGAGCGACAAGCTCGCCGGACTTCAGGTTCTCCGGGAACAGGATCACCTGTTTGCCGGAGCTGCGGAACTGCCCGATATTCTTGTCGACGACGCCGCGGAACTGGGCCTGCAGCACCGCGGTTTCCTTGCGCTCGCCATCAGGCGAAAACGCAATCGGACCGACGATGGTCTTGTGCGTGTTCTCGCGCAGATATTTTGCAAGGCCTTTCTGGTCGAGAGACCCGGTCGCCTTGATGGCCTGCTCGACTAGTTGGCCGCTGGCATAGCCGAACGGCGCAAGATAGTAGCCGAGTGGATCGACCTTCGCCTCCACGGCACGTTTCGTGTACTGGTCGAAGAACTCCTTGGTCCCCTCGAAATACATGCTCTTTTCGGGTAGCCAAGAGTTGTAATTGACGACGCCGTTGAGCAGCGAGCCCAGATTTTCCATGACGGCGCCGAATTGCAGGCCGACCATGCCGCCGCCGAAAACCTTGACGCTGTCACCAATGCCGATCTCGTTCACAGCGCGCAAGATCCCGGCCGAGTCCGGCGGATACGACGCGACATAGACGATGTCGGGCTTGGCAGCCTTGATCGCGCGGATGATGCTGGAGAACTCCACCGTGTTGGGCGGATAGGCCTGGTCGAAGACAACAGGCATGTTGCGCTTTGTCGCAATCTCCCGCGTGGTCTTCACCAGGTTCTGCGCGAATTCCTGGTCTGCTGTCAAAAGCGCGACGGACTTGCCGCCGGCCTTCTGGCCGATATCGAGGAACGACGTCGCCCAGCTGTCCGGCGGGCCCCACGGTGCGTTGTTGAACCACATGTCGTGGCCAATTTTGCTGTTCACCTGGAACGAGAAGTTGCCGATCAGCAAGAGCCCGCGCTGCTTGACCAGCGGCATGATCGGCGCCGTCGGCACGGTAGCGTAGGGCGCAAACAGCAGGTCGACCTTGTCGACGTCGATCAGCTTGGAATAGATCGCAGGCGTCTCCGAAGCGGATGACTTGTCGTCATACACGACGAGTTCGACCTTGCGGCCGAGCAGGCCGCCCTTGGCGTTGACGTCGTCCCGCCAGATCTCGATGCCGAGCAGCGAAGCCTTGCCACCGCCGGCGAGGCCGCCGGTTTGCGGCATGCTCATGCCGATCTTGATCGGCGCCTGTTGCGCCTGCAGCAGGTTGATGCCGAGCGGCGAGGCGGCGAGTGCCGCGCCGGCGCCCGCGGTTGCGAGCAGACGGCGGCGCGAAATCGATCCTGACTTGGAGACCTTCTTCGACATAGACTGTTTCCTCTCCCTGGGTAATTGCTGTTTGGCGTTATTGTATTTGGTTTTGCCGGCGGCGTCGCTCGTCAGATTCGCCCTAATGCTGTCAGGATAACCTGCGGCGTCAGGGGAATCTCCGTAATTATAGTTCCGAACGGCCTTAGTGCGTCGTTGACCGCGTTGGACACGGCGGCAGCGGCCCCGGCCGTGCCGGCCTCGCCCGCACCCTTGGCACCAAGCTCGGACTCGCGCGTCGGCGAGACGACATGGCCGACATCGATGTCGGGCATTTCGCCGGACATCGGCACCAAATAATCCGCCATGTTGGCATTGGTCAGCTGCCCGCGCTGGTCATAAACGCACTTTTCGAACAGCGCTGCGCCCAGCCCCTGCACCACCCCGCCCCTGATCTGCTCGTCGACCAGCTGTGGGTTGATGATGATGCCGCAATCCTCGACCACCCAATGCTTGAGCAGCTTGACGAATCCGGTATCGGTGTCGACCTCGACCCAGGCCGCCTGGACACCATTGGTGAAGGCGAAGGGATATTCCCGCGGCACAAAGTGCCTCGTTGCCATCAATTCTGGCTGGGTGCCCGGCGGCAAGGTGTCGGGACGGAAATAGACGATGCGCGCAAGCTCGTTCAGCTCGATGCGCGGCGCGCCGTCGCTGATACTGACCACCGCATTGTTCACAATGTCGAGCTCGGCCGGCGTCGATTGCAGGATGACGGCGGCAACATCGAGGATGTTCCTGCGCAGGATCTTTGCAGCCTGCAGCGCTGCCTCGCCGCCGATGCCAGCGCCGCGCGAGGCCCAGGTGCCGCCGCCATAGGGCGTCACGTCGGTATCGCCGAGGATGACGCGAACGCGATCCATCGAGACGCCGAGGACGCTACCGACGATCTGCGCGGTCAGCGATTCCGAGCCCTGCCCCTGCTCCGTGATGCTGGTTTGGCAGATCACGGAGCCCTGCGCATCCAGCCGCACCGCCACGCCGTCCTGCGAAGATATTTTTGCCCCGCCGACGCCATAAAACGCTGCGCTCGGATTGGTCACTTCGATAAAGCTCGCAATCCCGATGCCGCGATGGACGCCCTTCTTGCGCAGTGCCGCTTGCTCGGCCCGCAGCGCATCGTAGCCCATCATCTCGACGATCTTTTTCAACGACGTATGATGCGACAATTGCTCGAAACGCAGCCCGGACGGAGAGGCGCAGGGATAAGCATCGTCGGCGATCAGATTGCGGCGGCGGATCTCGACCGGGTCCATCCCGATTTTCATGGCGGCGAGATCGACCAGCCCTTCGGTCACCGAACAGGCGATGGGGTGACCGACGGCGCGGTATTGGCACATGACGTTCTTGTTCTGGAACACGACCCGTGCCCGCGCGCGATAATTCTGGTTGGTATAGGGGCCGCCGACGAGGTTGACGACCTGGTTGGCCTCGATCGCGCTGGTGCGCGGATACATCGAATACGGCCCGATGCCGGTGAGATCGTCGATCTCGAACGCGGTGATGGTGCCGTCGCGCTTGACGCCGATCTTGCCCTTGCAGCGATGATCGCGGGCATGAATGTCGGTATTGAAGCTTTCCACCCGGTCGGCCACGAACTTGATCGGCCGACGCAGCAGTTTTGACAGCGCATAGGTCGCCATCTCGTCGGCATAGATGTGCACCTTGATGCCGAAGGAGCCGCCGACGTCCTTGCAGACGACCCGGACCTGCGATTCCGGCAAGCCCAGATGCAGCGCGGCGATGTTCTGCACCATGTGCGGGGCCTGCGTGCCCTGGTAGATGGTGAGCCGCGCTTCCGCGGCATTCCAATCGGCTACGACCGCGCGCGGCTCCAGCGTCACGCCGGTGTGGCGGCCGAAGATGAAATCGGCCTCGACGACAGCATCGGAGGCGGCAAAGGCCTGATCCACCGCGCCGGCATCGTGGATTCGTTCGAACGCCAGATTGTCGCCAAGTGAGGCATGAATGACGGGAGTGGCCGGATCAAGCGCCGTGCGCATGTCGGTCACAGCTTCGATTTCCCTGTATTCGACTGTAACACTCTCCGCCGCATCCTCCGCCGCCGAGCGGCTGGTGGCGACAATTGCAGCGACGGCCTCGCCCTGCCAGCAGACGCGATCGATGGCGATTGCCGATTGCGGCGCCGATTTCAGGCCCTTGAGATGCGAGAGCACGCCAACCCAGGGCGTGACGACGGAGGAAAGCTCCTTGCCCGTGACGACGGCGATCACGCCCGGCATCTGTCTTGCGGCCGCCGCATCGATGCTCAGGATATTTGCATGTGCATGTGGCGAGCGCAGGAACACGACATGCGCCATCCGCGGCAGCTCCATGTCGCTGACATAGGTCCCGCGGCCTTGCAGCAGGCGGTCGAGATTGGGCCGCGGCACGCTCTTGCCGATATAGGAATTCGGCCGGTCGAGCACCGAAAGCGTTTCCGGATTGTCGTGTATGGAGCTCATGCTTTCAGCTCCATCCGCGCCCGCGCGGTATTCTCGACCGCATCGATGATGGCCTGATAGCCGGTGCAGCGGCAGTAATTGCCTGCGAGATGCTCGCGGATTTTTTCGCGCGACGGCTTGCGGTCTTCCCTCAGCAGGTCTTGTGCCGCCATCAGCATGCCCGGCGTGCAGAAGCCGCACTGCAATGCATTGCGATCGCGAAACGCCGCCTGCAGATCGGCGATCTCGCCGGAGTCCGATAGCCCTTCGATCGTCTCGACCGCGACGCCATTCACCTGCACCGCCAGCATCAGGCAGGAGCGCACGATCTCGCCGCCGACGCGCACCGTGCACGCGCCGCACACGCCGTGCTCGCATCCGACATGCGTGCCCGTGAGCTTCAGATGCTCGCGCAAGAAATCCGCGAGATTGAGCCGCGGCAAGACGTGCGCCTCGATGCGCTCCCCATTGACCGTGAGCGAGATAGACGCCGGCGCCGTCACGTAGCGCCTCCGGCATGGAGGTCAGGACGATTCAATAGCGTCGCCACACATCGCGCCAGCAGCACCTTTGCCAGATGTCGTCGCATCGCAGGCGTGGCCTGCTGGTCCTCGTGCGGATCGAGCTCATCGGAAAGCACGGCCGATGTCTCGGCCAGCAGCGCCGGCGTGATCGCAACGCCAATCAATTGGTCGGCCGCTTTCGCCAGCACGGGCCTGTCACCAATCGCAAAATAGCCGAGCCGGAGATCGGCGAACTTCTCACCCTGCAGCACTGCTTGCGCGGCGAGGCCGACAATCGCGTAATCGCCGTGCCGCCGCGCGAATTCCTGGAAGAAATACACTGCGTCCTTTCGCGCCACCGGCAGTTCGATCGCCACCAGCAGATCCTGCGGCGCGAGCTTCGTCTCGTAGATCCCGGTGAAAAAATCCGCTGCGGCAATCCGCCGCTCTCCGCCGGGGCCGCGCGCTACGACGGTCGCGCCCAGCGCCAGCATGCAGGCCGGCAACTCGGATGCCGGGTCCGCCTGCGCGAGGCTGCCGCCGATGGTGCCGCGGTTGCGGATGGCGGGGTGGGCCACATGCGCGACCGCCGCCGCCAGCAGCGGCGCGTATTTCACAATGTCGGATGATTTCAGAAGATCGGCATGCCGCGTCAGCGCGCCGATGACGAGCGTCTCGCCCCTCACTGCGATCCCGCGCAATTCGGCGAGTTCGCCGATATCGACGATCAATTCCGGCGAGACCAGCCGCAGGTTCATTGCCGGGATCAGACTTTGGCCGCCGGACAGCAGCCGCGCTTTCTCGCCATGCACGGCAAGCAGTTCCAGTGCATTGGCAACGCTGGTCGCGCGTGCATACGCGAAAGCCGCGGCTTTCATTCAGGCGAGCCCTCCCCGGCCCCTGCTTTTCTGCTTTTGAGGGATTAGAGGGTGTGACTTTTCAAAGGTCAAGCTGCTTGATTTTGCAGTCTTTTCGACTTTCGGACTTGCCTTGTTCGGCTTGCCGACGCACCCTTCCCCACAACCAAGAATGGCCGCCTGGGGGAGCCGCAGAAATCATGAAACTCGGGTTCTTCACGATGCCGATCCATCCCTTGGAAAAGGATTGGCGGCAGTCCCTGAAGGAGGACCGGGAAGCCTTCCTGCTGGCGGACGAACTGGGATTTTCGGAAGCCTATGTCGGCGAGCACATCACCGATAAGGCCGAAAACATCACCTCCTGCGTCGCCTTCATCGCCTGGCTCGCGGCTGCGACCAAGCAGATCCGGCTCGGCACCGGCACCGTCAACATGCCGAACAGCCATCCGGCCACGATTGCCGCCTCCGTCGCTATGCTCGATCACATGCTCGACGGCCGGCTGATTTTCGGCATCAGCCCAGGCGGCCTGCTGTCGGATGCGGAGCTGTTCGGCAATCTCGATGCCGACCGCAACGCGATGTTCCTGGAGGCGATCAACCAGGTGCTGGCGATCTGGGACGGCAAGCCGCCCTATAAGCTTGCCGGCAAGTACTGGAACATTTCGATCGAAAAGACCCTGATCGAGGACATCGGCCAGGGCTTTATCGCCAAACCGCTGCAGCGCCCGCATCCACCGATCGTGGTGACGGCGGTCGCGCCCTTCTCCAAGGGCGTCACCGAGGCGGCCGCGCGCGGCTGGGAACCGATCTCGGCCAATTTTTTGATGCCGGCCTGGGTGAAGAGCCACTGGCCTAGATATGTCGAGGGCTGCGAGCGCGCCGGCCGGCCCGCCGATCCCGCCAACTGGCGCGTTGCCAAGAGCGTGTTCGTCGCCAGGGACGCCACGACCGCAAAGGCCTATGCCACCGATCCCGACGGGCCTTACGTCTATTACTACCGCTCGCTATTCACCAAGCTGAAGAAGGGTGGCCGGCTCGAGCTATTCAAGACCCGGCGCGATCAGCCTGACGACGAGGTCACGCTGGAATCGATCTGCGACCGGCTGATCATCCATGGCACGCCGGAAGGCGTCGCCGACCAGTTGCTGGCCTTCCAGCAGGAAGTCGGTACTTTCGGTACGCTGCTCTACGCCGGCAAGGACTGGCGAGACCGCGAGCTCGGCCGCCGCTCGATGATCCTGATGGCCGAGCAGGTCATGCCGCGCATCAACGCCGCCTGTGCCCGAAGCTCTGACGCCGCGGGCTAAGCGCAATGGCCCTGTCGGATCGCATCCCCTATCTGGCGCAGGTCGATCGCCCGAAGCTGAGGCTGCCCGGCGGCAAGCGGCTTGCCGTGTGGGTCATCCTCAATGTCGAGGAATGGCGGATCGAAAACGCCATGCCGCGCACGGTGCTGTCGCCGCCGATGGGTCAACCGCTGTTGCCTGACGTGCCGAACTGGTCGTGGCACGAATACGGCATGCGCGCAGGCTTCTGGCGCCAGTTCAAAGCGCTCACCGAGCGAAAGATTCCGGTGACGCTCGCCATAAACGGCAATGTCTGCAATTCCTATCCGCGCGTCGCTGCTGCCGCGCTGGAAGCCGGCTTCGAGTTCATGGGTCACGGCTTCCTGCAGGGGCCGATGCACAAGCTCGACAACCAGGGCGACGCCATCAAGCGCGCGGTGGAGACCATCGCAAAATTTGCAGGCAAGCCGCCGCGCTCATGGGAAAGCCCAGGCCTCACCGAAACGGAGGCAACGTTGGACCTGCTCCGCCTCAACGGCATCGAATATGTCGCGGACTGGGTGATTGACGATTTGCCTCAGGATATCGCGACGCCGCACGGCACCATCACCACCATCCCCTATTCGGTGGAAACCAACGACATCGTCATCCACGCTTTGCAGCATTTGCCATCCGAGCAATTCCTGAAGCGCTGCACGGATCAATTCGACCGCCTTTATCTCGAAGGCGCCGACAGTGCGCGCGTGATGGCGATCTCGATCCACCCCTACATCACCGGCGTACCGCACCGGATCAAATATCTGGAAGCGCTGCTCGACCACGTCATCAGCCATGACGGTGTCGCGCTGATGACCGCGAGCGAAATCGGCGACTGGTACCGCGCCGAAATGGCGAAGAAGTAGTTCGCGCTATTCGCCATCGTCGGGCACGAATTTGCCAAAGCCGCCGCGCGCGAACAGCAGCGGCTCCTGACCGTTATACGAATAGGCCTCGACCGCGCCAAGGAAGATGATGTGGTCACCGCCATAGTAGCGGTTCACCGCGCGGCACTGGAATTGCGCCACGCTGCCGGCAATGACCGGCGCCTTGCCCAGCCCCGGCCTCCAGTCCACGCCCGCAAACTTGTCGCCGGATGATTTTGCAAATTGCTGCGCCAGCGCCTGCTGCGATACGCCGAGCACGTTGACCGCGAAATGGCTGGCATTCTGGAAGATCGGCAAGCCCTGCGAAAACATGCCGAGGCTCCACAGCACCAGCGGCGGGTTCAGCGACACCGAGGCAAAGGAGTTGCAGGTCACGCCGTACGGCTTGCCGTCGGCTGCCATCGCGGTGACGATGGTGACTCCGGTTCCGTAGGCGCCAAGCGCATTGCGGAAATCCCGGGGATCGATCGGCGAGTTGTCGCTGGCAAGCTCGTTGGCTGGATCGGCCGGATGTTTGGGAACGTCGGACATCCACACCTCAGAGCGTCAGATTTTCGGACGGCAGTCCGAGCGCCACGCGCCCATAATTGGTGCCGGCCGCATCGAAGTTGAATGCAAGGTGCGAGTTGACCGCGTGCGCGTCGCGGAACTGGCGCTGCAACGTGCCCGAAGTGAACAGGCTGCGCGCGCCGCTCGCGGTGAACAGCAGCGACACCGCCTCGGTGCAGAGGTTGACGGAGAAGGCGCCGTCGCGCCGCAGCCGCGTCTTCTCGGCGATGTCAGGGATATGGCCGCGCCGCGCATCCGCCATGGCGTCGATGCAGTTGGTGCGCATCAGAAGCCGCGCGGTCTCGACCTTGGCGGAGGCTTCCGCGATCTTGATCTGCGTCGTCTGCATGTCCCCGAGCTTGGCGCGGTTATAGGTCGAGGCGCGATGCCGCGCGAGTTCAACATAGTCGTCGAGACAGGCTTGCGCGTTGCCGAGCCCTACTCCGGACAGCACGTAAGGAAACAGGGAAAACACCGGAAGCGCGTACAGCGCGTTCGGATTGACGCGGCTGCCCGGCGTGGCCCCGCCGGTGAGATCGCTGATGGCGATCGACATGTAGTCGGCAACGAAGGCGTCGACCACCTTGACGTCGTTCGAGCCGGTGCCGCACAGGCCGGTGGCGTTCCAGGTGTCGTTGATCTTGTAGTCGCTCTGAGGCAGCAGGAAGATGCGGTACTCGATACCGTCGGCCTCGTCGTCGGATTCGACGACGCCGGCGAGCATGTTCCACTCGCTCGATTCCACGCCTGACGAGAACGGCCAGTGACCAGTGAGCGTATGGCCGCCCTTCGCCTTGCGGGCGCGGCCAGCCGTAAAGATGAAGGACGACGCGATCAGCGCATTGACATCCCTGCTCCACACCGCGTCCTGCGCGCGCGGATCGAACATGCCGAGCATCCAGTGATGGCTGGAGAGGTTGGCGAAATTCCACGCCACGGAGGCATCCGCCTGGCCGAGCGCATCGGCGCAATCGACCAGCGCGACGTAATCGAGCTCCGAGCCGCCGACGCGCTTCGGCTGCAGGATCCGGAACAGGCCGGTGTCGTGCAGGGCGCGCTCGGTCTCCGGCGGCAGGCGGCGCAGGGCCTCGGTCCGCGACGCGCGCTCACGCAGCTCCGGGATCAACGCCCGGGCACGCGCGACCATGTCGGCATGGCCATCCGTGCCCTGTCCCGAGACAAGGCGGACGTCGGGCTTACGGGTGCTTCCGGCCATTTCCGTTTCCTCGCCCGGCGCAGTTCAGCCGGACGGGCGCAGTGTACCCCCTGATACCGGCCAATCAAGGGAGCGGGCCGG